>OGEK01001090.1_pt1 | contig 21322 bp, 13 predicted proteins | sample 1570641 | NCBI WGS metagenome assembly OGEK01 (sample SAMEA2582136, study PRJEB24529) | metagenome | biome: Human gut stool | place: China | collected 2011
AAATATCAATGCTCTGCTTGGAAGTCACCGACGGATACACACCCAAATAATGACGGGAAGGGAGCATGTTTTTCTCTTCCCGAATGGCCATCACAAAAGAATACAAACTGTCCCCTCCCCAAGGATGTGGGCCATAGCAGGAATAAACCACACCGCCTAGCGGGTCACCTTCTTTCGGCACAAAGGCGATGCGGTAGGTCCCGTTTAAAATTGGCGCATAAATAATCCGTTTTTTACGGTTTACTCGGATTCCACGCGGGCGTGGTAGGCAGAATAAAAATAACAGGAATGTCATCCAAATTGGGTGTAAAAAGGTGCGAATAATATGCCATTTTGCCCAAGGTTTATCAGTATATAGTTTTTCGTATTCTTCATATGAAAGTAACTTATTATTTGGAAACATTTTTATAAATTCAGGATCATTATGATCCTTTACATGATCCTCATACAGTGGTTTTATAATGCTCTTCTTATTAAAGGTCCATACAAAATCTTCCTTTATTGCAGCGATTTCATAAGAAAATGGAGGTTGTTTATATTTGGCATTTTGATACCAACTCATGCAAAAAATACCAATAAATAAGAGCCGAATAAATCCTCGAGTATAACCGTCAAAAAAAGAATTACGGATTTCGATTTCGTCTTCATTGATTTTTCGGATTGAAAAACGTAGTTGTTTACACATTTTTTCTTTTTTACTTCATGAATCTCAAATAAAAGTGCGGTTGATTTTTTAAGTGTTTTAAAACGTTGGAAAATTTTACCGCACTTTAAACTCACCCCTGTTAATTAATCTTGCAAAGCAGGTGATTTTTCGGTTTCTTCCCAGTCATCATTGACTTCGTTAATTAAGCCCTCTGAAGCCAGTTGTTCATTAAGTTCTTGTTGTTCTTTGACTGCTTTATCATAACGTTGCATTTGCTGTTTATAAGACAGCGTACTCCAGAAAGCTTTTTGTTCCGCGATGGCTTGATTGATTTTCTTCCGATTGGAAATAGGAAAACGAATAAAGCTGAAACTGTTACAAAAAGCAATGGCAGGACGAAGCCATGGGGTGCGGTAAAATCTACCGATATGCTTTAAAAACTCAGGGTTTTCTTGAGTAAAGAATTCCCGCATGGCTTTAATCAGGTGCATATTATGCAGATGATTCGGCAGAGGATAACAACCTAAAAGCTCGGCTTCTGTGTATTTCCCTTCCACTACAAGCCCCGTCATCAACAACGAAAAGTGTTTGCGGCTACCGAACATATAAAAGCTAAAGCGGTTATATTTCATACCCATTAGCGGGTCACCTTTATCCGGCACTGGAATGACAAAAATTTTATGAAATGCCTGCATATAAATGACCCGCTCTTTACGGTTAAGTCGAATTGAGCGGTGGCGGGGGTAGAAAAAGAGAAAAAAGACTAGAGGGATTCCAATCAAATAAAGATATGCAGAAATGCGATCCCAGAAATGCTTTTTTAAGTATGGTTCTTTGTATTCTTCATAAGATTTTATTTTTTCTGTTATATTGTATTTTTTTATCATTTCTGGGTTAGTTTCAAAAATAACATATTCACTATATAAAGGCTTAATTATTTTGTCTGGATTAAAAGCCCATATAAAGTCTTTTTCTATTGACTGATATATTCCCAATAGAGGAGTTTTATTATGTTGGTAATCTAAAAATGCAATTACAGAAAAAATGCCAATAATAAGAGTTCTAAAAAAACCACGTAAATAGCCATCAAAAGTTGAGTTTTTGATTTCTATTTCGTCCTTATTGACTTTGCGTATTGAAAAACCTAAGTCACGATATATTTTTTTTAAATTCATATTATTTCCCAACCATATTTAATGTGTGTAAATCTGACTCGATGTTTTCGCTTGCGTGATCGTGACGCGGGAGAGTCGCTTTTATTTCTAAGCTCACAATATCACGCTCATCAATAGGTCCTGATTCACCAGTTAACGTATCTACGATCTGCCAATTTGGAAAATATAGTATTGCTTGTCCAGGCTCGCTGTCATTAAAGTGAATTTGTGGGCTGGTTTTGACCTTGAATGCGTTACCTGTACGATTAATTATCGCTTTATGGGAAATGGAAATCCCTTGAGCAATAGCTAAATTAGTGATATTTGGATGAATCATTCGAATGTGGTGTTTATCCATCGCTTCAAACTTAATTTTTTCTGTTATAGAAAAGAGTCTTTGCATTTCGATCTTATAGTATTTTTTATTCATCTGATTTGATGTATTAAATATACTGTTTTCTAATTGCTGAGCAAAATTGTCTATTTTTCTTTCATTTTCCCAACCATAAGCCCCAACAGCTTCTCCCCAATAATTATCACTATCACCCCAAAAGCTATGTTTAATCCAAAGCTCCATGTCGCTTTTCTTAAATAACGACAAACCAATACCGATTAATAACAATATCGCCCCTACATAAGGCAACGCTAATGCTACTATTCGCAATGCTGTACCGGCAAGTGCCACGTTCGCTGATGTGGATGCCATCATGGTTAATGCTGTGCCTAAAGCTGTTTGAGATAACGCCATTAAAGCAGAACCAGTACCTCTAGACACCGCCCCCCAATAGTCTATTTCATCGCCTTTATATTTAGCTTCATGGGTATTTGCCACTTCAACTAACACGCCAATACCTGCCAGTGCTGTGCCGAAATTAAACAATCCCGCCCTTGCTGCTTGCCAGCTATTTGAGAATGTTGCTCCTGTTGCATTATTAATTGCTGTTAAAGACATGCGTTGGCCGGCAACCTGTCTAAATTCAAACCCTAACTTACTGTCTGGTGCGACTTTTTCTGTTAAGGCTAATAAAGTAGCAAATGTAGCATTATTTGCCCAGCGCCCTTCTTTGGTATAACTGGAATCTTCAGTAAAAAAGCCTAATATAGCTGAAAAAGCAAACAGTTTTGCTGCACCATCGAGTTTTGATGAAAGGTGGGTTACGTTTTTAAAATCCTCATCATCTACTTTTAAGCCGATAGGAAGTTCTGTTCTTACTGGAATGAGCTCTTCTGTAGTGAGTTTTTTTCGTGATGCTTTTAATTTATTCGCATGACTAAAAATCTTTTTTTCGGATAAGAATTCCTCTTGCCCAAATACACCGGTTTTTCGATAAACTTCTTCCATATTCCGCATGATTTCAGTCCGTTTATAGTACCGCTTGCCATTTTCTCTATAACTACCTGCTAGTACCACTTCATTACTGATAACTTGAACAATTCGATCAAAAGAATAGAGATTGAAGCGATAAAAATTTCCCATGTTGGCAAGAGAACTTAAAAAATTTTTAAAAGAGTCTAATAAATTTTTTAATGATTCTGCCGCTTTTGTTAAAATTTCTTTTTGCGTTTTTGTCACTAGATCATTTTTAAAGTTGAATGCAGTAATTAAAGCTTGCTGCCCTAGGGATGTATAACTTAAATGCCCAATAAGCCCCTCAAAATACTGACAGCATAAACTAGCCATAGGCTCACTTTTGTTTTTCTCATATAACTCAAATAAATTTTTTATTTTGGGAGTGTTTTTCGCTATATGATCACAAATGCTATGCACTACATTATCTATATGTGTATTAAATAAGTTGGGTATTTTTGCAATTTTATTAATCGTATTGATACCATGAATGGTTTGAGTTATGCCTAATTCCTTCTTAAGTATTTCAACAATTGAGTCCTCACTATTGTTGAGATGAGAGTCCTTAATATTTAATTGGGCATATACTTTCTCTATTGTTATGTCCATTTTTGCATCATACGGCACATATGGAGAGACAGCACGACGTCTTTTACTATTTTCCGCTTTCTGTAATTGTGTGACATGTGCATCAATTATCTGTGCAGTAATAAACGCGTATTCATATTTGGCTAAGACCTCTTGACGTTTATCATCTAAATAATAAACGTAATAATCTAAGTCTCTTGCGATACCAATAGGATCATCTAATGCAACAATTACGCCATCTGAGCTTGCTAATTGTGCTAAATGAAGTTGCCATAAGCCAGATTTTCCGACCTTAGCGAATCGATATAGATTGCTTAGAATATTTGGTATGAACTGGGTACTAGGTAAGTAATCACTTGCTACACTTTCAATTTTCGATAGTTTCGCTGTTGAGTCTGAGGCTTCATTAGTTTGAATTTTTTTCATCCAAACCTTCCGTAACACATCGTCTTTTTCTAATTCCTTCAATAAGCTATAAGGCAATTTAAATTCGGAATACATAATATAGGCTGTTTCAATTGCTCGATTTAATTCAATATATTCTGTATTAAGCCCTGGCTTGGCGCTAACTGTGTCTACATCGGCATACTGTTCAGGTTTCTTCTCTTCCGTTTCAGTATTGGTAGCTTCTTCAGTATTGGTAGCTTCCTGTGTTGTTGAAACATCATTTTGGGGCTTTTCTGCTTCAATAATATCTTCAATCTCAAATCTACTCCATTGACTCAAATCTGTGCCTTTATCGTTGTTATAACATGTGTATATATACCAAGCATTACCATTCTCAGCTTCCCATGTTATTTCAAAATTTTTACACTCTGCTTTAGCGGCTAAAATATAAACATAACCAGTACGCAAACGGCGCAGCTCATAATCATCGTTCATTTTATTTATATTTTTGGGGACGTTTGGTACTTCCCTAGTATTTTTAATTTTTTCAAATGCACCGTCTGTTAATGCCCATCTTGTGGGATAAAGCCGAATAAATTCTTGGCATGGTTTGGTTGCTTCATCGGCAGGTTTTGCTTGTGGTTTATAATCTTGTTCTTTATTTGCCATTTTCTTATTCCAAATTTAAGAGATTAAATAATTGTATTGCACGGGCTAAGGGGGCCGGGAACTCTTGTTCTAATTGTTTTTCAAGTGTTGCAAAATCTCGTCCGTTTTTCACCGCACTTTGTTTGGCAACAGCATATTGCACGATTGCTGTTTCGTAAATATAGTTTTTGTTTCTAGCTTCATCTAAATGTTTAATTAATTGTTCTTGCTCCAGAGGGGAATAAACATGAGGATAAGTTTTTAAAATATATCCAACCATTTTTTCTCTCGTTTCCTGCCACTTTTTATCTTTAAATCCTTTTATTTCAAAATCAGTTAGGATAATGGGAATGTTTCGAGTGTCTTCTGGTAATGCTTTAATTTGATAATAATAAAAACTGTCTCCAATGCCAGAGCCAAAAGCATGAATAATGCGCTTTTCATAACCAAAAAACTTATTAAGTTTTTCGGGGCTGGTGGCGATAACATCTAGATAATTACGTAATACTTTTGGGTCATAAAAACGGAAGAAAAACCACTTTCCATTTTCGTCTTTCATTACTGGAAAGTGGCGAAGATGGTGTAATACGGTATCAAAATCATAACGGGAGTGGATAAAAATGCCTAACTCTTCATGCCAATTGAATCTTGTCATTGCTCCTTCATCACTAAATAAGCCCATTAATTCGCTCTCAGTTTTATAGTCTGGGTAAGGGATAACTTCAACTAAATAAGGGCCTATCTCTTTGGTGATTTCCGCAAACTCGCCTTGGAATAGGTTTTCAATTCTACAGTGAAAGCTTTCAGGTTTTAAAAATTTATGTTTATTCGCGTCTAAGATGAAATAACATTTTAATTCCGGTAATGGTTCACCAAACAGTGCGATATCTTTTTTTAGTGTGTTTTCATCCCAAACAGGCGAGGGGAAAACCGGCTCCTGGTGATTTTCAGACCAACCCAGTTGAGTCATATCGGGCGGAATCGGTGTGTTAGGGAAGAGCAGCTTAAAAATCTCATCAGGTGCAAAGATTTGCGGGTGGCGCCCAAATTGTCTATCTAGCAATTTCACATTGTTGATTTGATGACAAAGTAAGTAATTAGTCTCACTAGCAAAGTTTTCTTTTGGTTTATCCCCAACTAATTCTACTACCCGTACTTCACCTTCTTTCAATCCATTAGCTTGATACGCAAGCCACATCTGCCCATGTCGTTGAAAAAAGATTTCTGCTTTTAGAGGGGCTAATTGATATTGATAATGCGTTTGTTCTGAGTTAAAGGTGGTTTTTACAAGCTGCTCAAATGTTTCTCGGCTATCGGCAAAAGCCAATAATGCGACAAATTTATCCGTACTTGGAGATTCTTGTAGGTATGCAGTGGAAATCCAAAGGGATATAGACATAATGTTCCTTTTAAAATGATTGAAGAGGCAAAATGCCTTCTGAGATCATAGCAATAACTGCTGTGCAGTTCAAATCTAAAGGTTGAAATATAAACCTTAAGAAAATAACTTAAAAGATGACCGCACTTTATGAATGAAAGCCAAAGTGCGGTCAAATTTTTAGACGTTTTGTATCATAAATTATGCAATCTCAACTTGGTATTCACCATTCTCAAAATTGATCGTGATATTTGACATTTTCTCACCACTCGCGATGCGTTGAAGCAATGCCAAGGAAAGTGGTGGTAAAAGTTGTCCTTCAAGAATTGCATCAACCAAACGGGCACCATTTGTATCGGCTTCACATTGTTGCTCAATATGTTTAAGAATATTTTCTGCGATAGTAACAGTCGCTTTATAACGCTCAGCGATTAATTTCTCTAATTTCGCTAATTTTGCTTTTACAATGCGTTGCATTACATCTGTCGTTAAATAGTGATATTGCACAATTTGCATACGGGCAAGCAATGCCGGTTTGAAGAATGTGAGAAGCGAACGACGTAATTCTTCATCACTTTTCACGGCAAACGGATCATTTGCAGCATCAAAACCACAGTTTGAGGTGAGCATAAAGAGAATATTTTTACAGTCAATTAAACGACCTTCACCATCAGCCAGTTCACCTTTATCAAAGGCTTGATAGAATAAGTTAAGCACATCTGGATGGGCTTTTTCCACTTCGTCTAATAGCACGATAGAGTAAGGTTTTTGACGAATGGCTTCAGTCAATAAGCCACCTTCACCATAGCCCACATAACCCGGAGGCGAACCAATTAAACGTGAAACAGTATGTTTTTCTTGGTATTCAGACATATTAATCGTGGTCAGGAATTGTTTGCCCCCAAAGATATGTTCTGCAATTTGAATTGCGGTTTCAGTTTTACCTACGCCACTCGGGCCAACAAGTAATAATGCGCCTAACGGGGTACCAGCACGGCGTAAGTCCGCCATAGCAGTAAGCAAGTTTTTGTGAATTTGCTCAATGGCTTGAGATTGCCCCTTGATATTGTCATTAAGAATATCAGGAAGCTCGGTGAGTTTAGTGAGTTCATCACCAGTCATGCTATTTACAGGAATACCAGTTAAATCAGCAATCACCGCAGTAATTTGTTTGCTGCCTACTTCTGCATGAATTAAACATTCTTCAGGCTTGATTGCTTCATATTCCGCTTTTTTCGCTTGTAATTGAGCGATCAATTCTTGACGTTCTTCTTCAGTATATTCTGTTTCAGAATCAGAGAGCTTGCTCCGTAAGGATAAAATTTCTTCCACTAATGCTTTTTGAGATTCAAATCGAGAAGAAAGCACATTTTTTTCTTCAGCTAATTCAGTGAGTTGGTTTTCTAGTTTTGTTTTTACTGTACTATCAACCGTTTCACCTAGCTGATAATCACGATCAAATTCAGCAATGGCAACATTGATTTCATGGATCTTATTATCTAAGTAACTTAAGCGTTTTGGTGGTGTGTCTTTTGCTGTAGAAACGCGCGCACAAGCCGTGTCTAAAATATCGATGGCTTTATCCGGAAGCTTTTTCGCCGCAATATAACGCGCAGATAATTTTGTTACGGTTTCAAGTGCTTCACCTGTGATATAAACGCCATGCGCTTTTTCGTAGAGTGGTTTTAAACCACGTAGAATAACAATACTTTCTTCAATGGAAGGTTCGTCTACTTTCACTAACTGGAAACGACGGGATAAAGCAGGATCACGTTCTACATATTTTTTATATTCAGACCAAGTCGTGGCTGCAATTGTGCGAAGTTCTCCTCGAGCAAGCGCCGGTTTTAAAAGGTTGGCTGCATCGTTGCCACCTTCGCTACCACCCGCACCAATAAGGGTATGGGCTTCATCAATAAAAAGAACAATTGGCGTTGTGCTATTTTTTACAAAATCAATCACCGATTTTAAGCGTTTTTCAAATTCCCCTTTGATTGATGCGCCAGATTGTAAAGCAGCAAGATCTAGGCTCCACAGTTCAACATTTTGTAAATGTGGAGGAACTTGTTTATTGACGATGCGTAATGCTAATCCTTCAATTAATGCACTTTTACCGACACCCGCATCACCAACTACAATCGGATTGTTTTTTCTTCTGCGTGAAAGAATATCAATCATCAGATCGATTTCTTTGTCGCGAGCAAGAACCGGATCAATATTACCGGCAGAGGCTTTAGCGGTTAAATTTTCAGCAAAACGTGCTAAATCAGATTGATCTGTGCGTACGGCTGAAGGGGCCGCGGTATTTTCTTGTGTAGTTTGAGATTCTGCGGAGCCTTTAGCAAATACCAGTAAAGATTGACGTAATGTTTCTTTGTTAATTTGATTTAAATAGCTCGCAACAGCAGTTGGCAAATAGCGCGATGCATTCAATGTTAATGCTAAGAAAATGCTTGCACTGCGAATTTGTGTCTGTTCAAACTCAAGTGATCCGAGTAACCATGCTTCTTGCAACATTTCAATCAATAATGGTGAGAAGCTTGGTACAGAGTCAATATTAGTGTGAGATGTTTGCGTTTTGCTGAGTAAAAGTGCGGTCAATTCTTCGTGAGAAATGTTAAGTTTATTTAAAATAAAACGAACGTCTGAGAATGGATTTTCCAATGACTTAAGTAATAAATGGGCTGGAAGCACTTCCGATTCACCGCAACTAATTGCATAAGCGGCAGATTCTTCTAACATTAATTTAGAAACGTCATTTAATGCCCCTAATGTCGCGGCTAAGTTAATTTTGATCATTATTTGAGATCCTTATGTTTAATAAAGCATTTGAAAGATAAATAAACTTAGGTATTTTATTTTTTTATATAGAAATTTACTACAACTATTTTTACTATTTAGAAATAGATGAAATTACATTATACTAGGCGATATTTTACGCGTTAAACAAAGGACAATCATGGCTGTTCAATCCGACTACCGTTACACCCTTGATGCCGGTGAAAAACATACTTTTGATGTGATCAGTTTTAAGCTGACTGAAGGGCTTTCAGAACCATTTCGGTTAGAGCTTATGTTATCAAGTTTTGATCCGAATATTTCATTTTCAGCATTAATGGATCAATCCGTGACCTTCACTTTTTGGCAAGGTGAACAACCGGTTCGCTATTTGAATGGAATTGTGACCAGTTTCGGTTTGGGGAAAACAGGGTTTGTTCGTACGCATTATCAAATGGTGGTGGAGCCGGCTTTAGCGCGAGCAGCATTTCAATCTGATAGCCGAATCTTCCAACATCAAAACAGCGAAAAAATCATCCGCACTTTATTGCAAAAAAATCGCGTAGAAAAGGTTTCCTTTGAGCCTTTACCCTCAGATTGGGAACGCGAATATTGTGTGCAATATCGCGAAACCGATTTGGCTTTTATTGAACGCTTGGCGGCGGAAGAAGGCTGGTATTATTACTTTGACCATCGAGCAGACAGCCATGAGTTGCGTTTTGGCCATCAAAGTATCGCTTCTCCGATTCTTGGCACCTTGACCTATAATGCGAAGCCCGCAGGGGACCGTTCATTTGCTTGCCTTTGGCGATTTGACTATTGCCGTAAGGTGACGACAACAAGCCAAACCTTACGAGATTACACCTTTTTAAATCCGAATTACAACCTCGAACATCAACATCATTCACAGGCATCCGCGCTGACTGATAGTGATACGTCTAAAAGTGCGGTCAATTCTGTGACAGTTTATGAAAAATACGATTATCCAGGGCGATATAAGAAAGATGAACAAGGCAATCCGTTTAGTCTTTATCGTTTAGAATCAGAACTGGCCCTTTCTGAAACCGCGAATGCAGCGGGTGATGATATGCGTGTTATTCCGGGTTATGGTTTTACCTTAGAAGGGCATGCCAATTCAGCCTTCAATCAAGATTGGTTGGTGGTGCGAGTAGCGCATTCGGGTAAACAGACGGGTAGCTTAGATGAAGAAGCAGGAGAAGAAGGCAACCGCTATGAAAACACACTTTTCCTGATTCCACACAACAAACCTTGGCGCAGCCCATTAAAACCGCGTCCGATTATTCGTGGTACACAAGTTGCCCATGTTACGGGGCCCGAAGGGGAAGAAATCTATTGTGATGAATGGGGAAGAGTCAAACTGCAATTTCCTTGGGATAGATTAGGCAACTTTGATGAACATAGCTCTTGTTGGGTACGAGTGGTGCAAGGTTGGGCAGGCGCACAATACGGTAATATGATGATTCCGCGAATTGGTCATGAAGTACTGGTGAAATATCTAAATGGTGACCCAGACCAACCGATTGTTGTGGGGAGAACTTATCACAGCACCACAGAGCCACCTTACGAGCTTCCCAAACATAAAACCCGCATGACCATAAAATCCAAAACGCACAAGGGCAATGGTTTTAATGAACTGCGTTTTGAAGATGAAATGGGACGGGAAGAAGTCTTTATTCATGCAGAGAAAGACCTTAATCATATTGTGAAACATGATGAAACGACCCAAGTGGGGCATGACCGCACAGAGCAAGTTGGCCGTAATGAAACAATCCATATAGGCAATGACCGAATGGAAACAGTCGGACAAGATGAAGACCTGACCATCAATCGAGACCAAATACGCAGCATTGGACGCAATCGAATCACGAAAATAGAAAAAGACGATATTCTGAATGTGAATAATAACCGCCGAGTCAACGTCCATGCTGATAGCCTCATCAAAGTGGGACAAGACTTAACGATTGAAATTGCCCAGAATGGCAGCTGGGTTGCGGGTGAGCTTTTTGAACAAATTTGTGAACAGTTTGATTTAGAAGGTTATGACGAAGTTCATATTCAAGGTCCTGCCGGTGAAATCGTGTTAAACCAAGAAGGGATTACGTTGATTGGGAATGTGTATGTTGAGGGGCCACTTACGGAAGATGCGGGAGTGGCTGATGGGGTGAGTCCGTTTGAAACAACCGTAAATGATTCAATTACACCAAATACTTATTATTCAACAAGATTAGATGTTTATGATGTTTATGGACGTTGTAATGAGAAAAAAGTGCCTTACACTATTTTGGATAGTCAAGGAGAGGTTGTGACCAATGGTCTTTTAGATGATATTGCTAGAACACCTCGTATTTATCGTGAAACTGAAGATGCTTTAAAAGTATTAGTGGGTAGTGCACAGATTTTAGATTGGGATTAATAGGAAAATGAATAATAAAAATCAGCCGAAGGGTTATGAAATCGAGTTTCTAGGAGCCAATAATGAGCCTCTGGCTTATTGTAAGGCTGAAATGTCAATAAATGGGTTACCTACCAGTGAGTATCCTTGGCAAGCAGATGAAAATGGGCGTATAGTCTTTCCACCTAGTTTAGTTGAACAAGAGGGAAAAGAATTACGTATAAAAGTTGTTTTTTGGAATGAACAATATCCTAAAACAGAGCATTCTGAGATTCCAGAATTTACTTGGATAAAAGGAAAGCGGCTTGTTAGATTAAGAGCATATAACATTTATGAGATTAAACCACGAACAATTCCTAATGAGAATAATGAGAGTGCAACTTATAAGCGCCCTTACCATGTTGTTAAGAAAGGGGATACATGGGAAAGCATAGAGAAAGAAGCAGGCGTAAATAGATATGCGTTGATTTGGGAAAATGGGTTGGATGAAGCGACTCCTTTAAGTAGTTTAGCGGGGCAAAAAATTTATTTTCCTAGACGCCCAAGAAAGGAAACTACTAGTACAAGAACAGAACAGGCTCAAATAACATCTAATCATGAATCCCAGAAACAGGAAGGTCAGCAAATAACGGGCAATAAGAATATAAATCATAAGACTGAACCTAATTTAAAACCTGAGTTGAAGGTAGATAAAAAACAAGAGTCAAAAGCAATAGAAAAGAATGATAAAGGTAAGGTTTTACAAAAACGCAGTGAAAATAACGGTAAGCCAGTAGATGTAGGTGTTGGTTCTAGTAAAGAGAACGGGTATTACTATAATAAAACTTCGGGTATATTTGAAGGTGAAGTTAAAGATGGTGTTGGAGATACTGAAAGAGTTTTTGCCTGTACAGGCAAGGGTAAAGATGATTATGAAAATACTCAATTACTACCCACAACTCATTTAGAATTTAGAATTTCTGCTAATATTGTTCGTCATGAAACCAAAACACCAGGATTAGAATGTATTTGTATTGCATTTACAGCCAAAAACAGAGCAAAGAGAGAGAAAAAATCTATCTATACGTTACTTATGTCGGGGTATTCTTCAGTTCCCCAGAATGAGAAAAAAGAAATGAGTTTAAATGTAAAGGACAAAGTGTCTTTAGACTCAAGAAAAGGAATAATATTAGCATTACTAAATGAACAAGATCCTACAAATGGAGCTGAATTTTGGGATGGTACTGATTTTTTAGCTTGGGGTTTAAAAAATCCATCAGGCAAGTCCCATGCTAAATTTAGACAGTATACAAAGATTATTATTAGTAAACCTTTATTTGAGAAGTATGTTTCTGAACAGAAGAAAACTTATACATCGGGTAAGGTTAAATATAGTGGAAATTATTATCCTATACCTGCAGCTGTATTCACAGATCCTAAAAATTGGGATAATGAGAAGTTTGTTTATGTAACGGGCGTAAAAAAACCACCTTCAGAAGGACAGTTAGAGGCAACTGTCGTTGCTGGGCACACAATTTTTTGGAGAGTAATAAGATGAGAAAAGTTTTTTTATTGGTATTATCTTTTTTTATTTTTTCAAATGTATTAGCTAAAAATATAGATTTAGTTAATCCATGTACGGATGAAAATATTTCAATGGATAATGCTTTATCAAATAAAAGTATTTTATTAAATAATAGCGTTGGGTTAAGTAATGCGGAAATGTTTTTGATCTCATATTTAGATCATAATGGAGATGTTTGCTATGATAAAAAGTATGATTTAATTTTTAAGGTTGGTAGTAATTACATATATGCCAAGAAACTTTTCGACGGACTAAATGATATTTACCCTGAAATAAGTTCCGCTGATGGTAAGTTTATAATTGATTTTGAATACGGAAATGGTCAATCTAATCTGGAAAGATATTATTTTAATGTGAGATCAGATGAAGTATATCTTATTAAGAAAGATATAGTCTACTCAAGAACTGGAAGGTCAAAGGTTATTAAGTTTAAGGATTTAAATATAAAAGATGTAGAGTTTTCTAAATTAATTAATGTTTATTAGTTTTTAGTTTAAGACATATCTTTTATGTGATATTTTATTTCCTATCTTGTAATAATTAAATGGTAGTAAAAGTTTTATGATGTAAGATGAAGTTTAATAGAAATAGGTTATTGTTTGATTAAATTTAATAAAAACTATATGGTTCTTTTGATATCGTTCTTTTATTCAGGTTTAATTTTTTCTATTGAGCCAGAAGACCTACTTGTTTCAGATGCATTATCTAAGCCTTGTTTGTCTGGAAGTGTACAAGAAGCAGATTTAATGTCTTGTGTAAGTAAAGGGAAGGGTATATGCTGGCCCAAAAAAAGTTAAATTTGAACTATAACGTATCAATCCAACAAGAAAATCAAAAAATAAGAGAGTATCTAATTTCATCTCAAAAAAAATGGAATATATCAAAATTTAAGCAATGTTATCCTGAACTTGAAAATGGTCGGGAAGGGAAGGTAAATTTTATTGATTGTGCAACCAAAGCTATTAATGAGAGAAATGATTTGCTAGAGTCGGTTTTTTTATGTAATTTCAATAAGAGAGCTTGCACGTTTAAAGATGATAATATTATTAAGTTATTAAATGATAACTAAGATGTACATGTACTGAAATGTGTAGTTCAAAACAGGGATTAGATTAGACTTCTATATGTCTGCTCTCAGATTGAAAAGAGAAAAATATCTACAAACCTTGGATGCTTACCACCAAGGTGTAAAGAATAGTCGTTCTCTTGCAGTAAGTGCATTAGCCGGGGGCGTTTAGTGACAAGTAAAATGATGGTGATATGAATTTTTAGATCTATCCAGTAGAACTTCGGGTAGATAATGGACTGGATTTAGAAACCAATTTACCGAAATCCGTAAAAAATAATAAAATATTGACCGCACTTTATATGTCTAAAGTGCGGTTTTATTTGGGCATGTTGTTCTAACAGGATGACATAATGAAAAAGTGTTTAAAAATTTCATGCGTATTAGTGATAGGAGCAATTATCGGCTTATATTGCTTATATCTCTATTTAGAATGTAATCGAAGTTGATAGGGATTAGCTTTTATCAATAAATTTATTATAATACCTCTTTGTAAATAAAGGGGAAATTTATGCAGTATGAAAATCTAGTTTATGCCGTTAATGGTCTGCAGCTTTCTAATAATGAACAAGAAAATATTATTATCTTAATCTATGCTTCTAATGCAGAAATTGCAAAAAATTATATTACGGTGTACCAACAGCAAAACCAGCTCCGATTGCAGTATACGTTTCTTCCTTTACCGCTTAATACGTATTTTCAACGTCATGCTGATGAGACATTAATTGAGCAATTGAAAACGCTAGCTCAAGATTTATCAGAACAGCATCCCATTCTCATTTTTAATCCAAACCAATATCTAGAAAGTGAAAAAAGCAAAACAGCATGCTTAACCAAAAATGAATTTCCATTAAGACAAGAAGATGAACATTCTCCTTTCTTGTTTCAACCAATCCCCGATTCGATTAAGCCTTATCTGTGCCCTGAAGACAGCAATTCTCAATGTTATGCCATTATCAACGCAGAGGTAAGTGTTTGGTTTCCTCTGCGTTTTGAATTGGATGATATTCAAAGTGCATGCTTATTTAAGGGAGAGGAGGGGGAAAGACGAAAAAAGACAGCGCCTTATTTATTGCATTTACCAGAAAATCATCCTTTTGTGGAAGAGTTATGCAGTGAAAGCCCGAAAGGAAAAGAGTCTGAGGATGGATTTCAACAGTGGAATAAATCATTTGGTTTTTTCTTCCGCTCAACCGCTACATTTGATGAGTTGTTACACCATTTCAGAAAATTTATCTATATGCCAACTTATGATGATAGATTGCTCTATTTTCGTTTTTATGACCCAATAGTATTAGAACAATATTTTGACCGTTTAATATATTATCCAAAAAAATTAGCAACTTTTTGGGGACAAGGTTTAATCGATTCCTTTATTTTGCCCAAGGGAAATGATTTTGTGCATTATATACCTACAATAGATTTGGCTAAAATAACACCAGCTAAGAAACAGTTTGATAAATTTGAATTAAATACAATTGTTGATGAAAGAAATTCTGTATTACTAAAAGATTTGGTTACTGAATTACTGGATACTATCCCAATGCTAAATGGCCACTATGACATAGCGACAATTGAAAAAGTTGTTCAACATTGCTATCGTCTTTGTCAAACTTGTGCTTTATATCAAACTATTGATATTGGATTATTTGCTTTACTGAGTTTAGCTTATGGCAACGTAATTGATATATTAGATCCTGAGAAAAAAATTAATCAAATTTTGCAAAGTGATATCGCAGAACAAAAAAAACGATATCTTATAAAACAACGGATAAGTATTTTAGAAAATCAAAAGATTATCCGTAATCAATTGGGAGCAAATTTACATGGTTAATACCAATGAAAAACCTTTTTATCATCAATTTGAAGAAAAACATCACTCAGAATCTACTGAGACAGGAACAGCAGCTTGTCGCACAGACATTATTATTCACCATAAAGATACCCTTGAGCGTTCTTTACCTAAAGGTGTTATGGTAAAGGTTTATGACCAAGATGGTGGTGTTTATTACGGTGAAATTGATGAAAACGGAGACAGCCATCATATTGGTGTAAAGTGTGGTTTAATTTCTTGGCAATTAATGAAAGGCATGAGAAATGTTGGTGATACCGCACTAAAATACGACCGCCATAAAGAAGATAGTAGACAACTTACTGATAAAGATGAGCAAGCATTTTTTAATGATTCAGATGGCTATGTGCTTATCAAAGCAAATGATGAAAAAACTGAAGATCCACGATTACAACTTGCTAAACCGCTAAAAGTGTTTGTTTCGGTAAATGCAAAAGAAGTGAAGGCAATTTATCTTCCACCACCTATTTTATTGAATTTGCGTTTTCGTCAACACGGCAAAGCAAGTTTATCAGCAGCACAAATACAACAGATTAAAGATGACGGCGGCACGGCAACTTTATTTATTCATGGCTACAATGTTTCACTTGGACATATTGGAAAATTTCCACAATCGGAAGATTTTGGTGAGCTTCCAGAATATTCAAACTTACCACCCTCCGATCAGGTTCAGCGACCTTATTTGCATTATGATAATAAGGCGATTGATCAATTGGCGAAAAGTACACTCCTTGAGCAAGCAAAAGAGGATGACAATATTTATGTTAAGCACGTTTACGATGAGGTAGATTTAAAAGTTAATGGTCATAAAGCTTTAGGTTGGTTTCCACATGTTGAATATTATTTGAATTTAGCTGCATCTGGTAAATTAAATTATGATGATCCTTTTACTGATTGGGATAAATATCACCGAATTATTGGCGTTACTTGGTCTGGTAGCGTTGATCCTTCCATGGTGTTTTTCAGAGCGGAAATGTATGCTAACGAAGCAGGGCGAGAGCTCGCAAAGGTATTGATAGAGTTATTTAATGAAGGCATTAAAGTTAATATTATTACTCATTCATTAGGCGCTAGAGTTGCATTAAGTGCATTGAATATTTTAGGTGATTTTGACGGAGCCTATAATGAGAAAATTGATAATATGATTATGTGGGAAGCCGCTGTTGCTGATAATGCAATCACTGACACATACACTCGCGTGAAAAATCCAGTGGCAATGGAGCTATTCCCTTATGCACATAAAACAGTGAAATATCTCCGCGTATTGTATTCACAAGAAGATGGGGTTCTAGATGGCGATAGTCGTGGTGGAGATAAGGAATATACCGGTTTAATTGGCGGGGCTTATCCAATGAAATATTCCTCTCTAGCAAACACTACTGGGGCCTTAAAAGATTATTACTATAAGTTAAATTTAATTGGCGAGTATTATGAAACTGTAGAACAACTCCGACGGAACGTCCTCATACATCGGGGAAGCCTAAACCAGGATGACATTGCGGAATATAACAATATAGAAAACACAGCGAAAGGACGGGAAATCAAACAGAAGATTGAAAAATTACTGTTGGAAGAAGCCAATGACGTATCTTCCGATTTAGAGAAGCCATTAAACTATTTGAAACCTTGGAGCCATTATCGTCGTTTCCGTCCTGATGATGAGTATTTTAAGCATATTGTTGATGTGCTGACTTACCAGGTATTTAACAATTGGACGATTTATATAAAAAATATGTGGGTGCGTCCTGCGTTGGGGCATCAAGGAAATCGTTTGTCTGTTGAAGGTATTGGGTATAAAAATAAAAAATTAACAGAACTTCAAAAAGAGGAAGGGTTTGATCAATTTATTAATGGCAATACCAGTAGTGAAGAAGATAAAGAAAATAAAGAAGACAAAAAATTCAATTTCTTTGATCAGAGTAATTATTTTATTTCGCACTCGGCAATGCGGGAGTGGGAGTGGAAGGCATTGGATAGCCAAAAGGTTTTTCCTGATATCTACAAAGAAAGCTATAAAAATCAAATTATGGATAGATGGATAAAGGCTAATTCAAACTTTGGGAGATATAAAAAATGATCACTAAGCTAAAATTAAGAGTTATTGTATTAGCTGTTGTTATATTTGTTATTTTATTTGCTATATATAAATATTTCAGCACTGCACCAGTACTTTCATTAAGTGTTTCAACCGATGGACGTTATGTCATTAGTGCTCATGCTGCGGAAGATGCCGATCGACATAAACCTATTGGTCAGTTGGTGTTATGGGATGTTGAGAGAAAGGAAAAGACAATACTTGCCCGAAATGCCAACGCGTTTAGTGCCTTTTTTATTCCTAATAGTCACGAATTTATGTGGCAGGATAATAAAAATATTGTGCATATTCAAAATGTAGAAGGAAAAGAAATAGGAAATTTCCCACATTTTCAAGTTAAGACTCATATTATGTCGGAAGATAGACAATTTTATCTTTCCTCTAATATGGAAGATAACGGGCAGCTTTATAAAGGGTATGGAAAAGATTTAATACCAGTTTATACCGATGGAAGTTTCCCTTTCCCATTAACTTTATCAATGAGTAAAGATTATTTTTTATCTGCAACTGCAGCTTGTTCAGTTGGCAATTCTCCTGTTGCGGAAACTAATCTAACAGAAAATCCAATTAATCCTAACAGCAGTAAAAAAGGAAGTTATGATGAAATTACTTTATGGAATAGGCATACTTTAAAGCCAGTTGCTAAATTGAATGGAAATTGTGGAAAAACTACCGGTTTAATTAGTCCTAATGGTGATTGGGTTGTGACAGGAGGTGAAAATATTAGGAATTATATGTGGGAAATTCATAACATTATGAATAGACAACGTCTATCATTAAAGTTTGATAATATTCCCGAAAAATTGAAAGAAAAACAAATTACGAAAATCAGTGTCATTGCTTATGCTTTTGTTACAGATACAGAATTCGTTGCTCTAAGACAAAGTGGTAATTATGACGGTTATGGGGATGAAATCGCTGCTGTCTATAGTGTAGGCGAACCTCAAATTAAAGGGTATGTAGAAATTGGCAATGACCCAAGTATCTCAACAAATTACTATCAGAGAAACCTCAGTGTATCCTCTTCTCCTAAGGCCCATATTCTCGTCACCGGGCAAGCCACCGGTGGCGGAATTAATGTGTATAAATATCATCCTGAGAAAATGGAATTAGAGAAAATCTGGGTGGCAGATTGAATGTTAAAAGTGCGGTTAGCATTTCGAATATTTTTTAACCGTACTTTCCTTAATGGTATAATTCACTCCATATAATATTTTTATGTGATACTCCGAAGGTTAGAGTGATGATTAAAGTTATTGTTGGTATATTCCTTGTTTTAGTTATATTTTTAGTTGGAGCGTTGATATCAGGGGATATTATTGTCTTTTTTGCGTGGTGGCTTTTACCAGCTTATGCGGTTCTTCTGATCATCTATTTTGCTTTATATGCGGTTATAGGATTAATAACTGATAAGCCATTAACAACTAAAATAAAACTTCTGTTAATTATTCCAACCATAATCATTCCTTGGGGATATACTAAATGGACAGAATATCGAGATGCCCAAAGCGTGCAAGAACAAAAGATACAACGTGAACACGAACTAGTCGAAGCCTTAGAAAATCTTCCTTCCAAGGCAGAAATTGGAGAATATGGCTATACGCTTTATGCCAAAACCGATAACTTAAAAGACGAACATGGTAATCAACCTACTTTTAAATGGGGAAACTTTGAGCTGACTTCTTTCGAAGCTCCCATAAACTATGATCAGGTTGATGTGATAAGTCTAACTCAGCCAAAAGAATTGCCTCATGGCATAAAATGTACACATCAACTCGGCTTTAAAAGAAAAAAGCAAGAGGATGCAGAAAAAGGCTTAACAGCAGAAGAATTTGAGTTTTCTGAATGTAAGGTTGATGAATTCGGCTTAATGCTAAATCAACATCATATTCAGCTTAAAGATTTTGTGCTCTATTACAATTCTGGGCTTCCAATCTATAAAGAGAAAATAACCACCAAACTTGCGGACTTAAATAGCTTACCTAATCCTTATTGGACGGCGAGAGCTCAAGGATACGCTAGAATTGGAGAAGAATGGATTATCGACAATCTCTCGTTGGTTTTAAACCAAGAAGGTAAGGCGATAATGATTATTGGTTCAGCAAGACATCAGACGGGGCTAAATCACATGAAAATCGGGCAATGTATGATTAACTCCCCAAAATTCGATGTTATTTTTACAGATCTCCAAAATGAACAAGCGACATTGCATTTTATTAAGCAATTTAGTCATCATTTTTCTGAATCTTGTCCAGAGACGTTCAAAACTTCGCTAACTTACTCCTCTAATCCTCTTGAGAAGTTGCAAACCACTAAAGTGAGCGAAATGAAAGGACATCCAATCTTAAATATTTTCAAGCATTTAGATGATAATGTGGAAGTCACTTGGGCACCTGAATATCCATACTTAGATAAAGTATTGAGCAGCCAAAAATCCTTTTCTTGGGGAGAGGTAAATCTTATCTCATTTGAAAGTACAGAATCTTCAATTTTGGCTAAATTTGCAGATGAGAGTACAAAAATTGGCACTTTCTCCTGTAGTAAAAATAGCAATTCGCGTTTTCTTCATCTTTTGGAACCTGTCGATAACACGCTTGATTACCATAATTTTGCATTAGCTGAGTGTGAAAATATGGATGGTCTATTATGGATTGAAAACGATCCGATTCAAGTTGGTATGGGAAATGTAGAATATGTGGATATATTAAATAAATCACAGCATAAAAATATTTCTGATACAGCGCTATTGGTTTTTACACCATATAATTATCACAAAGCAATGCTAACTCTCAACGGATTTCCATTTTATTTGCAGAAAGCACTAGCCGATCAACAAGGCAAAATAATCACATTAGTGGGAGAAGTCAGACCAACAGAAACCCAAGGAACCATCAGATTAGGGGAATGTGTAAATTATTATTCACAGTTAAAATTAACGCATTTTTCAGATAAACAAGTGGATATCTCGGTTTTTGACCATGAGAATTGGGAAAGTATGCTTCAAACGAATAAAACACCAATATGTGAATTGAAACAGGTTAGCTACCAAATAGAAATATTTAAATAGCAGAATTATGTAGTAAAAGTGCGAATTTTTACCGCACTTTTATTAAGAAAAATTATTGTTTTTCTGGAAATAAATAATTTCAAATGTAGACGATAACTAAAATTTTTGAAACAGAATAGAAGTTCTATTTAATAGTTTGGATAAAATATTTAATTATTGAATGAGATATTGATTATTCGATTGGAATGAATAATGGTGCCCGAAGCCAGACTTGAACTGGCACGCCTCGAAAGGCGAGGGATTTTAAATCCCTTGTGTCTACCGATTCCACCACTCGGGCAAATTGGAGCGGGAAACGAGGCTCGAACTCGCGACCCCGACCTTGGCAAGGTCGTGCT
>OGEK01001124.1_pt1 | contig 20813 bp, 21 predicted proteins | sample 1570641 | NCBI WGS metagenome assembly OGEK01 (sample SAMEA2582136, study PRJEB24529) | metagenome | biome: Human gut stool | place: China | collected 2011
ACACCACTGAAATCCAAGGTGATAACTTACAAATGTTAGGTGGTCGCAATCAAGAGATGGGCGGTTATGCACCGGCACAATCAGCACCACAACCAAGCTATCAATCTCGTCCAGCTCAATCTGCGCCAGCGCCACAAGCTGAGCCACCAATGGACGCATTTGATGACAACATTCCATTCTAAATTGTATTAATACAAGACTATCTGTACGAAGAGAGACCTTTCATCGAAAGGTCTCTTTTTTTATCTCTCATTTTGACATCAATTATTCGTGTGCCTGCACTAAAACGCAATAAATATTCAATTTATTGCACCGTATCCGAATCTAATGTATCTTTATTTGAATACTGGAAAATAGTATAGATATCAAGGAGAACATTTCTTAGATGAACAACATCACTCGAATCAGGAAAAAGAAAACGATGTATCTTTGCTTTATTTCCTTTGAACATCTTCAGGAGTAAGAATATATGGAAAATTTTAAACAAATCCTTTCGAAATTATCTGTTATTTTTTTATTATTCTATTCGCAAAATATATTTTCCATGACACAAACAGAAATCCAATTGGAAAAAGCTTATTTAGCAGAAATGATTGATATAGCATCTGAAATTATGGAGAAAAAACAATCTATTGATCCTGATTCATTGCAATATAAACGTAGGAATATCAAGGTTCTTACTCATACAAACATGAAAAACGGTTATACAAGCTACACTTTGGAAAAATCAAAAGTTCATTTGGTTGTACCTAAAGAGTTAAAACAAAATACGAAACTTAATCTCTATTGGGATGAAAGCGAAGGTTCAATAAATATCCTATTTGACAAAGATGAATTGACAAAATACTTTCATCTGAATCTTAAAAAAAGTGAAGAAAAATCAGAAACATTGAAAACAGTTTTTGATGAAACCACATATTTTTTCACTTCCTATGAATTTTCTATCGATAAATACCCTAACGTTACCGTTGAGTTTCGTCTCTACCATTCACCCGGTACGACATTCAGATTGGACTACCCGACTGAATTTACGCGGATTTTGATTTATAGAAAAATGTAATAGACGATGTTTCCCTTATATCGTTTCTAACTTGAACGACATTGTTCCACCACCGACCGCACTTTAGAAGAAAAAAACGCAGTGGTAAGCTTTAAAGCGAAATTAGAGAAATAGATCACTATCACTGAATAAGAATTCAGTAATCATTCACAAATTAAAAATAACTCACTTTTTTTGCTGTAGCTAAAAAAGTGAGTTGACCGTAGTGCGGGATGGGTATACTATATCTACATATTTTAAAGCTCACTTATTTATCTACTGCGCATTGATGAAATTAAGTGAGTTGAATTCACAAAAATTTTTCAATTTCAGTCAAAGAGATCATTATGATTAAAGTACAAAGACAATCAGCTAGAAACATTCAACCTAAGTTAGAACGTTTAAAAGTTGGCGACGAGATTATTTTAGAGCTCGTTTTTGATGAAAACCAATTTTCTATGTATTCAGAATTAACAGTTATAGCCTTGGATAAGGCTAACCAAAAAGGCAAAGCCAGATTTAATCAGGTAAGAGAAAGCGAAAAAGTTAAAACTTTTAATGATTACAGCCATTACGCAGGAAGTATTATTTCCTTTAATTACAATGATATTTGCGATGTGGATAACTAAACGATGAAAACCATTTTACTTAAACATCTCGCCCAGCTTAATTCTGGATTTACCATTAGAGAATCAATTGATTATCTGGAATATGGTGAAGTGAAAGCTGTGCAGATCAAAGATTTATCAAAGCAAAACCACCTAATCGATATTGATCTTTTGACTGGTATTGAATGGCGATACGATTCAAAACCACAATATTTATCACATAATGCTATTTTATTGACATCGCGAGGCGAGCTAGCAGCATACCTGTTTAAGGGGGATATTGAAGATAAAGTCGTAGCCAGTAATTCTTTTATTATCATCAATATAATAGAAGAGACAGTTTTACCGGAATTTATGGTTTGGTATCTAAATAACGCAATCGCCGCTAAAAATTATTTTTCTTCGGTATCAAGAGGCAGCTCATTACCAATTACTACGGTTGGAGCGTTAAAAGAGTTGCCTGTTACTATCCCAACTCTGGCGCAACAAAAAGAGATCATTGAACGCCACTTACACGCACAGAGAGAAAAACAATACTTAGAGCAATTGGTTCAACTTCGTCATGAATACAACAATGCTTTAGCCGAACAACTTTTAATGAAAAACTAAGGAATCATCATGAACACTGAAAATATCCAACAACACCCTCATCACAGTACTCTTGTTTCAATTATCTGGAATATCGCTAATGGTCTTCGCGGGACTTACCGTCCGCCGCAATATCGCCGCGTGATGTTGCCTTTGATTGTGCTTGCTCGTTTTGATGCCATTTTATTTAAGCATGTAGATGCGATGAAAACACAGTATCAGGCAAAACAATCGTTATTTAATAATGAATTAAGCATCCTTGATGCTAAAATAAATGCAGAAACTGATGAGGCAAAAAAAGAAAATCTAGAAAATCAGAAAAAAGCCAAGATTCAGATTTTCAATAACCAACTTGATCGCGAATTAACAGCAATTATTGGTTCTAACCGCAAGCAAACGCTGTATAACGTCAGCGGCTTTAATCTTGCTCGTTTATTGGATGACCCTGATCATATCCGCTCGAATTTAATCCAATACATCAACGGCTTTTCTGCTAAAGCGAAAGATATCTTTGACAAATTTGAATTTGAAAAAGAAATCGACAAACTCGATGAGGCCAATCGTCTGTATAAAGTTCTACAAACCTTTGTCGGCGATTTGCAATCGCACGGATTAACACTGTCGCCGGATGTCATTTCAAACACGCAAATGGGCTATTTGTTTGAAGAATTAATTCGTAAATTTAACGAGCAAGCAAACGAAGAAGCTGGGGATCACTTTACCCCGCGCGAAGTCATCCGCTTGATGGTCAATATCGCATTTGAAGAAGATCATCAAGAATTATCCAAATCTGGCGTATACCGTGAAATTTATGACCCGACCTGCGGTACCGGTGGTATGCTTTCCGAATCTGAAAAAGCCCTAAAAGGATTTAACCAAAAAATCCATCTCGGCTTATACGGGCAAGAATATAACAACGAATCCTATGCCATCTGTTGTGCCGATTTGCTGATTAAAGACGAACCTGCTGAAAACATTATTTTTGGTGATACCTTAGGCGTAAAAAATGCCAAAGACAAAGGCAATGGCTTTACCCCGTATGATGGGCACCCAAGCAAACGCTTTGATTATATGTTTGCCAATCCGCCTTTTGGTGTGGAATGGAAAATCCAAGAAGATTACGTCAAAGAAGAATACGCAGATAAAGGCTTTAACGGGCGTTTCGGGGCTGGCCTGCCGCGTATCAACGATGGTTCGCTACTCTTTTTGCAACACATGATGAGCAAAATGAAGCAGCCTGAAAAAGACGGTCAAGGCTCGCGCATTGCCGTAGTATTTAACGGCTCGCCGCTGTTTACAGGCGATGCGGGCAGCGGTGAAAGCAATATCCGCCGTTATGTAATTGAAAACGACCTGCTTGAGGCCGTTATCGCGCTGCCGGATCAAATGTTCTACAACACCGGCATTTATACTTACATTTGGATTTTATCGAATAAGAAAAGCGCGAAACGACAAGGCAAAGTGCAGCTGATTAACGCGACACAGTATTTCCAAAAAATGCAAAAATCGCTCGGCAATAAACGCAACGAATTGTCTGAACAGCATATCGCAGATATTACCAAGCTGTATGCCAATTTTGCCGAAACCAAAGACAGCAAGATTTTCAACAACCAAGATTTTGCTTATTTGAAAATCACGGTAGAACGTCCGTTGCGCCTCAATTTCCAAGCCAGCGCAGAACGCATTGAAAAACTGTGGGAACAAACCGCCTTTGTGAATTTAGCCAAAAGTAAAAAACTCAAAGACGAAGCGAAGATTAAAGCTGATGAAGCCATCGGCGCAGCGCAGCAACAAGCCATTATTACCGCACTAAATGGCTTGGGCGATGAATTATATAAAAATCGTGAGGCCTTTTTAAACGTGTTGAATCCGGCCTTCAAAGCCTTGGATTTCACCATTGGCGCACCGCTGAAAAAAGCGATTTTAGAAGCCTTAAGCGAACGTGACCAAACCGCTGATATCTGCACTGATAGCAAAGGCAATAAAGAAGCCGATTCACAACTGCGCGATAGCGAACTGGTACCGATGCCGTCTGAAATGCCATTCCCATTAAGTTTGGGCTATGATAACGAAACGAATTTGGACGAATTATTGACCGCACTTCGTCCAACGGTGCAAGAGTATATGAAAGCAGAAGTCTTGCCGCATGTGCCTGATGCGTGGGTGGATGAAAGCAAAACCAAACTCGGCTTTGAAATTCCGATTAACCGTCATTTTTATGAATACCAGCCGCCGCGCGATTTAGCGGTTATCAAAGCCGAAATCAACGCTTTGGAACAAGAAATCATGCAAATGCTGGGTAATTTGCAATAACAAGCGGTCGGAAATTTTCCGGATTTTGCAAACTATCATCGTAGGGAAAGTTGAAACCTCCCTGCGATGATTGCGACAACGAGATATAAAAATGAACAGATACGAAAGATATAAAGACAGCGGGATTCCTTGGTTGGGGGAAGTACCAGAGCATTGGAATATTATTCAATTTAGAAGAGTGGTTGAAAATATAAAAGACGGGACACATGGAACACACTCTCGTGAAAATAATGGATTTCCCTTATTAAGTGCTAAAAATGTATTCAATGATGGAATTCATATTCATGATAATGAGAGTCAAATTTCAGAAGAGGATTATAAATTAATTACATCAAACGGTTTCCCAAGAAAAAATGATTTATTGATCACTTGTGTTGGCTCTATCGGTCGTTGCTGCGTTTATCCTTTTGATAACCCAATAGCATTCCAAAGAAGTGTTGCATTTTTGCGTTTAAACAAAAATTCAGTGCCTCAATTTTATAAATACTTCGTAGAGTCAATTTGTTACCAAGAGCAATTAAGGGCAAACATCAAATTATCTATTCAAGGTGGTGTTTATTTAGGAACACTGGTAAGTCTGTATGTATCCCTTCCCCCTCAAAAAGAACAAACCGCCATCGCCCACTACTTAGACACCAAACTCGGCGAAATCGATGCGCTGATTGAAAAGCAACAAACCCTGCTCGAAAAGCTCGCGGAACAGCGTACCGCCGTGATTACCCATGCCGTAACCAAAGGCTTAAACCCTGCAGCTCCGATGAAAATGAGTGGCGTGGAATGGTTGGGAGATGTGCCGGCGCATTGGGAAGTTAAGCGTTTGAAGTTTTTAATTACTGAGTTAAGAGTTGGACCATTTGGCAGTGCTATTAAAATTAGTGATTATGTTCAAGATGGTAAACCTCTTTACAATCAAAGAACGGTTCTAGATAACAGCTTTGCAAATAATTCTATTTTTCTTACTGACGAAAAATATAAAGAGCTTAATAGCTTTCAAACAAAGTCTGGAGATTTTCTTTTGACAACAAGAGGCACAATAGGCAAGGTTGCTATTGTACCTCAAAATGCTGAGCCTGGAATTATTCATCCTTGTTTAATTAGATTTAAAATTGATGAAAATCTTTTTCAACCTAAATTACTTAAAAGCATTTTTAATGAAACAGATTTTTTTAAAAAACAATTAGATTTACAAAGCAACGCTACAACGATCGACGTTATTTATTCAAACTCATTGAAAGAATTATTTTTAACATTGCCACCAAGAGATGAACAAGCTGTCATCGCAGATTACCTTGACCAAGAAACTACCAAAATCGACCGCTTGTGCGATACAGTCAATCAAACCATAGGCCGTCTGAAAGAGTACCGTACGGCGTTAATTACGCAGGCAGTAACCGGGAAAATTAAAGTCACCGATGAATAAAGGGCATAGGTAAATTTAAGCCTACCTTGCAATCAACAAAATGGGAGCAAACAGATGCACACCGAACAACACTTTGAAAATGAAATCGAACACAGCCTGTTAACGGAAGGCGGTTATCAACAAGGCTTGGCAAAAGATTATGAAAAATCGACCGCACTTTTCCCCGCCGATGTCGTGGTATTTATTCAGACGACCCAACCCAAATTATGGGAACGTTTGGAAATGCTGTTTAAAGATAAAGCACAAGATGAACTGATCAAGGCATTGAATCAAGAATTAAACATTAAAGGCAGTCTGAATGTGCTGCGTAATGGTTTCCGTGTGGCAAACCGCACGGCAAAAATGGCGTATTTCGCGCCTAACTCCACTTTAAATGAAACCTCACAGCAGCAATACGAGGCGAATATCGTCAAAATTACCCGCCAAGTCATCACAGAATATAATGAGCGGATTGATATGGTGATTTCGGTAAACGGTATTCCTGTAAGCACGATTGAGCTGAAAAACGAGATGTCGGCAACCGGCTGGACGGTGGAAGATGCGAAGTATCAATACCGCAAAGAGCGCAATCCTCAAGGCAAATTATTTGAATTTAAAAAACGCGCATTGGTGCATTTTGCGGTGGATACACAAGAAGTTTATATGACCACCAAGCTTGAGGGCGAGAATACGCGCTTCTTGCCGTTTAACCGTGGTTTTAACGATGGCAAAGGGAATCCACCGGTTGAAAACGATGTGCGAACCGCTTATTTGTGGCGCGAGGTGTTGCGTAAAGATAGCTTAATGGAATTGATTGGACGTTTTTTACATTTGAGCCGTGAAGAACGAAAAATCCGCACGGATTCAGGCTTTCGCTATATTACCAGTGAAAGCATGATTTTTCCGCGTTTCCATCAGCTTGATGCGGTAAGAAAATTGATTGCTCATACTAAAACGCATGGTGCAGGGAAAAACTATCTAATTCAGCATTCGGCAGGTTCCGGCAAATCCAATACGATTGCTTGGCTGGCGCATCATTTGGCTTCTTTGCATAACGCCGATGATGAAAAAATCTTTAACTCGGTGATTATTGTAACTGACCGCGTGGTATTGGACAGACAGTTGCAAGAAACCGTCGCGCAATTTGAGCAAACCGACGGTGTGGTACAAAAAATTGATAAGGATACCCATCAGCTTACGGCAGCCCTTGCGGCAAATGTGCCGATTATTATCACGACGATTCAAAAATTCCCTTATGTGATGCACAGTATCCAAACCAAGGCAAAACATGGCGAACATATTTCGCTTGATACTGAAGGTAAACGCTTTGCCGTCATTGTGGATGAGGCACACAGTTCACAAACGGGTGAGACAGCAAGCGAGTTGCGCCAAGTGTTGAATAAAAGTGGGATTGAAGCGGCGATTGCAGCTGAGTTTTTAGATTTGGATGAGGATGAACAAGCCGATATTGAAGTGCAAAAAAATATCCTGCGCGAACAATTCAAACGTAGCCGCCAAGATAATTTAAGCTTTTTTGCTTTTACCGCTACGCCCAAATGGAAAACCTTGGCTTTGTTTGATGAGCCGAACGAGCAGGGTGAAACCCCATTCCATAGCTACAGCATGAAACAGGCGATCGAAGAAGGTTTTATTTTGGACGTATTGGCAAATTATGCGACCTATAAACAATATTTTCGTTTATTGCGGACTGCTGATAGCGATATTGAGCTGCCGAAGCATAAAGCGAAAAAAGAGCTGATGCGTTTTGTGAATTTGCATCCGAGCGTGATCAGTCAGAAGGTGGAAATTATTATTGAGCATTTCCAGTCGGTAACCCGTCATAAAATTGGAGGCTATGCTAAAGCAATGGTAGTCACGAGTTCGCGTGAAGCTGCTGTTCGCTATAAATTAGCATTCGATGAGTATATTGCTGAAAAAGGGTATGAAGGGATTAAATCACTGGTGGCATTCTCCGGCAAAGTGATTCTGCCGGAACAAACCGAAAAAGAATATTCTGAACCAAGCATGAATGGCGGTATTAAAGAAACTGAACTTCCTGAACAGTTTGACAGCGATAATTATCAGGTTCTTTTGGTCGCTGATAAATATCAAACAGGCTTTGACCAACCCTTATTGCACACCATGTTTGTCGATAAAGTGCTGTCTGGCGTACAGGCGGTACAAACGCTTTCTCGTTTAAACCGTACGGCAAAAGGCAAAGAAGATACGTTTGTACTGGATTTTGTCAATGATCATGAAGCAATCTATGATGCCTTCAAACCCTATTACCAACGCACAGCATTGGGCGATATCCCGAGTGATGAAAAGTTGGCCAGTTTAGGCAACACGTTGGATGAATGGAAAATTTATACGCAAAGTGATATCGATGAGTTTGCAAATATTTGGTTTAGCGGACGAACAACGCCTACCAATAGCGAGCATAAAAAGCTTAACGCAGTCATTGATAAGGCAATTGAAAAATATAAGCATATTTCAGACGACCCTGAGCATAATGAAGAGCAACAAAAGCTCTTTAAAAGCCAGCTTCAGAGCTATTTGAATCTCTATTTGTTTGTTTCGCAGATTCTGCCATATGCTGATTCTATTCATGAAAAACGCTATGTCTACCTCAAAGCCTTGATGATGAAACTTCCACGAGGCAAGCAAAGCGAAAAATTGGATTTATCCAAAATGGCGATTTTGCAATACTACCGCTTGCAACAAATCGGGGAAGGCTCTATCAAACTGAACGAAGGAGAGGCTGAACCACAAAAAGGCTCTACTGATGTAGGTACTGGTCAAGTTAGTCTTACTGAAGAATTAGATAAACTCATCAAAGAACTGAATGAAGCCTTTACAACTGAGTTTACATTAGCAGATCAGCTATTTTTTGAATCTGTCGAAAAATTTGCTCGTGAGAATCCTGATATTGTCGATGCTGCCAACAACAATCCTCTATCATCCTTTATGGATTATTTCAACACAAGGATTGATGATTTGCTGGTTGGACTGTTCGAACAGTTTGGTGAAAGTGTTGCTAAAGTACTAAATAACCCTCAAATTAAACATAAAGTCTGTCGCCGCTTGGCAAAACAGATTTATGAGAATGTTCATTTAGAGAAGTAGAACGTTAAGACTTAAAAGGCCGTCTGAGATTCGATTTTCAGACGGCTTTTTTAATATTAAAGTCTCATAACATTATAGAGCGTTGTAGCAATGAGAAAAGTTGAGGTAACGATACTGAAATACCACAGCACTGTTAAATTGAAGTAAAAATAAACGCGGTCAAGTTTTGAAGAGCATTTGCAAAAATAATATAAAATTTGACCACACTTTGCCCCTCAAAAAAAGAATCTAGACACCTAATTTTAGGTTCGGATTATTATTCAATTTCGTTATAACTAAAAATCAGTACATATATTTAACAATTCTTTCGGTTTTGCTATGTGCTTTGCTACATTTTTACCATCTTATTTTCACTAGAGGTACAACTATGCAGCATCGCGATCTTTATCCCCACGAAATCTTACAAGATGTTATTGATAAAAGTTATGCTAAGTCGCAAGGACACCTAAAAACACTGGCTATTTTAAGTTTTTTAGGTGGCGGCTATGTGAGTTTTGGTTATATGGCCTATTTAAAAGTAGTGAGCGGTATTCCTCCTGAGTGGGGTGGGCTATCAACATTACTTGGTGCGGCCGTGTTTCCTATTTGTTTGATTTGTATTCTAGTCGGTGGTGGTGAATTAGCCACGGGAAATATGATGATGATGGCATTAGGCCGTTTAACAAAAAGAGTAAGCCTTCAAAAATTATTTCGTAACTGGATTGTCGTGAGTTTAGGTAACCTGCTCGGTGCGCTGTTTATGGCCTATTTCTTAGGGCATTATGTTGGTTTATCAGAAGGTGCTGCCTCTGCTAAAACCATTGCTATCGCCGAGGCTAAAGTGCAAATGGATTTTGGTCGCGCCTTTATTTCTGCCATTGCTTGTAACTGGATGGTCTGCATGGGTATTTGGTTCTATTTTGGCGCTAAACAAACCTCCGGTCGAATCCTAGCCATATGGTTCCCAGTGATGATTTTTGTGCTTATCGGATTACAACACTTTGTCGCCAATATGTTTATTATTCCTGCCGGGATTTTTGCTGGTGCTAATGTGACTTGGAGCCAATTCTTCTTCAATATGATTCCAGTCTTTTTAGGCAATGTCACGGGTGGTGCAGCATTTGTTGGTGCATCTTATCTTTATGCCTATCGTCACTTATTAAAAGAAGATTATTGTATTTAGTAAACGAAAATCTGCCTGCACTTTGGCGTGAAAAAGGTCTTTTGAAATGTCAAAAGGCCTTTTATTCTCTCTAAAATGTATTGAATCCCCTCTTAATTAACTCGGTATCTTTTTTTGAATAGTGCAAAGTTGCACTTTACACTTAAAGTGTGTAAACTCATCTATTAAGATCAATATGGAAAGAAAAGTATTAGCCGAATTTCCATGTTATTTAGCTTCTTCAAATTTACAGTAAGGAAGAGATCACATGCCGAAGATGAAAATTTCTAGATTGATGTTTTATAGCACTGTTTTGACTAGTTTTATGCTGTCTTCTTGCAGTCAACATCCCCAAACCAACTCAGCAGTAGAAAATGCAGCGAGCAATGGTGCTCAAAATGCGGCAACGTATTGGACTGAGCAGCCATTTTGCAGCGGGCGTTACCAAATTAACTTACCATCTAACCGTATAAGTGGGACGGGTTGGCTTAAATACAATGGTTGGCAGATAAGAGTGCGACCAGATTATTGGAATCTAGAAGTAGAATCCGCATTAGAGGTTAAAGAAAAAGGATATAATGGAAACGAGAGTTTTATAGAGTACCGCACTATTATTCCCAACAAAGCAATAGTTTCTGTCACACAGGCTTCTGCTTCATGGGATAGCCCATTATTAACTCAGGTAAATGGAATGCTTTATAATGTTGATTTTAGTTTTAAGTTAGGCAAGAACGATGCCTATTCCATTAGAGCTTTTGTACGCATTATGCCTGTCAACGGCAAAGCTCCTCCAAACCTTAAGCAGCTGGAAAAAAGTAAAGTTGACGAAGCTATTAAGCGTATACGGAATGATTTTTTCGACAAGCTGAGAGATCGTAAAGATACTGAAATGCCACAGCAACAAGGTGTCTGTTTAACAGAAGGATTTATTGCCGATAAGGGAACCGAGCTGTTTTTTGGCAGTGCAGGCATCAAAATTAAAGACTATCAAGGCGTTTATGCCGAGCTAACGACAGGTGGATCTTTGGAGGAAGGTGATAAACCGCTATTAGAACGAGACCTTTTCGCTAAAGATAGTACTTGGGACAAACTTATCTCATGGGCGAAATACAGCACCATCCGCAAAGGAAAACGCGATATTAATGGTATGGCAGGTAATGAAAAACTGGTTAAGTGGCAGGGAAATCGATATCTATTTATCTGGGAAAAAGATGATGGTAGCGTGAGATTTAAGATGACTTTCGGTACCAATAAGAAAAATACCAAGGGTTCGCCACTCAGTGAGAAAGAGGCTTTAACCGCTTGGGACGCAATATTGCCGACATTAAAAAAACAGCTTTAAATAAGGGACTACTGCAGTTAAATTGAAGTAAAAAAACAAGCGGTCATCTTTTAAAGAGAATTTGCAAAAATACCTAAAAAACTGACCGCACTTTTTCCTAAAAGGCCGCCTGAAATTTCAGACGACCTTAAAGCCAAAATCCCGTTCCGCTTCCAAGGCCAGTATTACGACGAAGAAAGCGGACTGCACTACAACCGTTTCCGCTATTACGACCCTGAAATCGGGCGCTTTGTAAGTCAGGATCCGATTGGATTATGGGGTGGGGTGAATCTGTTTGAGTATGCGCCGAATCCGACGTTATGGGTCGACCCACTGGGGCTAAAATATCGCTCAATAGGAAGAAGTCAAAATGTTTTGTCAGGTAAGGATAGAACCAATAAAAGTACACAAAATTTAAGTGAATGGAAAAGAAAAATCTGTAGAAGTAAAATAGCAGAAGAAAGGCTTAAATTTCTTGGAGATAATTTTGTGAAAATTGCTCCCGGTAAATGGAGAAGCATAGATGGAAATAGGCAATTTAGAATAAAACCTGATGATTATCTAGGTACTCATGGCATGGGAAAACCAGTAATACCAAATACGCCACATGTACATTTTGAGTTTTTGCAACCAAAAGGAAGTAGTATTCACTTCAATGTAGTGAAAAATATACATGTTCCATTAGACTGTTGTTGTTAAGAGGAAATTATGAATCTAGAAATTAGGCGTGATACCATCTATTGGTATATCAAGGCTATTTATTTGCAAGAATTAATTTTTGCTTTAAATAAAGAGGGAAATTATTGGAGTACAAATGTTTGTCTAACAAAGAAAAAAAGAGACTATCATTTGTTATTGCGGATTTTTCTAAATCCAAATAATGAGGATGAATTTAATATAACTGATAGTTGTTTTACTATTTCAATATCTGAAGATACTTTTTCTTTGTTACAAGAATATAATTTATTACTTAGCAAGTATGGTACTCCGTTTTCACATGAATTAAATGATTTATGTTTTATCCAATCTGGGAAATGGTTTAGTTGTTATATCTATATTGAAAATGATTAGAAATTTAAAGAGTATGTATCGAGATATAAATAATCGTATGTTACAGGTTAATCTGTAAGCCGCAAACGCTATAAGTTATATGAAATATTTAAGTTAGAAACTCATAACTATTATTAAGACTGTCTGAAAAATTCCTCCTCTAGTAAAGATTTTAGTCAAGCAAGTAGAATAGCATTTGGCAATAGTAATAATTATAAGGATAAAGGAAATATGATAATAGATGGCAAGAGATACATTTGGCATCATACAGAAAAAAATGGAAAATTTCAGTTGATTCCATATGATCTCCATGATGCAATTAAACATACTGGTGGTACTGCGGTATGTGGAACAAGAAAACGTTAATATTAATTTATGGAGTATAAAATGGTTGAAATTTTAAAATTTGGTAAGTCAGAAGAAGAAATTAAAGATTTAGAGAGCAATGAAGGTCAGTTAAGTAAGAAAGCTATCAAAAGGTATCTATTTTTAAATGCCCATCAAACAGCTTCATGTGATGATATTTTAAAATTTGAAAATGAGCATAATTTATTATTACCAGATGAATATAAGGAATTTTTAGAAAAACATAATGGAGGAATACCAAATAATAGTTGTTTTTTAGATGGTAGGGTTTTAAATTTCTTTTTTGGATTGTTTAATAATCCTAAATTAGAAGAATCTATTGAGTGGCATTTAAATATGTACAATGATAGATATCCATCATCAATGTTACCTATTGCATCTGCAGGAGGTGGAGATTTAATTTTAATTGGCATAAAAGATGAGTATATGTCTAAAATATTTTACTGGTTTCATGATTTTGAGGCAGAGGAAAGTGGAATTCAATATTTTGAAAATATTGAATGCATTTCAAATAATTTAAAAGATTTTTTGAGTATGCTTACATCTGAATGCTAATTGTTTTCTTAATATAAGAATACTAAAATTCTTTCATTGATATTTGGAATGGCTTGAATCAACTCATTAAAATAGAAAACCGCAACGGCAGCACCGAATACCGTTACGACCCCTTGGGCAGGCGTACCTCCAAAATCCGCAACGGAGAAACCAGCGTTTACTACTGGCAGGAAGATACCCTTGCCATTGAAAGCACAAACGGACAAAACACTCATTACCTGTTCGAGCCCGGTACGTTCGAACCGCTGGCGCAATTTCAGACGGCCTCGCCGATAGGCATAGAAAGGGGAGACAAACCCGCCGAACCGTACGGCTACGACCCCGAAACCGATCCGCTGCTGAAAATTCCGCCCGAACCTCAAGAGCAGTCCGAAGCACAGCCCGAATTGGTTTATTACCAACTCGACCATCTCGGCACGTCGATTGCCGCGCACAATGCAAAAGGCGAAGCCGTATGGACGGCCGAATACCAAGCATGGGGTAGAATCCGTAACGAAACCGTTCAGACGGCCTCAAAGTCAACGTTCTGTCAGTATCATGATGAAGAGAACAGGCTACACTACAACCGTTTTTGTTATTACAACCAAAAGAATGCTGGATGAAATTGAAAGAACAGAGATATTTTAACAGCAAGGGATTTGTTGAGAAAAGACTGGTGTATTTGATAAAAGGCCGTCTGAAGAACCTTTCAGGCGGCTTTTACTTTTAACGCATCCACAATCAACTTAAACACATTGGAATGCCCGCGGCGGCTGGGGTAATAAAGGTAAAGCGGTTCGTAAGTCATAGCATACTCAGGCAACAGCTCAACCAGGTGCCCCGAATGGAGTGCATCCGCTACGCTCATATGTGCTATCCACGCAATGCCAAGGCCGTCTGAAACGGCTTGCAGACGCAGATGATTGTTGGTGGAAAACTGCGATTTGGGCGTGAACGTAATCAGCTCTTTTTTGTATTTGAATTCCCACTGTATCTCCGTGCCGTGTTCACCGGAGAGTTTTATGCCGATAAGGCGGTGTTGTTGCAGATCATCAATATTTTTCGGTGAACCGTGTTGTGCCAAATAATCGGGCGAGGCAACCAATACCATTTTGAGCGGTGCGGAAATTGGTACCGCAATCATCTCTTTCGCTACCTTGTTACCTAACCGAACGCCCATATCAAATCCTTCTTTCACAATATCTGCCCAACGATCGTCCACCACGATTTCCAAGCGGGTTTTCGGGTATTGGTTCAAAATCGGCTTTAATTTTGGATACAACACGGCTTCCGCTGCTATTACAGGGGCATTGATGCGAATCAATCCCGATGGCGTATTCAAAAAATCATTTAATGCATCGACTTCTTGGTTTATGGCTTGATAAAGTGGAGAAAGTTGGTCGAAAAGCTGCTGCCCAGCTTCGGTCAGCGACACATTGCGTGTAGTGCGGTTGAACAGACGCAAATTTAGCCGCGTTTCTAAATTTTTCATGCTATGGCTCAACGCCGAAGAAGAAATCCCCAAAAGCTGTCCCGCTTTTACAAAACTCTGCGTTTGCGCCAGTGTTAAAAAATAATTCAGTTCGTTAAAGTTCTGCATTTTCTCTTTAAACTCTCTTTTATTAGTGAATTTAATTCATTACATCATAAATCTAAACCCTATTTATCTCAATAAAAACAAATCATAAAATAACCGCACTTTCATGAAAGTAAACAGAAGACAATATCCGTAAACATCACATCCTTTTTTATAAATTATTTATTCTAGGAGTAAAAATGAACATTTTATTATTAAACGGTGGTAAAGAATTCGGCCATTCGCATGGTGAGTTAAACAACACGCTTCACAAAAAAGCAAAAGAAGTTTTGACCGCACTTGGACACAATGTAAAAGAAACTGTGATTGATGCTGGCTATGATATTGAGGCAGAAATCGAAAAATTCTTGTGGATGGATGCCGTGATTTGGCAGATGCCTGTTTGGTGGATGCACGAGCCTTGGACAGTGAAGAAATACATAGACGAAGTATTTATCGCTGGACACGGCAAGCTTTACCACAGTGATGGCCGTCATCGTGTCAGCCCGACCGAAGGCTTCGGTACAGGTGGTTTATTGCAAGGCAAAAAACACATGCTTTCGCTTACTTGGAATGCGCCGATTGAAGCGTTCACCCGTGAAGGCGACTTCTTTGAAGGCAAAGGCGTGGATGACTTGTACATGCCTTTCCACAAACTCAACGAGTTCATCGGTTTGACCCGTCTACCGACATTTACATGTAACGATGTAGTTAAAAATCCACAAGTAGAACAATACTTCGCAGACTACCAAGCACATTTGAAAAAAGTGTTCGGTTAATGATAAAACATCAACTTGAAGCGGTGGGCTTTTGCCCTCAGCGATGAAGACAGAGCCGAAATTGCCAAACTGGACGGCACGTTCGCCGCCATCGTCAATCACGACACGGTGGATAATTTGATACGCATCTCCGCGTGGAAAACGGGCGTGTAAGTGTAGCGAAAAACCATCTGCAATTCATCATATGAAAGGACAAAACATGATTAACGGGTTAGATATTGAACGTTTCCGAACTACCATGGCAGCGGTTGAAAACGACCATACAAAAGGCAAGGCAGCATTACGCGCCGATTCGCGCTGGGTATCCGGTACGAAGAACGAAATCTCCGTGCGCCGCTTCCCTGCCTTTACCACAGACGAACCGAAAAACATGGGCGGTGAAAACGCCGCCCCAAGTCCGATGGCATACCTGATCGGCGCTGCTGCAGGCTGCTGCTCCATAGGTTTTGAGTTGCAAGCAGCACAGGCAGGCGTGAAACTGGAACAGTTTGAAATATCCGCAAGGGGCGGTATCGACATGGCCAAACTGTTCGGCATGGAAGATGGCTACGGCGGACTGGATAATCTGGTGCTAACCGTAAAAGTAAAAGCCGACGCCGACCTTCCTACCCTGCAAAATTTCGCCGACCGCTCCGCCGCCACCTCGCCAGTGTTGAACAGCCTGAAAGCGCGGGCAAAAGTGGTTGTGGAAAAAATCTAGACGACTCAAAACGTTTTCTTGTTTTCATTTCGTTGAAAGCCCCCTTTTCTGGACAACTAGAAACGTGCTTAATCACTCAAAGGAGTACATGACATGCAACAACTGCACACTCTGAAAGACATCGAACAGGCCATCGCCACACACCCTTTAGTATCACTGTACATCAAAGCCCCAATCTGCGGTGTTTGTACGGTCGTGGCCACCCAGCTTGACTCAGCTTTGGCGGAGGAAGGAAATGTGTATGCCGTAAAAGCCGATATTGCTGAAATACCTGAAATGGCCGGACGTTTCCACGTACTGACCGCACCTGCATGGCTGCTGTTTTATCAAGGCAAGGAAGTAGAACGGATGGCCCGCTTCATCCCTCAGGCACAGATGAAGCAGACATTGGCAAAATGGACAAAAGTAGCAGAAAGCGGACATCAGTAACCGGTCTATCAATATTTCAGACGCCCTATCAGGCTACCTGAACCCTCAAAATCACCCCCCGTTCTGCTTCGCTTCCAGCATTTCCCACCGCTCCAATTTCTCCAGCAGCAGCGTTTCGATTTCTTCCGTGCGTGCAGGCTGCTTTTTCGTCGTCTTTGAAAATTTCAGAAGCCTTTCGGTGTTGCCATTCTACACCTTGCCTGCCGCGCGGTTTTCTTTTAAGCCGTCGCCCCATGCCTTCAATGCCGTCAGCACGGGGGCAAGCGTTTTGCCGTAATCCGTTAGCCGGTATTCCACACGCGGCGGGACTTCGGGATACACGGTGCGCGAAATGATGCCGTCGGCTTCCAATGCGCGCAGTTGGGCGGTTAGCGTGCGCTGCGACACATCGGGCAGGATGCGGCGGATTTGGTTGAAGCGCAGCGTGCCGTCCGTGTGCAGGCGGTAGAGTATCGTGCCTTTCCATTTGCCGCCGATAACGGAAAGCGCGGCTTCCACCGAGCAGCCTTCGGCGCAGTCGTAGCTTGGATGCGGTGTGCGGGGCATGGCAGTATCCTTTATGTAACTATATGAAAAATAAGTGCGTTCTTGTTGATGGTGTACTTTGGGTGTATTATACACGCTTTCAGACGACCTAACAGGAGAATATCATGAAAGCCATCGGTTTCAACCGCCCTTTGCCCGTTTCCAACCCTGAAGCCCTGCTCGACATCGAACTGCCCGAACCCGAATTGCGGCCGCACGATATTTTGGTTGCCGTGCAAGCGGTTTCGGTCAATCCTGCCGATGTGAAAGTTCGGGCGGCGCATACGCCTGCGGCAGGACAGTACCGCGTATTGGGTTACGACGCGGCAGGCATCGTTCAGGCAGTCGGCAGCGAAGTGCGGCATTTCAAAGTCGGCGACGAAGTGTATTACGCGGGTGCCATCAACCGCCAAGGTTCGAACGCACAATTACAGGCAGTGGACGCGCGCATTGCCGCCAAAAAGCCGCGTTCGCTGGATTTTGCCCAAGCCGCCGCGCTGCCGCTGACGGCAATTACCGCATGGGAAACGCTATTCGACCGCTTGGACGTGAACAAACCCGTGGCAGGCGGCGCCAATGTGCTGCTCTTAATCGGTGGTGCAGGCGGGGTTGGCTCGCTTGCCATCCAGTTGCTGAAAAAGCGCACCGACATTCAAGTCATCGCCACCGCTTCCCGCCCCGAAAGCCGCGCGTGGGTGAAGGAATTGGGGGCGGATTTCGTCATCAACCATCATGAAAACATGGCGGAACAGGTTGCCGCGTTAAATATCGGCGCGCCGTCGTTTGTTTTTTCCACCAACCATACCGACTGCCATCTGCCGCAAATCGTGGAACTCATCGCCCCGCAAGGCAGAATCGCGCTGATTGACGACCCCGAAACGTTGGATGTGAACCCGCTCAAAGGCAAAAGCCTGTCGCTGCATTGGGAATTTATGTTTACCCGCCCACTGCGCGAAACGGCAGACATCGAACGGCAGGGCGAAATCCTGGCCGAAACCGCGCGGCTGGTGGACGAAGGCATCATCCGTCCGACCGCCACCCAAATCCTGCACGGCATCAATGCCGCCAACCTGCGCCGCGCGCATGAGCGGGCGGAACGCGGGGATATGGTTGGCAAACTGGTGGTGGCAGGCTGGGAATAGGTTTGCCGGCGGAAGCCCGTATGTTCAGCTTTGTAGAAACCGGGCTTGCTTGAAAAGGCTTCGTTTTTAAGAATCTTTGATGGCGTAGTTTGGGGCTACCTGAAAGCAGCCTGCACTTTGTTTTCCCAAGGTGCAGGCTGCTTTGTATTTTTCAGGTAGCCTTCCAACTCTATTTCAGGCTACTTGAAACCTCAAAACCCCTCTCCGTTCTGCTTCGCTTCCAGCATCTCCCACCGCTCCAATTTCTCCAGCAGCAGCATTTCGATTTCTTCCGCGCGCGCTTGCAGGCTGCCGGCTTTTTCGTAGTCTTTGAAGATTTCGGGGTCGGAAAGTTGGGCATTTAAATTGGCCTGTTCGGCTTCCAGTGTGGCGATTTCCCCCACGATAGCGCGCGTTTCCTAACGCGTGCCTGAAAATCAATTTCGTTTGATTCAGATTTTTACTATTTTCATGAATAACTTCAATTTGCTTATTTTTTAGATAGATAAAACTACGCGTCAGAAGGAGGGGCTATCTGGGGAGCCGTTGGCAAAGCCAACGTTCAGAATCCTTTTGATTTTATAACCGCACTTTTTTGTCATTAGAAGAAAATTGAAGAACTTAAACAGGTAATCACTTTATCGCCAAATATCACTTTTCCGGTAAACTTTATTCGTGAGCTTGCCTCGGGATTTTGCTAACTCCGAAACCACAATAGATTGTAATGGCACAAGCGAGGACGCTTGCGCTATCAGGGGGTTTTCGTTCACAAAGCGCAATGGAAGATGCCTTATCTAGCGGCCATTTGGATTTGGTCGGCGTCGCACGCCCGTTTGCCTTAGTCCCTGATTTGGCAAACAAAATGCAAAACGGCACTTACCAAACCGTGCAAACCGACCGCATCCAAACAGGCGTGGCGTTGGTTGATAAAAAAGCAGGCGCTATGTTGGAAATGAACTGGTATATGACGCAAATGGATTTGATCGGACAAGGCAAACAGCCCAATCTCAAATTGTCGGCGTGGAAAGTATTGCTGAAAACTTTATGGGAAAATGGCAAGGCAGGTTTGAGTACGGGCAGGGCTTGATGATGAAAGTGGTTGGGTTTGAAAGAGGATTTGCAAAAACTCTTGAAAATCTGACCGCTCTTTTGTGTATCCAATGCGCCCTTGCCGTTTAGAACCAAGAGGTCGTCTGAAACCATTTTCAGACGACCTCTTGTACTAAGAAACTGTTTTAATCAATCCCTTGCACCAAAACGGCACGGCCGGTTGTTGCGCCCAAGCGGATAGATTTGAATTGTTTATATTCCGGGCTGTGGTACCATGATCGTGCGGATGCCATATCAGGAAAACGAAATCGGGATTTCGCTGTGGAGGTCGGTGGTGGGGATTTCGGTTGCGCTGGTAGCGGGATTGGCTGCGGGGCTGGTGGTGGGCAGTTTTAAGACGGCGATGGCGTTGCTCAAGCCTGTGATTACGATTTTGTTGGCGATGTCGCCGATTATTTGGGTGGTGATGGCGTTGTTTTGGTTTGGTTTCGGCAATCCGAGCGTGTTGTTTACCATCATTGTGTTGGTTGCGCCGCTGACGTTTGCGAGTGCGGCGGTTGGGATGGCGAGCGTGAACAGGCAGCATGAGGAATTGTTTGACGCTTATAAGTTAGGCCGTCTGAAAAAATCCGTTATCTGTATATCCCGCATCTGACGGGCTATGTGATTTCCAGCATCGGCGTGGCGGTGGCGATGGGGGTGAAAGTGGTGATTATGGCGGAACTCTTGGGCGCGAGCGAAGGCGTGGGCGCGCGGATTGCGGACGCGAGGGCGATGCTGGAGACTTCGATGGTGATGGCTTATGTGGTGTTGGTTATCGTGTTTGTGTCACTGTTTGAATACCTGATTACCAAGCCTTTGGAAATTTTGTTTATGCCGTGGAGAAGGTGATGCTCTGTCTTGAAAACGTGCGTTTTGAAATTCTCCGTGACCCCATCGTGCACGATTTCAGTTTGAACCTGCAACATGGCGAAGTGAAAGCTTTGTTCGGGCCGAGCGGCTGTGGCAAGACGACGGTTTTGCGTTTGATTGCGGGCTTGGAAACGCCGAAATCGGGCACGATACGCAATACTTTCCGCAAAACGGGTTTTCTGTTTCAGGAAAACCGCCTGCCGGAAAACTTGACCGCGATGCAGAATATCGCTATT
>OGEK01001128.1_pt1 | contig 20713 bp, 21 predicted proteins | sample 1570641 | NCBI WGS metagenome assembly OGEK01 (sample SAMEA2582136, study PRJEB24529) | metagenome | biome: Human gut stool | place: China | collected 2011
GGGAATAATCAAAAACGATGCACACCGGGTTTTTACCGCGTTTATGGTTCGCGGGGGTGTCCCTCATGCTCGCCAGTCCTGTGCGGGGGTGGAAGAAACAGGACGTGTATTCAGGTCTGTGTGACTGTGGTCGCAAGACTTTTGTCGTTCAGCTATTAAATCCCATTACGAAGTAGACCAGAACGGCCAACGGGTCCTTTCCGGCGATCCGGCAGGTTACGGGGCGGCGACCTCGCGAGTTTTCGCTATTTATGAAAATTTTCCGGTTTAAGGCGTTTCCGTTCTTCTTCGTCGTAACTTAATGTTTTTATTTAAAATACCCCCTGAAAAGAAAGGAACGACAGGTGCTGAAAGCGAGCTTTTTGGCCTCTGTCGTTTCCTTTCTCTGTTTTTGTCCGTGGAATGAACAATGGAAGTCAACAAAAAGCAGCTGGCTGACATTTTCGGTGCGAGTATCCGTACCATTCAGAACTGGCAGGAACAGGGAATGCCCGTTCTGCGAGGCGGTGGCAAGGGTAATGAGGTGCTTTATGACTCTGCCGCCGTCATAAAATGGTATGCCGAAAGGGATGCTGAAATTGAGAACGAAAAGCTGCGCCGGGAGGTTGAAGAACTGCGGCAGGCCAGCGAGACAGATCTCCAGCCAGGGACTATTGAGTACGAACGCCATCGACTTACGCGTGCGCAGGCCGACGCACAGGAGCTGAAAAATGCCAGAGACTCCGCTGAAGTGGTGGAAACCGCATTCTGTACTTTCGTGCTGTCGCGGATCGCAGGTGAAATTGCCAGTATTCTCGACGGGATCCCCCTGTCGGTGCAGCGGCGTTTTCCGGAACTGGAAAACCGACATGTTGATTTCCTGAAACGGGATATCATCAAAGCCATGAACAAAGCAGCCGCGCTGGATGAACTGATACCGGGGTTGCTGAGTGAATATATCGAACAGTCAGGTTAACAGGCTGCGGCATTTTGTCCGCGCCGGGCTTCGCTCACTGTTCAGGCCGGAGCCACAGACCGCCGTTGAATGGGCGGATGCCAATTACTATCTCCCGAAAGAATCCGCATACCAGGAAGGGCGCTGGGAAACACTGCCCTTTCAGCGGGCCATCATGAATGCGATGGGCAGCGACTACATCCGTGAGGTGAATGTGGTGAAGTCTGCCCGTGTCGGTTATTCCAAAATGCTGCTGGGTGTTTATGCCTACTTCATAGAGCATAAGCAGCGCAACACCCTTATCTGGTTGCCGACGGATGGTGATGCCGAGAACTTTATGAAAACCCACGTTGAGCCGACTATTCGTGATATTCCGTCGCTGCTGGCGCTGGCCCCGTGGTATGGCAAAAAGCACCGGGATAACACGCTCACCATGAAGCGTTTCACCAATGGGCGTGGTTTCTGGTGCCTGGGCGGTAAAGCGGCAAAAAACTACCGTGAAAAGTCGGTGGATGTGGCGGGTTATGATGAACTTGCTGCCTTTGATGATGATATTGAACAGGAAGGCTCTCCGACGTTCCTGGGTGACAAGCGTATTGAAGGCTCGGTCTGGCCAAAGTCCATCCGTGGCTCCACGCCCAAAGTGAGAGGCACCTGTCAGATTGAGCGTGCAGCCAGTGAATCCCCGCATTTTATGCGTTTTCATGTTGCCTGCCCGCACTGTGGGGAGGAGCAGTACCTTAAATTTGGCGATAAAGAGACGCCGTTTGGCCTCAAATGGACGCCGGATGATCCCTCCAGCGTGTTTTATCTCTGCGAGCATAATGCCTGCGTCATCCGCCAGCAGGAGCTGGACTTTACTGATGCCCGTTATATCTGCGAAAAGACCGGGATCTGGACCCGTGATGGCATTCTCTGGTTTTCGTCATCCGGTGAAGAGATTGAGCCACCGGACAGTGTGACCTTTCACATCTGGACGGCGTACAGCCCGTTCACCACCTGGGTTCAGATTGTCAAAGACTGGATGAAGACGAAAGGGGATACGGGAAAACGTAAAACCTTCGTGAACACCACGCTCGGTGAGACATGGGAAGCGAAAATCGGCGAACGTCCGGATGCTGAAGTGATGGCAGAGCGGAAAGAGCATTATTCAGCGTCCGTTCCTGACCGTGTGGCTTACCTGACCGCCGGTATCGACTCCCAGCTGGATCGCTACGAAATGCGCGTATGGGGATGGGGGCCGGGTGAGGAAAGCTGGCTGATTGACCGGCAGATTATTATGGGCCGCCACGACGATGAACAGACGCTGCTGCGTGTGGATGAGGCCATCAATAAAACCTATACCCGCCGGAATGGTGCAGAAATGTCGGTATCCCGTATCTGCTGGGATACTGGCGGGATTGACCCGACCATTGTGTATGAACGCTCGAAAAAACATGGGCTGTTCCGGGTGATCCCTATTAAAGGGGCATCCGTCTACGGAAAGCCGGTGGCCAGCATGCCACGTAAGCGAAACAAAAACGGGGTTTACCTTACCGAAATCGGTACGGATACCGCGAAAGAGCAGATTTATAACCGCTTCACACTGACGCCGGAAGGGGATGAACCGCTTCCCGGTGCCGTTCACTTCCCGAATAACCCGGATATTTTTGATCTGACCGAAGCGCAGCAGCTGACGGCTGAAGAGCAGGTCGAAAAATGGGTGGATGGCAGGAAAAAAATACTGTGGGACAGCAAAAAGCGACGCAATGAGGCACTCGACTGCTTCGTTTATGCGCTGGCGGCGCTGCGCATCAGTATTTCCCGCTGGCAGCTGGATCTTAGTGCACTGCTGGCGAGCCTGCAGGAAGAGGATGGTGCAGCAACCAACAAGAAAACACTGGCAGATTACGCCCGTGCCTTATCCGGAGAGGATGAATGACGCGACAGGAAGAACTTGCCGCTGCCCGTGCGGCACTGCATGACCTGATGACAGGAAAACGGGTGGCAACGGTACAGAAAGACGGACGGAGAGTGGAGTTTACGGCCACTTCCGTGTCTGACCTGAAAAAATACATTGCGGAGCTGGAAGTGCAGACCGGCATGACACAGCGACGCAGGGGACCTGCAGGATTTTATGTATGAAAACGCCCACCATTCCCACCCTTCTGGGGCCGGACGGCATGACATCGCTGCGCGAATATGCCGGTTATCACGGCGGTGGCAGCGGATTTGGAGGGCAGTTGCGGGCGTGGAACCCACCGAGTGAAAGTGTGGATGCAGCCCTGTTGCCCAACTTTACCCGTGGCAATGCCCGCGCAGACGATCTGGTACGCAATAACGGCTATGCCGCCAACGCCATCCAGCTGCATCAGGATCATATCGTCGGGTCTTTTTTCCGGCTCAGTCATCGCCCAAGCTGGCGCTATCTGGGCATCGGGGAGGAAGAAGCCCGTGCCTTTTCCCGCGAGGTTGAAGCGGCATGGAAAGAGTTTGCCGAGGATGACTGCTGCTGCATTGACGTTGAGCGAAAACGCACGTTTACCATGATGATTCGGGAAGGTGTGGCCATGCACGCCTTTAACGGTGAACTGTTCGTTCAGGCCACCTGGGATACCAGTCCCTCGCGACTGTTCCGGACACAGTTCCGGATGGTCAGCCCGAAGCGTATCAGCAACCCGAACAATACCGGCGACAGCCGGAACTGCCGTGCCGGTGTGCAGATTAATGACAGCGGCGCGGCGCTGGGATATTACGTCAGCGAGGACGGCTATCCTGGCTGGATGCCGCAGAAATGGACATGGATACCCCGTGAGTTACCCGGCGGGCGCGCCTCGTTCATTCACGTTTTTGAACCCGTGGAGGACGGGCAGACCCGCGGTGCAAATGTGTTTTACAGCGTGATGGAGCAGATGAAGATGCTCGACACGCTGCAGAACACGCAGCTGCAGAGCGCTATTGTGAAGGCGATGTATGCCGCCACCATTGAGAGTGAGCTGGATACGCAGTCAGCGATGGATTTTATTCTGGGTGCGAACAGTCAGGAGCAGCGGGAAAGGCTGACGGGCTGGATTGGTGAAATTGCCGCGTATTACGCCGCAGCACCGGTCCGTCTGGGAGGCGCAAAAGTGCCGCACCTGATGCCGGGGGACTCACTGAACCTGCAGACGGCTCAGGACACGGATAACGGCTACTCCGTGTTTGAGCAGTCACTGTTGCGGTATATCGCTGCCGGGCTGGGTGTCTCGTATGAGCAGCTTTCCCGGAATTACGCCCAGATGAGCTACTCCACGGCACGGGCCAGTGCGAACGAGTCGTGGGCGTACTTTATGGGGCGGCGAAAATTCGTCGCATCCCGTCAGGCGAGCCAGATGTTTCTGTGCTGGCTGGAAGAGGCCATCGTTCGCCGCGTGGTGACGTTACCTTCAAAAGCGCGCTTCAGTTTTCAGGAAGCCCGCAGTGCCTGGGGGAACTGCGACTGGATAGGCTCCGGTCGTATGGCCATCGATGGTCTGAAAGAAGTTCAGGAAGCGGTGATGCTGATAGAAGCCGGACTGAGCACCTACGAGAAAGAGTGCGCAAAACGTGGTGACGACTATCAGGAAATTTTTGCCCAGCAGGTCCGTGAAACGATGGAGCGCCGTGCAGCCGGTCTTAAACCGCCCGCCTGGGCGGCTGCGGCATTTGAATCCGGGCTGCGACAATCAACAGAGGAGGAGAAGAGTGACAGCAGAGCTGCGTAATCTCCCGCATATTGCCAGCATGGCTTTTAATGAGCCGCTGATGCTTGAACCCGCCTATGCGCGGGTTTTCTTTTGTGCGCTTGCAGGCCAGCTTGGGATCAGCCGCCTGACGGATGCAGTATCCGGCGACAGCCTGACTGCCGGAGAGGCACCCGCGGCACTGGCGTTATCCGGTGATGATGACGGACCACGACAGGCCCGCAGCTATCAGGTCATGAACGGCATCGCCGTGCTGCCGGTGTCCGGTACGCTGGTCAGCCGGACGCGGGCGCTGCAGCCGTATTCGGGGATGACCGGTTACAACGGCATTATCGCCCGTCTGCAACAGGCTGCCAGCGATCCGATGGTGGACGGCATTCTGCTGGATATGGACACACCGGGCGGGATGGTGGCGGGAGCATTTGACTGTGCTGACATCATCGCCCGTGTGCGAGACATAAAACCGGTATGGGCGCTGGCCAACGACATGAACTGCAGTGCAGGTCAGCTGCTTGCCAGCGCCGCCTCCCGGCGTCTGGTCACGCAGACCGCCCGGACAGGCTCCATCGGCGTCATGATGGCTCACAGCAATTACGGTGCTGCGCTGGAGAAACAGGGCGTGGAAATCACGCTGATTTACAGCGGCAGCCATAAGGTGGATGGCAACCCCTACAGCCATCTTCCGGATGACGTCCGGGAGACACTGCAGTCCCGGATGGATGCAACCCGCCAGATGTTTGCGCAGAAGGTGTCGGCATATACCGGCCTGTCCGTGCAGGCTGTGCTGGATACCGAGGCTGCAGTGTACAGCGGTCAGGAGGCCATTGATGCCGGACTGGCTGATGAACTTGTTAACAGTACCGATGCGATCACCGTTATGCGTGATGCACTGGATGCACGTAAATCCCGTCTCTCAGGAGGGCGAATGACCAAAGAGACTCAATCAACAACTGTTTCAGCCACTGCTTCGCAGGCTGACGTTACTGACGTGGTGCCAGCGACGGAGGGCGAAAACGCCAGCGCGGCGCAGCCGGACGTGAACGCGCAGATCACCGCTGCGGTTGCGGCAGAAAACAGCCGCATTATGGGGATCCTCAACTGTGAGGAGGCTCACGGACGCGAAGAACAGGCCCGCGTGCTGGCAGAAACCCCCGGTATGACCGTGGAAACGGCCCGCCGCATTCTGGCAGCTGCACCACAGAGTGCACAGGCGCGCAGTGACACTGCGCTGGATCGTCTGATGCAGGGGGCACCGGCACCGCTGGCTGCAGGTAACCCGGCATCTGATGCCGTTAACGATTTGCTGAACACACCAGTGTAAGGGATGTTTATGACGAGCAAAGAAACCTTTACCCATTACCAGCCGCTGGGCAACAGTGACCCGGCTCATACCGCAACCGCGCCCGGCGGATTGAGTGCGAAAGCGCCTGCAATGACCCCGCTGATGCTGGACACCTCCACCCGTAAGCTGGTTGCGTGGGATGGCACCACCGACGGTGCTGCCGTTGGCATTCTTGCGGTTGCTGCTGACCAGACCAGCACCACACTGACGTTCTACAAGTCCGGCACGTTCCGTTATGAGGATGTGCTCTGGCCGGAGGCTGCCAGCGACGAGACGAAAAAACGGACCGCGTTTGCCGGAACGGCAATCAGCATCGTTTAACTTTACCCTTCATCACTAAAGGCCGCCTGTGCGGCTTTTTTTACGGGATTTTTTTATGTCGATGTACACAACCGCCCAGCTGCTGGCGGCAAATGAGCAGAAATTTAAGTTTGATCCGCTGTTTCTGCGTCTCTTTTTCCGTGAGAGCTATCCCTTCACCACGGAGAAAGTCTATCTCTCACAAATTCCGGGACTGGTAAACATGGCGCTGTACGTTTCGCCGATTGTTTCCGGTGAGGTTATCCGTTCCCGTGGCGGCTCCACCTCTGAATTTACGCCGGGATATGTCAAGCCGAAGCATGAGGTGAATCCGCAGATGACCCTGCGTCGCCTGCCGGATGAAGATCCGCAGAATCTGGCGGACCCGGCTTACCGCCGCCGTCGCATCATCATGCAGAACATGCGTGACGAAGAGCTGGCCATTGCTCAGGTCGAAGAGATGCAGGCAGTTTCTGCCGTGCTTAAGGGCAAATACACCATGACCGGTGAAGCCTTCGATCCGGTTGAGGTGGATATGGGCCGCAGTGAGGAGAATAACATCACGCAGTCCGGCGGCACGGAGTGGAGCAAGCGTGACAAGTCCACGTATGACCCGACCGACGATATCGAAGCCTACGCGCTGAACGCCAGCGGTGTGGTGAATATCATCGTGTTCGATCCGAAAGGCTGGGCGCTGTTCCGTTCCTTCAAAGCCGTCAGGGAGAAGCTGGATACCCGTCGCGGCTCTCATTCCGAGCTGGAGACAGCGGTGAAAGACCTGGGCAAAGCGGTGTCCTATAAGGGGATGTATGGCGATGTGGCCATCGTCGTGTATTCCGGACAGTACGTGGAAAACGGCGTCAAAAAGAACTTCCTGCCGGACAACACGATGGTGCTGGGGAACACTCAGGCACGCGGTCTGCGCACCTATGGCTGCATTCAGGATGCGGACGCACAGCGCGAAGGCATTAACGCCTCTGCCCGTTACCCGAAAAACTGGGTGACCACCGGCGATCCGGCGCGTGAGTTCACCATGATTCAGTCAGCACCGCTGATGCTGCTGGCTGATCCTGATGAGTTCGTGTCTGTACAACTGGCGTAATCATGGCCCTTCGGGGCCATTTTCTCTCTGTGGAGGAGTTCATGACGAAAGATGAACTGATTGCCCGTCTTCAGGAGCTGGGTGAGCAACTGAACCGCGATGTCAGTTTGACGGGAACGAAAGAAGAACTGGCGCTTCGTGTGGCAGAGCTGGAAGAAGAGCTTGATGACACGGATGAAACTGCCGGTCAGGACACCCCTCTCAGCCGGGAAAATGTGCTGACCGGGCATGAAAATGAGGTGGTATCAGCGCAGCCGGATACCGTGATTCAGGATACGGCTGAACTGGTCACGGTCGTGGCACTGGTGACGCTGCATACTGATGCGCTTCACGCCACGCGGGATAAACCTGTGGCATTTGTGCTGCCGGGAACGGCGTTTCGTGTCTCTGCCGGTGTGGCAGCCGAAATGACAGAACGTGGCCTGGCCAGAATGCAATAACGGGAGGCGCTGTGGCTGATTTCGATAACCTGTTCGATGCTGCCATTGCCCGCGCTGATGAAACGATACGCGGGTACATGGGAACGTCAGCCACCATTACATCCGGTGAGCAGTCCGGTGCGGTGATACGTGGTGTTTTTGATGACCCTGAAAATATCAGCTATGCCGGACAGGGCGTGCGCGTTGAAGGCTCCAGCCCGTCCCTGTTTGTCCGGACTGATGATGTGCGGCAACTGCGGCGTGGAGACACGCTGACCATCGGTGAGGAAAACTTCTGGATAGACCGGGTTTCGCCGGATGATGGCGGAAGCTGTCATCTCTGGCTTGGGCGGGGCGTACCGCCTGCCGTTAACCGTCGCCGCTGAAAGGGGGATGTATGGCCATAAAAGGTCTTGAGCAGGCCGTTGAAAACCTCAGCCGTATCAGCAAAACGGCGGTGCCTGGTGCCGCCGCAATGGCCATTAACCGCGTTGCTTCATCCGCGATATCGCAGTCGGCGTCACAGGTTGCCCGTGAGACAAAGGTACGCCGGAAACTGGTAAAGGAAAGGGCCAGGCTGAAAAGGGCCACGGTCAAAAATCCGCAGGCCAGAATCAAGGTTAACCGGGGGGATTTGCCCGTAATCAAGCTGGGTAATGCGCGGGTTGTCCTGTCCCGCCGCAGGCGTCGTAAAAAGGGGCAGCGTTCATCCCTGAAAGGTGGCGGCAGCGTGCTTGTGGTGGGAAACCGTCGTATTCCCGGCGCGTTTATTCAGCAACTGAAAAATGGCCGGTGGCATGTCATGCAGCGTGTGGCCGGGAAAAACCGTTACCCCATTGATGTAGTGAAAATCCCGATGGCGGTGCCGCTGACCACGGCGTTTAAACAAAATATTGAGCGGATACGGCGTGAACGTCTTCCGAAAGAGCTGGGCTATGCGCTGCAGCATCAACTGAGAATGGTAATAAAGCGATGAAACATACTGAACTCCGTGCAGCCGTACTGGATGCACTGGAGAAGCATGACACCGGGGCGACGCTTTTTGATGGTCGCCCCGCTGTTTTTGATGAGGCGGATTTTCCGGCAGTTGCCGTTTATCTCACCGGCGCTGAATACACGGGCGAAGAGCTGGACAGCGATACCTGGCAGGCGGAGCTGCATATCGAAGTTTTCCTGCCTGCTCAGGTGCCGGATTCAGAGCTGGATGCGTGGATGGAGTCCCGGATTTATCCGGTGATGAGCGATATCCCGGCACTGTCAGATTTGATCACCAGTATGGTGGCCAGTGGCTATGACTACCGGCGCGACGATGATGCGGGCCTGTGGAGTTCAGCCGATCTGACTTATGTCATTACCTATGAAATGTGAGGACGATATGCCTGTACCAAATCCAGTAATGCCGGTGAAAGGTGCCGGGACCACACTGTGGGTTTATAAGGGGAACGGTGACCCTTATGCGAACCCGCTTTCAGACGTTGACTGGTCGCGTCTGGCTAAAGTTAAAGACCTGACGCCCGGCGAACTGACCGCTGAGTCCTATGACGACAGTTATCTCGATGATGAAGATGCGGACTGGACCGCGACCGGACAGGGGCAGAAGTCAGCCGGAGATACCAGCTTTACGCTGGCGTGGATGCCCGGAGAGCAGGGGCAGCAGGCGCTGCTGGCGTGGTTTAATGAAGGTGATACCCGTGCCTATAAAATCCGCTTCCCGAACGGCACGGTCGATGTGTTCCGTGGCTGGGTCAGCAGTATCGGTAAGGCGGTGACGGCGAAGGAAGTGATTACCCGCACGGTGAAGATCACCAATGTGGGACGTCCGTCGATGGCAGAAGATCGCAGCACGGTGACGGCGACAACCGGCATGACGGTGACACCCGCCAGTGCTTCCGTAGTGAAAGGGCAGAGCACCACGCTGACCGTGGCATTTCAGCCGGAAGGTGCAACCGACAAGAGCTTCCGGGCGGTGTCTGCGGATAAAACAAAAGCCACCGTGTCGGTCAGTGGTATGACCATCACCGTGAACGGCGTTGCTGCAGGCAAGGTCAACATTCCGGTCGTATCCGGTAATGGTGAGTTTGCTGCGGTTGCAGAAATCAACGTCACCGCCAGTTAATCCGGAGAGTCAGCGATGTTCCTGAAAACCGAATCATTTGAATATAACGGCGTGACCGTCACGCTTTCTGAACTGTCAGCCCTGCAGCGTATTGAGCATCTCGCTCTGATGAAACAGCAGGCAGAATCCGACAGCAACCGGAAGTTTACTGTGGAAGACGTCATCAGAACCGGCGCTTTTGTGGTGGCGATGTCCCTGTGGCATAACCATCCGCAGAAGACGCAGATGCCGTCCATGAATGAAGCCGTTAAACAGATTGAGCAGGAAGTGCTTACCACCTGGCCCACAGAGGCAATTTCTCATGCTGAAAACGTGGTGTACCGGCTGTCCGGTATGTATGAGTTTGTTGTGAATAATACCCCTGAACAGGCAGAGGACGCCGGGCCTGCAGAGCCTGTTTCTGCGGGAAAGTGTTCGACGGTGAGCTGAGTTTTGCCCTGAAACTGGCGCGTGAGATGGGGCGACCCGACTGGCGCGCCATGCTTGCCGGGATGTCATCCACGGAGTATGCCGACTGGCACCGCTTTTACAGTACCCATTATTTTCATGATGTTCTGCTGGATATGCACTTTTCCGGGCTGACGTACACCGTGCTCAGCCTGTTTTTCAGCGATCCGGATATGCATCCGCTGGATTTCAGTCTGCTGAACCGGCGTGAGGCTGGCGAAGAGCCTGAAGATGATGTGCTGATGCAGAAAGCGGCAGGGCTTGCCGGAGGCGTTCGTTTTGGCCCGGACGGGAATGAAGTTATCCCCGCTTCCCCGTATGTGGCGGACATGACGGAGGATGACGTAATGCTGATGACAGTATCAGAAGGGATCGCAGGAGGAGTCCGGTATGGCTGAACCGGTAGGCGATCTGGTCGTTGATTTAAGTCTGGATGCGGCCAGATTTGACGAGCAGATGGCCAGAGTCAGGCGTCATTTTTCCGGTACGGAAAGTGATGCGAAAAAAACAGCGGCAGTTGTTGAGCAGTCGATGAACCGACAGGCGCTGGCTGCACAGAAAGCGGGTATCTCTGTAGGGCAGTATAAAGCTGCCATGCGTATGCTTCCTGCACAGTTCACCGACGTGGCCACGCAGCTTGCAGGGGGGCAGAACCCGTTTCTCATCCTGCTGCAACAGGGCGGCCAGGTAAAAGATTCCTTCGGTGGGTTGATCCCCATGTTCAGGGGGCTTGCCGGTGCAGTCACCCTGCCGATGGTGGGGCTCACTTCGCTGGCAGTTGCCACCGGAGCGCTGGCGTATGCCTGGTATCAGGGGGACTCAACCCTGTCCAGTTTCAATAAAACGCTGGTCCTTTCCGGTAATCAGGCAGGTCTGACGGCAGATCGTATGCTGGCCCTGTCCAGAGCCGGGCAGGCGGCAGGGCTGACGTTTAACCAGACCAGCGAGTCACTCAGCGCACTGGTTAAGGCGGGAGTAAGCGGTGAGGCTCAGATTGCATCCATCAGCCAGAGTGTGGCGCGTTTTTCCTCCGTATCCGGCGTGGAGGTGGACAAGGTCGCTGAAGCCTTCGGGAAGCTGACCACAGACCCGACGTCGGGGCTGACAGCGATGGCGCGCCAGTTCCATAACGTGACGGCGGAGCAGATTGCGTATGTTGCTCAGTTGCAGCGTTCCGGCGATGAAGCCGGGGCATTGCAGGCGGCGAACGAGGCCGCAACGAAAGGGTTTGATGACCAGACCCGCCGCCTGAAAGAGAACATGGGCACGCTGGAGACCTGGGCAGAGAGGACAGCGCGGGCATTCAAATCCATGTGGGATGCGGTGCTGGATATTGGTCGTCCTGATACCGCGCAGGAGATGCTGATTAAGGCAGAGGCTGCGTTTAAGAAAGCAGACGACATCTGGAATCTGCGCAAGGATGATTATTTTGTTAACGATGAAGCGCGGGCGCGTTACTGGGATGATCGTGAAAAGGCCCGTCTTGCGCTTGAAGCCGCCCGAAAGAAGGCTGAGCAGCAGACTCAACAGGACAAAAATGCGCAGCAGCAGAGCGATACCGAAGCGTCACGGCTGAAATATACCGAAGAGGCGCAGAAGGCTTACGAACGGCTGCAGACGCCGCTGGAGAAATATACCGCCCGTCAGGAAGAACTGAACAAGGCACTGAAAGACGGGAAAATCCTGCAGGCGGATTACAACACGCTGATGGCGGCGGCGAAAAAGGATTATGAAGCGACGCTGAAAAAGCCGAAACAGTCCGGCGTGAAGGTGTCTGCGGGCGATCGTCAGGAAGACAGTGCTCATGCTGCCCTGCTGACGCTTCAGGCAGAACTCCGGACGCTGGAGAAGCATGCCGGAGCGAATGAGAAAATCAGCCAGCAGCGCCGGGATTTGTGGAAGGCGGAGAGTCAGTTCGCGGTACTGGAGGAGGCGGCGCAACGTCGCCAGCTGTCTGCACAGGAGAAATCCCTGCTGGCGCATAAAGATGAGACGCTGGAGTACAAACGCCAGCTGGCTGCACTTGGCGACAAGGTTACGTATCAGGAGCGCCTGAACGCGCTGGCGCAGCAGGCGGATAAATTCGCACAGCAGCAACGGGCAAAACGGGCCGCCATTGATGCGAAAAGCCGGGGGCTGACTGACCGGCAGGCAGAACGGGAAGCCACGGAACAGCGCCTGAAGGAACAGTATGGCGATAATCCGCTGGCGCTGAATAACGTCATGTCAGAGCAGAAAAAGACCTGGGCGGCTGAAGACCAGCTTCGCGGGAACTGGATGGCAGGCCTGAAGTCCGGCTGGAGTGAGTGGGAAGAGAGCGCCACGGACAGTATGTCGCAGGTTAAAAGTGCAGCCACGCAGACCTTTGATGGTATTGCACAGAATATGGCGGCGATGCTGACCGGCAGTGAACAGAACTGGCGCAGCTTCACCCGTTCCGTGCTGTCCATGATGACAGAAATTCTGCTTAAGCAGGCAATGGTGGGGATTGTCGGGAGTATCGGCAGCGCCATTGGCGGGGCTGTTGGTGGCGGCGCATCCGCGTCAGGCGGTACAGCCATTCAGGCAGCTGCGGCGAAATTCCATTTTGCGACCGGAGGATTTACGGGAACCGGCGGCAAATATGAGCCAGCGGGGATTGTCCACCGCGGGGAGTTTGTCTTCACGAAGGAGGCAACCAGCCGGATTGGTGTCGGGAACCTGTACCGCCTGATGCGGGGCTATGCGGAAGGGGGGTATGTGGGTGCTGCCGGAAGTCCGGCGCAGATGCGGCGGGCCGAAGGCATTAATTTTAATCAGAACAATCACGTGGTGATTCAGAACGACGGTATCAACGGACAGGCCGGGCCGCAGCTGATGAAAGCGGTGTATGAGATGGCCCGTAAAGGTGCGCAGGATGAGCTCCGGCTGCAGTTGCGTGATGGCGGTCTGTTATCGGGGAGCGGGCGATGAAAACATTTCGCTGGAAAGTGAAGCCGGATATGGAGGTGAACTCGCAGCCATCGGTGCGTGAAGTGCGTTTTGGTGACGGGTACTCACAGCGTATGGCGGCAGGGCTGAATGCTGACCTGAAAACATACAGGGTGACGCTTTCCGTGACCCGGGAGGAGGCCCGGCATCTGGAAGCGTTCCTGGCAGAGCACGGTGGCTGGAAGGCATTTTTGTGGAAGCCACCCTATGCATACCGGCAGATAAAGGTGATCTGTGCCGGGTGGTCTGCGCGGGTCGGGATGTTGCGCGTTGAGTTCAGCGCGGAGTTTAAGCAGGTGGTGAACTGATGCAGGATATTCACGAAGAAAGTCTGAACGAGTCGGTTAAATCAGAGCAGTCACCGCGGGTGGTACTCTGGGAAATCGACCTGACGGTACAGGGTGGTGAGCGGTATTTTTTCTGCAATGAGCTGAATGAAAAAGGGGAGGCGGTCACCTGGCAGGGGCGGCAATATCAGGTATACCCGATTGACGGCAGTGGCTTTGAGATGAACGGGAAGGGCAGCAGTGCCCGCCCGTCGCTGACGGTGTCGAATCTGTTCGGTCTGGTCACCGGAATGGCGGAGGACCTGCAGAGCCTGGTGGGGGCCACGGTGGTCCGCCGCCGGGTGTATGCCCGTTTTCTGGATGCGGTGAATTTTGTGGCGGGCAATCCGGAAGCGGACCCGGAGCAGGAGCTGAGCGACCGCTGGGTGGTGGAGCAGATGTCAGAGCTGACGGCCATGACAGCCTCGTTTGTGCTGGCAACACCGACGGAGACGGACGGAGCGCTGTTTCCCGGTCGCATCATGCTGGCGAACACCTGTATGTGGGATTACCGGGGAGATGAATGCGGGTATAACGGTCCTGCGGTGGCGGATGAGTTCGATAAACCCACCACCGATATCCGTAAGGACAGATGCAGCAAGTGCATGCGCGGGTGTGAGATGCGCGGCATGGCGGTTAATTTTGGCGGTTTCCTTTCCATCAATAAACTTTCGCAGTAAATCCTGTTTTATGACACAGACTGAATCAGCGATTCTGGCGCATGCCCGGCGGTGTGCGCCAGCGGAGTCGTGCGGCTTCGTGATAAGCACCCCGGAGGGCGAACGGTACCAGCCCTGCGTGAATATCTCTGCAGAGCCGGAGGCGTATTTTCGTATTGCCCCGGAAGACTGGCTGCGGGCAGAGATGCAGGGGGAGATTGTGGCACTGGTCCACAGCCATCCCGGTGGCCTGCCCTGGCTGAGCGAGGCCGACCGGCGGCTGCAGATAAAAAGTGCCCTGCCCTGGTGGCTGGTCTGCCGGGGGGACATTCATAAATTCCGCTGTGTGCCGCACCTGACCGGGCGTCGTTTTGAACACGGGGTGACGGACTGTTACACGCTGTTCAGGGATGCCTGCCATCTGGCGGGGATAACGCTGCCGGATTTTCACCGCGAGGATGAGTGGTGGCGCAATGGTCAGAACCTGTATCTGGACAATATGGAGGCCACTGGTTTTTACCGGGTGCCCCTGTCCTCGGCACAGGCGGGCGATATCCTGCTGTGCTGCTTTGGCGCATCGGTGGCCAATCATGCCGCCATTTACTGCGGCAACGGTGAGCTGCTTCACCATCTGCCTGAACAACTGAGTAAACGGGAGAGGTATTCCGAAAAATGGCAACGACGAACGCATTCTGTCTGGCGTCACCGCCACTGGCACGCATCTGCCTTCACGGGGATTTACAACGATTTGGCCGCCGCCTCAGCCTGTATGTGAACACGGCAGCGGAAGCCATCCGGGCGCTGTCGTTACAGGTGCCCGGATTCCGCCGTCAGATGAACGAAGGCTGGTACCAGATACGTATTGCCGGTGATGACACGGCACCGGAGGCGGTGTACGCCCGTCTTCACGAACAGCTGGGTGAGGGAACGGTCATCCACATTGTGCCGCGACTGGCCGGGGCCGGAAAGGGTGGACTGCAGATTGTGCTGGGGGCGGCAGCCATCGTGGGCTCTTTCTTCACGGCCGGTGCCTCGATGGCGTTATGGGGTACAGCCCTGAGTGCCGGCGGTTTTTCTGCCACCACAATGCTGTTTTCACTGGGTGCCAGCATGATACTGGGCGGTGTGGCCCAGATGCTGGCCCCGAAGGCAAAAACACCGGATTACCGCGCAACGGATAACGGCAGACAGAACACGTACTTTTCCTCGCTGGATAACATGATTGCCCAGGGGAACCCGATGCCGGTGCCTTACGGGGAAATGCTGGTTGGCTCCCGCCGTATATCCCAGGACATCAGTACCCGTGATGAAGGCGGTGACGGGAAGGTGGTGGTTATCGGGCGGCAGGCATAAAAGCGAAAAAATCCCGCAGTGCTCACGGACAGGAACTGCGGGAGCGTTACGAAGATTGAGTGTAAGGAATTATTCTTATGTCACGACAAAAACATTAACTCAGAGAGGGAGGATGTGCCGTTCTTTTCAGGGAGAAAGGATTTATCGTCCTGAGGAATAAAGGTAAGGGGCCCGCCCCTTACCTGACTGATTATTGAATGATGCCGCAGGCCATTCTCGCACCACCACCGCCCAGGGGCTCCGGATGGTCATGATGGTTATCACCGCCAGCATGAAGCATGAGAGAACGCCCTTTAATCTCTTTTAATGAGTTCAGTCTCGGGGCCAGGACCGGGTAGTTCGCTTTTCCGTCATGCGTCACGAACAGCGCAGGGAGGTCGCCCAGGTGTCCATCCGGAGACCAGGGGCCAAGATGTTTGCCGGTGTTTTTCGGGTCAAAGTGACCGCCAGCCGATAATGCTGCGACCGGTTTTCCGTCTTTCAGTGCCGGGGCGCAATTTCCTTTTTCGTGCACATGAAAACCATGAATGCCTTCAGACAGAGAGTGAAGGGCTGGTGTGAACAGCAGACCGTAGGGGGTCTCCTGAATGGTTATTTTTCCAATGCTGACTTCTTTTCCGTCAGCACTGACAAGGTTCATTGGGACTTCCTGTTCTGCTGCGTATCCGCATGATGCTGCTGTCAGCATGGCAATGGCAGCAATGATTTTACATTTCATAAAACCCTCATTAATTCCGTTAACAGACTGAGCTTGCTGGTTACAGGGTAACAAACAGCGTTCTGATGATATCGCGCAATAGCTGTGCAATATCCTATCACTGCGATTAATAATACCAATTGAGAGGAACATTATGGGCAAAGGTGGCGGCAGGGCGCACACGCCTCGAGAGGCGAAGGATAATCTCAAATCCACGCAGATGATGAGCGTGATTGATGCGATTGGTGAGGGACCGATAGAAGGCCCGGTGAAGGGGCTGCAGAGTATCCTGGTGAACAAAACCCCGCTGACGGACACGGACGGTAATCCCGTGATACACGGTGTGACTGCGGTCTGGCGTGCCGGGGAGCAGGAGCAGACACCACCGGAAGGCTTTGAGTCCTCCGGAGCTGAAACCGGACTGGGCGTGGAAGTGACGAAGGCAAAACCGGTGACGCGCACCATTACGTCCGCGAACATTGACCGCCTGCGGGTTACCTTCGGGGGGCAGTCACTGGTGGAGACCACCTCAAAGGGTGACCGTAACCCGACGTCTGTCCGCCTGCTGATTCAGCTTGAGCGTGGTGGTAAATGGATGACGGAAAAGGATGTCACCATTAACGGCAAGACCACCTCGCAGTTCCTGGCCTCGGTGATTCTGGATAATCTGCCTCCCCGGCCCTTTAACATCCGGATGGTCAGGGAGACGGCGGACAGCACCACGGACCAGCTGCAGAATAAGACGCTCTGGTCGTCATACACCGAAATCATCGATGTGAAACAGTGCTACCCGAACACGGCCATTGTGGGGCTGCAGGTGGATGCGGAGCAGTTCGGCGGCCAGCAGATGACGGTGAACTACCATATCCGCGGTCGCATCATCCAGGTGCCGTCAAACTATGACCCGGAAAAACGCACGTACAGCGGCATCTGGGACGGCAGTCTGAAACCGGCATACAGCAACAACCCGGCCTGGTGCCTGTGGGACATGCTGACTCACCCGCGCTACGGCATGGGAAAACGTCTGGGGGCGGCAGACGTGGACAAATGGGCGCTGTATGCCATTGCGCAGTACTGCGACCAGACGGTCCCGGATGGTTTCGGGGGCACAGAGCCGCGGATGACCTTTAATGCATACCTGTCACAACAGCGTAAGGCGTGGGACGTCCTCAGTGATTTCTGCTCGGCGATGCGCTGTATGCCGGTATGGAACGGCCAGACGCTGACGTTCGTTCAGGACCGCCCGTCGGATGTGGTGTGGCCGTACACCAACAGCGATGTGGTGGTGGATGATAACGGCGTGGGTTTCCGCTACAGCTTCAGTGCCCTGAAGGACCGGCACACGGCAGTGGAGGTGAATTACACCGACCCGCAGAACGGCTGGCAGACCTCCACGGAACTGGTGGAAGACCCGGAAGCCATACTGCGCTACGGACGCAACCTGCTGAAGATGGACGCGTTCGGCTGTACCAGCCGCGGTCAGGCCCACCGTGCCGGGCTGTGGGTGATAAAGACCGAACTGCTGGAAACGCAGACGGTGGATTTCACGCTCGGGTCACAGGGGCTGCGTCACACACCCGGTGACATCATTGAAATCTGTGATAACGACTATGCCGGGACCATGACCGGCGGACGTGTCCTGTCCATCGATGCCGCCAGCCGCACCCTGACACTGGACCGTGAGGTGACCCTGCCGGAGACAGGTGCCGCCACGGTGAACCTGATTAACGGCAGCGGTAAGCCGGTGAGCGTGGCCATCACTGCACACCCCGCGCCGGACCGGATACAGGTCAGCACCCTGCCTGATGGTGTGGAGACATACGGTGTATGGGGACTCTCCCTGCCGTCACTGCGTCGTCGCCTGTTCCGCTGTGTCTCCATCCGGGAAAACACGGACGGCACCTTTGCCATCACGGCGGTGCAGCACGTACCTGAAAAAGAAGCCATCGTGGATAACGGGGCCCGCTTTGAGCCGCAGTCAGGCACCCTGAACAGCGTTATCCCACCGGCAGTGCAGCACCTGACGGTGGAGGTGAGCGCAGCTGACGGCCAGTATCTGGCGCAGGCTAAATGGGACACGCCGCGGGTGGTGAAGGGCGTGCGCTTCAGTCTGCGCCTGACCAGTGGTAAGGGAACGGATGCCAGACTGGTGACCACCGCCATCACCGCAGACACGGAGCACCGTTTCAGCGGCCTGCCACTGGGGGAATACACCCTGACGGTGCGGGCCATTAACAGCTACGGCCAGCAGGGCGAACCTGCGACCACCACCTTCCGGATTGCCGCACCGGCAGCACCGTCGCGGATTGAGCTGACGCCGGGGTATTTTCAGATAACGGCGGTCCCGCGTCTTGCGGTGTATGACCCGACGGTACAGTTTGAATTCTGGTTCTCAGAAAAACGCATCACGAACACGGCACAGGTGGAAAAATCTGCCCGTTATCTGGGGACCGGCAGTCAGTGGACTGTCCAGGGGAGCCGGATTAAGCCGGGGACGGATTTCTGGTTTTACGTGCGAAGCGTCAACCTGGTGGGAAAATCTGCTTTTGTGGAAGCCAGCGGGCAGCCCAGCAATGATGGTGAAGGGTATCTGGAAATTTTCCGGGGGCTGATAGATGAGACGCTTCTGGGCCAGGCACTGAAAGAGCGCATTGATGCTTCAGCGCTGCGTACGGAGGTCACGCAACTGGAAGAAGACATCCGTCAGCGGATGGACACGGATATCGCAGAAGTGACCCGGAAAATCGGGAAGGCGGAAAACAGCCTCACGCAGCTGGTTGCGAAAAAGAATGAGGACCAGACACTGGCCATCGCGCAGGTGAGCCAGAAAGTGGACCGGGTGAGCAGTGAAATCTCACAGACTGTCAGCCAGGGGCAGTCAGAAAACGCCCGACAGATAGCACAGGTCCGCCAGTACGTGGATAAAAAAGGGAGTGAAATTACCTCGACCACGGATAAAAAGCTGGGTGACCAGGCCGTGACCATACAGCAAATCCAGCGGGTTCAGTCAGACACGCGCAATGAGCTGAATGCCATGTATATGCTGAAGGTGCAGAAAACAAAAAACGGTATTCCCTATGTGGCCGGGATTGGTGCGGGGATTGAGGATGTTGATGGTCAGACGCTGAGCAGTATTCTGCTGCAGGCGGACCGTATCGCGATGATTACCCCGGAGAATGGCAACACCACGCCGCTGTTTGTGGCGCAGGGGAATCAGCTGTTCATGAACGACGTGTTCCTGAAGCGACTGTTTGCGGTGAGCATCACGTCATCCGGCAATCCTCCTACGTTTTCCCTGACGCCGGATGGCAGGCTGACAGCCCGCAATGCGGATATCAGTGGAGCCATCACGGCGAATACCGGCACGCTCAATAATGTCACCATTAACGAGAACTGTGTCATCAGAGGGAAACTGTCTGCAAACCAGATTGAAGGCGATCTCGTTAAAACAGTGGGTAAGGCTTTCCCCCGTGACTCCCGTGCACCGGAGCGTTGGCCATCAGGAACCATTACCGTCAGGGTTTATGACGATCAGCCGTTTAACCGGCAGATTGTTATTCCGGCGGTGGCTTTCAGCGGTGCCAGACATGAGCGGGAGAACAGCGATACTTATTCGTCATGCCGCCTGATAGTACGGAAAAACGGTGCTGAAATTTATAACCGTACCGCGCTGGATAATACGCTGATTTACAGTGGTGTTATTGATATGCCTGCCGGTCACGGTCACATGACGCTGGAGTTTTCGGTGTCAGCATGGCTGGTAAATGACTGGTATCCCACAGCAAGTATCAGCGATTTGCTGGTTGTGGTGATGAAGAAAGCCACCGCAGGCATCAGTATCAGCTGAATTTTATAACCCCAATACGGGCGCCAGAAATGGCGCCTTTTTTATTGCAGAAAAGCGAGAGGTAATTATGCGTAAATTATGTGCTGTTATTCTGTCCACAGTAGTCTGGCTGGTCGCCGCTGGTACGCCAGCGAGCGCAGCAGAGCATCAGTCCACACTAAGCGCCGGGTATCTTCAGGCCCATACTGATATGCCAGGCAGTGATGACCTGAAGGGCATTAACGTGAAATACCGTTATGAATTTACGGACACGCTGGGGCTGGTGACGTCATTCAGTTATGCCAATGCCAAAGATGAGCAAAAAACGCATTACAGCGATACCCGCTGGCATGAAGATTCAGTGCGTAACCGCTGGTTCAGCATGATGGCGGGGCCGTCTGTACGCGTGAATGAATGGTTCAGTGCTTATGCGATGGCAGGTGTGGCTTACAGCCGTGTTTCGACGTTCTCCGGGGATTATCTCCGCGTAACTGACAACAAGGGGAAAACGCACGATGTGC
>OGEK01001147.1_pt1 | contig 20344 bp, 20 predicted proteins | sample 1570641 | NCBI WGS metagenome assembly OGEK01 (sample SAMEA2582136, study PRJEB24529) | metagenome | biome: Human gut stool | place: China | collected 2011
GCCGAATGTAGCGAGAGCGTGCCTTCGTGTAATGTTTCATTTGCATATACACTTATAAAAATTTAAGTGTTTTGCAATTATCTGTTTCTTATGAAATCATTTCCTTAATTTCATTATGCATTCTTTCATAATCATACTTTTTTCCTTTTTCCTCTAAAACATATACCCGGATAAATTCTGTCTTATAATTCGCCAGCTTATTGACAACCGACTGTTTATCGCCTGCAAGATATGATAATTGTCCGGTGTCCATATCGTACAGTTTTACTGCTTCCCTTAAATCTTCAAAGTCTGCATTTTTTTCTGCCACTTTATAACTATTGTGTATTTTTTCAATCATAAGCGGAGCAATCTGGTATCCCCAGCGATCCGTTCCGATTAATTCCGAAATTTTATCCGGATTTTTCTGTAATTCATATTTTAATACGGAAAATTCCTGAGACGGGGAATTTTCATACATGTCTTTCATTTCAAATATAACTTTCGGACGGATTCTGTCCCGGAACATTTCATAAAGCCTTTTAAATTCTTCGTCCTCGGTATGGTCATAGTATTCTTTGGCTGCTGTTTCCAGAAAGGAATCGTTAAAGCTTAAAAATTTCTCATCATTAATACTCTCCTGTATTTCTTCCAATGACTGATACAAAAAATGACCACTCTGAACCAGACGGATATACATACATTTTACCATGCCTTCAAAAGCGACATTGGTTTTATGGAAAATGACCTGGGAATAATAGAAATATCTGGACATAAGAAAATGTTCCACTACATACTGTCCTTTTTTATTAAAAGCCAGCACCTTATTATTTCCGCGAAGGGAAGGATCTTCAACTACCATCAGCAGGCGTACCAGATATTGCAGATTTACCATTCCATATTTTACTCCTGTCTGATAGGAATCCCTGAGCATATAATCCAACCGGTCTGCATCCAGACTGGAATGAATGAGCTGGGTATACACCATATTTCTTGCTCCACATTCACCGGTAAATATTTCTCCGATTTCTTCCGGATCCAGACCGTATTTTTCCAGAATTGACCGGAGTTCCAGATTATGCGTCACTATGTATTTTCCCAGATATTCATGATCGGCTGATTTAGAATGGAAAGAAGCCATGTAATACAATGGTTTTTTCTCTGTTTCTCCCTCACGATCCATGCAATAACTGTATACAGCTTCCCCCAGATGTGACAAAGGATAATGTCCGATATCATGTAACAATGCTGCAACCCGCATTTTAACCACATCTTCCGGAGCTAACATTCCCTGTTTCTCCAGCTGTTCGGTCATCAGACTCATAATATATAAAACTCCGATGGAATGAACATAACGGGAATGTTCCGCACTTGGGAAAATAAAATTCAGTCTTGCCACCTGTTTTAATCCACGCAGCCGCTGAAACACAGGGGTACTGATAAGATCCAGTTCAAGCTGTGTGATACCGATTCCACCATACACAGGATCGTTGATATATTTAACAATTTTCAGTCTTTCATCTGTCATACTAAGCCTCCTGACTTTTTGCTTTGTACCTGCCACTGTCATCCAATCACCTGCCTCTTATTCTATTATAATTGATTTTACTCAAAATATCTATTCATTTTTCCTTTTCAGCACCTCTATAATGGCATCATAATGTTCCGGCTGGTGCGGAAATGTACAGTTGCTGCATACTTTAATGCTTTTGCCTCTGATGTCCATAAATTTCGGATTTCCCGGACAGTTTTTTATATGATACATCGGGCAGTAACAGAACAGGCAGTTAAAATCTTTTAATCCTTCATGGCAGGGAAAGTATTTGCAGTCCCTGTTTTCAAAAAAACGATATGAACTCTCCATCTATGTTACTCCTTTTCTTTTTGCTGCTTTTTCTACAAAATTTCTGGCAAATGCCGGATTTGAAGGATAATACAGGTGTGGGAATCCCATCCAGTAAGTTTCCCCTGCAAGAATACACGGATAAGTTTTTCCCGATACCGGCTTTGATGCGATACAATCCTCACCATTTTTTTCACTGTCGAAATAATGAAATTCATGTCCCCGTATTACCTGTCCCTCCGGCAAAAAAGATGCTTTCTTTTCTTTTATTTCTATATAGCCGAACCGCACCAGTTTTCCGGTATCATGGCAGCCTGCCGGTATGACCCCGGTCATGCTCTGTTTTTTGTTTTCTTTATCCTGTATAAATTCATGCAGATACATGAAGCCGCCACACTCTGCCACTATCGGCGTGCCGTCAGAAATGGCCTCTCTTATTTGTGATAGCATTGTCTTATTTTCCCCCAGCTCTTCTGCATACAGTTCCGGGTAACCTCCTCCCAGCAGAATCCCATCACATTCCTGCGGAAGTGTCCTGTCATGCAGTGGCGAAAAATAACTAAGCCTTGCTCCGTATTCTTCCAGAAGCTGCAGATTGTCTTCATAATAGAAACAAAATGCCTCATCTCTTGCAACTGCTATCACCGGCATATCCTTATTCTCAGTGCCTTTTTTTACTTCTTCTATCCCCGGTTGACTTAGTCCGCCCGCTTCTTCTGCAATGGTCATAATTTCATCCAGCGAAACGGTTTCTGCAAATGCCTGTGAAAGCAGTTTTAATTCTTCTTTGATGTGCGGCAGTTCTTCCGGCATTTTTAATCCCAGATGCCTGCTCTCAATCTGGAATCTTTTATATTCTGGAAAATATCCGACTACTCTGATTTTTAATTCCTGTTCAATCAGCGGCTTTAATATCTGATAATAGGATTTTGACATGCGGTTTAACAAAACCCCTTTGATTAATTTCTTCTCATCATAGGCAAGAAATCCTGCAATTAACGCCAGTATGGACTTTCCCATACCTTTTGCATCGACCACCAGAATAACCGGCGTATCCGTAACCTCTGCCAGATGATAGGAAGAACCTTCTTTCCGGACACCACCCAGACCGTCATAAAGCCCCATCACACCTTCTAACACGGCAATCTCACTTTCCGTTCTGCCACTCAGAAACCGTCTTTTTGTCTGCTCCTCATTGGTAAAAAAGGTATCCAGATTTTTGGACGGAATGTCTATTACTTTCTTATGAAACATCGGGTCGATATAGTCCGGACCGCATTTATACGATATAACCTGTTCCCCCCTGTCTTTGAGTGTCTGCAGCAGTGCGCAGGTAAGCATTGTCTTTCCGCTTCCGCTTTTCGGTGCGGCAAGCATTACACGTCTAATCTTCATTTTCCCGCTCCTCTCCAAACGCAAAGGAACAAATCCACACCGGATTTTCCGCCTGCATAAGATGATATTTTCCCGCTTTCTTTGTACGGTTTACCTGCATCTGAATGATTTCTTCATTCTGTACCGGATATTCTTCCAGTATCATGTTCAACTCACTGATTGTTTCCAGACTGATTGCATTGATTACAACCCGCATCTTTGGATTTTTCTGATAAAGCACATTCAGGATTTCTTTGAGTTTTCCTCCACTTCCTCCGATAAATGCATGGGTAGGCACGGGCAGGTCTTGCATTGCCTCCGGTGCTGCTCCCCGGATTACCTTAATATTCTCAAGCCCGGATTTCTTTTTGTTCTCCTCTATCAGTGCAAATGCTTCCTCTTTCTGTTCTATGGTATAGACTGTGATATTTTCTGACAGACCTGCTGCCTCTATGGACACGGAACCTGTTCCGCCGCCGATATCATACAGCACAGAGTCTGTCCGCAGTCTCATTTTGCAGATACTTACTTCCCTTACTTCCTCTTTCGTCATAGGTACTTTCCCACGGATAAATTCCGCATCCGCCATTCCATGCACCACATAACCCGCAGCAGCCCTGGGATTTTTTATCAGACAGATATACAGACCTTCCTGCTCCAGAGTTCTGCACTCCTCCGGAGAAAGCTCCCGTATCTTCTGCTCCGGATAGGAAAGCTGATATCCAGCCACTACAACACAATCATTAAGTCCTGCTTCTGACAGCATCTGTCCCAGCCGCCTCACATCTTTTACGCCGGACATCAGCAGAAATGTTTTCTTTTCCGTACGGATAATTTCTGCAAGATTGACAATTTCTTTTCCATGCATACTGCATATCCTGGCATCATGATAACTTTCCCCGATACAGGATGCCAGATAAGAAACAGAAGAAATCCCGGGCAAAATGCGTACCACTGCTGATAATTCCTTTTTCTCCATCATTTCCCGCAGGTCCCGGTACAAAGACTGGCATCCGCTGTAAAATCCACTGTCCCCGGAAAAAAGAATGACTACCCTGCGCACCCCTTCAAACAGTTCCGTTTTCTGCATTTCCACAAGATACGGAAGAATCTGTTCCGAACGGTAAAAAGGTTTCTTTTCTATTCTGGGCTGGAATCCTTCCAGAAGACGCTTTGCTCCAAATAAAATATCGGCATTCCGGACTGCCTGGCTTACTTCTCCGGTAAGTCCTTGTGCAGTTCCCATTCCCGTTCCTGCAAGAATAATGTCGTACTTGTTTTCCTCCGTTATCTTTTTTTTGCAGATACGTTCGAGTTTTCCACATACCGTCCGGAAATCTTCTCCGTTATCCACCTTTTCCCGGTCAATGATAAACACCTGCGTTCCGCATTGCTGTGCCGCTTCCAGCTTCTGGTCAAATCCACCGGCTTTTCCGCTTTTCTTTGTAACCAGATATTTAATATCATACTGTCTGAGAATGGCGGCATTTAACTGCGTACTGAACGGTCCCTGCAGTGCCAGAATCTGCTTCCCCGAAATTTCATGCTGCATACACTGCTGCAGGCTTTCCATTCCGGGCAGGATTCTTACATAAAGCCTGTTTTTCACATTTTCGGAAGTGCAGTAAATCCCCAGTTCTTTACTGCCTGTTGTCAGCAGTATATTTCCTTCTGTTTGTTCGAGTGCTTTCAGGCACTCCTCATTTGTTCCAAACAGTGCCGTGTCCATGTTCTGTTTTTCATCCGTTTCCCTTTTCAGGCGCAGATATGGAATATCCATCTGCTCCATAGCCGCTTTTATATTTTCCGTCACCACTTCTGCATAGGGGTGTGTCGCATCCACAACGGCTGCAAATTCCCCCGTTGTGATAAATTCCCGTATTTCTTCCCGGTTCATTCTTCCTCTGTGAACCTTCACCATGGGATGTGGTTTTAATACAATCTCACCATATTCGGTTGCCACACAGATGGTATGCACAATCCCCGATTCTGCCAGACACTCAGACAGTCTCCGTCCCTCTGTCGTTCCTGCGAATATCAATATCTCTTTCAATCTGATAACCTCTTTTCGTAACCAGCTTTCCGTTTATTATCTTCGTGCCGGCATTTCCTATAAATACTGTAGTAAACATATTTACCTGTCTGTCCCTGAGTTCCGCCAGGGTACAGGTTTCATGTGCTGTGCCGTCCCGCCCGATATTTTCCACATAACCGCACGGCCGCTCCGGCTCTATTAATGCCAGCAATATATCACAGGCTTTTTTCAGATAATCCTTCCTCTTATGGCTTGACGGATTATAGAGTGCAATGGCAAAATCGCCCGCTGCCGCCGCCGTAAGTCTCTTTTCGATTGTTTCCCACGGAGTCAGTAAATCACTCAGACTAATCACACAGAAATCATGATTCAGTGGTGCTCCCAGTACAGCCGCACCACTGACAGCTGCCGTAACACCTGCTATTACTTCCAGTTCTGTCCCCGGATATTCCTTCTGCAATTCATACATAAGAGAAGCCAGACCGTAAATTCCGGCATCTCCGCTGCAAATCAGTGCCACTTTTTTCCCTTTTGCCGCTTCTTCGTAACACAACCTGCACCGCTCTACTTCCTGTTTCATCGGTGTGGAGCATATTTCCTTGTCCGCAAAACGTTCTCCCAGAAGCCGGACATAAGTCGTATACCCTATGATTACATCTGCCATTTCCAACGCATATATGGCTTCGTTCGTCATCATATCTTCTCTCCCCGGTCCCATGCCTATAATGTATATTTTATTCTCCATCAAACGATACACTCCATTCTCTTTTTGCAATGGCCAATGTCATGCCATGTTCCGCCTGCTTTTCCTGCAGCAGTTTTCCCCTGCCGGCACATACCCGTAATGCGGCACGCTCGCAGACGTTGTCCACACCTGTCTGTTTCTTTACAAATTCAGAACCGTGAAATTCTCCTTCTACCCTCAGAAGTTCCCCGGCAGAATAAGTATAAAATGGTACTTTTTCTTTTCTGCTCCAGCTTAAAAATCCCTGTTCTTCTTTCTTGATATCGATGGACGCAAGTGCATAAACCTGTTCCGCCGCTATTCCGTTCTTCTTCAGGCATCTCCGGATAAACTCTGCTATTTCTTCCGGCTCTTTGCCTTTCCTGCACCCCATGCCTATGACATATTCTTTCGGAAATAAATGTATCAGACATTCTCCCTGACCCTCTGCGTCTATGAGTATATCAACCGGAGATTGGGGTGGGTACTCCCGGAGGCACAATTCTTCCGGAACATCTGCGTTGCTTCTTAAATGTCCGTATTCCACGGACACTGTAACTTTCTCTCCTGCCAGAATTTTAGAAGAAATCTTTGCAATGCCCTCTCTGTCTGCAATGGCAAGATGATTCCTTTTTGCAAATAAATCAACGGCAAATTTCCGGTTCAAATCCGTCGCTGTCGTGATAACAGGAACTGCACCCATGACCTTTGAAATCCTCTCTGCCAGTTCATTTGCACCGCCCATATGACCGGACAATACCGGTATCACAAAATGTCCCATCTCGTCCATCACAAGCACCGGACTGTCATGCAGTTTATCTTTTATCCAGGGAGCAGCCGCCCTTACAGCAATTCCGCAGGCTCCAATAAATAACAGTGCATTGCCTTCTTCCATCTGTTTTCCAGCCCACTGTCCCGTACTTTCTTCCACATATACTGCCTCTGCAGACTCTCTGGCAAAAGAGCATTTCGTAAATAGATTTACCTCCTCTGCGGTGAAGGTTTCCCTGACTTTTCCGGCAAGTGCCAGTCCGTTTTCCGTAAAACTGATCACACTCAGACTCATGATTCTTCTTCCTTTGCCTGTCTGTATTCCGTGGAAAAATCAGGTGCATATAACCTTGATTTCCGGTAATTCTGATGGCCAATGGCCTCTCCAACAAGAACAATCGCCGTCTTTGTAATGCCATGTTCTTTTGCCGTCTGATACAATGTCTCCACAGTGCAGAGCCAGGATTCTTCCTCCGGCCAGGTGGCCTTGTAACAGAGTACTGCAGGGGTATCGCCCCGGTATCCGCCCGCCATCAGTCTTCTGCCCAGTTCTTCCAACAGTCCGGTACTCAGGTAGATTGCCATGGATGCCTGATGTGCCGCAAAACTTTCGATGCTTTCTTTCTCCGGCACCGCAGTCTTTCCTTCCATTCTCGTAATAATCAGGGACTGGGACACACCCGGAAGCGTGTATTCCAGATTGAGTGATGCTGCAGCACCAAAGCAGGCACTGACACCAGGACAGCTCTCATAAGCAATTCCCAGCCGGTCGAGTTCGTCCATCTGTTCCCGCACCGCACCATAAACACTTTGGTCTCCCGTATGCAGCCGGACAATCATTTTTCCCTGTTTGTCCGCCTCTTTCATAATCTCGATTACTTCATCCAGTGTCAGTTTTGCACTGTTATGAATTTCGCACGTTTTTCCTGCATAGGCAAGCAGTTCCGGATTTACCAGCGAACCTGCATAGATAATGACATCTGCCCGCTCTAACAGACGCATTCCCCTCACTGTGATTAAATCTGCGGCTCCCGTTCCCGCTCCAACAAAGTAAACCATTCTTTTACCTCCTTACTCCGGGCTAATTCACCAAATTCATTTGCATACATGATGCAGTCTATTTTCATCTTTCCTTTTGCACGTTTATCCAGATAGTAACAGATACGCTCCATGGCATAATCCATAATCTGTTGCGTTTTTCCGGTTTTATTCAGAATACGGACTGCCTCTTCCGTTGTCACACAGTCCAGGATTTCCGCTGCAATGTCCGCGCTGACACCTTCCCGTATGGCAAAAGCAGTTAATAATTCCATTCGGCAGTCCGCTTCCCTGGAATGTGTATTCATGATTCCGCCGGCGACCTTAATCAGTTTTCCGATATGTCCGGTAAGAAGCATTTTCTGAAATCCCATCTCCACCGCCATGTCAACCGTGTCTCCGATAAAATTACTGCATTTTACACTTTTATCCAAATCATAGCCGTAGGACTGCTTCATAAAATCCAGCCCGTAATTTCCCGGAGACACCGCTACATAATCATATCCCTGCACTTTTCTCTGGTTCAGCTCCACCCGGATAGTATCTTTGATTGCCTGATTGCTCATTGGTTCTACAATACCACTCGTCCCCAGTATGGATATCCCTCCTGTGATACCCAGCCGCGGATTAAATGTCTGTTTTGCCAGTTCTTCCCCTCCCGGCACAGATATCTCTACCTCTATACGTCCTTTGTAGTCAAGAAGTCTGCATATCTCTCCCACTTCCTTTGCAATCATTTCCCGCGGAACATGGTTAATGGCCGCATTCCCAACCGGCTGGTCCAGTCCCGGTTTTGTAACTCTGCCCACACCTTCTCCCCCGTCGATGTGAATGGACAGTGTGCCGCTCTCCTCCGTTTCTGCACAAACCGCTGCATAAATAAAACTACCGCTTGTCACATCCGGGTCATCTCCGCCGTCTTTTTGTACAGCACAGCTGACTTTTCCCTCTTCCATGCGGATATCTTCGATTTTGGGTGTATAACTGATTCCCTTTGGTGTTTCAATTGTAATTTCTGTTTTCCTGTTTCCTGTGAGAAGCATATAGGCGGCTGCCTTTGCGGCGGCGGCGGCACAGCTTCCCGTGGTAAAACCATACCTCATCGCCTGCTATCTTTCCTTTCTCCCAAGTTCATAAATCAGGGCATTGCAAATCGCTGCCGCTACATTACTTCCGCCTTTTCTTCCCCTGTTTACGATATATGGGACATCTGTTTCCATAATCAGTTCCTTCGCCGCTTCAACGTTGACAAATCCCACCGGCACACCGATGATAAATGCTGGTCGGTAACTCTGATTCTGTATCATTTCATATAATTGTATCAATGCCGTGGGTGCATTTCCAATGGCAAAAATAACAGGCTTTTCTATTTTTGCCGCCATCTCCATGCTGACTGCCGCACGGGTTGTTCCCCGCTCTTTTGCAATCTTTGCAACTGATTCATCTGCCATAAAGCAGTGTACACTTCCGCCAAACCCTGCCAGCATTTTCTTATTAATCCCCGCGAGTGCCATATTGGTATCTGTCACAATATCTGCACCGGAAAGAATCAGCTTCTTTGCCGTCTGCACAGAATTTTCCGAATAGGTTAATGTGTCCGTATACTCAAAATCCGCACTGGTATGAATGACTCTCTTTGTTATGTTTTCCTGTTCCTCCGGCAGTACAATTCCCCGTCTGGAAAGTTCTTCCGAGATAATCTCAAAACTTTTCTTTTCGATTTCTGCCGGCAATAACTGCTCGATTTTCTTCAATACATTCACCTGCCTCTTTCCATAATCTAATATTTTCTTCCCTTGTCTTTACTGCCACCCGGTAATATCCTTCCGTCAGTCCGCGGAAATTCTGACAGTCCCTGATAAGAATGCCCCGTTTTAAAAGTTCCCCATACAACGGAATATCGGTATAAATCAACAGGAAATCAGCCTCTCCGTCAAATACACGGATTCCTGTGTTTTTCAGATTTTCAGAAAGAATTTTTCTTTCTGTGCGGATATACTCCCTTGTTTTTCCCAGATATTCTTTCTGTGCGGCACAGGCAATCCCTGCCTCCTGCGCAAATGCGGACAGATTCCACTCCGGCAGGTGTGCCTTTATGTTATTTCTCAGTTCCCGGTTACTGCTGACTAAATAACCAAGTCTTACTCCCGGTATGGCAAAACTTTTGGTAAATGCCCGGACGATTAACAGATTGTCATACTCCCCTGTTTCCGGCATCATGGAATATTCCTCTCCGCAGAATTCAATGAAACATTCATCCAGTATGACAAGAATCTCTTTTTCCCGGCATAGTTCCAGCAGTTTTTTTATATAACTTTTCTCCATTCTCTGCCCGGTAGGATTGTTTGGATTTGCCAGAAACAGTACATCAATATCCTCTGTAAGTTCCCCGAAAAGTTCCTCATCCGGCAGATATTGCCGGTCTTCTTTTAAATACACGGTATGTATCCGGCTTTGCACGGCCACTGCCGCATACTCATATCCATAAAACGAAGGAACCGGCAGAAGCACTCTGTCCGGCCTTATCGCATGCATGACCGCCATAAAAAGTTCCGATGCACCATTTCCAAATATCAGAGATTCTTCCGGAATATTAAACATTCCTGCCACGGCATTTCTTAACGCAGATGCCTTGATATCCGGATACTGCCTGCATTTTCCCACGGCACGTTTTAGTGCCTGCTGCACTTCTTTTGGAATCCCCAGCGGATTAATATTTACGGAGAAATCCAGCTGTACCTTATTTGTATAAATATCTCCTCCATGTATTCCTGCCATAAACCAAACCCTCCTTCGTAAAATTATCTCTTTTAGCAGAAAACCGCAGACAATATCAGTATCCCCAGACATACTGACTCGCAGATACCAGCGGTCAGATACATCAAACGGTTTACTCTCCGGATATCCTCCGGGGAAACTTCCCGGCAGGCATCCCCGATATACGGCTTTTTGACTAATTTGCCAAAGTAGCTTGCATCTCCTGCCAACCGGATACCCAGGGCCCCCGCACACACAGATTCCGTCTGTGCGGAATTGGGACTGGCATGGTTGTAACGGTCTCTTTTATAAATCCGGTACGCTCTCTTTGCATCAAAATCTTTTCCGCCCAATAATGCCGCAAGAATCATCAGCCAGGCACTGATTCTCGCCGGTATGTAATTGACAGCATCATCCAGTTTTGCCGCAGTCCTGCCAAAGTACAGGTATTTTTCATTTTTATATCCAATCATGGAATCCATGGTATTGACAGCTTTATAAAAGAATCCGAGGATTGGCCCGAAAATTGCCGTATAAATCATAGGAGCAATTACCCCGTCCGAGGTATTCTCCGCCACCGTTTCTATGGCGGCTTTCGCTACCCCTGCCTCACTCAGGTTCTGCGTATCTCTTCCGACAATCATTGACACCGATTTTCTTGCTTCCTCTAAGCCTTCATATTTCAGACTATGGTACACTTTCATACTTTCTACCTGCAGACATTTTGTTGCCAGTATCTGGTATGTCATAATGGTTTCAACCAGTACTCCGAGATATGGATGAATCCGGTAAGACAGGGCTAACAGAAATGCCGTCACGCCGGTTGTCGCCACAAGCACAAGAATGACCAGTATACTGCCATTTCTCCGGTCATGTTTTCCAGTTCTTAAGTGTCGTTCCAGCCAGGAAATCAGCTTTCCAATCAGCCGGATTGGGTGTGGAAAGCAATAAGGGTCGCCTAGGATCAAATCAATCAGGAAACCACAGACAAATGCAATTATATGATATATCATAATTTTCTCAGCTCCGTAAAATATATTCTGCCGTTCTGCAAAGACAGCATACAGCAGTAACCCCTTCCATTTTTTACCTGATAATCAAAATATTCCCCGCCATAAAACGTACTTAAAAGTGCCATAATTGTTCCACCATGGACAACACATCCGATTTTGACTCCGCCGGTAAAAAGTTCCCTATATCTGTCCACCGACTCATACATTCCCTGACTGCATCTCTGCAGAAAGCAGGGCCTGCTTTCCCCCTGTGGAAAAGGCAGTGTGCCGCCGCTGTCTATCCATGCCTGATACTGCTTATCCCCGTTCAGTTCCTGATAGTTTTTACCCTCAAACAGGCCGAAATCCATTTCTTTCCACTGTGGAACAAGAATCGGAACTTTTCCCGGATACAGGATATCTGCTGTTTCTATACAGCGCTTCATGGGACTTGCAAACAGATAATCAATTTCCGGATAAATCTTCTCCGCCTTTTCCTGCCTTAATGCTTCGATTCCTTCCGGACTCAGGCTCTCATCCGTTTTTCCCAGATATCTGTTTTCCTTATTTGCCGGTGTCCGGCCATGCCGGATAAATACTATTTCTACTTTATTTTCTGACCTATTCCGCATATGACACGCACCACCTCATCTGCTCCGGAAGCAAGACGTACCAGGATTCTTCCCGTCCGCTCCCTGTATTCTCTTTCCAATACATCTACCGGTACAATTCCGTTTCCGATTTCATCGCTGATAATCACAATATCACGATGTTTTTCCACATACTTTTCTATCTCATCTTCCGGATTTCCACCCATTTCCACCTGTCTTTTTATCCACTGGTGCAAATGATTTATAATAATTTTTTCTCCGTTTCCGTTTTCTTCTTTCTTCGGAAATTCTGCATCATAAACAAGGCAGGATTCGTCCGTATACCTTTGCAGAACATAATTTAATTTTCCCTGCGCATATCCGCCAATAATTAACTGCATCTTTTTCTCCCTTTATCCACAAATATTCGCAATGGCTGCGGCTATTACCATACAGCCCTCACAAAGTACTACAAAATATCCTGCCGTATCTCCCGTTATGCCGCCCAGTTCTTTTTTGCAGCGGTAATAATAATAAGCAAATACTCCTGCTGCCGTCAGGACGGTGACAGTCCCCGCTGAAACTGACTCATAAAGCATGAATACAGCACTCAGAATAACCTGCATAACTAGGGAAACTCTGACTATTTTCTTCTGTGCATTGCTTGCAAACAGATAAAGCAGTCCGTCTTTTTTCGCAGCTGGAAAAGACACTACTGCAATTCCGCTTAATGCCCGCGACAGGACAAAACCGACACATACAGTTTTTAAAATATCCATATCCCGGATTTCTGAAAATGCTCCCAGGTAAATCAGTCCGTATGCCGCCAGCATGATAACCGCAAATGCACCGATATGGGAATCTTTGAGTATTTCCAGCTTTTTTTCCCGCGGCTGGTAGGAATGAAACGCATCCATGGTGTCCATAAATCCATCCACATGAAAACCGCCGGTAATAAGTATCGGAATCACACTCCCGATTGTTGTAAATGCAAGCATACCGATTCCCGCTTTTTCACAAAGCACCGCCCACAACCATAGACAGATACCAATGACCGCTCCAATCCACGGAAAAAAGCACAGCATATATCTCATATCTTCCTCTTTCCACTCAAACTGCGGCATGGGGATTTTTGAATACATCGAAAATGATACAATCACTGATTTTATAATTCGCATTTCTCTATCCTTCCTTCACAATAACCGGAATACCGACAACTACTTCCACTACCCTGTCTGCCTGCTCTGCCAGTTTCTCATTGATTCTGCCCATCGCCCTGATATATTTCACGGTTGATTCCTCATAGATAATTCCATCTTCAAAAACATTATTGGTCACAATTACCAGATGTTCTACCTGCCCTTTCAGCATCGCTACACCGTGTAAAATCCGTTCTGCAACGATTTCCTCTGCCACCTGTTCTTCTCCCTGAAACATCTCATTTGCCGTCAGATTCGACATACATTCCAGCAATACACTGCTCTTTCCGGGATTTTCTATCTGGGAAACGGCATCTTCCAGCCGAGTCTGCTGCTCTATGGTAACAAAGCCTTTTTCTTTTCTCATTTCCCGGTGCCGCTCCACCTTTTTCCTGCCTTCTTCCCCATACACCTGCATGGTTGCAAGGTAATATCTGGAGCATCCCTGCGACATTCTGACGATGCACTCTTCCGCATATGCAGATTTTCCGCTTCCGCTTCCCCCGCTAATCAAAATCATCATCCTGCTTATACCTTTCGTACTGTTCTACCTCGATATCCGAAAAACCGGTTTTTTCCCGGTAAACAGACATTGCCATATCCAGAAGTGCAAACATCATAACCGCACCGGTACCTTCACCAAGTGCCATATCCGCCTTCATTGCCACCATTCTTTCTACTGCTTTCATAAGCAGTACCATTGCCGGCTCTTTTCCTTTGTGGGATGGAATCAGATATTCCTTTACGCCTGGAAATAATCTCTCCGCCGTAAGTGCCGCCGCCATGCTGATAAATCCATCCAGCACAACCGGTATCCGGCAGACCGCACCGCCAATACACACGCCTGCAAGTCCTGCAATGTCTAGACCTCCCACTGTCCGTAATATTTCAAATGCACTTTTATGTCTCAGGCCGTATTTTTCTATGCTTTCCTGTATGACTTCTCTTTTTTTTCTTAATCCTTCATCGTTTAGTCCTGCACCTCTTCCTGTGACCAGATCTGCCTCACAGCCTAACAGAGCTGCCACGACTGCACTGCTGGTTGTGGTATTTCCAATTCCCATCTCACCAGTTGCAATCATCTGATATCCGGCATCTTTACACTCTGCTGCCAATTCCATTCCAACGGCGATAGCCTTTACCACTTCTTCCTGCGTCATGGCCGGCTCTTTCCGGAAATTCCGTGTTCCACATCTTATTTTTTTATTCCTGACTCCGTCTGTTACTTCCCTGCTGTCAATGCCGATATCCACCGGAATCGTCACCGCCCCCAGGGCCTGTGCCATTTTACACACGGACGACTGTTTCTGTGCCATGGATTTTGCAACGGCAAGTGTGACTTCTTTTCCCGACTGGCTGATTCCTTCTTCCACAATGCCATTATCGGCACACAGAATAAGGACTGCCTTTTTTCTTATGTCTAACTCATCCGTTCCGGTGATTGCTCCTATCCGGGCGGTCAGAGTTTCAAATCTGCCCATACCGTCAAGAGGTTTCGCAATGCTGTCCCAATTCTTTTTTACCTTTTTTTCTGCCGCCTTATCAAGCTCCGGAATCTGAATCTGCCATAATTCTTCTTCTGTATAATTATTCCAGACTGGCTTCTCTAAGCATTCCATAGATTTCCTCCATATCCAGATACACCCTTAATGTATCTGCCAGTTTATCATACTGTTTTTCTTTAAATGTCCGATAATCTTCCATCTCTCCGCCCTGCAGGGAAACACCTTTTTTCTCCGCAAGTGCATGGAGAATGACATCGGCCGTTTCTGCATGATCAAACAGGCCATGAATATAGGAACCGTACACATTGCCTGCGGAAATTACATTTTCCGGCTGTTTTTTTTTCTTTTCTGACCACCCGGTCTTTCCCATATGTATCTCATATCCGTCAAAACCACAGCCAGAAATCCCATTCAGGATTCCGCTCACCTGTGCAATCTTTCCTTTCGTCTGACCTCTTTGTTTCTGCTTCTGCAACACGGTCACTACCGGCAGAAGTTCCATTCCTCTCATACTTCTGCCCTCTTCCACCTCGTCCGGGTCGGATATTTCATCGCCCAGCATCTGATATCCTCCGCAGATACCAAATACCGGAATGTCCACGGCAAATTTTTTTACCGCTGCCTCAAGCCCGTTCTGCCGCATCCATTTTAAATCTCCCATCGTGTTTTTACTTCCCGGCAGAAAAATAATATCCGGATGATGCAATTCGCTGATGGAAGTCACATACCGCACAGTTACTCCCGGCATCTGTTCAAATATATTAAAATCGGTAAAATTGGAAATTCTGGGATAACGAATAACCGCAATATCAATCAATCCTTCTTCTTTTTTGTCAAACCGTTCCGTCAGGCTGTCCTCGTCTTCCAGTGCCAGATTCATGTAGGGAACTACCCCTGCAACTTTTACATTTCCTTTTTCTTCCAGCATCTCTATGCCCGGGTCCAGAATGGATTTGTCTCCCCGGAATTTATTGATAATTAAGCCCTTTACCCTGGATTTCTCGTCTTCTTCCAGCAGCATTAAAGTACCGAGAAGCTGTGCGAATACTCCGCCTCTGTCGATATCTCCGACTAAAAGAACCGGTGCATCCACCATTTTTGCAAGTCCCATGTTTACAATATCGTTCTGCTTTAAATTAATTTCTGCCGGACTTCCCGCTCCTTCTATCACTATGATATCCGCATAGTCTTCCAGTTCTCGGAAGGCTTTTTTTATCTCTGGTACCAGCTGTTTTTTATAGGCAAAATACTCTCTGGCAGGCATATTTCCAATCACCTCGCCATTTACAATGACCTGTGAACCTGTATGGTTTGTAGGCTTCAGCAATATCGGATTCATGCATACCATTGGTTTTATTCCTGCCGCTTCCGCCTGCATAACCTGCGCCCGTCCCATTTCCAGACCGTCTTCTGTAATATAGGAATTTAATGCCATATTCTGCGATTTGAAAGGTGCAACCCGGTAGCCGTCCTGCCTGAATATTCTGCACAAACCGGCAGCCAGAAGGCTTTTTCCCGCGTTTGACATTGTTCCCTGTATCATAATTACTTTTGCCATATATCTTCCCAGCCTTTCTCTATCTGTTTTCCGCATTGCCCTGCATAATCCAGCAGTTCCTGATTTGCCTGTTCATAAGTTCCGAAAGCTTTCCTGCAGCACACAACCTTTTTGCAGCTCTCTATCTTTTTTTTTGCATATTCTATCAATTCCTGCCCCGGCGGTTCAAAACTCACTGCCTCTATAACCTGTGCTGCCAGTGCTTTTGCCACCGGATAATCCAAATCATTCGGATATATAATCCCCGTGAAAAATGGTATGCCCTGCCTCTGCAGTCTGCGGTATACTTTTCTTCCCTCTCCGCCTCCTGCAATCACAAAAACTTCTGCTTCCCCTTCAGGTGTGCCAAGCTCCATACTTCCATTTCCTTCTTCAAAGCATCCTGCTGTGACATGAAATAATTCTGTAATATATCCCGGTGTAAAGACTTCCTCCGGTGTTCCAAACCGGTCCGCATATTTTCCGTCAATGCAAAGAATTTTGTCCGATATGCGCTGTGCCAAATCCAGCTCATGCAATGACATGATTACGGTGAGTTTTTTCTTCCTCTTCATTTCCTGCAGAATAGAGAGAAATTCCAGTTTGTATTTTACATCCAGAAAAGAGGTCGGTTCATCCAGTATAATGATATCCGGTTCCTGACAGATTGCCCTTGCAAGCATCACCCGCTGCCGCTGTCCGTCACTGATTTTCGTAAAATCTCTGTCCCCTATTTCCAGAATATGCACCTGTTCCATAGACTCTCTGACAATTGCTTCATCCGCTTTGGAAAGAATACCGAATTTTCCGGTATAGGGATATCTCCCGGTTGCAACTACATCTTCACAGGTCATCATCTCCGTGTGAAGTCTTTCCGTCAAAAGCACCGCCATGTTCCGGGATAATTCTTTTCCGGAAAAATATTCCAGTTTTTTTTCTCCTATCCATATGCTCCCGTTTATCACATCCAGCTGTCTGGCAATACTTTTCAAAATCGTTGATTTTCCTGCACCGTTCGGACCTATCAGTGTCAGAATTTCTCCCTGTTCCAGTCCAAATTCTATATTTTCAATCAGCGGCTGTCCATGATAACCGACACCCATTTTCTCTGTCCAAAAATAATATTTCATCCTGTCATTTTCTCCTTATTCCGTCTGATCATTACCCACAGAACCACGGGTGCACCAAAAATTGCCGTTACTGTACTGATGCTTAATTCCGTAGGAGCAAACATGGTTCTTGCCAGCAGGTCGCACAACAGGCAGAATACACTGCCGCCCAGAAAACAGGCCGGAATCATCAGAATCGGCTTTGACGAACCAAGCAGGTTCTTTGTAAGATGTGGAACTGCAATACCTACAAAGGATACCGGTCCCGCAAATGCGACGATGCAGCCGGACAGAATACTTGATAAAATCACCAGCAAAGCACGCAGCAGCCGGATTTTTACTCCCATGTTTTTCGCATAGGCCTCTCCCGTCTGATAGGCACTCAGAGGTTTTGCCAGAAGAAACACTGCCAGAAATGTCACTCCGGTAACAAATGCCATAACCCTGACATTATCCCAGGTAATCCCGGAAAAACTGCCTCTGGACCAGTTATGAAGATTTACAATCTCGGCATCGCTTGCAAATGTAATAATCAGTTCCGTTATGGCAGAACAGATATATCCAATCATGACACCGCTGACCACCAGCATGGACATATTATGTACTTTCGTTGACATCAGAAGAACAAATCCCATGGATATCATAGCTCCAAGAAACGCCGCAAATATCAGCATTCCAGAGCTTATTCTTATCATTTTTCCGGTAAGAAATACCATAACCACAGCCACTGTCATCTTTGCCCCGGAAGAAATTCCCAGCACAAAAGGACCTGCTATGGGATTGTGAAAAAATGTCTGCAGCAGATAGCCTGCCAGGGCCAGACCGCCGCCGAGAATCATTGCCGCAAGTGTCCTGGGCATACGGATATCCCAGAGAATCCTTGCATTCTTCACTGTTTTTCCCTGCAAAGATGCAAAAATATCAGAAAGGGAAATTTCTACGGTTCCAATACAGATATTTAAAATCACAAACAGAATAACCCCCGCTGTCAGTAAAATAAATGACATGATGTATCTGATTCTTCTTTTTTGCTGCATCTTATTCTCCTTATTTCAACCGGAAAAGATATCGCATATCCTCTTCTCCCGTAAGCATTTTATGCATATCATCTATCATATAGCCGATGGACATGGACTGCTGATACATATCATTGGTCGTACAAAAGCTGATGCACCAGAAGTTGATGGCTTAGTTTATATTGAAAATCTAAGTGGTACGCCTGTAAAAGTAGGTGAATTTATTAAGGTAACTATTACTCATTCAGATGAATATGATCTGTGGGGAACTTGCTAATTATTAATCTTATTTTATCAAAGGAATTTAAATAATGTCAGAAGTACAAAATCAACCGAGTGTTATTCGTTTTGAACAAGAAGTTGCTGCAAAAAATTATGAAGAAGCTTGTGTGGCATTGTTAGAGATTTTAGGAAAAATTGATAACAATTTTGGTGGAATAGAGGGTATTGAAATTGATTATCCACATCAATTAAATGATGAATTAGGACAAGATAAAATCAAGTTCTTATGTACTCGTATTGCGGTCGCAATAAGTCAATTATTCTCTGATCCTAAATTAGATATTTCAGAAGACGGAGCTCTGCGCTTTTTTACTTTCCAGCGTTGGATTAGTATGATTTTTGCGTCATCGCCATTTTTAAATGCGGATCATGTTTTACAAACCTATAATCGAAATCCAGATAAAGCTAATTTATCCGATTTTCATTTAGATAATACAAGATCATCGTTAATTAAATTTTGTATTTTGTATTTGCCAGAGTCTAATGTAAATGTCAATTTGGATGCTTTGTGGAATTTAGATCCAGGGTTATGTGCATCGCTTTGTTTTGCACTGCAATCACCACGTTTTATTGGTACGGAACAAGCATTTTCTAAACGTAATACTCTTTTACAGTGGTTTCCGGATAAATTGGCAACACTTGAACATTTAAACAAATTGCCAAGTGCTATTTCACATGATGTGTATATGCATTGTAGCTATGATGTTTCAGAAAATAAACATTGGATAAAAAAAGCGTTAAATCAAGTTATTCGTCGTCATTTATTACTTGAAGGATGGACTGATCGTGATGTAGCTAAGCTAGGTGAATATAATGGCAAACCAGTTATGGTGGTATTGTTAGAGCATTTCCATTCATCTCATTCTATTTATCGAACACATTCAACTTCATTAATTGCAGCTCGTGATCATTTTCACTTAATTGGAGTAGGTAGCGATGCAGTGGATGATGCAGGTAGAACCGTATTTGATGAATTCTATTTGTTAGATGGAAGTTCTATTTTTGACAAATTAAATAAATTAAAATCTATTTGTGAGAAAAATGGCGCAGCTGTTCTTTATATGCCAAGTATAGGTATGGATTTAACCACTATCTTTGCAAGTAATACCCGTCTTGCACCGGTTCAGGTGATTGCTTTAGGCCATCCAGCTACGACACATTCTGATTTTATTGAATATGTGATTGTAGAGGATGATTATGTTGGTTCTGAAAAATGTTTTAGCGAACAGTTATTACGTTTACCAAAAGATGCCTTACCTTATGTGCCTTCAGCGCTTGCTCCACAAAGCGTAGAATATCATTTACGTGAAAATCCGGAAGTGGTAAACATTGGTGTGGCTTCCACTACAATGAAACTTAATCCATATTTCTTATCAGCATTAAGAGCTATTCGTGATCGTGCTAATGTGAAGGTGCATTTTCATTTTGCATTAGGCCAATCTATGGGTGTAACTCATCCTTATATAGAGCGTTTTATTAAATCTTACTTAGGCAGCGATGCAACAGCTCATCCACATGCACCTTATGATCAATATCTTCGTATTTTGCATAACTGCGATATGATGGTAAACCCATTCCCATTCGGTAACACGA
>OGEK01001170.1_pt1 | contig 19953 bp, 17 predicted proteins | sample 1570641 | NCBI WGS metagenome assembly OGEK01 (sample SAMEA2582136, study PRJEB24529) | metagenome | biome: Human gut stool | place: China | collected 2011
TCATCAAGATGCTGGATATGGTGGTGCCCGGCTTTGCCGCCAACGAGACCCTGCTCTACAGCCCGGAGCTGAAGTTCTACTCCAACAAGGTCAAGATGGACGAGAACCTGGACACCAACATTCAGGGCCTGCACTGCCTGGGCGACTCCTCCGGCTGGACCCGCGGCCTGATGATGGCCTCCGTCATGGGCGTGCTCATGGGCCGGAAACTGGCCGAAAAAGAGGGCTGCTGAAAAACAGCGCCCGCTGGATCGCGTAAAAAGATTCACTCCCCCTGTACAAGGGGGAGTTTTTCGTTGAAAAATTTGGAGGAATAAAATATACAAATTGCTGAATTTGTGGAAATGTGACACAAAAAATTGATTTTTAGCACAGAAACTGCTAAACTTGACGCAACGATCCGTGTGTAACAAGCACACACCAGGAGGTATTGCGATATGGGCGAAACCCCAATGAGCGCTTTGACCCTGCTGTGTTCCGGCATCCAGCTTTACAGCGCGGAACAGCGCATTGCGGACTGCATCCTTGCAGATGTAAAGTGGGCGGCATCGGCGACCTCGGCAGAGCTGGCGCGGCAGAGCCAGGCCTCGGAAGCCACGGTGACCCGGCTGTGCCACAAACTCGGCTTTGAGAGTTACCGCAAGTTCCAGCTGGCACTTGCGCGGGATGTGATGGAGCAGCAGGAGGCGGAAAAAAGCCACGCGGCGGCTCAGCCGGACCGGATGCGGAGCATCCTGCAAAAATTCCTCGTCAACAAACAGGAAGAAGTACGGGCCACGGTGCAGGCGCTGGATGCGGACCAGCTGCGGGCAGCGCTGGCCTGCCTGAACGCGGCCCATGTGGTGGAAGTGGCCGCTGCCAGCCATAACCTGAGCATCGCGCTGGAAGCCTCGGTCAAGTTTGGCAGCCTGGGCAAGCGGTGCGTGGCCAGTGCCATCCCGGAAAAGACCCGTGCCTTTGCGGCGACTTTGACAAAGAACGACCTGCTGCTGGTCATCTCCGGCACCGGGCGAAACCCTGCGCTGGAAGAGGTGGCCCGGCTGGCCCGGGAAAACGGGGCAGCCATCCTCCTCGTCACAAGCGACCGGCACTCGCCGCTGGCCCAGCAGGCGGATCATGTCCTGCTGGCTTCCAACCGGGAGCAGCGCCTCATTGAGGGCGACCATGCTCCCTCCCAGCTCTCGGTCCTGCTGGTCATCGAGGTGCTGTACTACCTGATGCTGCTGGGCGAGTAAAACCAGTTCCGAAACAAAAAAACGCCTCTGACGGTGGATGTCAGAGGCGTTTTTTGTATAGAGGAACCTAAAAATTACTTTGCGTTAAAAACATACTGATCCATCCGGCGGAAGGCTTCCTCGATGCGGGAGCGGGGAGAGGCCAGATTCATCCGCAGGTGGCAGGGACCGTGGAACATGGTGCCGTCCTGCACGGCAGCGCCCACATCCCAGCAGGCCTGTTCCACTTCCCGGATGGTCTTGCCGTGGGCGGCGCACCAGTCGGTGCAGTCCACAAAGAGCATGTAAGTGCCCTCGGGCTTGGCCACTTTCACACCCTCAAAGTGCTGGGCGATGTAATTGCAGGCAAAATCCACGTTGCCGGTCAATACCTCGCGGAGCTCGTCCGCCCACTCATAGCCCTCGGGCTTGTAGGCACCAATGAGGGCGTGCATGGAGAGGACGTTCATGGAGTTGTAGTGGCAGAGGCTGGACTCCTTGTTGATGCGGTCCCGCCACCAGTCATTGTACACGATGTGGTAGCTGCCGATGAGGCCGGCCAGGTTGAATGTCTTGGAGGGGGCATACATGGCGGCAGTGCGCTGGCGGGCATCCTCGCTGATGGACTGGGTGGGGATGTGTTTGTGGCCGGAAAGGATGATGTCGGACCAGATCTCGTCCGAGACGACATAGACGTTGTACTTTTGGAACAGCTCCATGGCCTTTTCCAGCTCCCAGCGCTCCCACACACGGCCGCAGGGATTGTGGGGGCTGCACAGAATCGCGGCATGGATGTGTTCCTCGGCCAGGTGCTTTTCCATGTCGGCAAAGTCCATCCGCCACACGCCGTTCTCGTCCTGCACCAGCGGGGAGTGGACGATATCGTAGCCGTTGTTTTCCAGGCAGCGGGTAAAGCCGATGTAAGTGGGGCTGTGCACCAGAACCTTGTCGCCCCGGGAGCAGACGCAGTTCAGAGCGCTGACCACGCCGCCCAGCACGCCGTTCTCATAGCCGATGTGCTGCTTTTCCAGCCTGGTCACGCCGTTGCGCCTGGCCTGCCACTGGATGATGGCGTTGTAGTATTCGTCGCTGGGGTCAAAGTAGCCGAATGCCGGGTGCTGGACGCGGGCAATGACCTCCTGCTGGATGGTGGGCACCACCGGGAAGTTCATGTCCGCCACCCACATGGGGATGGCGTCAAAGCCCTCCTTGGGGGCAGAGGGGGCAAAGCCGGTGCCCAGGCCGTCCACGGCGATGGCATCTTTGCCGTGGCGTTCGAGAATGGATGTAAAATCGTATTTCATGACAATTCCCCTTAACAAAAACCCGCACAGCCGGAAAAGCCCGGTGTGCGGGAAGAACACAGGTTTAGCCCTCGATGAGCTCCACGGTCTTCATCTTGACCGGGGTGGTGGGCTTATCGTTCCAGTCGGTGCGGACAGCGGCGATCTTATCCACAACATCCATGCCGGCCACCACCTTGCCAAAGGCGGCATACTGGCCGTCCAGGTGGGGTGCGTCCTGGTGCATGATGAAGAACTGGCTGCCGGCGCTGTTGGGGCTCATGCTGCGGGCCATGCTGATGACGCCGCGGGTGTGCTTGATGGGGTTGTTGACGCCGTTGGCAGCAAACTCACCCTTGATGTTCCAGCCCGGGCCGCCGGTGCCGTTGCCCAGCGGGCAGCCGCCCTGGATCATAAAGCCGGGGATGACGCGGTGGAACGTCAGACCGTTGTAAAAGCCCTCGCTGACCAGCTTCTTGAAATTCTCACAGGTGATGGGAGCGGCTTCCTCGTTCAGCTCAATGTCGATGATGCCGCCGTCTTCCATAGTAATGCGAACCATAGTTGTACAATACTCCTTTATTTCGGCCCTTTGCAAAGGGCATTTGCGGCAGAAGACCTGCCAAGTGACAGGGATAGTATATCATAGGTTGGCGGTTTTCTCAAGCCATCGGCCGATGACTGAATTGTAAATAAAAATCAATGGGTCAGCAGCCCTGCATCTCCGGCATATCCTGCCAGAAGCGCTTGGGGCAGTGGGACATCCGGCAGGTTTCATTGTGGCGGGCCTTGATCTCCAGCGTATCGTAAAACTGCTTCCACAGGGCCTGAAACTCCTGCTCCCGGGCGCTGGGCGGGGGCAGCTCCAGCGGGGCGGCCAGCTCAGTGAGGGTGGCTTTATGGTTTTGGTAGAGCAGCACTGCCTGATGCACGGCGTCATAGATCATGAAATTTTCTTCGGGGAACCGCCCGCAGAAATGCCCCCGCAGCAGGGGCAGGATGTAGTTCTTGGGGTGGATGACGGTCCCCAGCATCCCGTCGTATTCGGTAAAGCGGACAAAGCCCTGGAACTTGTCCACCTCCCAGTCCAGGCTCTTTTTCATCTCGTAGAGCGGGGCCACGTCCGGGTGGCCCATCCGCTTGACAGTGCCCGGCCCCAGCGCGAAAGCCAGATGCAGAAAGCGCAGGAGCAGCAGCTCTTTGTCTTCCCGCCCGGAGAGGAAATCCCGGGTGACGAGGTACTCAGTCTCGGCCCCCAGTTTTTTGCCGAAGCTGGCAAAAACGCGCTGGGCTCTGGCGTGGTCGGTAGCGATCTCCCGGATGGGGTAGAGGGTGGCTGTCTCCCGCTCCGGCGTCCAGATGGCAAACGGGATCTCGTGCTGGAGAAAGCTCTCGAACACGCAGCAGAGAAAGCCCTCAAAGCTGCCGTCGTACAGGTAAACAAGGTCGGCGTCGTGGAGCCTGCGGGGCGCGGGGGAGATGGCCGCCGGGGTCACAGCGCTCTGGCCAGACATTGCACCGCCTCCTCCCGGATCATCCGCTGGGCGGCGCGGGGCGGCACGCCCTGCTCCACCAGTTTGTCCACGGCAGGCGGGGAGAACATGCTCAGCTGCTCCACCCCGCCGCTGAATACATTGGGGTCGATGAGGGCCCGGGTGATCCGCTCCCGCCCGGCACTGCCCTGGCCCGGGTGGGCCCCGGAAAAGCCGTTGCAGGTGATGAAATACTGGGCCCGCTTGAGCACGACCCCCATCCGCTTGAGCTCGTCCAGCCCCAGAGAAGCCTGCTTGCGGGCGTGCCAGATGCGCCGGGCGCTCTTGGGGCCGATGCCCGGCACCCGGAGCAGCATTTCAAACGGGGCCCGGTTGACGTCCACGGGGAACAGCCCGTAGTGCTGCACGGCCCAGTTGCATTTGGGGTCCAGATAGGGGTTGAAGTTGGGGCTGTTTTGATCTAAAATCTCGTCGGCCTTGAACTGGTAGAACCGGAGCAGCCAGTCCGCCTGATAGAGCCGGTGCTCCCGCAGCAGCGGGGGCTTGGTGTCCAGCGCGGGCAGGCGGGTGTCCTCCGTCACCGGGATATAGGCGGAGTAGAACACGCGCTTTAAGTTGTACTTCTGGTATAACCCCTCGGTGAGCTGCAAAATGTGGTAGTCCGTTTCGGGGGAGGCCCCCACGATCATCTGGGTGCTCTGCCCGGCGGGAGCAAACCGGGGCGCTTTGCGGGAATCAGCCACTTCCTCCCGGCTGGCGGCACCGGAAACAGCAATCTGCTTCATGGGCCGGAAAATGGAGTGCCGCCCCTTGTCCGGGGCCAGCAGGGAAAGGCTCTTCTCGCTGGGCAGCTCAATGTTGACCGAAAGGCGGTCGGCCAGATAGCCCAGCTGTTCCAGCAGCTCGGGGCTGGTGCCCGGGATGGCTTTGGCATGGATGTAGCCCCCGAAGTGATACTCCCCCCGCAGCAGCCGCAGGACGGCGAGCATCCGCTCGGTGGTGTAGTCCGGGCTGACGAGGACGGCGCTGGAGAGAAACAGCCCCTCAATGTAGTTGCGGCGGTAAAACTCCATGGTCAGCTCGGCAAGCTCCCGGGGCGAGAATGTCGCTCGGGGAACATCGTTGGACTTGCGGTTGACGCAGTAGCTGCAATCGAACGAGCAGCAGTTGGTCATCAGCACCTTTAAAAGGCTCACGCAGCGGCCATCCGCCGTAAAGGCGTGGCAGCAGCCCGGCGCGTAGCAGCTGCCGATGCTGCCGGCCCGCGCGGCGCGGGATGCCCCGCTGGAAGTGCAGGCTACATCGTATTTGGCGCTGTCGGCCAGGATCGTGAGTTTGTCCATCAAAGACTGTTCCATGGGGGTGCCTCCCGGAAAAAGGTATAAAAAAGAAAGCCATACGCAGCTTCTGCAAATGGCTTTTGGATTTTTGGGGTCAAAAATTTTACCACTTCGCCTTGGTTTCCACCACGCGGCCCGCGATGTGCAGGCGGTTGAGGTCTTCGCCCTTGATGACCATTTCGTTGTAGGCCGGGTTGAACGGCTGCAGCACCACGCAGTTGCCCCGCTGGAGGTAACGTTTCAGGGTGCCCTCGCCCTCGTCGCCGTAGACCAGCACGCCCAGGTCGCCATTTTCCAGCGTGTCCTGCTTGTGCACCAGCGCCAGGTCGCCGTCCTGGATGCGGGGCTCCATGCTGTCACCGCGGACCACGAGATAGAAATAGTTGGAGGGGTCTTTCACCCGGGCATACTCCTGCCCGTAATCCTCCTCAAAGGCCAGGGCACCGTACCCGGCCTTGACGGTCCCGATGACCGGGATCAGGCTCTCGGCATAGTTGCCAAAGAACCGCTCCTCCGGCGTGTTGCTGCTGGCGACCGGGCGGTACAGCCCCAGCAGGAAATCCGCCGTGGTGCTCAGGATCTCCGCAATGCGGGCGACCGTTGTGGGGTCCGGGGAGGACTTGCCGCTTTCCCACTTGCCGACGGCCTGCTGGGTAACCCCCAGCTTGGACGCCAGTTCCGCCTGGCTCATGCCCTGCTGCTTGCGGCATTGCTTCAAAAGCTCTGAAAACGACATGGTTGTGCACTCCTTTGTTCCGGTGGCATTTTACTTGTGGCTTTATTATACAACAAAAAGATGTTTGAGTAAAGAGAAAAGTTCCGAACGCCCCAAAAAAAGGTTGTCAGCTGCGGGAAGTGGCGAAAAACTTTCAATTAACCCTTGACAGCCCGCCGGAAATCTGGTAAATTAAATAGGCATTCGGTACGGCGTGTGCGAGTGCCCACGAGGAGAGATGTCCGAGTGGTTTAAGGAAGCAGTCTTGAAAACTGCCGTACGGCAACGTACCGTGGGTTCGAATCCCACTCTCTCCGCCATTTTTTTGAATAAGTGTAATGCACTTTGCTCTGGAGTAGTACTCAAGAGGCCGAAGAGGCGCCCCTGCTAAGGGCGTAGGTCGTCTAAACAACGGCGCGAGGGTTCAAATCCCTCCTACTCCGCCAAGAAAAAGCTCGATGATTCTTTGAAATCACCGGGCTTTTTCCATTTTTATCGGCTTTTTTACAGCAGCAGGTTGGTGATGCAGGCAAGCACGGCCAGGTGGACGGGATAAAACAGGTAGAAGCCCCACTTCTGCGCCTTGCTGCAGGCACCGCGCTGCCCGTTATAGAACCAGAGGAACACGAACGCCAGCGGCGCGGTGATCTCAAAGGCAAAGAGTACGGCCCCCACGAGGCACTGCCACTTGCGGTTTGTGCGGGTGAGATACAGCGCGCAGATGATAATGACGCCGATGCCGTCATAGTCTGTCTGGGCCAGATACGCCAGGAGGATACAGCCGCCTGCGCAAAGCAGCCCTTGCCAGGTCGCGGCACCCGCAGCCGTCTGAAAATGCCGGAGGGCGGCCATGGCCAGCACGCCCAGAGCCAGCGTCCAGTAGACATTCTGGTGGCCCCAGTAGAATGGGGAGTGGAAAAAGGCAAGGTCGAACGGCAGCTCGCTCACCAGCCCGAAGCCCAGAAGCTGCAAAAAGTAGCGCCTGACGTCGTGCGTGTGCAGAAAGCCCTCCACCAGCAGGAAACAGAAGATGGGGAACGCCAGCCGTCCGATGAGCCGCAGCACAAGATCCAGCGTGACAAGGGCGGAGGGGGCTGCTGTGTAATAGGAATAGCGGCTTTCGATGCAGGAAGCGCCGATGTGGTCCAGCAGCATGGTGCCGCAGGCGATGTACTTGAGTGTCGTGCCGCTGAACCCGAAGCGGGTGGAGGGGCGGATGGTCTCGGTCATAGAGGATCCCTCTTTTCAAAAGATATGAGCAGCTGTGGAAACAAAAATAAAAAACGTTTCTGTAGAGGATACGGCGCTCCGGCCAAAAATCCTGCAATTCTCGGGCAAAATGCACCGGAATGGCGCAAAAATCGCACCAAAATGCTTGACAAAGGCCGGGCGGGATAGTACACTCAAAAAGAAAATTGAACTCCAACAAGAGCAAGATGAAAAAGATTCACAGAAGATCGGGCGTCTCCGAACGAGTAACGGGAAGGAGGCATTGAGGTATGACGCTGTTTTCTTATGAGATTTTTGATGCTGTGGCCCGCCAGGGCAGCTTTAACAAGGCGGCACAGCAGCTGCACCTGACCCCCTCGGCCATCAGCCATGCCATCGCGGTGATGGAGGCAGAGCTGGGCTTTACATTATTTAATCGCGGGAAAAACGGCGTGACCATGACCAGCTACGGTGCCTCGCTGTATCCGTCCATCCGGGCGGTGCTCAACAGCGACGAGGCGCTGCAGCAGAGCATTGCCCGCCTCAACGGCCTGGAAAAGGGCAAGGTGAAGCTGGGCGCGTTCAACTCCGTCTGCGCCGGGATGCTGCCGGGCATCCTCAAGGGCTTTATGGCCCAGTACCCGCAGATCGAAGTGGAAGTATATCAGGGTACTTACGATGATGTCAAGGAGTGGCTGCGCACGGGCCAGATCGACCTGGCGTTCCTCTCCTCCACCTGCCGGGAGGAATTTGCCCTCACCGAGCTGTTCAAGGAGCCGCTGCTCTGCATCACTCCGGCCGACTGGCCGGAGCCGCCAAACGGCGTGATGACCCCCGCCCTGATGGATGGCCAGAATTTCGTGGTGCAGTGGGACGCCACCGACGCCGAGATGCGCCAGTTCCTCAAAAAGTACGGCCTGAGCACCGAGCGCCGCTGCCATGTCATTGATGACCAGTCCAACATCGCCATGGTGGAGGCGGGCCTGGGCATCTCCATCATGCCCCGGCTGCTGCTGCGCCAGTGCACCGCCAACATCAAAATTTACCCCATCGACCCGGAGGAAGACCGTGTGGTCGGCCTGGCCGTCCAGCGGCCCACCGCCATGGCCCCCGCCGTGGAGCAGATGTTCCACCACATCGTGGACTACTGCAAGCAGATGGAGCACTGAGAACAGAATACCACAAAACGGCCTGCATGGTAAAGTGCAGGTCTTTTTTTTTGCAAATTATCCATTGTGTCTTGTGATAAAATACGGTATACTATCGCCAGAAAACAAAATATTCCACAGAGTTGGATCCGTCAGGAGGGAAAATAGACCCCATGAAACGACGTGATTTTTGTAAAGCGCTGGCCCTTTCGGCGGCGGCGCTGGCAGTGCCCAGGGCGGCGGCGGAAAACACGCAGGGCGCGGTGGGCCGGGCGGTGGCGGATGGCCGCTATTCCATGCGGTTCCGCAGTGAGCTGAGCCTGACCGACGTGCCCCATGACTACTATTATAGTGACAGCTTTTTTGCCCACTCCGCGTTGGAGTACGACCACAGTCTGGCGCTGGCCAGCCTGGGGCTGGTGGGGGCCGCCTTCAACACGGCAGCCAGCGACGCCCGGTACTGGGCCAACGGGGAGGCGGGCCGGGAGGCCAACCTTGCCGACGCCTTTGCGACGCTGGGCTTTGCCGACCCCGTGTTCTACCACTACGACATCGACGTGGGGCAGGCCGGGGACTTTGTGGGCCACAGCCTGGCCCGGAAGACCATCACCCTGAACGGCCAGCGCACCACCATCGTGGCCGTCATCCTGCGGGGCGGCGGCTACGGCGGCGAGTGGGTCAGCAACCTGCACACCGGTGTGGGGGCGGGCCACGCGGGCTTCGTCATCCCGGTGGCGGAGGTGCTGGCCTCCCTCAAGAGCTATTTAGCCGCGGCCGCAAAGCAGGGCGGGACGGGCACCGTCAAGCTCTGGGTGGGCGGCTACAGCCGGGGCGCGGCCGTCGCCAACCTGCTGGCGGGGCGGATCAACAAAGACCTGCCCGAGATCGACCGCAAAAACGTCTTCGTCTACACGTTTGCCACGCCGGTGGCCCTGACCGCCGCCAGCTACCCGGACTATCAGCTGGACTACGACAACAACCACAACGCCGACGGTACCCTGAAAACCACCTGGGCCGCCAGCAACATCTATAACATCCTTTCCAGCGGCGACCTCGTCCCCCGGGTGCTGCCCGCCGAGTGGGGCTACCACCGGAACGGCAATGACCGCTTTCTGCCCTCCACCCAAAACGAGAAAGAGCTGGCCGACCTTGATGTCCGGGGCGCCAGCTTCAGCGAGGTGCCCCTGACCATCAGCGGGCTGGCCACCAAGGAGGACACCGACGGCGTCATGGAGCGGCTGGAAACGTTCTTTGGCAGCAAGCAGCAGTTCCACGATAAGTACGAGGCCGTGCTGATGGACATGATCCAGTGCGCTTTCCTCCGCAACGAGGCCGAGTGCACCCAGGACTACATCCTGACCGACGAGGAAGTGGAGGCCCGCCTGCGGGGCCTGGGCAACATGCGGAACGTGGACGAGGGCAAGCTGGAAAAGAGCGTCCACAACGCCTCCGCCCTGAGCCGCCCCCTGCTGGAAAAGCTGGAGCAGAACGACGGCAACCTCACCCTGCGGGGCAAGACCTACCATGTGGAAGTGCCCCAGCGGGTGAAGCAGGCCGTCATCCCGGTGCTGGCCGTGGGCCTGTACTACGGCATCGACAGCGGCACGGTGGCCGCCATGGCCCGGTACATCTTTATGTTCATGTCCATGAAGCCCGACTCCGCCGATGTGGTGGTGCGGGCGGCGTTCTGCCACCACTGCGAGGACTACATCAGCCTGATGGAGTACTATCCGCCTGCCGACCACGGCATGGAGGCGTACACGAGGGCTTGACCTTTTTGCCAAGGGCTCTCCCTTTGGGAGAGCTGGCGCGCCAGCGCCTGAGAGGGCAAGCCCGGCAAAATAAAACACGAAAGCACAGCGATACGATGTCTCTGACAAATAGAGATCGTATCGCTGTGTTTTTTGCTTTTTGTCAGCATCCTTGCCCTCTCCGTCACGGCTTCGCCGTGCCACCTCTCCCAAAGGGGGGAGGCTTTGGCAGGCGGTGCGGGCCAAACCTCTCCGTCACGCCTGCGGCGTGCCACCTCCCCTGATAAGGGGAGGCTTTGCGGCGGTGAAGTTTTATCGCAACACCGTGTGTTACTGCAAAACGAAATCTCTTTGTCAATGGCTCCCCTTTTCAGGGGAGCTGTCGAGCGGCAGCGAGACTGAGAGGTTGGACAAAGGACGCCTTTAGAGTGAGCGGAATAACGCAGGTGCTGCTCTGTACAACCTCTCCGACATCTTCGCTTCGCTCGATGCCACCTCCCCTAGTAGGGGAGGCTTTGGCATTCCGTGACGTTTTCCAGCAAACGCAAATCAGTTTCATCGAAAACGAAACCTCTTTGCCAAGGGCTCCCCTGCCAGGAAAGACTCCCCCGGCCGGGGGAGGTGGCACGAAAGTGCCGAAAGGGGAACGGCTGTCGAGCGGCAGCGAGACTGAGAGGTTCATATTGCACCCCCTCCCCACATATACTGTACGGACACAACCAAATGGGTGGGAGGGAACGGTATATGTTTGTGGTAACGCTGAAAAAGGCCGGGCTCAAAAAGGTGGGCGTCGGCGTGCTATGCTGTGCGCTGGTGGTGTTCAGCGCGATGCTGGGGCGGTACATCAGCGGGCGGAGCGTCATGGCGGCCGCCGCGGCCAGCGGCAACAAGATCGAGAGCGCCCAGGACATCCAGACCTGGTTTACCGGCTATGGGCTGGACGTGGACGCGGCCACCATCGCCGCCGATAAGGTCAAGATCCCCCGCAGGTGGGACGATAGCTTTTCGGCATTCAACGGGGTGGTGCAGCAGAGCGGCATGGACCTGACCCGCTACAAGGGCAAGACCGTGGAAAAATGGACGGCCCTGCTGCCCGCCGTGAGCAAGGGCGACACCATGAGCTATGGCGTGCTGCTGGTGTACAAGAAAAAGGCCATCGGGGCCTACCTGCTGGAGAAGCCCTCCGGCGTCGTCACCGGCCTGAAAGACGCCCAGACCGCTATGGCCATGCAGGAGGCCACGGAAGTCTCGGGAGAAGATTTCAGCGGCGATTGGGGCGAGCGCCATGACGAGGAGCTCGGTGCCTCCGGGCAGGCCATGGAGACCTCGGGCGAGGATTTCAGCGGGGACTGGGGCGAGCGCCATGACGAGGAGCTGAACGCCGCCGGCCAGAGCCAGCAGACCTCCGGCGAACCCGAGACGCCTCTGCCGGAAGCGGCCCGCTATACGGACCTCCCGCTGGACGCCGAGGGGTACCCTGTCGAGTGAGTGGGAAAGTGAACAAAAGTCTTTCCCAAAAGCAGAAAATTGTGCAATGATGGTACTTTTGATAAAAGATTATGTTCAATTATACCAAAATTTTCGCAGAAAAATCGGCAATATGAAAGGGTGCAAAAAGAACGACTAAGGTTTATAATAAGAGTAGTAACATCCCGCAATAAACCAGGGTTTTTATTGCAGACGGGGCCGCGCGGCTGGCCCGTTCCGTGGATGGATAAGTAAGGAGAAAATGATTATGAAAGAATTCCAGTATACCGTTAAGGATGCATGCGGCATCCACGCACGCCCCGCCGGCCTGCTCGTGAAGCTGGTCAAGGGCTACGCAAGCACCGCCACCCTTGAAAAGGGCGGCAAGACCTGCGACCTGCGCAAGCTGATGGCTCTGATGGGCATGGGCGTCAAGCAGGGCGATACCGTCACCGTCAAGGTGGAGGGCGACGATGAGGCCGCTGCCGCAGAGGCGATCCAGAAGTTCCTGAGCGAGAACGTCTGATCGCGTGTAATGTCGTGATGAGAAGCCCTCGCGGGAGACTGCGGGGGCTTTTTCGTTCCCAGACGCAAGAGATTTGAGTGATAAGGAGAAATGAACGATGCAGGTGGGTACCGGTAAAAGCATTCTGAACGGCATTGCCATTGGCAAGCTGAAACTCTACAAGAAAAAGAACACGGCCATCTCGGCGGCCGAAGTGGCCGACGCCGCCGCGGAGATCGAGCGTTTTGAGGACGCCCGGGCCAAGGCCATCGACCAGCAGACCGCCCTGTACGAGAAAGCCCTTGCCGAGGCAGGCGAGGACATCGCCGAAGTGTTCAACATCCACGCCATGATGCTGGATGATGACGACTTCGTGGACGCCATCAAGGAGATCATCAACGGCCAGCGCCGCTGCGCCGAGTATGCCGTCAAGACGGCAGGCGACAACCAGGCCGCCGTGTTTGCCGCCATGGACGACCCCTATCTGCAGGCCCGCAGCGCCGATGTCATCGACATCGCGCAGGCCATGCTGGACATTTTGCAGGGGGTGGACAACGCCAGCCTGCAGGGCACCGAGCCCAGTATCCTTGTGGCGGACGACCTGGCCCCCTCGGAGACGGTCCGGATGGACAAGAGCCTGCTGCTGGGCTTCATCACCCGGGAGGGCAGCTCCAACAGCCACACGGCCATCCTGGCCCGCAGCATGAACATCCCCGCCCTGATCCAGTGCAAGGATATCCAGGACGACTGGGACGGCAAGATGGCCGTGGTGGACGGCTACAACGCCTGCGTGTATGTGGACCCCACCCCCGACCTGCTCCAGAGCCTCCGCGCCCGCCAGAAAGAGGATCAGAAAAAGCAGGTCCTGCTGCAGGAGCTCAAGGGCAAGCCCAACACCACGCTGGACGGCAAGACCATCAACGTGTATGCAAACATCGGCGGCATGGGCGATGTGGGTGCCGTGCAGCAGAACGACGCCGGCGGCGTCGGCCTGTTCCGGACAGAATTCGTCTACCTCAACTGCAAGGACTATCCCACCGAGGATTACCAGTTTGAGGCGTACAAGCAGGTGGTGGAGAGCCTGGCCCCCAAGAAAGTAGTCGTCCGCACCTGTGACATCGGCGCGGACAAGACCGTGGACTATATGCAGCTGGACCACGAGGACAACCCCGCTCTGGGCTACCGCGCCATCCGCATCTGCCTGACCCGGAAAGACTTTTTCAAGACCCAGCTGCGGGCCTTGCTGCGGGCTTCCGCTTACGGCAACATGAGCATCATGTTCCCCATGATCACCAGCCTGCGGGAGCTGCAGGACGCCAAGGCCGTGCTGAATGAGTGCCGCGCGGAGCTCACCGCCGAGGGCGTCAAGTTTGACCAGAACCTCGAAGTGGGTACCATGATCGAGACACCCGCCGCCGTCCTCATTGCGGACGATCTGGCCGAGGAGTGCGATTTCTTCTCCATCGGCACCAACGACCTCACCCAGTACACCTGCGCGCTGGACCGCCAGAACGCAAAGCTGGAGCCGTTCTTTGACCCGCATCACCCCGCCGTGCTCAAGGCCATCAAGATGACCATTGACGCCGGTCACCGCCACAATATCTGGGTGGGCATCTGCGGCGAGCTGGGCGCGGACACCGCCCTGACCGAAACATTCCTCCGCATGGGCGTGGACGAGCTCTCGATGAATGCCAAGAGCATCCTGCCCGTCCGCAAGATCGTCCGCAGCCTCGATCTGAGCAAGCCCTCGGCCAAGCAGGTCTGAGCCCCCCTGAAACCAGAAACTTCCACCCCCCGGTGAGGCATTCCCGCCCCGCCGGGGGGATTGTTATCTGGGGGATCTGGCTTAGGGAGAAGAAAATTTACAAAAACACTTTAAAACCGTGAAGTGCTGTGCTATACTGAACAAGACGTGGCTGCCGCGGCAGCCGGGAGGGACGATATGACTCAATTTCTGATCCGCTGCTTCATCAAGCGCCCGGATGATGTGAAAGACGCCGCTGTCCGCACGGCCTACGGCAATCTGGCCAGTCTGGTGGGCATGGCCTGCAACATCCTGCTCTGTATCGGCAAGCTGCTGGCAGGCACCCTGTTTGGCTCCATCGCCATCATGGCGGACGCCCTGAACAACCTGTCGGATGCCTCGTCCAATGTGGTCAGCCTCATTGGCTTCCGGCTGGCGGCCAAGGCCCCGGATGCGGAGCACCCCTACGGCCACGCCCGGTACGAGTATCTGGCGGGCCTCGTGGTCAGCGTCACCATTCTGGCCATCGGCCTCTCGCTGCTGAAAGAATCGGCTCTGAAAGTACTCCACCCCACGCCGGTGGCGTTCAGCTGGCTCAGCATCGGGGTGCTGGCGGCGTCCATCCTCGTCAAGCTCTGGTTGAGCGGCTTCAACCGCGCCGTGGGCAAAAAGATCAACTCGGAGACCCTGATGGCTACCGCCGCCGACAGCCGCAACGATGTGCTGACCACCGGAGCGGTCCTCCTTTCCACCATCCTGTGCAGCCTGACGGGCTACGGCATCATCGATGGCATTATGGGCGTGGGCGTGGCGGCGTTCATCCTCTGGTCCGGATGGGGCCTGGTGATGGATACCCTGAGCCCGCTGCTGGGCGAGAGCCCCAGCCCCGAGCTGGTGGAGCACATTGAGCGGACCGTCATGAGCTATCCCGGGGTACTGGGCGTGCATGACCTCATGGTCCACGATTACGGCCCCGGGCACCAGTTCGCCTCCCTGCATGTGGAGTTCCCGGCTGAGACCGACCCGCTGACGGCCCATGACGTCATCGACAACATCGAGAACGACTTTCTCAAAAAAGACCGACTGCAGGTCACCATCCATTACGACCCCATCGTCACGGCGGACGCGTCGGTGGGGGTGCTGCGGGCCCGTTTGAAGGAACATGCCCGCCAGCTGGACCCGCGGCTCTCCATCCACGATCTGCGGATCGTGCCGGGGGACAGCCACACCAATGTTCTGTTTGATCTGGTGTTCCCGGCGGGATACACCGGGGACATCGACCAGATGCTGGCAAAGATGTGCCAGTTCGTCAAAGAGCAGGACCCGAAATACTGCTGTGTCGTCAAGGTAGAGCAGAGCTATGCGTCTGCACTGCCGGACAAGAAATAAAAGAGATCCGAAAAGCGAGAGGGGAATCATGATGCTGAACGAAACCTACCGCGCGATGCTGGCCCACAAGAGCGTGATCCGTGAGACCTTTATGTACGGCAAACAGCGGGCTGCCGAGATCGGCTATGAGAACGTGTTTGACTACTCGCTGGGCAACCCCAGCGTGCCCTGCCCGCCGCGGTTTACGGCGGCCATGCAGGACCTGCTGGCCACGGAGGAGCCCGTTGCCCTCCACGGCTACTGCCCCAGCCAGGGCGACCCGGGGTTCCGCACCGCCGCGGCAGCCCATCTGGCCAAAACGTTCGGCCTGCCCTATGAGCAGAAGCATATTTTCCCCACCACGGGTGCCGCGGGCGCTATTGCCCACGCCATCCGCGCCGTGACCAAGCCCGGCGACGAGGTGCTGACGTTCGCACCCTATTTTTCGGAGTACGGGCCCTACGTCCGGGGAACGGGTGCCGTGCTGAAAGTGGTGCCGCCCCAGCCGCCCACGTTCCAGCCCAATCTGGACGCCTTTGAGGAGATGCTGACCGAGAATGTCACCTGCATCCTCATCAACACCCCCAACAACCCCACGGGCGTGGTTTACTCGGCGGAGACTCTGACCCGGCTGGCCGAGATCCTGACCGCCAAGAGCAAGGAGTACGGCCACAACATCTTCCTCGTCAGCGACGAGCCTTACCGGGACATCGTTTTTGACGGCAAGACCGTGCCTTACCCGGCGGCATTCTACCCCCACACCCTGACCTGCCTCTCGTTCTCCAAGACGCTGAGCCTGCCCGGCGAGCGTCTGGGCTATGTGGCGGTCAACCCGGCCTGCGAGGGGGCGGACATCCTGGTGGACATTCTGGCCCAGATCTCCCGCTTTACGGGCCACAACTGCCCGCCCAGCATCATCCAGAAAGCCGTCAGCCGCTGCCTGGATGCCACCAGCGACCTCTCCGTCTACGAGACCAACAGGAACCTGCTGTACGACAAACTCACCGAGCTGGGCTTTGAGGTGGAGCGCCCCGGCGGCACGTTCTACATCTTCCCCAAGGCGCTGGAAGAAGACGCCAACGCGTTCTGCATGAAAGCCCGGGAGTTTGACCTGTTGCTGGTGCCCAGCGATACGTTTGGTGTCAAGGGCTATGTGCGCTTTGCCTACTGCATCGACACCGAGAAAGTCAAGCGGAGCCTGCCCGCCCTCGAAAAGCTGGCGGCAGCATACCGCAAGTAACTGCAAACGCTTTGATCCAAAATAAAACCTCTCAGGCCGCGCTTTGGCGCGTCCAGCCGTCCTCCCTTTGTCGCTAGCGCGACATCTCCCTCCGGCCGGAGGGAGTCATTCCGATCAGGGGAGCCCAATAGAGGAAACAGGAGGGCAAAATGCAGCACCCACTTTCCGAATACCCCCGCCCGGCGCTGCGGCGGGACAGCTTTGAGTCCCTGAACGGCCCATGGCAATACGCGTTTACCAAGGCGGCACAGTTCCCCACGGCGTGGGATGGGAGCATCCGAGTGCCCTACTCGCCCGAGGCTCCGGCTTCCGGAGTGGGGCGGACGCTGCAGCCCGGGGAGTGGCTCCACTACCACCGCGGCTTTACGCCCCCGGCGGGGCAGGGCGGACGGGTGCTGCTCCACTTCGGAGCGGTGGACTACGCCTGCGCCGTGGAGGTCAACGGCCATCTGGCCGGCGGCCACAGGGGCGGCTACTGGCCCTTTACGCTGGACATCACCGATTATTTGCGGCCGGGCCGCAACACCCTCTGGGTGGCCGTGCAGGACCCCACCGGGAATGGCACCCAGGCCCGGGGCAAGCAGACCCTGACCCCCGGCGGGATGTTCTACCATGCCCAGAGCGGCATCTGGCAGACCGTCTGGCTGGAGCGGGTGCCGGACAATTACATTGCGGAGCTGACTGTCACCCCGGACTACGATGCCCGGACCGTGACGGTAAAAGCCCACACGGCCCAGCCCGGCGGGGCAAAAAACCTCTGGGCTGTGGTGCGGGCCGGGGGCGTGACCATTGCCGAGGACTGGGGCAGCGACGAGGCCGACCAGGACGGCGAGGTGACGCTGAACATCCCGGAGGAACATTTCTTTCCGTGGAGTCCGGACCGCCCGTTCCTCTACGACCTGACCGTGGGGACCACCCAGGGGGACGAAGACGGTTTTGATACCGTGCACAGTTATTTTGCCCTCCGCAAATGGAGCTGTGAGCCGGACGCAAAAGGCATCATGCGCTTCTGCCTCAACGGAAAGCCCATCCTCCTCAACGGCCTGCTGGACCAGGGCTACTGGCCGGAGGGGCTGTATACCCCGCCCTCGGACGCGGCGGTGGTGCACGAGCTGGAGCAGGTCAAGGAGCTGGGCTTCAACCTGCTGCGCAAGCACGCCAAGATCGAGCCGCAGCGGTGGTACTACCACTGCGATAAGCTGGGCCTCATCGTCTGGCAGGATATGGTGAACGGCGGCGGAAAGATGAACCAGTGGTACGTCACCTACCTGACCAACGCCCTGCTGCCCCTGCTCCGCCATACACCCGACGCAAAGCCCCTGTGGGGGCTGCTGGGGCGCGAGACGGAAGCCAGCCGGGAAAGTTATCAGACCGAATTAAAAGCCACTGTAGAGGCTCTGCGGTGCCACCCCTGCATCGGGTGCTGGGTGCCGTTCAACGAGGGGTGGGGGCAGTTTGATGCCCGCGCCGCCACGGCGGCCCTCCGGGCGCTGGATGACACCCGCCTGATCGACGAAGCCAGCGGCTGGTACGACCAGGGCGGGGGAGATGTGGACTCCCGCCACAATTACTTCTACCCGCTCCGCATCCGGCCCGGCAGGCGGACGGTGGCCCTGAGCGAGTACGGCGGCATTGCCTGGCCCATGCCCGGCCACGAGCCGCCCGGCAAGACCTACGGCTACGGCACCGCCAAAGACAAAGCCGACCTGACCAAACGCTATAAAATGCTGCAATGGAAGACCATTCTGCCCCAGCTGGGGCGGGGCCTCTCGGCGCTGGTGTACACCCAGCTGACCGACGTGGAGGACGAGGTGAACGGCCTGTTTACCTACGACCGCGCGGCCCTCAAGCCGGAGGCCGCTGCCGTCCGCTCCTGCAATGCGGCGCTGGCGGCGGAGTTTGCAAAGGTGACTGCAAAATAAGAGAGCAAAAACAGCGCCCTGCTCTGGAGAAGCTTCTCCGGGCAGGGCGCTGTTGTGCTTTTACGGAACTTATTTGTTGACGATCTTGGTCATGGGCAGTTTGTTCATGGCCGAGGTGTCGAGGTGGTTCTCCAGGGAGGCACCGTAATCACTCAGTGCGGTCTTCAGCTCACTGGTCTTCATGTCGGTGATGACCTGATCCCGCAGGTCGTCCAGCGAGGCAACGCTCAGCGGGTCCACTCGCAGGGCCAGCATCATGGCATAGCTGGAATACTGCACGGCGGCCGCCTGCCCGTAGGCAAGGTTCCGGATGGTATCGGCGGAACCGCTCTGGGTGAACGTGGAGTCCAGCGTGGAGGAGCCCAGCAGCTCGGTCTGGGGGCTGGTGTTGTCGGTTGTGCCGCCCAGCACGGCGTAGATGTCCGGCAGGGCGGCCTGAGCGGCGGCGTTCAGGGCACTGACCTGCTCCGAAGCACTCTCATTGGAGGCCAGATTGACGGCCGTGGCGGCCTGCTGGGCCAGCGTGAGCATCTGGGCCTTTTGGTCGTCATCCGCAAAGGCATAGGTGCTGGTGTTGTAGAGCGGGATGACGTAATAAGCCAGTTCCACCATGTTGTTTTCCAGATGCTCCGTCAGGTCGGCGTCCGAGACGGGGGTCTCGCCGCCGTTGCCATAAACGAGGGTCAGCAGGTCGTTGCTCTTGAGCAGGATGCGCTCAAAGTGCTGCACGGTCTCCAGCCCGATGCCGTTGGCCTTGTAGGTATCGCCGTACTGGTCCATCAGCTGCTGGGCGTAGCTGTCGGCCTGCTGTTCCTCTTCGGCGGTCAGCTGGCCGCCCAGCTCGTCAAAGCGCAGCTCAGTGGCGGCGTAGGTCTGCAGGTTCTCCAGCGTTTTCCGGGCGACATAATCGCTGACGGTGGCCGTCTCGCCGCTGTCGCTGTCCACGGTAATGGTCTGCTTCAAAAAAGCTTTCACGTTGGCGGCGTCCTGGTCGGAGGAAGCGAGGTCGGCGGCTTTCTGGTAGGCGTCGTACTGGGCCAGCAGATACAGGCCGGAGGAGATCTCGTAATCGCCGAGGGAACCCACGGTGTCCGGGGTGGAGATGACACAGCCTGCCAGGCTGACCACCAGGGCCAGCGCACAGACCAGTGCAAGAAGTTTCTGTTTCATAGTTGGTTGCTCCTGAAATTTATTTTTGGTTTTTCACAGGCTTGGGCTCGTTTAAAATCTCGCCCATGGCCTTGAGAATGCTTTGCAGCAGCTCCAGCGGCTTTTCGTCGGGCTGGAGGGTGACAGAGAGGTAGGGCTTGGCCCCGGCCCCTGCCGTGACCCGGCCGTTGAACGCGATGAGCAGGCCCCGGATCATGCCAAGGTCCAGCTCCTCTACCTGCAGCAGCAGGGTGTCTTTCTTCTGGGTGACCTCGTACACGCCCACGGCAGCGGCCTGCACCCGGACGAGGGAGACATTGACCAGATCGCTGACCGAGGGAGGCGGGTCGCCGTAGCGGTCGATGAGCTCGTCCAGCACATCGGCGGCGTCCTCGGGGGTCTGGA
>OGEK01001184.1_pt1 | contig 19722 bp, 20 predicted proteins | sample 1570641 | NCBI WGS metagenome assembly OGEK01 (sample SAMEA2582136, study PRJEB24529) | metagenome | biome: Human gut stool | place: China | collected 2011
AAAAGAGTTTCGCGCTGTTCACCCTGCTGGCAGCTTCCTTCACCGGTTTCGCCCATGCTGACGACGCCGCTATCAAACAGTCGCTCGCTAAGCTTGGCGTCACCGGCAGCGATATTCAGCCAGCACCGGTCGCCGGGATGAAAACGGTACTGACCAACAGCGGCGTGCTGTACGTCACCGAAGACGGCAAACACATTATTCAGGGGCCAATGTACGACGTGAGCGGCGCGCAGCCGGTCAACGTGACCAACCAGCTGCTGATGAAAAACCTGAACGCGCTCGAAAAAGAGATGATCGTCTATAAGGCGGCGCAGGAAAAACACGTTATTACCGTCTTCACCGACATCACCTGCGGCTACTGCCACAAGCTGCATGAAGAGATGAAAGACTACAACGCGCTGGGTATTACCGTGCGCTATCTGGCCTTCCCGCGCGCGGGCGTGCAGAGCCAGCCGGAGCAGGACATGAAGGCCATCTGGTGTGCAAAAGACCGCAACAAAGCGTTTGACGACGCGATGAACGGCAAAGGCGTTAAGCCGGCCTCCTGCGACATTGATATCGCTAACCACTACGCGCTGGGCGTGCAGTTTGGCGTGAGCGGTACGCCAGCGATTGTCCTGAGCAACGGGTACGTCGTTCCGGGCTATCAGGGACCAAAAGAGATGAAAGAGTTCCTCGACGCGCACCAGAAACAGGTTAGTGGTAAATAATCCGCGTGAAAGCCCCGATAAAATTGCGCCGCCGCGAGGCGGTTGAACCGATTGATTTGCCGGACGATCTCCCGCCGCTGCTGAAGCGCCTCTACGCCAGCCGCGGCGTGCGTCGTGCTGAGGATCTTGAACGTAGCGTAAAAGGGATGCTGCCCTGGCAGCAGCTGAACGGCATCGAAAAAGCCACTGAAATGCTCTACAACGCCCTGCGTGAGAACACGCGTATTGTGGTAGTAGGGGATTTCGATGCCGACGGCGCAACAAGCACCGCGCTGAGCGTGCTCAGCCTGCGCGCGCTGGGCTGCGATAACGTCACGTATCTGGTGCCGAACCGTTTTGAAGACGGCTACGGACTCAGCCCGGAAGTGGTCGATCAGGCCCACGCCCGCGGTGCGCAGATGATCATGACCGTCGATAACGGGATCTCTTCCCATGCGGGGGTCGATCATGCCCACGCGCTGGGGATCCCGGTGCTGGTTACCGATCACCATCTCCCCGGTGAAACGCTGCCTGCCGCCGACGCGATTATTAACCCCAACCTGCGCGACTGTGATTTTCCGTCGAAATCCCTCGCGGGCGTAGGCGTGGCGTTTTATCTGATGCTGGCGCTGCGTACCCTGTTACGCGACAAGGGCTGGTTCGACTCCCGCGGTATTGCCGCACCGAACCTGGCCGAATATCTCGATCTGGTGGCGCTGGGTACCGTCGCTGACGTGGTGCCGCTCGATACCAATAACCGTATTTTGACCTGGCAGGGCTTGAGCCGTATCCGGGCGGGCAAGTGCCGTCCGGGGATCAAGGCGCTGCTGGAAATCGCCAACCGCGACCCGCTCAAGCTGGCGGCAAGCGATTTGGGCTTTGCCCTCGGTCCACGCCTGAACGCGGCCGGAAGACTGGACGATATGTCCGTTGGCGTCGCGCTGCTGCTGTGCGACAACCTCGGTGAGGCGCGCGTGCTGGCCAACGAGCTGGACGCCCTGAACCAGACACGTAAAGAGATTGAGCAGGGAATGCAGGCCGAAGCGCTGACCCTGTGTGAAAAGCTTGAACGCAGCGGCGACACGCTGCCGGGCGGCCTGGCGATGTACCATCCCGAGTGGCATCAGGGCGTGGTTGGCATTCTGGCGTCGCGCATTAAAGAGCGCTTCCACCGGCCGGTGATTGCGTTCGCCCCCGCGGGCGACGGCACGCTGAAAGGCTCAGGCCGCTCGATTCAGGGTCTGCATATGCGCGACGCGCTGGAGCGTCTCGATACGCTGTATCCGGGCCTGATGATCAAGTTCGGCGGCCATGCGATGGCGGCTGGCCTGTCGCTGGAAGAGGCGAAATTCGACGAGTTTCAGCGCTTGTTCGGCGAGCTGGTCACCGACTGGATTGACCCGGCCCTGCTGCAGGGGGAAGTGGTGTCCGATGGCGAGCTTTCACCGCTTGAGATGACGATGGACGTGGCGCAAATGCTCCGCGATGCCGGTCCATGGGGGCAGATGTTCCCGGAGCCGCTGTTCGACGGCCGTTTCCGCCTGCTGCAGCAGCGCATCGTCGGCGAGCGTCATCTGAAGGTGATGGTTGAACCGGTCGGCGGCGGCCCGCTGCTGGACGGCATTGCCTTTAACGTTGACACGGCGGTATGGCCGGACAACGGCGTGCGCGAGGTCGAGCTGGCGTACAAACTGGACATCAACGAGTTTCGCGGTAACCGCACCCTTCAGATCATCATCGACAATATCTGGCCAATTTAGCGGCAGTAATCTCTATAAAAAAGGGCGTGGATTCGGTACAATCCCGCTCTTATCACCGCATTTTGACAAGTCCATAAAAGAAAACAGACCATGTTTGAAATTAATCCGGTAAAAAACCGTATTCAGGACCTCACGGAGCGCTCTGACGTTCTTAGGGGGTATCTTTGACTACGATGCCAAGAAAGAGCGTCTTGAAGAAGTAAACGCCGAGCTGGAACAGCCGGACGTCTGGAACGAACCTGAACGTGCACAGGCGCTGGGTAAAGAGCGTTCCTCTCTCGAAGCTATCGTAGATACGCTGGATCAAATGGCCCAGGGGCTGGAAGATGTTTCCGGTTTGCTGGAGCTGGCCGTCGAAGCCGACGACGAAGAGACCTTTAACGAAGCCGTGGCAGAACTCGACGTGCTGGAAGAGAAGCTGGCGCAGCTTGAATTCCGTCGCATGTTCTCCGGCGAATACGACAGCGCTGACTGCTATCTTGATATTCAGGCAGGTTCTGGTGGTACCGAAGCGCAGGACTGGGCCAGCATGCTGATGCGTATGTATCTGCGCTGGGCCGAAGCGCGCGGCTTCAAAACCGAAATTATCGAAGAGTCTGAAGGTGAAGTGGCCGGTATTAAATCCGTCACCATCAAGATCATCGGTGATTACGCCTACGGCTGGCTGCGCACTGAAACCGGCGTTCACCGCCTCGTGCGTAAGAGCCCGTTCGACTCCGGTGGCCGTCGTCATACCTCCTTCAGCTCCGCGTTTGTTTACCCGGAAGTTGATGAAGATATCGATATCGAAATTAACCCGGCGGACCTGCGTATCGACGTTTATCGCGCATCCGGCGCGGGCGGCCAGCACGTTAACCGTACGGAATCGGCGGTGCGTATTACCCACATTCCAACCGGGCTGGTAACACAGTGCCAGAACGACCGTTCCCAGCATAAGAACAAAGACCAGGCCATGAAGCAGATGAAAGCGAAGCTTTATGAGCTGGAGATGCAGAAGAAAAATGCTGAGAAACAGGCGATGGAAGACAACAAGTCTGACATCGGCTGGGGCAGCCAGATCCGTTCTTACGTCCTTGATGACTCCCGCATCAAAGACCTGCGTACCGGGGTTGAAACCCGCAACACGCAGGCGGTGCTGGACGGCAGCCTGGACCAATTTATCGAAGCAAGTTTGAAAGCAGGGTTATGAGGAACCAACATGTCTGAACAACAAGCACAGGGCGCTGACGCGGTAGTCGATCTTAACAACGAACTGAAAACCCGCCGCGAGAAGCTGGCAGCGCTGCGCGAGCAGGGCGTGCCGTTCCCGAACGATTTTCGTCGTGACCACACCTCAGACCAACTGCACGCTGACTTCGACGCGAAAGAGAACGAAGAGCTGGAAGCGCTGAACGTTGAAGTGGCCGTTGCGGGCCGCATGATGACCCGTCGTATCATGGGGAAAGCCTCCTTCGTGACCCTGCAGGACGTTGGCGGCCGCATTCAGCTGTACGTGTCCCGTGACGATCTGCCGGAAGGCATCTACAACGAGCAGTTCAAGAAGTGGGACCTGGGCGATATTCTGGGCGCGAAAGGTAAACTGTTCAAAACCAAAACCGGTGAACTGTCTATCCACTGCACCGAGCTGCGTCTGCTGACCAAAGCCCTGCGCCCGCTGCCGGACAAATTCCACGGCCTGCAGGATCAGGAAGCGCGCTACCGTCAGCGCTACCTGGATCTCATCTCTAACGATGAATCCCGCAAGACCTTCAAAATTCGCTCCCAGATCATGGCCGGTATCCGCCAGTTCATGGTGAACCGCGACTTTATGGAAGTGGAAACCCCAATGATGCAGGTGATCCCTGGCGGCGCGTCTGCGCGTCCGTTCATCACCCATCACAACGCCCTGGACCTGGACATGTACCTGCGTATCGCGCCGGAACTGTACCTGAAGCGTCTGGTGGTTGGTGGTTTTGACCGCGTGTTCGAGATCAACCGTAACTTCCGTAACGAAGGGATCTCCGTTCGTCATAACCCAGAGTTCACCATGATGGAACTCTATATGGCGTACGCGGATTACAAAGATCTGATCGAGCTGACCGAATCCCTGTTCCGTACCCTGGCGCAGGATATTCTGGGCACCACGCAGGTTCCTTACGGTGAAGAAGTCTTCGACTTCGGCAAGCCGTTCGAAAAACTGACCATGCGCGAAGCGATCAAGAAGTACCGTCCGGAAACCAACATGGCCGATCTGGATAACTTCGATTCTGCGAAAGCGATCGCCGAAAGCATCGGTATCAAGGTTGAGAAGAGCTGGGGTCTGGGCCGTATCGTGACCGAGATCTTCGAAGAAGTGGCCGAAGCGCACCTGATTCAGCCGACCTTCATCACCGAATACCCGGCGGAAGTCTCTCCGCTGGCGCGTCGTAATGACGAGAACCCGGAGATCACTGACCGCTTCGAATTCTTCATCGGCGGCCGTGAAATCGGCAACGGCTTTAGCGAGCTGAACGATGCGGAAGACCAGGCTCAGCGCTTCCAGGATCAGGTTGACGCGAAGGCGGCAGGCGACGACGAAGCGATGTTCTTCGACGAAGACTACGTGACCGCGCTGGAGCACGGTCTGCCACCAACGGCGGGTCTGGGAATTGGTATCGACCGTATGGTGATGCTGTTCACCAACAGCCACACCATCCGCGACGTGATCCTGTTCCCGGCGATGCGCCCGGTCAAGTAAGACGTTAAGATGTAAAAAAAGCCCCGAAAGGGGCTTTTTTATTGCGCCGCGAAGGCTATGAGTTTTTCGCGGGCGGTCGTCGCTTCCATGACCATCCACGGGCTGAAGGCCCAGGGCGTCGCGTCCAGCGCACGGAATAGCGCATCAAGCTCAACCCACTGATAGTCCATCACTTCATCTTCGTTTATTGTCACGTCATTGGTAATGCGTGCGGCGAATACCGGGCAAATTTCGTTTTCCACGATCCCGGACGGGTCGGTTTCCCGATAGCGAAATTCAGGGGCGACGGCGGTGATATCGGTCAGTTCTGCGCCCACTTCAAAGCGGCAGCGGCGGATTATCGCCTGGACTGTCTCTTCGCCCGACTGCGGGTGGCCGCACACGGAGTTGGTCCAGACGCCGGGCCAGGCTTTTTTGCTTAAGGCGCGTCGGGTGATCAGACATTCGCCTTTTGCGTTAAAAAGCCAGGAAGAGAACGCCAGATGCAGCGGGGTATGTAACGTGTGCGCGGCATATTTTTCCTGAGTGCCAATCACCATTCCCTGGTCGTTTACCAAAATAACGTGTTCTTGAATACTCATTGATGCTCCAGTGCCAAATTGCCGAGTGGTTCAGCACCATCAGCCGAAGCATTATACTGCATTCTTATACGAACGGTTTGGCTCGTAGAGCGGAAAAGGGCATGACCCCTGTTCGTTTTGGCTGTTATCATAGTGCGCCATTCACGCTGACCGAGGATCTGTTTTGTTTGCAGGAAGCCTGACGAGAAAACCCCTTACCGCTATTTTTTGCCTGACGCTGACGCTATTACTGGCGGGCTGTTCAGGGAGCAAATCTTCGGATACGGGAAGCTATTCCGGTTCGGTCTATACCGTCAAACGCGGGGACACCCTGTACCGGATTTCGCGCGCAACGGGGACCAGCGTGAAGGATCTGGCGCGTCTGAATAACCTTTCTCCGCCCTACACCATCGAGGTGGGGCAGCAGCTGAAGGTTAGCGGCGGATCGTCCTCCGGTAAAAAATCCTCTTCGAAAGGCAAAACCGCCAAAGTGACGCCGTCCTATCAGGTGCCACAATCGTCATGGCCGCCGGTTGGACAGCGCTGCTGGATTTGGCCTGCCAGCGGTAAAGTGGTCGCCCCTTACTCACTCTCTGAAGGTGGCAACAAGGGTATTGATATCGCCGCTGCGCGCGGTACGCCGGTTTATGCCTCCGGAGCCGGGAAGGTGGTTTACGTGGGTAACCAGCTGCGCGGCTACGGTAACCTGATCATGATTAAGCATGGCGAAGACTACATCACGGCCTATGCGCACAACGACACGATGCTGGTCAACAACGGGCAGAACGTCAAAGCAGGGCAGAAGATTGCCACCATGGGCAGTACCGGTACGGATTCAGTGAAGCTGCATTTCCAGATTCGCTACAAGGCGACGGCCATCGATCCGCAGCGTTATCTTCCTGCGCCCGGCAGCAAACCGAAGTGCTAAGTGATTATTTAATCGCCGGTTAGTTGTGAAGAGGCTTGTATGAAGGTGCGTAAGGTCTATAATGCCTTACGCACCTCAAAGCGGGCGTAGTTCAATGGTAGAACGAGAGCTTCCCAAGCTCTATACGAGGGTTCGATTCCCTTCGCCCGCTCCAGAATTCCCCTAACGTATTCATTCCACTATCTTTTTCTAAACCATACGTGACGGCGCTCGTGATCCTCCTACAAAGGGGTCATACAGCCGATGGCGCAGCGTGATAATCTATATCGACGTCCAAGTGGTATTTATGTTCTGCGGATCACCGTTCCGGTTCGTTATCGCGCCCTGATAGGGCAGCGTGAAATTCATGCATCTATCAAGGCGTCATCGACGCGCGGCGCAGACATAAATCGTAAGATGTGCCAAACGCACCAGGAAGCTATGTGGCGCTTTTTTTATTAAGGGTAGTATTTTCATAGTGCCAAATTTTGAGGCGCTTAAAATGCGTCTGGTGAATCCATATAACCTACGATTGCACCCGCAGCCCTTCCACGTTTTTAGTTGGTAGATTCATCACTGTTTTAATGCTGGTCTCTATGCTGCCAACGATGTTTTCGCGTGGACCGCTGTGCCAGTCATCGCTTGCGTAAAAAGCATTGAGAGCCGCAGCTATTTTTTCAGCGCTGTCAAAGGTGCGAATGAGGTAGTAGCAATCCGGGTCATGAAGCGAGTTGCCAAACGAAACAACATCGATCCCATGGCGGCGGTATAAAGTGTCTGCTGAACTGACCGATAAACTAGTTACACGGATTGTTACGACCTGACATTGTAACCTTTCATGCATGGTGCTCGGGTCAATAAAACACATCTTACTGGGTTCGCTTGATCAGGATTTTTTGCCATGAATAAAAAGTTTATTTTTTTGTTGCTGTCCATTATCTCCTCTCCAGGTTTCGCCGTTAGCATACCTGACCCGGTTCCTTCAGATGCTTGCCATTTTCTTTCAGGAATGCCATTCATTAAAACTCCGTCAACCTATAAACCATATGCTGAAGGCAGCGAAGACTATACGTGCGGAACACCCTATTTTGAGATAGAAACGCCGAATAGTAGCGACACTATGAACAATAACATCGCTTACTACGTATCAGGTAATCAGGACAAAACAAAGAAATTGATGCTCATCCTTAATATGAATAATCAAGAGCCAAATGCCATCAAAATTGCCCGAGGTTATTTTATAAACGGTTCATTTGAAATAATGAAAAAGATGTTTCCTCATTCTCCCGGAAAAATTGCCGACATTGTTGGTTTACTCAGTGATGGGAAAGAAGGTGAATGGAGCGTCGATGGGTGGAAAGTATCTTCAGTAAAAAAAGTCTGGCCTACTGGTAGAGGTTATGAACTTCGTTTCATCGTGACATTTGGCTGATTGTATAGGTGATGACATGCGCATTTAACCCGCCAGGAAGCTCTCTGGCGAGTTTTTTAAAGAAGGTAGTGGAAATCATGGCGCGGAATTTGCGGCGCTCTCATAGAGTTGCTAGCGTAGCCAAGTGAAACAGGTTGCTTTCGAATGCAATAAAAATGCCGTGTGATAACTTGTCATAACTATCATTATGCGGCCACACATAATCCCAGATATAAAAGCTCAAAAACTTATCCGGTAAGTTTTTGAGCTGATGGCTGTTACCAGTCTTTTGCAGCAGAGCTACTTTCAGTCACGATCTCGCGTTTGTATTGTTCCACAATATCATTCAACGCTTTTTTAGCTTTTGCTTGTCCACCAACAGTCATATTTGGCGAATCTATGGCAGGGAACGCAATCCCGCTGGTTACATGGGCTGGACGATAAATGTGGATATCATCAAAGGTGATGCGAGCTTTATCATCCTTTGTGTCGATTTTCATAGTGAATTTATATCGAACATCTTCATTAGCTAAGCAATCATTAAAACCGTCACATGGGTATTTAACATTCCCCTTGCCAACAATCGAACCTTCTTCTTTATCGGCATATTGGATTACGCTGTTAGAATCAGTGAAGGCCTTTGCAACCCAAATTTTGGAACTACTGTAAAGTGCATCCTTTTTAACCCCGGGAACGTTAACAACACTGACTATACTACCCAGCGGTTGTTTAGCTGCTTCCATATCTGGTGAGGTTACACAACCTGTCAACACAGTAATACTGGATACAACCAAACTGGCTAAAACAGTTTTCATCATTACTTTTTTCATTCGATTTGTCCTTATCGCATTTTTATTAAGTGCAGTATGTAAATATGGTGCGGAATGAAGTTGGTTTCTCAAAACCGCAGGACAGGTCTCGCTTTTCTATTATCAGCCGTAGTGGATATAGGCAAAAACAGCGACAGCAACGAGCGCGCCAAAACGTAATAACCCTTCACGATGCTTGGTTAACCATTTCCGCTCGTAACGCAACGGCGTGTAGAAAGGTGTTACCCATTTAAGAAACTCTGCATTGAGGTTGTCCAAAGACTCTTTGGGCTCTTTAAGATTGCTGCCGACAATGTATTGGCGTCTTATCAAATCGACACGGCAGTTACCGATGTGTTCCCTTTCAGTTGTAAGCTCCGATTCATCAACGAAATCAAAGGACTCTACGAGAACTTGGTGTGCTGCCTGCAGATCTTTATGGGTGACAAAAGCATCACAGGTGATCAGGTCGCCTTGAGAGGTGAATGTCTGGAGATCAATCCCGTGAGTTGCTTGCAAATTATCGATTAGTTGTTGTCTGATGACTCTATCAAATGGTCGGATGTATCCCCATTTTGGATCGATATCTCGGCCACACTCCTCATAGCTGAAAAACTCGCCTTCTATGGAATTGCCACGCCAATCAAAGCGCACATAACTATCCGGTTGGGCTTGGTAATAACTGGATACGGGCATACATCACCTTGAAAATTGAATGCTTTCGATTCCGCTGGCATGTTGTGTTGATGCCAGATGCAAAATTATATGCTTAAGTCAATTGATTAAGTTGTTATTAAGTTGGCTTATATTGTTGTTCAGTTGTTGTAATTGATAATTGTTTTGTGTCGCTTGCATATTGGCATCGAAGGCCGCTTGTTGCTGTATTTGCATCTGTTGTTGCTGGGCTAAGGTATTTGAAAGGTTCTGCATTCCGGCGGCAAAGCGAGCTTGTGCTAATTGATTCTCTTGGGCATCTTGTTGAGCCTGAAGTGCTCCCAGATTGCTCATCGTGCCGCATTCAGGTCCGGTAATACCTATTGTATGATTTGCATCCCTTTTCTTTCCTTCAGCTACAGCAGCGTAAAAACGTTCAGAATTACCTGTGGCGTAAGCATAGCCAGCAGCCCGACAAAGCTCATTCGAAGTCAAAAGGGATACATCTCCTTTTGGAGAACGGTCGACGTGTTTTACACATCCTGTAAGCATAACGCTAACAGAAAACATTATTACCAAGCGTGTGTTCATATCACCCTATAAGCTGTTTTTAGTCATGAGAAAAAATACCATTAAGAATATTCTTACTCTGCCATGTCAAAAATGCAATCATGACTGACTGTTAAGTATAAGGAATGCCTTGCCGTCGCGGAAATTTTCGGACGCTATGCCTGCAAGAGTCGCTTCCAAATCTAGGAGATCCACTTTCTCTCGCCCAGCTTATCCGGCTGCATTTATACCGCGAACATGAAGAAGGTAAAAAACGTTCCGTTCGTGTTTGATTGAAGGGAACAGCAAACGACAAACACCGATAGCTAAGGTGTGTAAGCTGATAGTTGAGTTGTTATATATACAGTTATTAAGAGAACTGTATCCAGACCAGCAGGAATGCGGCTTCTTTCCTGCTGATTGTCACTTTTTTTTGGAATAACGAAATGGGCGGAGGCTTAAACGTGGAGGCGACGTAAAGCACCCTTGACGGCGTTTTGCAGATCGCTAACAACCGCCAGATGCGAGCTTTCTTTCCGCAGGCGCTTGTCACCGTTGACCATCATCCAGCTACGTTTATCCCTTCGTCCTATGTTATTGAAAGAATGCAATCCGCGCTCGGCTGTTGCGTCGTTCACCTTACGAACTGCGTTGATAGCGGTCAACCGGAACAAATCACCGTCAGCCATCATTTCAGGCTCAAGTGGTTTGCGAAATTTGAACAGGTGAGCGAGGGTTTCAAATCGAAAGAGCTGCATGTCGTTAAGGCGGTGAAGAGAGTAGTGAGTGAGCGCAGCACCTTTTAACGTGACTTCAACACGAGCGCGTTGCTTTTTTACAGGTAGTTTCTGACCGTCGTCAGTGCATTTGTGATAGACCTGCCACGAGATTTTGTCCCACTTGTTACCCGTTCTCAGGTTCCATTCAGGATTGATTCGAGCACCGGGAACATCAAGGAAAACATTTCGCCTAGCTACGGGATTGAATTGTCGGACTTTACTTCCCGTGCTGAACAGGGCGCTTTGAAGTCGATAGGTCATCGCACTTGTAGCGGTAATCGACCGAGCTTTGTGCCTGAAATCGCAGAAGACTTCGACCCCCACAATTTGCGGATCATATGCAAATGGGAAACGTTTTGCAATTGTTCGAGCACTGCTTCCAGCTTCCCGCCATGGTTTGCCAGTAGATCACGGAAGCGAATCCGAAAAACATCGTTAGTGCTGCTTATCATGGGTTTAACCCACGTTTTGACGTTGTTACCGGGACGGGGTTCGCATGATGACAACTTTGAGATACGTATGCCGCAGGGTTCAACCCAAAGTTTTAATCCTGTGATTTTAAGTAATTCTTCCTGAACGTAGCGATGCTGGGTCAGTCTGGATAAGCTGATCTTTAAGTCCAGCCAGTCAATCCCGGCTGAGACTTTAAAGAATTTGCGGTCTGCTTCGGCAGCTTTGCATTCTCGACTTTTCATAGTGCGACCTTATTGAACGGAACTTCAAACCGGCATCAGGGTAATTCGAACTGAGCAGATTTGAGAACATTTCGAGCACGGTAGCACAACGAGTTTACGATAAAAACCTTACTTATCAATCTACTGCGTTCATATTCTGAACGCAGTAGTCGTTGTTAACTTAAGGGTATGAGAACACTGTCATTTTTCATATACAGAGGGTGTCTCGGTTCACCTGTGGCGTTTAAGACGAAGCACATTGTGCTTGCTGGCAATAGCTGACGGACGGCTGTTGAGCGCTTAAGGTGTCTACCTTCGTTTCCCCATGCAGCAACGATAAGGCCTGCTCCGTCGATAAGCTGCAATAAGTGTCTGTCGTTGTCGGCTCCAATAGGGTCGGCTGCTTTCATCATCTCAAAGCGGTCGGTGTGAACGAACGCGAACAGGTTGGCCATGTATACGCCACCATAGCCCCAGTTTTTGGCAAACGATATGCAACGGCTCAATGTTTGATCATCGTTCTCAGCGTCCGCATATGACGGATTCAGCCCGATGAAAAGCGTATATGGTTTTGAATCATCCCAGACTCTTGATAAAGAGTAACGATACTTACCACACGGTGAAAAAATAGCGTCTTTGATCATTTCAATTGTCCTTTGGATGTGATGGTTTCATCCTAACAGGTTTCTGCTGGATTTAAGCGCCAACAAACGACCGTTTTCCGGCATCTCTGTTGAGGTGACTTCCAGACTGTGGAGAAATTAGCCTTGGCAATTGTTGGCAGGCGTCCTATTGTTGACACCGATTTCTAGCAGGGGCCGGATGAGGAGATGACTATGGCGATTTTTGGCTACGGGCGTGTTTCGACATCGCAGCAAGATACTGAGAACCAGCGTTTGGAACTTGAGCAAGCTGGATGGACTTTCGACTTTTGGTTTACTGATGTTGTTAGCGGGAAGGTTCCTGCGGTGCAACGCAAAGCGTTTTCTGAAATGCTCAGCAAAATCCGCGATGGTGAAACGTTGGTAGTTGCAAAACTAGACCGTCTGGGGCGTGATGCGATTGACGTTCTGCAAACTGTCAGAAAGTTGGCTGACCGAAATATCAAGGTTATTGTCCACCAGCTTGGCACGACTGATCTCACCTCCGCTGCGGGTAAGCTTCTGCTGTCAATGCTGGCAGCGGTTGCAGAGATGGAGCGTGACTTGCTCATTGAGCGCACTCAGGCGGGGCTGTCACGAGCAAAAGCCGAAGGCAAGAAATTGGGCAGACCTTCTAAAATCGCACCAGAAGCCCGTATGGCGATTATAGAGAAAAAGAATAGCGGAGCCAGTGTCAGTGCGTTAGCGCGTGAATACGGCGTTTCCAGGGCCACTATAGCTGCAATACTTGATTAAGGCTCATCTGCATCTCAGGCTCGAGCTGGCATTTTGGGTAGCGGTATGTATTTCTTTTAACCGTCAGGAGTGGTCTAAAAGAGGTTATGTTATATAGCTAATTCACATAGTTGATCGCCGTCCATTCAGGATTATGTATGATTGGTGTGCCATCAGATAGGCATCCAAGACCGAAGTAACATTGAGTTTGGTTTAAGGTGATTATTAATAATTGTTACCAACTTCTCTGAAGATTAGTATTGTTTCTATTCCTTACTTGCGGAGATTAAAAAAGTGCATTATCTCTACATCGATACCTGTGTTTGGCTAACTATAGCAAAGTCAAAGAACCAGCATGCACTACTTGAAGCATTTAACCAATTATTGGATAGTAACAACGCTGCTATTGTAATCCCAACCTTGGTGAAGGAAGAATTCCTTCGAAATAAGGACAGGGTTATTGAGGCTACTAAGCAGCAAATTGGTTCGGAATTTCATAAAGTCAAAAAAATAATTGGGGCTTATGGAGGTAATGGTAAGGACCAAGCGCTAGCTGTATTAAATGATGTTGGAAGTCGCTTGCCTATTTTAAGCGAAGTTACAGGGCATACAGCGGAGATGATTGAATCTCTGATGGATAAATGTATAAGTCTTGAGGCTAGTGATTCCGTTCGGTTAAAAGCCGTGGCAAGGGCATTGGATAAGAGAGCCCCTTTTCATCGCTCGAAAAACAGCGTTGCTGATTCAATATTAATTGAGTTGTTTTACGACTTTATGAAAGATAAAAATGGCGTCTTCCATTTTGTTACGGAAAACTATACGGATTTCAGCTCATTAACTGATAGGCGAAATCCACATCCGGATTTTGGTGAAATATTTTCTGATAATGTCCATTATCATTTAGATATTGCGGAGGCTATAAATAGTATAGAACCTGAGCTTTTAAGTGTGCTTGAAGAAGAAAATAATTGGTTTGATGATGACACAAGAAGCTTAACAGACATACTAACTGCGATTAATGAGTATTGTGAAAAAGCATGGTATAACCGGCATAAATACAGGGAGTATAAAATTGAAATAGGTGATATTTCTATAATACCTAAAGGAGATGCACGCCATGGTAATAATGTTATTCATGAAGATATCTGGGAAAGGGCAAAGTTGGCAGCTGAGAAAGTCGAAGAACAATATGAAGACACTGGCCCTTGGGATGATTTTGAATGGGGAATGATCAATGGCAAGTTTTCTGCCTTAAGATGGGTGCTTGGAGATGAATGGGATATGTTGCATACCTAGTGATAATTAATCCTGTTCACGGTTATGGATTACATCCTGCTGCTTTGAATATCCGCCTGTTTTTGAAGCTCTGGTTATGATTTATAAGTATTCAATATTGTGGCTTTTACCGGTCAGCTTTCTAGTTCTAAACTGACCGGAGTAATTAGGAATGATGTAGCAAAAGCTGGAACCTTTACATGAGATGAAAACGCTTTCTTGAAACTATAATATACTCAAATGCCAGATAGCTTCCGCATAACGTAGTTACATCTGCCTGTCTCCTGCTGTGGGTTTGATAAAAAGATGCAGTATGCGATCAGAAGTTGTTTATACAGTTAGTGTAAACAAAGGCCGCTGAAACCTGAGCATCTTGTTTCGGGTGTTCATATACGTAGTCAACGAAGGTCTTATAGAGCATGATCATTTGAGGAGTGACTTCGGACTTACCGTTCATATTATCAAGTCGCTGATAATATTCACCTTTGCTCATTCCTCCGTCTCGGCCTTCGGTTACGTTTGCAGTAAATTGAGCCATACCCATGCACATTTGATCTTTATGGTTATTTGTTTTATCCGGGTGGATAGCACCTTCTAACACTTTATCACCGCTGATGGCATGTTGTGCCCACATTGAATTGTTGGCGATAAACTTTTTGGAGCTGGTCGCAATACCGTATTCGATGCGAATGCCATTATCGTGATAGCTACCGTCAGCATCTTTAGTCGCTAGCTTTAGAGATATGCGGCAACCGGGGAGCGTTTTGTGTTCTTGCACCGAGACAATAACGGTGTCCGTATCGCAATCAGCAAAGCTGTATTCGGGGTTAACGTAAGTGTTAGTTTTGATTAACAGCCCGGTAAGACCGTTTTTATAGCCTTTTGCCGGTAGAGTTTTAAAGGCGTTACGGTCGCCATTCTTAATCGCTTCCCGAAAGTGATCCATACCGATGCGCTTCGCCAGTTGATCGATGCTTTCTGCTGCATAAGATGCAGATGACGCAGCGATTAACATAATGGTCAGCACAGACTTGGCTGAAAAACCGGGCTTACTAAGCCGTGTTTTTGACATGTTGTTATCCCTCAGAATCCACCCCAGCGGTGATTTTAACCGCATGATAACGCATTGACTCAAAATGTCACTATTGGTGCGTGGCTCTTTAGTGGACATCTGCGCAAATTCAGAGCATGAACATGACCCTGAGAAAACTGTTTGGACAACGAGTAAAAGAGTTGCGCATTGCCACCGGAATGAGTCAGGAAGCCTTTGCCGATCGGTGTGGGTTTGCTCGTAGCTATATGAGCCGCATTGAACGCGGCGGTTCTAATGCGTCTTTGGATGCGATTGAGGTGCTGGCTAATGCTCTCAGTGTTGAGCCGTGGCAGTTGTTAGCGTCTGACTCATCTGAAGATAACGATCCTGAACTGTTGGTTCCATACGCAGCCGATGGTTCCTGTTTTCACCCCGGTTTGGCGAGCACCCGTGATGGTTCGTTTGGCGTAGGTGATAAAGCGGCTCAGAAGCGTTTTGGCACGTTTTCTGAAGCTCTTGAGTATCTCCGTAGCATGGAGACAGCAAAATGGCGTAGGCCCAATGCCAGTGGCAACTGGGGTATTGTTTCGGCAGTGCGGTGGGGCAAACTGAGAAAGTGAAGTAAGTGTAAGTTTATAAATTCTGGATGCTGTATTAATGAACAGTCTTCTTTGGTAAAAGATGAGACACCTATGAATCAGTCTTACTCTTCTATAAGAGTCGACAAAACATCAAAATCCAGGTGCGTTACGTAGGCGTTACGTAGGCGTTACAGTGGCATTTCACTTCGGCAATGGAGAGTGTTTTTGAAAAATAATCATTTAACATCATATGATTGGCTAAATGCGCTGAATAATCTTGAATTGCTGTCACTTCATTCCGAAATTTTAACGCAGTTGCGTTCTAGAGGTGTCATTCGCACCAAGAATAATCCTGTTGGTGACTATGCTGAATGGCTGGTTTCTAATGCACTGGGTATGACTCTTCTCAGTAATTCGTCGGCGGGTGCTGATGCCATTGATGCTGATGGCAAGAAAGTGCAGATCAAAGCGAGGAGAGTCACGCCGGATAATCCTTCCCGGCAACTCAGTGCATTGCGTAACTATGAAGCTGCCGATTTTAATTATTTGATAGCCGTTATTTTCGATGAAACTTACAACATTCTTGATGCCTACAAAATCCCACATGAAGTAATACGAGATTACGCTCGGCATAGTGACCACGTTAACGCACATATCGTTAACCTCAAGGGCGCGATTCTTACTGATCCCCGAGTTAGTTCCATCAAAGAAGAATTGATTGTCAGGAGTTCGGCTTCAGTCAATGAAGCGGCTATGCAAACCCTTCCACCCGAACCTATGGAAGAGTTATCGAATCAACCAGATAAGATAACGAGTAGTGTTACCCTGGTCACCCTCCTTAAGGCTATCGGGATGGAGTGCTTCGTAAACTACTACCATCATTTTGCCGATTCAAATTTATCAAGCGCTTATATCATTGAGCAAATGCACTCACGTGAGGGTTATACAGAGAAAAGTTGCCGGAGCCGTCTCAGTAAAGCGCGAAAAGTGATCAGGGATGGTTTAAGTATTGAGGCTTTGGTATTGATCGCTGACTCTGAGCGAATACAAGATTCTGTCAGAAGTGACGCGCTAAAACTTATCAGCGTTCTGGAGTGAAGCGGTTTGTAAATCGTTGTAGTTCCTCCTACAAAACCCTCCTACAATGCACAAAGTTTTTGTTAATAAATCCATGGGATTACGAGATCTTTGGAGCGGGGGTGTTTTCCCTTCGCCCGCTCCAGAATTTCCACTTGTAAACAAGTCTTTGAAGCCTTCTCTATCAGGAACTTAAATAGTTACCTATTTTTTGTTGCCTATGGGTTCTACCATTTTGACCCGCCCTTGGTAACTGTCACGCTAAGTTACATGGTGAGATGACAGTATAACTCAGCGTTGGCGGCAGTAGCATCCTCACACCGCGATAGCAAAACGTGAAGATAAAGCCCATCTAGGCATCGTTATGCCATCAACAGATTGATCACGCATTAAAGCCCGATGTGCGGCCTTATGAGGCACGTAAACAGGTGTATAGTGGTAAACGTACCTGCACACGATATGCAGGCTCTGCCAGCGCTTCGCTCACGCTCCTGACGGTACACGAGCACCCTGATAAGGTGTGATCCCTCTGACAATCTGATGAAGTCGCTACGCTCCGCTTGTTGCTGCATCATCAACGGGGCTTTATGGCTTCTATTGTCCTAAATCTGTTAGTTGCGCGTTTTATGCTCCCTGGATACCCTGATATAAATCATACAAGGAGGACAGTTTATGAGCGCACAGGCAGAGGAAGGAAAATTACGCCGGATGACATTAGGCGAGATTGCAATGGCTCGTAGGGTGTTCGGTGATTCGATAGTTTATAGCCGTGTCTGGATTCATTGCGACAGTTATTTACCATTCGGACTACAAAAACAAAACTACGCGATGACTCCAAACGGAGAGTTATGGTACAGAAAGTCGATGTACAGGGAAGATTTTTCCGCAAACTCGGTCTTCATCGAAGATAAATATGTTTTCATCCATGAACTGGGGCATGTGTGGCAACACCAGCACGGGCAATGGGTGAGAATGCGGGGTGCGTTTAGCTGGGCTGCTGAATATACCTACAGGCTGGATAAAGAAAAGCTCACTGATTACTCTCTTGAGCAGCAAGCCTCTATTTTAGCTGATTACTGGTTACTACTGGTTTATGGGATCAGTAAGTGGTCTTACTATCAGAGAGCAGGGCGCATGGGGATGTACAGGGGCGTAGATTTATTGCAGGATGTCCCTTCGCTTTACCAAAAAATCGTAACAGGGAAGGGGCGTTAAACATGAAGAACAAAATGTTGCTGGGTGTTGTATTCATCTTAACGGGATGCCCTGGGCCGGGTGATCGAATGGTAGATCGTGAATCTACAACGGCATTAATCAAAGATAATCAAGTTTGTGTGGTGTCACCACTGGAGCCACAGGAACGGATCACTGCTATCCAAATCAACAGTGATAATAGCGACTCTCTTCACAAGATATTTGATGACAAGCCCGTGTATGTTCAAAAGGGCGGGTGTCTTCCTGTGTTCGGATTTAAATTTGCACCTGGAGAGCGGTATAACTTCGCGTATGACGTCCAATCAGGTAAATCAGAATCGCATTTAGTCACTGCTGAATTTTCTTATCCCAAAGAATAAGGGGGCAAACCGCCCCTGAATCACCACGGGTTTAACAGAGACCTCAAAGTCATTTATAGATTTACTCCGCCCCGGCAGACGATTCTGCCCTATCTAAAAAATGAGGATCTTTGGTACGCTGTTCCTGTTTTCTAACGTAAAAAGGCCGCATCCCGCAGCCTTTTCCTCTTAAATTCACCCTTTCGGGAACACCCAAACATGCTTCTCCGGCAGCGAAAGATGGCAGTGCTGCGGATCCCGAACCTCATGTCCATACGCGCGGATCACAAAATCATCCCCCACGGTGCGGAACAGGTACTCCCAGCGGTCGCCAAGGTACATGCTGGTGAGCAGCGGCAGCTCAAGCTGATTTTCCCCTGGCCCCTCAACCACCGCGACGCGCTCGACGCGGATCACCGCCGTGGCGTCATTACCGCTCTGTACCCCTTCGCCCGCCTGGCCCCACAGCACCCAGCCTTTCCCTTCGATGCGCGCTCTGCCGTCGCGCACGTCGGTGACCTTGCCGTGCAGGCGATTGTTGCTGCCCATAAACTCGGCGGTAAACAGCGTTTTCGGCGAGCCGTACATCTCCTGCGGCGTGCCCTGTTGCTCAATTTTGCCGTTGTTAAGCAGCAGGATACGGTCGGAAATGGACATCGCTTCGTTCTGGTCGTGCGTCACCATCAGCGCCGATAGCCCGAGCTTGATAATCAGCTCGCGCAGGAACACGCGGGCCTCTTCGCGCAGCTTGGCGTCGAGGTTGGAAAGCGGCTCGTCCAGCAAAATCACCGGCGGGTTGTACACCAGCGCCCGGCCAATCGCCACGCGCTGCTGCTGCCCACCGGAGAGCTGATGCGGGTGACGTTTGCCAAGATGGCCCAGACCCAACTGGTCCAGCACGTCCTGCACGCGCTGCTGGATCTCTTTGGCCGGGACTTTGCGCAGCTTGAGCGGATAGGCCACGTTCTCAAACACGGTTTTGTGCGGCCACAGGGCGTAGGACTGGAATACCAGCCCCAGGTTGCGCTCTTCCGCCGGGACCTCACTGCGCGGCGTGCCGTCGTAAACTTTATTGTTGCCAATCACAATCGAGCCCTGGGTCGGTTTTTCCAGACCCGCGACGGCGCGGAGCAGAGTGGTTTTGCCGCTGCCGGAGGGGCCTAACAGGGAGACCACTTCGCCGCGCTTCAGGTTCATGGAGACACCTTTTAAAACAGGATTGTCGCCGTAGGTTAAGTGCAGATCGTCAACCGCTAATTCAATCATGTATTTTCACTCCGAAACGAAGGGCAATGCCCAGACCTACCACGACCAGCAGG
>OGEK01001189.1_pt1 | contig 19666 bp, 16 predicted proteins | sample 1570641 | NCBI WGS metagenome assembly OGEK01 (sample SAMEA2582136, study PRJEB24529) | metagenome | biome: Human gut stool | place: China | collected 2011
GGATGTAGTTGGAGGCACGGCAGCCGCCGCCCGTCTGGGTGATGAGCAGGGCCGTATGTTCGAGATCATATTTGCCGCTGTTCAGGGCATCCAGGAACTGGCCGATGACCAGCAGCGCCGGGTAGCAGGTATCGTTGTGGACGTACTTCAGGCCCAGCTGTGCCACGGCGCTGCCGCAGTTGCCCAGGATCTCGCACTTGTAGCCATCGTATTCCAGTGCATATTTCAGCAGCCGGAACTGGGTGACGGCCATGTTGGGGATGAGGATGGTATGGGTCTTCTTCATCTCCGGGGTAAATTTTGGATATTGATGTTCCATAGGTTATCTCCTGTCCTCATCGCGCTCATCCAGAGCAGCAAACAGGCTGCGCAGGCGGATGTTGACCGCGCCAAGGTTGGTGATCTCATCGATCTTGAGCTGGGTATAGAGCTTGCCGCCCTCCTGCAGGATCTCGCGGGTCTCGTCGGTGGTAATGGCGTCCACGCCGCAGCCGAACGAAACCAGCTGCACCAGATCCATGTCTTTCTGGGTGGTGCAGTACTTGGCCGCTGCATACAGGCGGCTGTGGTAGGTCCACTGGTTCAGGACGCTGGTGGGGAATTTCTCCACCCGGTTGGAAATGCTGTCCTCGGTGACCACTGCCGCGCCGTGGCGGGTGATGAGGTGGTCAATACCGTGGTTGACCTCCGGGTCCACATGATACGGACGGCCCGCCAGCACGATGATCCGTTTGCCCTGACGGCGGGCTTCGTCAATGATCTCACTGCCCTTGACCCGAATTTTTGCCATGTGGGCCTCGTACTCGGCGTAGGCTGCATCGGCTGCCTCCTGCACCTCTTTCTCCGAGATGCCGCCGAAGTACTTGGGCAGAACATTTTTCGCCATCTTGTGGACGAAGTCTTTCGGGCGATGGATGCCAACGTAATCGTAAATGAACTTCTTGCCCTCCAGCTCCGGGCAGTTGCCTGCCAGAACCTCGGGGTAGTAGGCCACCACCGGGCAGTTATAGTGGTTGTCGCCCAGTCCCTCGTCTACATTGTAGGTCAGGCAGGGGTAGAAAATAGCGTCCAGCTGCATCTGGCTCAAGGCCTTGATGTGGCCGTGGCTCAGCTTTGCCGGAAAGCAGGCGGTATCGCTGGGGATAGTAGCCTGACCGGCGAGGTACAGGCCGCGGCTGGACACCGGGCTGGTGTGCACGGCAAAGCCAAGCTTTGTCCAGAAGGCCCACCAGAAGGGCAGCAGCTCGTAGAAGCCCAGACACAGCGGGATGCCGATGGAGCCGCGCTTGCCGGCCACAGGCTTGTACTCGGCCAGAAGCTGCTGCTTGTAGGCGTAGAGGTTCAGGCTGTCGTCGGCACTCTTGCCGGTCACAGGCTTATCGCAGCGGTTGCCGGAGATGTACTTGCGGCCATCCGCAAAGGTGTTGACGGTGAGCTGGCAGTGGTTGCCGCAGCCGCCGCACTTGACGCTGACCACCTTCTGTTCAAAGGCTTCCAGCTCCTGCCGGCTCATCATGCCGGAGGCGGTACGGTGGGCCTTGCTGCTCTGGCGCAGGCCGAACAGAGCCGCACCGTAAGCGCCCATCAAGCCGGCAATGTCCGGGCGGATGACCTCCACGCCCATCTCTTTTTCAAAGGCGCGGAGCACGGCTTCATTATAAAAGGTACCGCCCTGCACCACGATCTTGCGGCCCAGCTCTTCCGGACTGGATGCGCGGATGACCTTGTACAATGCGTTCTTGACCACGCTGATGGACAGACCAGCCGAGATGTTCTCGATGCTTGCGCCGTCCTTCTGGGCCTGCTTGACCGAGCTGTTCATGAACACGGTGCAGCGGCTGCCCAGATCCACCGGGCGGTCTGCAAACAGGCCAAGGCTTGCAAATTCCTTCACGTCATAGCCCAGTGCCTGTGCAAAGGTCTGCAAAAAGCTGCCACAGCCGGAGGAACATGCTTCGTTCAGGAAGATGTTGCTGATGGCACCATCTTCGATCTTAAAGCACTTCATATCCTGACCGCCGATGTCGATGATGAAATCCACATCCGGCATAAAGTATTTTGCAGCGGTAAAGTGAGCCACCGTTTCCACCAGACCGTAATCGCAGCGGAATGCGTTCTTCACCAGCTCTTCGCCGTAGCCGGTGGTGGTCACGCTGGCCACCTGCAGGCCCGGGTGCTCCTTGTAAATTTTCAGCAGCTGTTCCCGGATGAGGGGCAGCGGGTTGCCAAGGTTCGGTTGATAGTTGGTGTAAAGGATCTGGCTCTTCTCGTCCACCACCACCAGCTTGACGGTGGTGGAGCCGGAGTCGATGCCGATATGCACCGGGCCGCACTGCGCGCTGAACGGCACACGCGGCACACTGTGGGACATGTGGCGGGCGTGGAAGGCCTCGTATTCCTCCTTGCTGGCGAACAGCGGCGGCTCGCTGGCGTAGGTGGCAGTGGCAGCATACTGATCCAGCGCATCGGCCACCTCGGACAGAACAAAAGCCTTGTCGGCATAGAGGGCAGCGCCCAGTGCCACATACAGCAGGCTGTTCTCCGGGCAGGTGCCGGTCACGTTCAGCGCTTCGTCAAAGCTCTTGCGCAGCACGCTGCTGAAGGTGAGCGGGCCGCCCAGATACAGGATATTGCCCTTGATGGGACGGCCCTGTGCAAGGCCTGCAATGGTCTGGTTGACCACAGCCTTATAAATGCTGGCAGCAATGTCCTCAGTGCGGGCACCCTGATTGATCAGGGGCTGCACGTCGCTCTTGGCAAACACGCCGCAGCGGGACGCAATGGTGTAGGTGCGCTGTGCATTCTCTGCTGCCTTGTTCATCTCGTCGGCACCCATTTTCAGCAGGGTGGCCATCTGGTCGATGAAGGCACCGGTGCCGCCGGCACAGCTGCCGTTCATGCGCACCTCGGTACCGTTGGTCAGAAACAGGATCTTGGCATCCTCACCGCCCAGCTCGATCACGCAGTCGGTGGCAGGCACAAAGCGCTTGACCGCCACGCGGGTGGAGAACACCTCCTGCACAAAGGGCACGCCGCAGCTGTCGGCCAGACCCATGCCCGCCGAACCGGAAATACTCAGCAGCGCCTTCTGACCGTGCAACTGCTCGGCATCGATGCGGCGCAGCAGCTCCTGCGCCTTTTCCAGAATATGGCTGTAATGCCGTTCGTATGTAGAATACAGCAGCGTATCATGTTCATCCAGCACCACACACTTGATGGTGGTACTGCCGATGTCAAGACCTACTCTCACGTTGTTTTCCTCCTAAGGACAAATGCCGGAGGCAAAGCCCCCGGTGGACGGCAAAATCAATTTCTTTGCCAAAAATTAGTTTGTTAACGAATCATTTTGTCAATTCGCATACAAATGTATTATAATCCAATTTTGCGGCACAATCAATCAGCGTCCTTTATTTTACACAGAAAAAATAGTATTTTCCGCTCAAAAAGTTAAACATTTTGTGAACTTGTCGCTTTTTATGCGGCTGCACCGGTGTCTCGGCAAAGTTTTTTAACCTTTGCCAACAAAAAAGGACTGCCGCACAGGAGCATCTCCCCCGCAGCAGTCCTTTTTCATTATTATAATGCAATCATGCAGCATGCATCACAGCTCGTCCGGGTCGCCGCGCTCCGGCATGGTACGCAGCTCCCGCACCAGCATATTGCGCAGCTGGTACTGATGCTGCTGTGCCTGTGCCGTATCGCCGCCCGTATGCAGCTCTACCGTCGGCTCCGCCATGCGGTCGGCGCACAGCGGAATGGTCACCACTGCCTGTGTGCCCTTTTCCGGTGCGCGCTCCACCCGCAGGCCCCAGCCCATACGGCGGCAGCACTCGCGGCAGAGCAGCAGGCCCAGCTTTGCGCCGCCCAGAAAGCAGCGCCGGTTCTCCAGCCATGTATCCTCGCCTGCTTCCGGCAGGCCGCAGCCATTATCCATCACCGTCAGCTGCCAGAAGCTTTCGCTGCGGCGCAGCATCAGCCGCACTTTGCCGCCCGCACTGCAGGCTCGCAAGGCATTCGAGAGCAGATGCAGGCACAGCAGTTCTGCATCACTGCGGTCCGCCATGATCCGGCAGGCTGTCCAGCCGCCATAGTCCAGCGTCAGTTCCACCCCAAGCTGCGCCTGCACCATATCGGCCTGTGCGGCGACCTGCTGCAGCAGCTGGCACAGGTCCAGCGGATAGAGCCGCGGGTCTTCCTCGGTGCGCAGAAAATCCAGCAGCGACATCACTTCGTTCACAGTGCGGTCCAGCCTTGCCGCCGCAGCGCTGATATCGTTCACCGCCTGTCGGGTCTGCTGGTCGGCACCCACATGCGCAAGGTGCTGGTCCAGATATTCGCAATTGCGTCCGATCAGACCCAGTGCATGGAAGCATGCCTGTTCCACATCCTTCTGCGGGACCGCCTGCGCGGTCAGTGCACCCGCCTCGTTCTGCCGCATCTGCTCCATACCCTTGCGCCTCCTGTGTTTTATGCTCAGTCGTCCTTCTGACGCTGAAGATAATTCTTGACTGTGTAGATCAGTTTACCAGTGGTAGGTTTCTCGTCCGCAAATCCGCTTTCTTCCTTGAAGCGCAGCCACTTGACCGAGGGCTTTGCTTCCAGCTGGTCGATCATACGCCGGATGCCGCTGTCCACAGCAGAGACCGACACATCGTACTGCTCGCTCACCGCCTGCAGGATCTCCTTGCGGATAGCCAGCTTCTGGCTGGTGCCGTACACCACGCCCACCGCACAGGAAAGATAGTTGCAGTTCACGTCCGGCAGCTGGATGCCCCATCCCTCGTACAGTTCCTGACACTTGCGTTCTATGCGCTGGCTCTGCCGTCCCGGCAGGCGGTACAGCTCCCACAGCAGGTTCTTCAGTTCGGCATGGCCCACATAGCAGAACCCATCGCCCGATTCCAGACAGATGGCACTCGTATTCTGCCGCCTGCCCTCATCAAACAGAACAACATTCGGTTTGGGATCCATGCTGCGGATATTCATTAAAAACTCCAGCCCGCTCATATCTTCCAGCTGGCTGCAGAGGATCACAACATCAAACTGACGGCCCTGACGCAGCTGTTCCAGCAGACGGCCGCCGTTCTGGAAGCAGGTGCACTCCAACGCAGGGCTTTGCTCCTGCAGGTAGTTCTTTTCCACCCGCAGCTCCTTGCGGTCGTAGCTTCCAAGTGCGATCTGCAGCGTTTTTGCTGTGTGCTCACTCTCCACGCAACACGCCGCCTTTCTGCCTGAGCTGTTCTGTATCGGTCAGTTCTTCTACCACATCCTGCCAGATCTCCGGCTGGACGCCATTCTCACACAGATAGCGCAGGATCCGGTAGCAGAACTCTGGTGCAGCTGCAATGTAGCAGCTTTGCATGTACTGCCGGTTCCCGGTACGGCAAAGCGTCAGGCAGCAGCCGTCTTCGTTGCCTGTATCCATTGAGTATACCAGCGTATATGCTTTCTGCAACCCGTCGATTGCCGAAAACTGACGGATCATAGGTGAAAATGTACGTTCCATAATTTTTCCTCCCTTGCTACAAGGTCCTGCGACATTTTTAAGGCATTCCTTGTTTTTCTTATCTTATTTTAAAGAGCAAGGAGGGCTGGTTCAATCCTGAAAAAGCGTCTAAAAACATCAAAATCACATTCGTTGCATTTTTTTGTCGTGTTTTTCTGTTCCGCGGCACATTTTATTTTGTACTTGCGTTTGATCGCAGATTTTTTGCGTCGTATTGGCAGTGCAATTCTGCTTTCGTGATGTTTTTCCGTTTTATCAGGATCTTCCGCTATTAAAATAGCACGACGGCGACGCAAATTCAACCTCCACGTCAATTTTTCCTTTATTTTCCTGTTTTTCTGCCTCAAAAGCCAAAAATACCGGTCCGGTCAAAATTTACGTTGAAATATACACAGTTTTTTCATATTGTTCCGGTAAAATAGAAGTGTATAACGCCTTGCTGCGGGTCCTGTATCCGGGCAGTTTATTATAATGTATAGCGGCAGCGTTCCTGCGAGGATGCGCCGGAAAGGCTCACACATGCTCCAACTCAACCACATCAAGAAAGAATACAAGACCGGCGATCTGGTGCAGAAAGCACTGGATGATGTCAGCCTGAACCTGCGGGACAACGAATTCGTCGCCATTCTCGGCCCCAGCGGTTCCGGTAAGACCACCCTGCTGAACGTCATTGGCGGTCTGGACCGCTACGACAGCGGTGATCTGATCATCAACGGCATCTCCACCAAAAAATATACCGACCGCGACTGGGACTCTTACCGCAACCACACCATTGGCTTTGTGTTCCAGAGCTATAACCTCATCCCGCACCAGACAGTGCTTTCCAATGTGGAGCTGGCGCTGACCATCTCCGGCATTTCCGGTGCCGAGCGCCGCAGCCGGGCCACCAAGGCGCTGGAGCAGGTAGGTCTGGGCGACCAGCTGCACAAGCACCCCAGCGAAATGTCCGGCGGCCAGATGCAGCGTGTGGCCATTGCCCGCGCACTGGTCAACAACCCCGACATCCTGCTGGCCGACGAGCCGACTGGCGCACTGGACAGCGACACCAGCATTCAGGTGATGGAGCTGCTGAAGGAGGTGGCCAAAGACCGCCTTGTGGTCATGGTCACCCATAACCCGGAGCTTGCAGAGCAGTATGCTACCCGCATCGTCCGCCTGCGGGACGGCGTGATCCAATCGGACACCGCACCGTTTACGCCGGATGATTCCGCTCAGGTGCCGCCGGTGCACAAAAATCTGGGCCGTTCTTCCATGTCGCCGCTCACCGCTCTCGCGCTGAGCTTCAACAACCTGCTCACCAAAAAGACCCGCACCCTGCTCACCGCGTTTGCCGGTTCCATCGGCATCATCGGCATTGCGCTCATCCTTTCGCTCTCGGCCGGTGTGAGCAATTATATCCAAGAGATGGAACGCTCCACCCTTTCGGAATATCCGCTGCAGCTCTCGACCACCGGCGTGGACCTTGCCGCCCTGCTGGATCCGGAAAGCTACACCAGCGCCGTTGCCGACAACACCAATGTGGGCACCACCAGCACTTCTTCCACCCCGGAGGGCATGGTCACGGTGCGTGAACTGCTGAGCCAGCTGACCGAGGATAATTCCTCTGTCAATGACCTTGCTTCCCTGAAAAAATATCTGGACAGCAGCGAGTGCACCATCTCGGAGGATGCTGCTTCCATCGAGTATACCTACGGCACCGTACCGCTGATCTACCGCCAGAACAAGGACGGCACCGTGCGCCAGATCTTCCCGGACAGCAGCCTTTCTGCGCTGAACAACACCACCTCTGCCGCCGGCATCGTCTCTTCCATGACCAACCAGAGCGTGTTTACCGAGATGGCCGAAGAGCCTTCGCTGTACGAAGATCAGTACGATGTCAAGGCAGGCCGCTGGCCGGAAAGCTACAACGAGGCCGTTCTTGTGCTGAATTCGGATGGCAGCATCAGCGACTACGCTCTTTATATTCTGGGCATTGAGGACGACAGCGTGATGATGCGTTTTCTGCAGGAGTACGCAAAAAACAAGAACACACAGGCTCCCACCGGCTACGGCACCTACCCCTACGATACCTTTGTGGGCCTGAAATATAAGATCGTTACCAACTCAGACTATTACGTTTATGACGAAGAACGCCAGATCTGGCGCAACCGCTCCGACGATGAAGCGTATGTGGAGCAGCTTGTGGAAAACAGTCCGGATCTGACCATCGTGGGCGTGGTGCAGCCCCGCGCAGATGCCAGCTCCACCATTCTGCCCATAGGCGTTGCCTATACCCATGCACTCACCAACTACGCCATCGACCATGCGGCCGAAAGTGAAGTGGTAAAGCAGCAGCTTGCCGACCCGGAAGTGAACGTGCTGACCGGCGAGCGCTTTGATGCCGACCAGCGCAAAACCGATCTTGACATTTCTTCCCTGTTCTCGGTGGATACCGATATGCTGAAGGATTCCTTCCAGTTCGATGCAAGCAAGCTGCAGTTCGACCTGAGCGGTGCATTTGATCTGCAGGATGGCAGCTTTGACTTTTCCTCCATCCTTGATCCGTCCGCATTCCAGCTGGATCTGAGCGATCTGGACCTGAGCGACATCGACATGAGCGATGTGGAGCTGCCGGACATGGACGCGCTGGATCTGAGCCAGTTGTTTGCCGATATGGACCTGTCCGTCTCGGAGGATGCGCTGCAGAGCCTGATGAAGAAGATCATGAATGGCTATAAGCGCTATATCATCGGCAACGGCATCTTGAATCTGGATAAGATCGGTTTCTCTTCCTATATGGAGAGCGACCAGTTCAAACAGCTTCTGTCCGAATCCATGGGCGACCTGCTGGACACCACCGGCCTGCAGGAGCAGTTCACCGCTTCACTTCAGCAGAACCTGCAGGGCATCATGACGAGCTATCTGCAAAGCTACTCGGAACAGCTGAGTCAGAAGCTGGGCGAAGCTCTGCAGACCAAACTTACCGCTGCCATTCAGACCCAGATGAGCACCGTGATGCAGCAGCTGATGACCCAGCTGACCACTCAGTTCAGCCAGCAGATCCAGTCCGCCATCCAGAACAACATCGCTCAGCTCAGCAGTCAGGTGGAAGATGCCCTGAAGATCGACCCCACCGTGTTCCAGAGTGCCGTGCAGGTGAACATGAGCACCGACGACCTTGTGGATCTGGTCAAAATGAACCTGCAGTCCAGCACCACCTCCTACGGCAGTGTTCTTGGTGCACTGGGCTATTCGGATTATGCCAAGCCCGGCAGCATCTGGATCTACCCCAAGAGCTTTGAGGCCAAGAACCGCATCGTGGACAGCCTGAATGCCTACAACGCCGCCATGCGTGCGCAGGGAGAAGAGGACAAGGTGATCGTATTCTCGGATACGGTCGGCACCCTGATGAGCGCCGTGACCAGGATCGTGGATATGGTCAGCAATGTGCTGGTGGCCTTTGTTGCCATCTCGCTGGTGGTTTCTTCCATCATGATCGGTGTCATCACCTATATCAGCGTGCTGGAACGCCGCAAGGAGATCGGTATTCTGCGTGCCATCGGTGCATCCAAGCACAATGTCTCCGAGGTGTTCAATGCCGAAACCTTCATTATCGGAATGTGCTCCGGCGTGATCGGCGTGGGCCTGTGCCTGCTGCTGCTGATCCCCGGCAACATGCTCATCCACTCCATTGCAGGAACCACCAGCGTCACCGCTGTGCTGCCGCCCAAGGCTGCACTGATCCTGATCGTTCTGGCTACCCTGCTCACGATCCTTGGCGGCCTGATTCCCGCCCGCAGCGCAGCCAAGTGCAACCCCGTCACCGCCCTGCGTTCTGAGTAAATTCCTTTCTCTGCAAGCAAAAGGAGTCGCTGCATCACGCAGCGGCTCCTTTTTTGATGTCCGGTGCTTTATCTCAATTTCTCGTGTAATTCCTCATGCAGTTCCTCGCGCTCTTCCTTCAGTTCCTGCTTGAGAGTCCGGTCGATCTCCTGTGTCTCCTGCCGGATCTCAGTCAGATCCTTTTCGATCGCAGGGTTTTCTTTGATTTCTTCCCGGATGAACATGAGTGCAAAGCTTACCAGCAGCAGCCCGCAGGAGATCCAGATGGTCTTTTCTGCCAGCCGCGCTGCGCCCACGCTTCCAATACCGGCACCCACCGCGAACAGCACGATGATGCCAAAATAACGCATCATCCGGTCCTTAGCTTTCGGCTCATGGGTCTTGCGCCAGATGCAGAATGCTTCCACACCGCTGCGCAGGTCACCAATGCACATAGTGCTGGCAAATGCATAGCCGTTCACCTTGCGGAACGCCTGCACCTGCATCGCGCAGGAGAAGGAAACGATGGCGTTTGCCAGCAGATTCTGCTCCTGCGGTAAAAAACCTACAACGAACAGCAGAAGCACTTCGCCCAGCACCACCAGCTGCCGCCAGTGAAGCCGCTGCATGTCACGAAAACACTCCCGCATCTTTTCTGCCACCAGTACGCCCAGCGCAAAAGCACACAGAGGAACCAGATAGTGTAGCACCCGATCCCACTGACCATCCATGATGTTGGCACTCAGCAGCACGATGTTGCCGGTCTGTGCATTTGCAAACACCTTGCCGCGGAACAGATACGTATAGGCATCCTGCAGCCCGCCCGAAAGCGAAAGGAACACCGCCGTCAGGAAGGACTCCGACATCTGCCCATGATGTTTTGTTTTCATATTACCTTTTCCCCTCTTTTCGCACCCTATTATAATATATTTTTACATCTTGGTTCATATCAATTTTACATGTCATGCATGTATATCCCTGCGTCCTGCCAGAGCCAAAAATACGGCCGTGCCCGGCCCGCACTTTGCATTCCCTCACAGGTTGTGTTAGAATAAGAAAAAAGCTTTTCCAAAGGAGAACTTCCTTATGCCGAATATTGTCGAGATCACAGACCTTTCCGCACCGGAGCTGGATGTCTATGCCCGCCTGACGCAAGCGCAGCTGCGCAATCGTCTGGAGCCGGATAAAGGCATCTTTATTGCCGAAAGCCCCAAGGTGATCACCCGTGCGCTGGATGCCGGATACACCCCGCTCTCCCTGCTCATGGAGCGCAAACAGATCACCGGCCCGGCTGCCGTTATCCTGACCCGCTGCGGTGATGCCCCGGTGTACACAGCCGACCGTGAGACCCTTGCCAGCCTGACCGGCTTCGTACTGACCCGCGGCGTGCTGTGCGCCCTCCGCCGCCCGCTGCCGCGCAGCGTGGAAGAGGTCTGCCGCAATGCCAGCCGGGTGGCCGTTCTGGAGGGCATTGTGGACTCCACCAATGTGGGAGCGATCTTCCGCAGCGCCGCTGCACTGAACATGGATGCCGTGCTCGTTACTCCTTCCTGCTGCGACCCGCTGTGCCGCCGTGCCGTGCGTGTGAGCATGGGCACCGTGTTTCAGGTGCCCTGGGCGCAGATTGGCACCTGTCCTGCCGACTGGCCGGAAAACGGCATTGCTCAGCTGCACAGTCTTGGCTTCAAGACTGCTGCCATGGCTCTGAGCGACCGCTCCGTAAGCATTGACGACAGCGCTCTTTCCGCTGAGCCGAAGCTCGCCATCGTGCTGGGCACAGAGGGTGACGGCCTTGCCCACAGCACCATTGCCGCCTGTGACTACACCGTAAAGATTCCTATGTCCCACGGCGTGGATTCCCTGAACGTTGCCGCTGCCAGCGCTGTTGCTTTCTGGCAGCTAGGCAACCGCTGATGAGCCAGGCTTTTGGCCCTGCCCAAAATACTTGACAAATCGCCCGAACAGAGTTACACTTACAGGGTCATCACATGGGCCTATAGCTCAGCTGGGAGTGCAAGCGTATCGCTTTTGTGCCCCACAGAGTTGTGGGCATTAGAATGGGGAGTATGTCGGTTGGTCGCCCAACCGAGTCACGCCCCTAAATATGGGCCTATAGCTCAGCTGGGAGCCCATGCGGTCCTTAAACAATCTGGAGTTATATACCACGCGCCCCCAAGCGGTTTTTGGGGGCTTAAATATGGGCTCGTAGCTCAGTTGGGAGCCCATGCGGTCCTTAAACAATCTGGAGTTATATACCACGCACCCCCAAGCGGTTTTTGGGGGCTTAAATATGGGCTCGTAGCTCAGTTGGGAGTGCAAGCGTTGCATTCCCGATCTGGTGTTATAGCTCATTTGCCCCCATTAGAAATTGGGTGCTTTTTTGTGGGCTCGTAGCTCAGTTGGGAGAGCGTTCGGTTCGCATCCGAAAGGTCGAGGGTTCGACTCCCTTCGAGTCCATAAAACGCCGTATCGTGTTAAACGATACGGCGTTTCTTTTTGTCTTTCTTTGCAAAATCGTGCATCATTCGTCTTAACAGCGCAAAATCGCGTGTGCAGCATTTTTAGGCACAATGCTTATGGTTTCACCTGCTGTTTTGTCTAAAACGACGATTGCAACGGTGTACAAAGGGAACATAATAAAAAACTTAATAATGGACTGCCAATCTTACACAAAGTACCGCCCAAACGAGACTACGGGCGGTATTTTTGTATCATGGCGGAGAAAGGAGGAACTTCCCACGGGGGCTTGACTGAAAAGTTGAGCCCCTTTTTTCATGCCAAAAAACAGGAGGTAAATGCTTATGGCAGATGATAAAACCACAAAAACGCCGGAACAGCCGGTAACGGATAGCGGGCCGGGCAAGGAAACGCCTCCCGCTCCCCCAAAAGAGCCGGAGAAGGTTTCCGTTTCCCCGGAGCCGGAAAAAAAGACGGAACCGGAGGTAAAGAACCCGCAGGTTTCCGTCTATAACTTCGCTGAAATTATGAAGGAAAAGAAAGCCGAGGAACGGGCGGCAACTCCCAGCGGGGAAAAGCCTGACCCGACAAAAGCGGAGAAACCGGAAAAGCAGCCGGAGGCTCCGAAGAAAGCGGAGGAAAAACCCAAAGAGCCGGAACAGCCGAAGCGCCGGGGCCGTCCCCCGAAAGCAGATAAGGACAAGGCCGCAGCCCTGAAGCCCAAAGCTCCTGCACAGAAACCGGAAAAGGCGGTCAAAAAGGAACCGGAGAAAAAAACGGCTCCAACGGTACAGGCTGCTCCCGCTCCGAAGGAATCCGAAAAGCCGAAGGATGCACCACGCCGGGGCAAGGAGCAGATCGTCTATATCAAGCTGAACGAACTCCACGCCTTTAAGAACCATCCCTTTGAGGTCCGGGATGATGAAGAAATGCGGGCTATGGTGTCCAGCGTCAAGGACAAGGGCGTGACCCAGCCCGCTATCGTCCGTCCCCGTGAGGATGGCGGCTATGAAATCGTGTCCGGCCACCGCCGCCAGAAGGCCAGCGAGCTTGCCGGATATGCGGATATGCCCTGTATTGTTCGCAATCTGACGGACGATGAAGCCATCACGCAGATGGTCGAGGACAATCTCAACCAGCGTGAAGAAATCCTCCCCAGTGAGCGGGCCAAAGCCTTGAAAATGCAGCTTGAGGCCATCAAGCACCAGGGCTCCCGCACTTCGGGCCAGATTGACCCGAAGGACGCAGGAAAACGCTCCAACGAAATTGTAGCCGAGCGCAATAAGATGGCGGTCAAGCAGGTGCAGCGGTATATCCGGCTCAATGAGCTGGTTCCCGACCTGATGAAGCTGATGGATGAAAAAAAGCTGGGCTTTACTACGGCGGTGGAGCTTTCCTATATCGGCAAGAAGAACCAGAACTATATCGCCGTCGCCATTGACAGCCAGCAGTCCTCGCCTTCACAGGCGCAGGCAAAGCGTATGCGTGAGCTGGACGAAAAGAAGCTGCTCAACGGGGATGTGATCGACGGCATTATGATGGAGGACAAAAAGGAGGTAGACAAAGTGATTTTGACAGGTGCGGAATTGAGCAAGTATTTCGGCAAGGAAACTACGCCGAGGGAAATGAAGGACCAGATCATCAAGCTGCTGGACGACTGGAAGGGTCAGCAGAAGGAACATGAAAAGCCGGAGAAGAAAACCGAACAGGAAAAGTAAGCCCAAACTTCGGGTCAGCATGGCCCGAGGATTACGGGGCTCTGCCCCGCGCCCCGAAGCTCTGGAGATATAAATTATTCCCCGTCGCCAGTTATTCCGTAGCATAGCCGGGAAAATCAGTCAAGGGCAGCGCCGCCGCAGGCGGTGCCGGAGGCACCCTTGACGGATTTCTTCCGGTTATGCTTTTTCCCGGTCAAGCGACGGGGATATAAATTCTCCAGAGCCGTTCCCCTTCCCGGGGGAAGGGGCGGAGGGGTTGGGCGAACTATTGCTTTTCCCTAAACCTAAACAGAAATGGAGGCTCAACCAATGAAACGACCTTTAGCATACCTGAGCGCCGCATGGAGCGGCGAGCCGGATGTTGATATGGAGCTGGCGGCCCACTACTGCCGTCTTGCTTATGAGTCGGGCTTTTCCCCGATCTGCCCGCTCTTGTATCTGCCGCTGTTTTTGAATGACAGCGTTCCCGAGGAACACAAGGCCGGGATTGATATGCGCCGGGATATGCTGCGGCGCTCCCACACCCTGATCGTCTGCGGCAGCGCTGTGGATGAGGATGTAAAAAACGATATTGCGGTTGCCGGGCGGCTGGGCATTGCGGCGACCACACTGGAAGGGGTGCTTGCCGTGAAGGGACACGGCACCCCGGGCCATGCCGGACATTAAGCTGGGAAGCCTTTTTGACGGGATTGGCGTGTTCCCTCTGGCTGCTTCCCGGTGCGGTATCCGTCCGGTATGGGCCAGTGAGATTGAAAAAGCGCCCATCTCCATAACCAAAAGGCACTTTCCCGACATGGTGCATTTGGGGGATATTACGAAGGTGGACGGCGGGAAAATCCCACCTGTCCATATAATTACCTTCGGTTCCCCCTGTCAGAACCTTTCTCTGATCGGCAACCGCTCCGGCCTTGCCGGGGCAAAATCAAGCCTGTTCTATCAGGCGTTTCGTATCATACAGGAAATGAGGGATGCTACTGATAACCTATATCCAGCTATCGCTGTTTGGGAAAACGTCATGGGAGCGTTTTCTACAAATGACCGGATGGACTTTAGAGCCGTCCTATCCGCCTTCTCGGACACCGAAGTTCCAATGCCTCCTTCGGGAAGATGGGGAAACGCCGGAATGGTGCGAGGGGGAACGCCTGATGTGTGCTGGCGGCTCATGGACGCCCAGTATTGGGCAGGCTCCCGAAGGCTGGCACGAAGGCAGCGGATTTTCGTCGTGGCGGATTTTGGAGGCAGACGTGCCGCAGACATACTATTTAAGCCCCGTCCAATGCTCCCACTTCCTCCGCCTTGCGGAGAGGGCTGGCGGGCCGCCGCCGAAGGAGATCGAACAGCTTCTTTTGAAACAGGGTGGCAGATACCAGTCATCCACCCCTTTCAGTGCTTCCGTATGCGGGGAGCGGCAAAAAGGCAGGAAAAAACGGCCTTCCAAAACAGCTTCGGATTACCAACTGACCCTTTTCCCACTCTTTTAGCCAGTGATGTAACGCCCTTTGCCTTCTGGTATGAGGGCGACCCGAAGGGCGGCTGTATCCGTTTTCTGACGGAAACGGAAAGCGAACGGCTGATGGGGCTGCCAGAGGGCTGGACAAAGTACGGGGCGGACGGCGTGGAGATCCGGCCTCTGCAACGCTACAAGGCACTGGGAAACGCGATTGCCCTCCCTTGCGCCGATTACATTATGACCGGGATTTATGAGGTGCTGGCTGACCGGGCCGGAAAGGAGGAATGAGCCCATGTTTGAAGCCTATATAACCAATACAGCCCTATACCCCTTAATGGGGATTGAGGTAGGGACAACGGTACATTTCCCCATGACGACACAGGAGTTGCAGGCCGCCCTTGCCAAAATCGGGATAGACGGGAAACGGTACAGCGAAGTGTTCTTTACCAGCTTTGACAGTGATGTGCTGGGGCTCTACGATCATCTCTACGAATGTGAGAACATCGACGAGCTGAACGAGCTGGGCCACGCCCTGCTGGAAGTACGGGATAAGGGCGGACTGGAAACCTTTGAAGCCGCTCTTGTCTTGGGAAACCACACAAGGAGCGTGAAGGATTTGATAAACCTGACGCAGAACCTTGACCTTTACCGCTTTTACCCGGATATTTCCGATGATGAAGGGCTGGGCCGTCTTTACGCCGACGAGCTTGGGACTATCGACATACCGGAGCACATTCAGAACTACTTCGATTATGAGGCATACGGGCGGGATGTGCGTATCAACGAGGGCGGCGTATTCGCTCCCGGTGGGTATGTGTCGGCAGTCCCGGAGGGCTTCAAGGAGTATTACCACGGGCCGCAGGACATTCCGCCGGAACACCGGATATTTGCCTATCCTGAAAAGGCCGAGCCTGTCCACTCCATTCTCGCTGCACTCAAACGGTTTCAAGAAGCCCCACCCGCTCCGAAAAAGGACAAGGCGGGGCCTTCCCATGAAGAACGGTAAGACTTCGGGCCAGCATGGCCCGAAGCATAAAGGAGGTGCATACCATCAACTTTTACCCTATCAATGAAGGAGCCGCCCGCCGGGCAAAAGAAATGAACAGCTTTTCCGACTACAAGGAAGGGAGCGCAACGGCGGAATACCGGGCAATGGTGGACAAGGCCGCCGCCATAGCGGAAAAGCAGAAATCCCGGGTGGACCCCATGTACCATGAGAAGATCGACCATCTGTTAGACACCTACGCCCGCAAGCTGGCCGAAAACATGAACCAAGGCTTTGCCATTGACGCGAGGGTTCCCTCTGTGCTGATCGCCGGGCCTTCCAATTTCCCGGTGGGAAAGAAGGAAAAACAGAACCGGGCGCGGGACAGCAACATGGAGGAATGGCGGCATATTCAAGGGCTGCTGGATAAGATACGCAGCACCGGCATGGGCGGGATCAGCGCCGATGACCCGGCAGCGATTGAAAAGCTCCAGAAGAAGCTGGACGGGCTGGAACGCTCCCAGCTCATTATGAAGGAGGTCAACGCCTATTACCGCAAGCATGGCAAGCTGGACGGCTGTGCGCTGCTGTCGCCGGACCAGATTGAAAAGCTGAAAGCAAGCATGGCGTCAAGTTGGCGAAGCGACCCGAGGCCCTTTGAAAGTTACCAGCTAACCAACAACAATGCGGAGATCCGCCGGGTAAAGGCCCGTATCGAACAGCTTTCCAAACAGGCACAGCAGGAATTTTCCGGCTGGGAGTTCGACGGGGGCCGTGTGGAAATGAACCGGGAGGACAACCGCTTGCAGGTGTTCTTTGACGGAAAGCCTGACGCGGACACCCGGGCCGAGCTGAAAAGCAGCGGCTTTCGTTGGGCTCCCAGCGTGGGCGCATGGCAGAGGCAGCTCACGGACAACGCCATCCGGGCGGCTGACCGTCTGGAATGTATCAAGCCACTGTCCGGCGAAAAGCCCTCCCAGCTTCAAAAGAAGCCCTCTATCTTGCAGACCATGCGGGAACAGGGCGAAAAAGTCCAGACGGAGCCGGAAAAGAAAGCTCCGTCCGGCAGAGATGCCGAGCGGTAAACCTCGGGCCACATTGGCCCGAGGTTTTCTGTTCCCCGAGATTGTACGGGGGCCTCCCGGATAGCGGGAACCCCGACGGAAAGGAGGTTTTATGCAGGAAGAAGTAAACCAAAAAACGGTTGCCCTTTCGATCAGGACAACGAAGCTCACGGGAAAAGTGCTGGCTGCCGCTCTTGGGAAGGTAGCGCGGGCACTGCAAAAGCACCACCGGAAGGCGCTGACCCCGCAGGGACGCCAGAGCGTGAAAAAGCTGATGAACCACTATGGCGGCAAAAGCACCATGCCCTATGTGGGAGCCCCAAAGGATTTTGACCGGATCGCGAAGGAGTTCCATGTGGACTACGCTTTCCATAAAGTGAGCCCCGGCCATTACCTGCTGTTTTTCAAAGCCAATCAGGCGGACGCTATCACGGCGGCCTTCCAGAAGTACAGCGCAAAGGTGCTGAACAAAGAGCAGGACAAGGCTTCCATCCTCGGTCAGCTTCGGAAATTCACGGAGCAGATCAGGACGCAGGCAAAGGAAAAGCAGCGGACCAGAGAGGCGGTGAAGGACGGACGTTGAGTGACAAGATCAGAAAATATGTGCTCCCAAACCTGCCGTACCTCTTTGTGTTCTGGTTTTTCTCCAAAATCGGGACGGCCTACCGGATCGCCCCCGGCACAGACCTCGGGACAAAGCTCATGGGGATGCTCGATACCTTCCCCAAAGCCTTTGAAACCTACTGGCCGGGGCTGGGCGGTATTGACCTGCTGGTGGGCCTTGCCGGTGCGGCTTGGGTGTATCTGCTGATACAGTCAAAGATCAGGAAGGCAAAAAAATTCCGGCGGGATGCGGAGTACGGCACCGCCCGCTTTGGAACAAAGGAGGATATAAAGCCGTTTGTAGACCCTAAATTTCAGAACAATGTCATTCTGACCGGGACGGAGTTCCTTACCATGAATACCCGTCCGAAGATACCCGCCAATGCCCGGAACCTAAACGCCTGTGTCATCGGCTCGTCCGGCTCGGGAAAGACAAGGTTCTGGCTGACCCCGCAGCTCCTTCAAGCCCATTCCTCGTATGTGGTGGTAGACCCGAAGGGCGGCACCCTCGACCAGTGCGGGCGGTTTCTGCAACAGGAGAAATACAGGGTGCGGGTGTTCAACAGTATCGACTTTTCAAAATCCATGCACTACAATCCGCTGGCCTATATCAAGACGGAAAGCGATGTTTTGAAATTCGTTACCGCCCTGATCGCCAACACCAAAGGCGACGGCAAGGAGGGCGACGAGTTCTGGACCAAAGCCGAAACCCTCTTGTACTGTGCCCTTGTGGCCTACATCGTCTTTGAGGGGCCGGAGGAAGAACGCAACATGAATACGCTGGTGGAAATGATAAACAGCATGGAAGTCCGGGAGGATGACGAAACCTTCAAAAATGCGGTGGACTATATGTTTGACGGGCTGGAACGCCGCAGTCCCCAGCACTTCGCCGTGAGGCAGTATAAGAAATACAAGCTCGCCAGCGGAAAGACGGCGAAATCAATTCTGATTAGCTGTGGTGCGAGGTTGGCACCATTTGATATTCCCCAACTTCGGGAGATCATGTCTTATGACGAACTGGAGCTGGATAAGCTGGGGGATGAAAAATCAGCGCTGTTCTTTCTTATCAGCGACACGGACACCACCTACAACTTTTTGGTTGCCCTCGCTTTTTCGCAGATGTTCAACCTTCTGTGTGAACGGGCTGACAACACCTATGGCGGGCGTCTGCCCTACCATGTGCGGGTGCTGTGGGACGAGGCTGCCAACACCGGGCAGGTGCCGGGGCTGGAAAAGATTGTGGCCGTCATCCGCTCCCGTGAGATCAGCCTGACGCTTTTTTATCAGGCAATGAGCCAGTGCAAGGCATTGTACAAAGACCATTCCGAAACCATCATGGGCAACATGGACAGTATCGTATTCCTCGGAGGCCGGGAGGCTTCCACCCTAAAGGATATTTCGGAAAACTGGCTGGGCAAGGCCACCATCTCTATGCAGACCGAGGGCCGCAGCCGGGGCCAGTCTGAAAGTTACAGCCAGAATATGCAGCGGCTTGGCCGGGAACTGATGACCACCAGCGAGATCACCACCATGCCCGGGGATAAATGTATCTTGCAGCTTCGGGGGCTCCCGCCCTTCCTGTCCCCGAAGTATGACTTGAAAAAGCACCCGAATTACAAGTACACAGCCGAATTTGATAAAAAGAAAAACGCCTTCCGCTTGGAAAGCCTGTTCCGCCACCGGCCATTGAGACTAAAGCCGGAGGACGAATACACGGTGTACGAAGTGGACGGCTCCGACACGGACGAAGAAGCTGACCTGTTGAATTTCGATGATCTGGACAGCGACGAGTTTGTGTAACTTCGGGCCATGATGACCCGAAGCGCCGCCGATGTGGGCGGCTTTTTTTGTACCCAAAATCATCAAACAAACAAAATGGAGGAACGTATATGGAATTTTTCAATCAGGCAATCGACATTCTCAAAATTCTGGTCATGGCTCTTGGCGCCGGTCTGGCGGTATGGGGCGTCATCAACCTTCTGGAAGGTTACGGGTCGGACAACCCTGCGGCAAAAAGCCAGGGCATTAAGCAGTTCATGGCTAATTAAAGGGAACAAAAAGAAAGGGAATGCACAATCCAGA
>OGEK01001192.1_pt1 | contig 19636 bp, 21 predicted proteins | sample 1570641 | NCBI WGS metagenome assembly OGEK01 (sample SAMEA2582136, study PRJEB24529) | metagenome | biome: Human gut stool | place: China | collected 2011
ACAGGCGGGGTCGGAGTAGAGGCGGAGCTTTTCCACCTCGGCCCGGCTCACGGCGTCCAGCACCACCGGGGAGGGCGGGTAGGGGCTCTCGTTGGTGTTGAGCTTGATGTATTTCTGGTCCTGCGGCTGCTCCCCCGGGGTGTAGGGGGTGACAGCTTGCAGTGTATTGGAAAGATATTTACTCACGTTTCTGCCTCCTCGTCAGCATCCTAGCCCTCTCCGTCATCGCTAACGCGATGCCACCTCTCCCAAAGGGAGAGGTCTTGGCTCCCCCTTTGGGGGAGCTGGCGCAAAGCGCCTGAGAGGTTTATTCGTATCGAATCGTCACACTGCGGGCGTGGGCGTGCAGGCCCTCCCGCTCGGCAAAATCGGCAATGCGGGGGGCAACCTCGCCCAGCGCCTCCCGGGTGTAGTAAATAAAGCTGGATTTCTTGACGAAGTCATCCACGCCCAGGGGGCTGGAGAAGCGGGCGGTGCCGCTGGTGGGCAGGGTGTGGTTGGGGCCTGCGAAGTAATCACCCAGCGCCTCGGGCACATTGCGGCCCAGGAAGATGCTGCCCGCGTTCTTGATCTCGTTCAGCACGCCGAACGGGTCTTCCACACAGACTTCCAGATGCTCGGGTGCAATGATGTTGCAGGCCTCAATGGCCTTGTGCAGGTCCGCACAGACGATAATCTTGCCGTTGTCGTCCACGCTGGCCCGGGCAATGGCGGCACGGGGCAGCTGAGGGATTTGAACCTCCAGCTCGGCCTGCACGGCCTTGGCAAGCTCCGGGCTGTCGGTGACAAGGACGGGGCTGGCCAGCTTGTCGTGCTCGGCCTGGCTCAGCAGATCAGCTGCCACCCAGGCGGGGTTGCAGCCGCCATCGGCCAGTACCAGAATCTCACTGGGACCTGCGATCATATCAATGCCCACCTTGCCGAAGACTTTCCGCTTGGCGGTGGCAACGTAGATGTTGCCGGGGCCCACGATCTTGTCCACCGCCGGGATGGTCTGGGTGCCGTAGGCCAGCGCGGCCACGGCCTGGGCGCCGCCGGTCTTGAAAATTTTGGTCACGCCGGCGGTGGCCGCCGCGGCCAGGATGACGGGGTTCACCTTGCCGTCCTTGCCCGCCGGGGTAGTCATGACGATCTCGGACACGCCCGCCACCTTGGCCGGGATGACGTCCATGAGGACGGTGGAGGGGTAGGCCGCCGTGCCGCCCGGGACGTAGACACCCGCCTTTTCAATGGGGGTGTACTTCTGGCCCAGCACGATGCCGGGCTTGTCGTTGACCACAAAGTTCTTGTGCACCTGCTGGCGGTGGAAGCTCTCGATGTTGGCGGCGGCTTCTTTCAGGGTTTCGAGGAAGTAGGGGTCCATGTTGGCAAAGGCGTCCTCGATCTCCTCCTGCGTCACCTGTAAATTCTCGATCTCCGCGCCATCGAACTTGAGGGCATACTCTTTCAGCGCTTCATCGCCCCGGGCGCGGACGTCCGCAAGGATGGCGTCCACCACGTCTTCCACGTTCTTCTCGGCGCGGATGTCGCGGTTTAAAATCTCTTCCGGCTTAAGCGAGTCAAAATCATAGAGCTTGATCATTTTGCTGCCTCCTGTTCTGCAAGTGCTGCCCGCAGCTTTGTGAGCATGAGTTCCATCTCGTTGTGTTTGAACTGGTAGCTGGCCTTATTGGCAATGAACCGGGCCGAGACGGGCATGAACTCCGTGACCACTTTCAGGCCGTTTTCCCGGAGGGTGGTGCCCGTCTCCACGATGTCCACGATGACGTCCGAGAGGCCCAGGATGGGGGCCAGCTCAATGGAGCCGTTCAGCTTGATGATGTCGATGTCCCGGCCCATGGACGCGTAATAGCTTTTTGCAACATTGACGAACTTGGTCGCCACCCGCACCGGGCGGCTTGGGTCGTCCTGGTAATCCGCCGGGGCGGCCACGCACATCCGGCATTTGCCCAGGCCGGTGTCCAGCAGCTCGTAGACATCGGCAGAGGCCTCCGTCAGGATATCCTTGCCCACGATGCCCACATCCGCCGCGCCGTGCTCGACGTAAATGGCAACGTCGCTGGGCTTGACGAGGAAGTAGCGGATGCCCGCCGCCGGGTTCTCCACCACCAGCTTGCGGGTGGCGTTGTAGTCCTCCGGGCAGCCGTAGCCGATCCTGGCCAGCAGGTCGTAGACCTTATCGCCCAGGCGGCCCTTGGGCAGGGCCACATTCAGCATTCCTTGATCGGCGTTCTGCTGCTGGACGGGCGGCAGCGGGGCGCTCAGGCGGTCCAGCTCGTCCAGATAGACGGCAAACCCGATGGCGTCCGCCCCGGGGGTGAATTTCTGCATCAGCAGGTCGTACCGGCCGCCCTTGAGCAGGGGCCGGGGCAGAGGGCGGAGATAGCCCTGGAAAATAAGGCCGTTGTAATACTCCATCTCGCCCGCAAGGGTCAGGTCCAGCCGGATGCTGCCGCCCGCCTTTGCCAGCGGCTCGGCCAGCGCGTTAAGCTCGGCCACGGCAGCCTCCATCCGGGCGTTGCGGCAGAGGGCCGCGGCCTTGGGCAGGGCCACGGCATACTCCCCGCTGAGGGAGAGCAGGGCCGTCAGGGCGTTGGCATCGGCATCTGAAAGGCCCGCCGCTTTGGCAGCCGCCCGCAGCTCATGGATGTTCTTGGCCCGCAGCGTTTCCAGCAGGCCGGGGCGGGCGGCCTCCGGCACGCCCAGCGCGTCGAACAGGCCGAAGAGATAGCCCATGTGGCTGATCTCCAGCACCCACGGCTGGCCCATCTGCTCCAGTGACCGGGCCGCCAGGCAGACCGTCTGCCGCACCTCCGGCTCTTTCACCTCGCCCAGCAGTTCAAGGCCCATCTGGGAGATCTCCTTGAACGTGTGGCTCTCCGCCGAGGGGCGGTAGACGTTCTCGTGGTAATAATATTTCAGCGTTTCGCCCGGGGCGGGCTGTGCCGTCTTGGCAATGGAAAGGGTCACGTCCGGCTTGAGGGCCAGCAGGCGGCCATCCAGATCAGTAAACGTGATGACCTGCTCCGAGGAGAGGAAACTGCGGTTCTCCTGATACAGGCCATACTCCTCAAACCGGCCCATGTGGTATTTGCGGCAGCCCGCCGCTTCGTACAGCGCGCGGAGCGCAAAGGAGGCACGCTCCTTAGGCTGCAGCCGTGCAAGATCAAACTCCATGCTGTCTCCTCATTTCTTTCCCAGTGTTTTTCCACGCCTTTTGCACGGCACATTCCGTGCAGGCTTTTCCTGCAGCCGATGCAGGATGTTCTGGTTTCATTTTACTTTATCTTGGTAAAGTTGTAAAGCATAAAAGTGACAGCCTTTTGATTTTCCAGCAAAAATTTTCTGGTGTGTTTGCCAGTTGTCCGTTCTCAGTGGACAAATCCACCGTATCCTGGCTCTTTTGGGCGCAAAAAAGCCCCCGGAGGGTGTTTTACCACTCTCCGGGGGCTTTCTATGCGTGTTGTGCCTTGGCTCACACGACCAACGTTTTACTCAATTGCAATCAGATTCGGGTTCTCAGGCAAAGCCTTCGTCTGCTGAGAAGCAGGCAGCTCGATGTGCAGGACGCCATCCTCGAACTTCGCGTGGATGTCTTCTTTCTTCACATCGCCCACGTAAAAACTGCGCGCGCAGGTGCCGGAGAAGGATTCGCGCCGCAGATAGCGGCCCTCTTGATCCTTTTCATCGTTGCTGTGGCTGCGCACTGCCTGAATGGTCAGGTAGCCGTCGTCCAGTTCCATCTGGACGTCTTCCTTCTTGCAGCCCGGCAGGTCAACAGCTACTTCGTAGCCATTGTCCGTCTGTTTGACATCGGTCTTCATCATGTTTGCACCGCGCTTACCAAAGGCGCCACGAGCCTCACGGTTCATAGCACGTTCCAGTGCAGCGTCATTCCAGAACGGATCGAAGAAATCATCGAACAGGTTTTCATGGAAAACAGTCGGCATAAGCATAAATCATTCCTCCAATCCCGGCGTTCGGGTCGGGGCAAAAAATCTGAAGCGTCCATTCGGAAAGGCTTTCCGGGGAGCCTTGCGGCTCTCCTTTTGCCCTTCCTCCTGAGCACGCCACTGTTATAGCACCGTTTATTAGCAATGTCAAGCCTAGAGTGCTAAAATTCACAGAAGAATCATACTTTGATAAAATTTCATGCAATCTTTCAAGAATTCACTCGTTCTATCGTGTTTTATTCGTCTTCACTTCCGACACATTGCAGTGCAGATATGGAGCCCTGATTATAAATTATTTTTTGCGGCACGTTTTTCGGCCAGCTGGTAGACATCCTCTGCCGGAATTGTTTCCGCAGGCGTAAAATTCTGCAAGCGGCTTTCTGCCAGCCGGAGAAGCTTTGCGTCCTCCACCTCTTCCATCAGACTCAGATATTCTTCCGGCGACATCAGAACACACTCTGGCGTGTTATTCTTCATCACGACCTTCGCACCCTGCTTTTTGACGTCTTCAAATATTTTTCCGGCCAGACCACGGTTGAACTGCGTGATCGGCACTGTATTCTTGATCGCATTTACCAGTGAGTTCATTCTGCCCACCTCCTGTACTTTCAGTATAGGGTTCCACAATCAAAATGTCAACCATTTTATCGCCAAATTTATCAGTATTCCATTCAAACACAAAAGCCCCACATCCGGCACTTTTACAGTACGGATATGGGGCTTGCTCTCATACTTTATCTCAGCCCAGCAGGCTCAGGACGCCGCTCTTCGGGCGGGCACCGACAGCGCGGTTGACCAGCTTGCCGTTCTCAAAGACCAGCAGGGTGGGGATGCTCATGACGTCGAACTGGCCGGCCAGCTCAGGCTGCTCGTCCACGTTGACTTTGCCCACCTTGATGTCACCGCGCTCCTCGGCCACCTCGTCCACGATGGGGGAGAGCATCCGGCAGGGGCCGCACCAGGTTGCCCAGAAATCCAGCAGGACGGGCTTGTCGCTGTGCAGGACCTCGGATTCAAAGTTTGCGCTGGTAATATTGATGACTGCCATATGTTTTTACCTCCGTAAGAGTGTATCGTTGTGTTCGATGGTGCTAGTATACCCCATTGGGCCCCCGTTTTCCGTGACTGTGTCACACAACGCGGCAGAAAACGCAAAAGAGGCCGCTGCAACTTACAGCGGCCTCCGGAAAAGCAGATTTTTTACTTGCCCAGCATCTCTTTTGCAGTCTTGCAGATGGTGGCAGCGTCCAGACCATACAGCTTGAGCAGATCCCAGGCCGGGCCGGAGCAGCCGAACTTATCCTGCACGCCCACACGGCGGACGGGGGTGGGGCACTTCTCGCTCAGGACGGCACAGACAGCCTCGCCCAGACCGCCGATGACGCTGTGCTCCTCGGCAGTGACGATCTTGCCGCACTCCTTGGCCGCCTTGAGGATGATGTCCTCATCCAGGGGCTTAATGGTGTGGATGTTGATGACCCGGGCGTGGATGCCCTCGGCAGCCAGCTGCTCGGCGGCAATGCGGGCCTCGTTGACCATCAGACCGGTAGCCACGATGGCGATGTCATCGCCCTCGGTGATCTGCTCGCCCTTGCCCAGCTCAAAATGGTAGTTGGCCTCGTCGTGGAACACGGGAACCGCCAAACGGCCAAAGCGGAGGTAGACCGGGCCCTGCATCTCGTAGGCGGCACGGACAGCGGCGCGGGCTTCCACATCGTCCGCGGGGCAGATGACCGTCATACCGGGGATGCTGCGCATGAGGGCAAAGTCCTCACAGCACTGGTGGGAAGCGCCGTCCTCGCCCACCGAGATGCCGCCATGGGTGGCACCGATCTTGACGTTGAGGTGAGGGTAGCCGATGGAGTTGCGGATCTGCTCAAACGCGCGGCCCGCGGCAAACATGGCAAAGCTGGAAACAAAGGGGACATAGCCCATGGTGGACAGGCCTGCAGCCACGCCCATCATATTGCCCTCGGCAATGCCGCAGTCAAAGTGGCGGCCGGGGTAAGCCTTGCGGAACATGCCCGTCTTGGTGGCAGCAGCCAGATCCGCGTCCAGCACCACCAGCTCATCGTGGCCCTCGGCGGCCAGCTCTTTCAGGGTATTGCCGTAACTGTCACGGGTTGCGATCTTCTTCACTTCTGCCATCTTACTTGTCCTCCTCTTCCAGCGCGGCGTAGGCTGCGTTCAGCTCCTGCATGGCGATGGCGTACTCCTCATCGTTGGGGCCCTTGCCGTGCCACTCCACAGCGTTCTCCATAAAGGAAACGCCCTTGCCCTTGATGGTGTCCAGAATGATGCAGGTGGGCTTGTCGTTTTCCGCGTGGAAAGCCTTGATGGCGGACTCGATGGCGTCATAATCGTGGCCATTGATGGTCAGAACGTTGAAATTGAAAGCCTTGAGCTTTTCTTCCAGCGGGTGGCTGTCCATGACCGTCTCGGTGGTGCCGTCGATCTGCAGATGGTTGCGGTCCAGGAAGACGCAGAGGTTGGAGAGCTTGTAGTGGGACGCAAACATGAACGCCTCCCAGCACTCGCCCTCTTCCACCTCGCCGTCGCCCACGATGGCGTAGACGCTGACGGGCTGCTGCTTGAGCTTGGCACCCAGTGCCATGCCGCAGGCGGCGGAGATGCCCTGGCCCAGGCTGCCGGTGGACATATCCACGCCCGGCACCGTGTTCATGTTGGGGTGGCCCTGCAGGTAGCTGCCGATCTTACGCAGGGTCTTCAGGTCTTCCACCGGGAAATAGCCGCGCTCGGCCAGAGCGGCGTACAGGCCGGGGGCCGCGTGGCCCTTGGAGAGCACCAGACGGTCACGGTCCGGTGCTTTCGGATTTTCAGGGTCAACATTCATGTCCACGAAATAGAGGTAAGACAGCACCTCTGCAATGTCCAGGCTGCCACCCGGATGGCCGCACTTGGCGCTGTGGGTCCCCTCGATCACGCCCATGCGGATGTGGCAGGCGTGCTTTGCCAGGGTGAGCTTTTCTGCATTTGTCATGATGGTCCTCCCGTATGAACCTCAGAATTGCAAGAATCTGCAAGATGGATGGCGCGCAATTCCTTGGTGTTTGCCGCGGTTTTGCACTATAGTTCAAGTTTATATTATCTATTCTGTGCAAAAAGGTCAAGTTTTTTCAGCAAAATGTACATCACCGGGCAAAATCCGTCGGAAATGCTCTGTTTTTTGGGCATTTTGCAGCTTCACTTGACAAAAGCCGCGAATCTCTGTTATACTTTTCACAATTTCCGGCAGGAAGCCGGGCCCGCGGGCAGAAGCCCGCCCTTTGCAGCTCATTTTCCCAAACTTTTTGTAACAGACGCCACGAAGGGGTCTGCCTTTGGCATGGATGCCGGGGCAGGCCCCTTTTTTGCGTCACCTCAGGAGGAATCACCATGAAAACCAAAACTTCTGCCACCCGCGGCATCGTGCTGGCGGCCCTGTTTCTCGCGCTGGCCTTTGTGCTGCCCATGATCACCGGCCATCTGCCCCAGGTGGGCAACATGCTCTGCCCCATGCATTTCCCCATCCTGCTGTGCGGCTTTGTGCTGGGCGGTCCCTGGGGCCTTGCCGTAGGCTTTGTGGCCCCGCTGCTCCGCTCGGTGCTGTTCGGGATGCCCCCGATGTTCCCGGTTGCCATTTCCATGGCCTTTGAGCTGGCCACCTACGGCTTTGTTTCCGGCGTCGTTTACCGCCGGGTCCAGCACACCCTGCCGATGATGTTTGCTACCCTCCTCTCCGCCATGGTGGCAGGCCGTCTGGTCTGGGGCGCTGTCCGGTTCATCCTGGCCGGGCTCACCGGTTCCAGCTTCCCGTTCTCAGCATTCCTGTCCGGTGCACTCCTTACCGCCGTGCCCGGCATCCTTGCTCAGCTCATTCTGATCCCGCTCATCGTCAACGCGCTGACCAAGGCAAAGCTGATCGACTGATTTTTTACAGCACAAAAGGGCTGACACGCGAAGTGCCAGCCCTTTTCTCATGCTTTTGAAAATTATTTCTTCTGGAGGAAGTCCGGCAGGGGCTTGCCCTCCTTGCGCCACTGGTGATACTCGGCGGTGGCCGCAAACTCCACGTCGCCGGCGGAGTTCAGAGCCGTTTCCACGGAGTCCTGCACCACGCCGATGATGAAGCCGACACCGACCATCTGCATGGCAATGTCGTTGGAGATGCCAAACAGGGAGCAGGCCATGGGGATGAGCAGCAGGGAGCCGCCCGCCACACCGGATGCGCCGCAGGCACCCAGGGCGCTCATGGCGCTCAGGACAACGGCGGCAGGCAGAGAGACCTGAATGCCCAGGGTGTTGGCCGCAGCCAGCGTCATGATGGTGATGGTGATGGCCGCGCCATCCATGTTGATGGTGGCACCCAGCGGGATGGAGACGGAGTACATATCCTTATCGAGGCCCAGCTTCTCGCACAGGGCCATGTTGACGGGGATGTTTGCCGCCGAGCTGCGGGTGAAGAACGCGGTCAGGCCGGATTCTTTCAGGCAGCGGAAGACCAGCGGATAGGGGTTGCAGCCCAGATAGAGGAACATGATGAGCGGCGAAACGATGAGCGCCATGAAGAGCATGGTGCCCACCAGCAGGGCCAGCAGCTTGCCGTACTGGGTAAAGATGGACAGGCCGTTGCTGGAAACGTTGGAGTACACCAGACCCATGATGCCGAACGGAGCCAGGTTGATGATCCAGCGGACGATCTGGGAAACCGCGTCAGCCGTGTTGGAGAGGAAGACCTTGGTGCTCTCGGCACCGATCTTCTTCATGGCAAAGCCAAACAGGCAGGCCCAGAACAGGATGCCGATGTAGTTGCCGTTCATGATGGCGCTGACGGGGTTGGCCACAAAGTTGGCCAGCAGGGTGTTCAGCACCTCGCCCAGACCCTGGGGAATGACGTCCGATTCTGCCGCGTCCGCCAGGACGACGGTAACCGGGAACAGAAAGCTGGTGACGGATGCAATGGCCGCCGCCAGAAACGTGGTGAGCATGTACAGCCAGATGACCGTGCCAAAGCGTCGGTCCAGCTTGGACGAGCCCTGCGCCAGCGCGCTGGCCACGATGACAAAGACCAGCACCGGGGCAATGCCTTTCAGGGCACCGACAAACAGGGTGCCGAGCTCCGCGACCCAGCCAGCCCCCGGGACTGTCAGTGCCAGCACCGCGCCGATGACCAGACCGCACAGGATGCGGACGATCAGGCTGATGCTGTTGTACTTGGCAGCAGCCGCATTCAAAGTTTTCATATCGTTACACTCCTCCATTTGCAAGTTGTACGTCTATTGCGCACATATTTTCCCATTCCTCTACCAGGAACATGTACGATTATAGTCGTGTATGGGCCGAAAGTCAAAGATTTTAGCCAATTATTTTGTTTTTCATCTAAGAGTGTGCTGAGATAAACTTTTTTCATCTGTATCTGTATCGAGAACAGTTTTGACACAAACAAAAAAACTCCCGCCGTTTTTCACGCGGCGGGAGTCCTGTTTATGGTCTATTTCAATCGAGATAGTGCACTTTTCCGGCCACAAAGCCCTGAATGCCCATGCCCGGCGCGTCCGAGACGGTAATGTTCTTTTCATCGAACGTGGCACCGCCGAGGATGTGATCCTCACTGCAGAGCACGGGGCCATCCAGGTCGATCTTGTTAATGATCTTCTTGGCGCAGGCCAGCTCCACAGCGGCGTTGACCGAGATCTTGGCCTCCAGCATGCAGCCGATCATGCACTCCACGCCGTACACCTCAGCGGCGGCGGCAATGCGGAGGGCGTTGGTGATGCCGCCGCATTTCATCAGTTTGATGTTCACGAGGTCGGCAGCGCCCGTCTGCATGATCTTGAGGGCATCCGCCGGGCTGAACACGCTCTCATCGGCCAGCACCGGCACATCGGCGTGGCGGGTGACGTACTGCATCCCCTCCAGATCGGCGGCGGGGACAGGCTGCTCCACAAACTCGATGTCGAGGCCCTTGTCCTGCATCTGGTTCAGGATGCGGACGGCCTGCTTGGCGTTCCAGGCCTGGTTGGCGTCAATGCGGATGCAGATGTCCTTGCCCACGGCCTCGCGGACGGCGGCCAGACGGGCCACATCCAGCTCCGGGTCAATGCCGACCTTGACTTTCAGGCAATCGTAGCCGCGCCGGACGGCGGTGCGGGCATCCCGGGCCATCTCCTCCGGGGCGTTGACGCTGATGGTGATGTCGGTGACGATGTTCTTCCGGGCACCGCCCAGCATCCGGTAAACCGGGGCGTTGTATTTCTGGCCCAGCAGGTCCCACAGGGCCATATCCACGGCGGCCTTGGCACTGGTGTTGTGGACAAGGGCTTTCTGGACCGCGGCGGTCAGGTCCTCAAACTCGTCGAGGTCACGGCCCAGAATGGCCGGGGCAATGTGATCCTGAATGGCCCCGAGGATGGCCCCGGTGGTGTCGCCGGTGATGACGCCAGTGGGGGGCGCTTCGCCATAGCCCACCGCGCCGGTATCGGTGTGGAGCTCTACGATGACGTCCTCCACACTGTTGACAGTGCGCAGGGCGGTTTTGAACGGAACGCGGAGCGGGGTCGAAATGCGGCCCAGCTTGACCTGTGTGATCTTCATGTCAAAACCTCCTTAATGTTCCAGCGGCATGGTAAGGGACATCCGCTGGTAGGCAAAGCGAGGGGAGCCGTCTGCCACATGGATGACGCCGCAGCGGGTAAAACCGGTTTCTTCCAGAATGTGCCGCATAGCTTTGTTGTCGGCGTGGGTATCGGCGCGCAGGCTCTCGCAGTGTTCCAGACACCAGGTGATGACATCCGTTGCCACGCCCTTGCGCTTGCCCGCCGAGGCCAGCCGATGGATGGTGCCGTAGGGCAAGGTGTCGTTGAGCCACTTGCCGTCCTCGATCACCGCATAGGTCGGGTCCGGGCCGAGGATGAATGCAAACACTGCTTCCAGCTCGCCGTTGACGAGATACAAAAACAGACGGTTGGAGTCAATATCTTCTTCCAGCAGTTCCTGCGGCGGGAAGCTGGTGCCCCACTGGGTAGGGTTGCCTGCGGCGGCCATAGCCTCCCGGGCACGGGCATAGATTTTCAGGATCTCGGGCAGATCCGAGCGGGTCGCTCCACGAAACATACAGTTCCACCTTCTCTTTCCGTGCCGGGGCGCTCCCCCGCACACAGCATCATTGTTATCATAATAGCACAATCGGCCCATAATTTCCAGATTTTGCGGCACAGGGACCTCTCTGCACAAAAAAAGATGCACTGCACAAAGCGGCAGTACATCTTTCAAGAGGAGCCGGGCGTATTCATGCGCTGGCCCGGACGCGCGGGGTGCGGCTGCGGCGGTACTCCCGGGGGCTGACGCCATACCGCTCATGGAAAAGGCGGTAGAAGTAGCTGGTGTTCTCGTAGCCGACGTAAGTAATGATCTGCTGGATGTTCCAGTCGCTGCGGCGGAGCAGCCGGGCGGCGGTCTCCATCCGGTGCTTCTGCAGCAGTTCTTTGTAGGTCTTGCCCGTCTGGGCACGGACGCACTCGCTGACATAGGCCAGCGAGACGCCGTAACTGCGGGCCACATTGGAAAGGCTTGCTTCCCGGTAATTCTGGGTGATCTCGTGCAATGCCGCCTGGACCAGCGCTTCCCGGCTGACCGTTTCGCCGCGCGCTTCCAGCGGGAATTTTTCGATGTTTGCCATAGAGTGTGTCCTCCATTGTGGTGCGGCGGGCGGGGGACTGGGGGGACGCCGGACGCCCGCCGCCACCAGTTACGCCAGCTTCCGCCCGGAAGCTGTTCTGTATGGGATACGAATGGCGCGGGACGAAAATTGCGTTTTTTGTAATTTTCACAAGTTCTTTGCAATGAAACCTCTCCGTCTGCACTGGAGTGCAGACAGCTTCCCTGACAGGGGAGCTCCATTGCGGAATACAAAAAAGCCGCCGAAGCGTCCCGCCGCGGCAGCTCTTTCCGGAAAGTGAGGAAAACACGAAAAACTCATCCGGGAGAAACACATCTTGAACTTTAAAACAGAGTCTCGTTGTGGTAGCAGCCGGTGCGGACAAACTCCACCCACTCGGCCAGGTTGACAGCGTGATCGCCGATCCGCTCCAGATACTTGATGACCATGAGCAGATCCAGCGCGGCATCCACCTTGCCGGGGTCGGCAGCGATCTCCCGGGCCAGCGTGTGCTTGATGGCGTTGAAATCGTAATCCACCTCATCGTCAGCGGCGATGACTTTACGGGCAGCCGTCTCGTCCTCTGCCGTGAGGGCGGCAAGGGCGTCCAGGATCATCTGGTGAGCTTTCTGGCCCATCCGGATGGCCTGGCTGACCGCCGGGTCGCTCTCCTTGCGGACGGTGACCAGATGGGGGATGATCTCGGCGATATCGGCGGCGTGGTCGCCGATCCGCTCCATGTCCGTGACGACTTTCATGGCCGTGGAAATGCGGCGCAGATCGCCCGCCACGGGCTGCTGACGGAGCAGCAGGGTCATGCAGCGGTGCTCAATGTCCCGCTCCATGTTGTTGATCCGGCCATCGCCCTTGACGATGCCTGCCGCGGCGTCCGCGTCGGCGGTGCAGAGGGCTTCCAGCGCGTCCTCCACGGCGTCGGCGGAGCTGCGGCCCATTTCGGCCAGCGCGGCTTTCAGGGCCTCGAGGTCGGAATCATATTGTGTACGGATGCTCATGGGTTCCACCTCTTTCCAACCTTAACCAAAGCGGCCCGAGATATAATCCTCGGTCCGTTTGTCCCGCGGGGTGCTGAAGATCTGAGCCGTGGGGCCCGCCTCCACCAGCTCGCCCAGCAGGAAGAACGCGGTGCGGTCGCTGATGCGGGCCGCCTGCTGCATATTGTGGGTGATGATAACAACGGTATAGTTCTTCTTCAGCTCGCTCATCAGCTCTTCCACTTTCATGGTGGAGCCGGGGTCCAGGGCACTGGTGGGTTCGTCCATCAGCAGCACTTCCGGCTTGACGGCCAGGGCCCGGGCGATGCACAGGCGCTGCTGCTGGCCGCCGGAAAGGCCCAGGGCGCTCTTTTTCAGGCGGTCTTTTACCTCGTCCCAGAGGGCGGCGCCCCGCAGGGAGCTTTCCACCAGCTCATCCAGCTCGGCCTTGTTCTTCACGCCGTGGAGCTTGGGGCCGTAGGTGATGTTATCGTAGATGCTCATGGGGAACGGGTTGGCTTTCTGGAACACCATGCCCACCCGGCGGCGCAGGGTGGTGAGCTCCATCTCCCGGGCAAAGATATCCTGCCCTCTGAGCCGGACATCCCCCTCGATGCGGACACCGGGCACCAGATCGTTCATCCGGTTAAGGGTCTTCAGGAATGTGGATTTGCCGCAGCCGGAGGGGCCGATGAGGGCCGTGATCTCCCGCTCGCCCACGTCCAGCGAAATATTTTTCAGGGCCTTGAAATCCCCATACCAGAGGTTGAGGTTTTTGGCCGAAATGACAGGGATAGCTTGTTCCATAACGATTCCTCTTTTTACTGTTTCTGCTTCAGCTTGGTCTTGGCCAGCCGGGCGGCCAGATTGATGACCAGCACCAGCACCAGCAGCACCGCGCCGATGCCCCAGGCCGAATCAAAGTCGCCATCCTCAAAGGCCCGCAGATAGAGCAGGACCGAGAGGGTCGCGCCGTTGGAGGTGTAGGCCTTGACGACGTTCTGGGCAATGACCTCCGCCGCGCCTGCCGTGAACAGCAGGGCAGCACTCTCGCCCACGATGCGGCCCACTGCCAGGATGCAGCCTGTGACGATGCCGTCCACGCTGCAGGGCAGCACGATGGTTCGGATGATGTGCCACTTGCCCGCGCCCAGGCCCAGCGCGCCCTCCCGGTAGCCCTGGGGCACCGTCTTGAGGGATTCCTGGGTGGTGCGGATGATGGTGGGCAGGTTCATGACCACCAGCGTCAGGCTGCCGGACAGCAGACAGGTCTGGAACCCCAGCGCCTGGCTGAACACCAGCATGCCCACCAGACCATAGAGGATGCTGGGAATGCCGGCCAGCGTCTCGTTGGTGAACTCGATCACCTCGATCAGACGGCGGTTGGAGGCGTATTCGGTCAGGTAGACCGCCGCGCCCACACCCAGCGGCAGCACGATGAGCAGGGTCAGCAGGATGACGTACAGCGTGTTGAGGATGGCCGGCAGGATGCCGTCGGTGCCTTTCAGCACGCTGGCCGTGGTGGTGAGAAAGTTCCAGCTGATGTGCGGCACACCGCGCACCAGCACCATGCCCAGGATGCCCGCCACCAGCGCCATCACCAGCAGGGCAGCCGCCCACACCAGCACCGTCATCACACGGTTCCAGGCGCGGCGGGAGGGCGAAAACCCGTTATGCATCGCGGTCGCCTCCCTTCAGCACCACGTTGAGCACCACATTGATGATCATGATGAACCCGAACAGCACCAGCGCGATGCTGAACAGCGCCTGCCGCTGCAGGCCGCCGGCGTAGCTCATTTCCTTGGCAATGGCCGTGGTCAGGAAGGTGACGCTGCGGAACACGCTGTCCGGCATGTTGGGGCTGTTGCCGGCCACCATCATTACCGCCATGGCCTCGCCGATGGCGCGGCCGATGCCCAGCACGATGCCGGCGGCAATGCCGCTCTTGGCGGCCGGGACGCTGATCTTGAACCAGGTCTCGGTGTCCGTCGCGCCCAGCGCCAGGCTGCCCTGCTCGTACTCCGGCGGCACGGCATTGAGGGCCGTGACCGACACGGACACGATGCTGGGCAGGATCATGATGGACAGCACCACGATGGCCGACAGCAGGCAGGCACCGGAGGCCTTGCCAAAGGTTTTGGCCACGGCGGGCACCAGCACCTGCATCCCCAGCAGACCAAACACCACGCTGGGGATGCCGGAGAGCAGCTCAATGGCCGTGACCACCACGGCACGCACCCGGGGCCCGGCGGCTTTGGAAAGGAACACCGCCGTCAGCAGGCCGACAGGCACGCCGATGAGGGTCGCCCCCAGCGTGCCGTAGATGCTGGAGAGCAGGAACGGCAGGATGCCGAATTGGGGGTCTGCCGCGGTGGAAGCCCACTCGGTGCCGAACAGGAATTTGAACAGGCCGATCTGCCGGATGGCCGGCACGCCCGAGAGGACCATGTAGGCCGAGATGAGGACGACGCAGCCCACCGCCAGGATGCCGCAGAGGAAGAACAGGAAGTTCATGATGGCTTCCAGCCACTCGGCAGCGTTCCGGGGCAGCTCCAGCCGCCGCAGCCGGGAAACAGATTTTTTCTCCATACCGATCACTTTCTTTTGCAAAAGTGGGATTTACTCGTTGACGGGGACAGCGCCAGCGGTGCGGATGAGGTCCGCAGCGTCGGTGCTGGCAGCGAAATCAAAGAATGCCTGAGCCTGCTCGGACAGCGTGACAGAATCGTTGGTGACGAAGACGAACGGACGCTGGATCTTGTAGCTGCCGTCCTTGACGGTGTCCTCGCTGCACTCCACGCCCTCCACGGTGACAGCCTTGACGGTATCGCCGACGGCAGACAGGGAAGCGTAGCCGATGGCCAGGGGGTTGGCCTCCACAGCGCTGATGACAGCGCCGGTGGCCGTCAGCTCCTGGGCATACTTGCAGGCGTCCTTGACGTCCACGATGCTCTCAAAGCCATCGCGGGTGCCGGAGCCAGCCTCGCGGCCCACCAGCACGATCTCGCCGTCGTCGCCGCCGACCTCAGACCAGTTGGTGATCTCGCCGGTGAACATCTGCTTGAGCTGATCGACGGTCAGGTCTTCCACCTTGCTGTCCTTGTTGACGATGATGGCGATGCCATCCAGTGCAATGGTGGTGCCGGTCACGCCGGTCTCATCGGCTTTCAGCGCGCGGGAAGACAGGCCGATATCCAGCGTCTTATCGGTTGCACCGGTGATGCCAGCGCCGGAACCGGTGGGGTCATAGCTGACGGTGACGCCGGGCTGGACTTCCGCAAAGCCCTCGGTCAGGGCAGCGATGACGTTCTTCATGGAAGTAGAACCACCGGTCGCCACATTGCCGGAGAGGTCACCGGCTGCGGAAGCGGCCACAGAGGAAGCGGCCGTGCTGGAAGCAGCGGCAGAAGAAGCAGCCGTGGAAGAAGCGGCACCGCCGCAGGCAGACAGAGCAGCGGCGGCAGCCACAGCACCACAAACGGTCAGGAACGAACGGCGAGTGATCTTTTTCATCATGTTTTCCTCCGATTTTCTCAGTACAAGTGTTTTCCAAATTCCGGGCACTTTTTCCGCCCGGGGTCTCTCACTGTGTTTTCCTTGGGAACACCATGATTGTACTCCAACCGCCGCCCCGCCGCGACCATGACCACGCAAAATCGAAGTAAAGCTTTGCGCTATGGTTTTACGCCAATGTAACCGTTTGGTAAAGCCGCTTTGAAAATCATCGTCCTTGATTTTACATTTCCCGCCAGAATGCCGAAATCCCGCCCATTTCTTTGTGGGTTCTGCCAGCCCGCCGCACTGCAAAACGCAAAAACCGCCCGGCGGCTTCTTTTGCAGAAGCGCCGGGCGGCATGGATATTTTTAAGGGTATAAAATGCTTACTCTACTTTGGATACTTTGGATGTAATATCCCCGCCAACAACTTTTGTAAAAATAGCTTTCTGGCCTTTATACGCAAATGTTGTTACGATTTTTCCACCCTCGGAAGACAGATTTTTAGCGGACACTTCCAGCTCAAAATCTTTGATCTCCACTTTTTCGCCTGCCGGGAAACTGCCATTTTTGCCTTTGTAGGTCATCGGGTACTGCGTGCCATCTTCATTTTCAAACACACCCGTGATGATAACTTCGCAACCACTGCCGCTGCCGCCATAGGTCACAGCCTTTTTGCTGTTGTTGCGGACCTCACAGAGCGGTGAAAATCCCACCGTACGGTTCTCCGAAACATTGCCGGATTCATAATGCACCACATCTGCGCTCATCATGAATTTCACGTCTCCGATGGCTGCCGACACCGAATCCATATCTTTCAGATTGTCGATCACATCACAGCCCGTCAGAGAGCCGGACATCGCAACAGCCAGTGCCCCCGCACCGGCGAGCTTGAGAAACGAGCGGCGGGTAAGTTCTTTTTTCATAATTTCATTCCTCCTCTGGAAAATGGATGATTCCTGTCTTCATCATACCATGCGTACCGCACTTGTCAAGAATCAAAAAACCGCCCGGCGGCTTCTTTTGCAGAAGCGCCGGGCGGCAGGAAATCTATTTTTGATTTATGCAGTTTTCAGATTAATTTTCTTGTTTTTCAAATCAACCACAAAAGTCTGCGTCTGGCCGGACAGCGTAATGCTGAACTCCAGTGTTTTCTCGCCGGAAATGGCTGCATTGTATGCGGTCTCGTCGGTAGTGGTAAATTTCGGCAGGCAGTCAACCGTTTTGCCCTGAATGAGGGTTACACGCTTGTTCTCGTCCAGCTTAAATTCTACATCGCCGACTTTCAGTGCAAACATTTCTTTATAGCTCTTGTTGTTGAATCCGCTCTTCTTGCCCTTGATGTTTACTTCCGGAATCACAAAGCCATAAGGCTTCTTCTTTTCGTTCATCCAGCCATAGCTCTGCAAAGACAGATAAACTGTATATTCACCAATGGTGTAACCATCGCCTTTGCCGCCGCCACAGGCGGTCAGCAGACCGGATGCGGCCGTTGCCACGGCCAGTGCGGCAGCGCCTTTGAGGAAGCTGCGGCGAGATACTTCATATGCCATAAAAAATCCCTCCTGAATTTTTCCAAAAACTACAAGTCACGCCCTTATGTTACCACTTTGGGGCGTGGTGTCAAGCGTCCTTTTTTCGGTCCGAATTTCAGTGGTGATACAGCGTCAAAAAACGCCGCCCCGGCGGGTGCAGCGGCACTCCACACAGGGCGGCGGTTCTGTTTTGTGTTCTGCTCAGAGCAGCTGGGCGGTGGTTCCGTCCGGGCGGTAGAGCTCGATGTACTGCCGCCACTTGGGCTCCCCGATGACACGGCGGTAGCAGTCGGCCAGCGCGCGGCAGGCATCCTCCGCGCCCATAGGCTGCTGCCCCGGGGCGGCCAGTGTCAGCACCCGGAACCAGGAAGCCCCGAACAGCTTTTCGGTCCAGCCCGTATCCACGGCCCCGCAGCGGGCGTAGAACCCCAGACGGCGGACCGCCATAGCCGGGTCGTCGGCTTTTTCCGGCAGCTCGGCCTCAATGAGGATGGCATCGGCCCCGGCCTCTTTGCCGGGCAGGGCGGCCAGCAGCTTTGCCCCCAGACCGGAAGCGCGGCAGGCCGGAAGCACGGCAAAATAATCCAGCTGGCTGACCGTCGCGCCCCGGGGCCGTACCATGAGCAGATAGGCCACGAGGGTCTCGCCGTCGTAGACGCCCCAGGTGTGGGAGTCGCCAACGGCTTCACTGTTCAAAACCATGCTCAGGGGTTTGAGCTCCGTGGGGGGAAAATCCCGGCGCATCTCATTGAGGTAAACGCGGGTCAGTTCCTCCGCGGTCAGCAGCCGCCAGGTCAGGGTGTTCATACGATGCGGGTTCCTTTCTGGATCACAGCTTTGAGATTGAGCTCCTGGTCGGCCAGGATGATGTTGCCATAGCGGCCCGCGGCAATGCTGCCGTAGTCATTGTCCACGCCGATGCTCTTTGCCGGGTTCTCGCTGGCGGCACGGACAGCGCTTTCCAGCGGCACGCCCATCTCCAGCACGGCCCGCTTCATGCAGTCGTACAGGCAGGTAGCGCTGCCGGCAATGGTGCCGGGCTGCTCGGTCAGGGTGGCCCGGGGGCCCTCCACCGTCACAGCCTGACCGCCCAGACTGTACTGGCCGTCGGGCAGGCCGCAGGCCATCATGCTGTCGGCAATGAGGATGACATGGTCGTCACCAAAAGCCTTGAACGTGAACCGCACCACCGCCGGGTGGATGTGGACGTTATCGGTGATGAGCTCCACTTCCGCCCCGCGCTCCATGGCCGCAATGATGGGGCCTGGGGCACGGTGGGTGATGCCGGGCATAGCGTTGTACAGGTGGGTCATGTGGGTGGCACCGGCATCAAAAGCGGCAATGGCGGTGTCGTAGTCGGTGCAGGTGTGGGCCAGCGAGACGCGGACCTCCCCATGGCACTCTTTGATGAACTCCAGTGCGCCCGGCTCCTCCGGGGCAATGTCCACCAGCTTGATGAGACCGTTCGCCCGCTTCTGCAGGCGGCGGAACATCTCCACATCGGCCTTGTGGAGGTACTCCGGGTTCTGCGCGCCCACCTTGTGGGGGCTGATGAACGGGCCCTCCATGTTGATGCCAACAAGATCGGCGCCCTTGCCGTTTTTGTGAGCGGCCGCGGCATCCATGACGCCGTTCAGGATCTCCTCGGAGAATGTCATGGTGGCGGGGCAGATGGCCAGCACGCCCTTGCTGGCCTCAAAATCCGCCAGCGTCTGGATGGCTTCTTCCTTGCCGTCACAGAAATCCTTGCCCATGGCACCGTGGAAGTGGATATCCACGAGGCCCGGCAGGGCATAGAGGCCCTGTGCGTCCAGAACTTCCTCGCCCTCCTCGGGAGCCGCAAAGGGCACAATGCGGCCCTCCCGGATGACGATGCTCCCCTTTTCAAACGTGTGGCGGGGAGTGTAGACCAGAGCATTTTGAATGATCATAACAGGCTCAGAGCCTCCTCATCGGCCACGAGGATGCAGTCGGGGTGCATCTGCAGGATGGAGCCCGGGCATT
>OGEK01001195.1_pt1 | contig 19587 bp, 15 predicted proteins | sample 1570641 | NCBI WGS metagenome assembly OGEK01 (sample SAMEA2582136, study PRJEB24529) | metagenome | biome: Human gut stool | place: China | collected 2011
GTATTAAAGAACTGCAAGAAGGTAGAAGACGACTGCGAGATTTATCTTTAATCCTGAGTTATCCGGAGGATGGACTGTTGCATAAAACGTATCCCGGCACTGAGCTTTTCGCCGGAAAGTTTTTTGCAGCGGTCCTGCTTTTATAAGAAGAGAGAGGTATTGATATGAACAAGAAGCAAAAGAAAATGCTGATCAGAATTATCATAGCAGCAGTGCTGATCGTAGTCTTTTCCTTACTGCCGGCAGAGGGATACCTGAGATTTGGCCTTTTTATGATCCCATATCTGGTCATCGGCTATGATATCCTGAAGAAAGCATTTAAGGGTATTTTAAATAAACAGGTGTTTGACGAGAACTTTCTGATGGCTGTAGCCACAGTAGGTGCAATTCTCCTTGGCGATTATTCTGAGGGTGTTGCAGTTATGCTTTTCTACCAGATTGGAGAGCTTTTCCAGAGCTATGCAGTGGGAAAGAGCAGACGAAACATCAGTGAACTGATGGATATCCGTCCTGATTATGCGAACATAGAGAAAGACGGAACACTGGAACAGGTTGATCCTGATGAAATTGAGATCGGAACCATTATTGTTGTTCAGCCGGGTGAAAAAGTACCGATCGATGGAGTGATCACCGAGGGAACTTCTACATTAAATACAAGTGCACTGACAGGGGAGAGTCTTCCGCGTGATGCAAAAGCAGGCGATGAAGTGATCAGTGGCTGTATCAATATGACAGGTCTGCTGAAGATCCGTACAACTAAGGAATTCGGTGAATCTACAGTATCCAAGATTCTTGAACTGGTAGAGAATTCCAGCTCCAGAAAGTCAAAATCTGAAAACTTTATTTCCAAATTTGCGAAATACTATACACCTGCAGTATGTTACGGAGCCATTGCTCTTGCGCTTATCCCGCCGATCGTACTTCTTATTATGGGAAAACCTGCCATGTGGGGAGACTGGATCTACAGAGCCCTTACCTTCCTTGTAATCAGCTGTCCATGTGCGTTGGTCATCAGCATCCCGTTAAGTTTCTTCGCAGGAATCGGTGGAGCCAGCAATCAGGGCATTCTGGTCAAGGGTTCCAACTATCTGGAAACACTGGCGCAGACAAAATATGTTGTATTTGACAAAACAGGTACTATGACTCAGGGTGTCTTCGAAGTAAGTGGTATTCATCACAACGAAGTACCTGATGAGAAATTGTTAGAATATGCAGCACTTGCCGAGTGTTCTTCCTCCCATCCGATCAGCAAGAGCCTGCAGAAAGCATACGGAAAACCAATCGACAGAAATCGTGTTACTGATATTGAAGAAATCAGTGGTAATGGTGTGATTGCCAAAGTTGACGGCATATCTGTAGCTGCCGGTAATACCAAATTAATGAACAGACTTGGCATTGCTTATCAGGATTGCCATCATGTAGGAACTGTTGTGCATATGGCCATTGACGGCAAATATGCAGGACATATCCTGATATCCGATATCATCAAACCTCATGCAAAAGAGGCAATCGCTGAACTGAAGAAAGCCGGAATCAGCAAGACCGTTATGCTGACAGGCGATTCAAAACGTGTTGCAGATCAGGTTGCCGAAGAACTGGGAATCCAGGAAGTATACAGCGAACTTTTACCTGCTGACAAAGTTTCCAGGGTAGAAGAACTTCTTAATCAGAAGTCTGAAAAGGATAAACTTGCATTCGTAGGTGACGGTATCAATGATGCTCCTGTATTATCCAGAGCCGATATTGGTATTGCGATGGGAGCACTTGGTTCAGATGCAGCTATCGAAGCAGCAGATATCGTTCTGATGGATGATGATCCTCTGAAGATTTCCAAAGCGATTAAAATTGCACGTAAATGTATCCGTATTGTATATGAAAATATCTACTTTGCTATCGGTATCAAGGTTCTCTGCCTGATCCTTGGAGCTTTAGGTATTGCAAACATGTGGATGGCCATTTTTGCGGATGTAGGTGTTATGATCATCGCAGTATTAAACGCGATCCGTACATTATTTGTAAAGAATTTATAAGAAACAGGCAAATCAGCAGAAACCTTTTGTGATAAGCCGGAAAGGTAACAGGTAAGAAAATGGAAGTATGCAAAGAAGAATTATGTGAGAGTAATGAAATACATGAAGATCTGCTTAAAATTGTAGATGAAACCCTGCCGGAAGAAACAGAGCTTTATGATCTGGCCGAATTATTCAAGGTTTTCGGAGACTCTACCAGAATACGCATTTTGTTTGTTTTGTTTGAGGCAGAGGTATGCGTCTGCGATCTCGCTAAAGCATTGAATATGACTCAGTCTGCGATTTCTCATCAGCTTCGTATTCTGAAACAGAATAAACTGGTAAAGAGCCGCAGAGAGGGAAAATCTATTTTTTATTCTCTGGCAGATGATCATGTCCGCACGATTATCAACCAGGGACGGGAACATATAGAAGAAGATTGAAAAAAGCATCAGTTATCTGAAAGATTATAAATTCAGATAACTGATGCTTTTAAAGTTATAGATGAACTCTTTTCAAAATCTCGTTAGTAAGTCCGCCGATCACTACCCCGGCAGCAACACCTGCCACCAGAAGTGCCGGTGCGTATACAAACACACTTGCATTTTGTACGATCAGCATGGCAATGATCAACTGACCGATATTATGGGAAACACCTCCTGCAACGCTGACACCGATCAGACTGAAGGAGGTGTTTTTCAGCATAAGTGTCATAACTGTCATACTAAGCGCGGCCCCTGCCAGACTGTACAGGATACTGAACAGATTTCCGAACATAAATCCGATCACCAGAATGCGGACAACAGAAACCAGGGCAGCCTCCCTAAATGAATATTTCTTCAAAATAAAAAGTACTCCCAGATTGGCAAGTCCAAGTTTAATCCCCGGAATCCCCGCAAAAACCGGCACCAGTGATTCCACATATCCCAAAATAATCGCCACAGCTGAAAAAAGCCCAAGGCAGGCTGTTTTTTGCTTCATAAATCTATTTTCTCCTCTCAAAAAATCCAAAATGGAATTATCAGAATTCTTCAGACATTTTAACATAGAAAAAATATTCCCGCAACCACAAGTTAGATGCAACTAATACTGATTTTTACTGAAAGTATTTATTGAGAAAAAATGACGAATATCCCCGGTAAAAAAGTGTGGATTTTTTCAGACAGACATGTTACTATTTTACAAGTTAGTAGTGACTAATTTATTTTATATAATTACTGCTGACAGCATACCTATAGCAATCCTATATGAATATCTTTGGCAGAAGTCACTCCCTTTTGGTAAAAGTAAAATCCCTTTGGTTAATAAGTTGATTAACCCTCTGGTAAGAGTGATTCCGCAAAAAAAATTTTAGAAGAGGAGAAAAACATGACAAACAAAAAACTTATGAAAAAAATAGCACCTGTTGTAATGAGTGCCGCAGTTGCTATGACCAGCATGCCATATGCAGTTCTGGCATCTGATTTCACAGACAGTGAGGTACTTACAGACAGCACAGATTTCTCTGTTTCCGAAGAGTTTGCCGCCGAGGATGCGCAGGAAGAATTTACCACCGAAGATGTCCAGGATGCTTTTGCTGCAGAAGCACAGCAGGGCGAAGCTTATGTGCTTATGAATATTCCATACGATGATTTCTACAAGGCAGAACTGAAAAATAATGATGTAAAAGTTGATGCTTTCACATCTGCAACTCTTAATAAATCAAGAACAGCAGGTATGATGAACGGAAATTCCGCTTATCACGTAGACCCCAATGGAACCGATGTAACAGGTGTTACTTTCCCTGTAAAGGTCAGTGATCTTTCCCTTCTGAAAGACCAGAAGCAGGTCACAGATTCCGACTCTGTAACGATCACAGTGACAAACAAAGGACAGACAAGCAGCAACACCTATACAGGAAAAGATTCCCTGATTGAAAATGCCTCTTACTCTTATTACATTTTAAGTGAAACACCGTCTTATTACAAAGAACTTACTGTAAATGCAGATGGCAGCTATTCATTCTCAGCAATGAAAGGCGCTCAGACAAAGACAGTTGCAATTGATGCTACATTAAAAACAGAAACAAAATACGGTGATTATGAACTGGATCTGGACAAGGAAACTTTTTCATCACTGTTCGATACAACCACAGATAAGATTTATGGCGTAACTGTAAATACTACAGACGGAACTAACTATGGCCTGCGTCATCTGGAGAATATCTGGCACGGAAGCAAGCTTGCCTGGGGAACCGGATATACAACAGAAGTTCACGGATGCCCTGTTTCTTCTGCACATTATAAATCAATCATGGGAAAAACCATTGATAGCGTTACTTATTACACAGATAAGGGAATGATCACCTTTGATGTTCCGGATGTAAAGGTACAGACAACTACAGGAATCAAGGCAACAGTAGCAGATATTATGAATACAGACACATCTGCAGCAGTTACCTTTGACCAGACACTGCCTGCTGATTTCAAGGCACAGTATGCCGTAGACGGAACTGCGGTTTCCTGCACAGACGGAAAACTTGCTGTTGGAACTCTTGCACTGGGAACACACAAGGTTGAAATTGCAGATGCCAGCGGAAACTACGCAGCTATTGTCACTGAATTTACAGTAAATACAGACAAAATGCCGGCTTCCTATGACAGTAACGAGACAAAGCTGGTTGCAGCAGAAGGCATTACTGCAGAAGAATTCTCTGCATACATTAAGAGCATCAGCAAAGTAAAAGTTGATGATACAGAATATGCCGCAACAGGAAAAGGAAGCAAAATCATTGTAAAAGAAGATGGAACTTTAGACCTCACAGATCTTCAGGTAACAGACACAACTGTATTTGAAATAACTGCTGTGGGATATAAGAATAATCTTACTTTTACTTACAAAGAAGTAGAAAATACATTTGAATTAAATACTTCTTCCAAGACTCTATATACAAAAGGCAGCACAAAAACCACTCTCAAAGTTACAACAAACCTTACCGATAAAATTACATGGGAATCTAGCAACACAAAAGTGGCTACAGTAAACAGCAACGGTGTTGTAACTGCTAAAGCAAAAGGAACAGCAGTGATCACAGCATCCTGCGGAGAATACAAAGTAACCTGCAAGATAACAGTTAAGAATCCATCACTGAAACTTACAAAAACTTCAGCGACTGTAAAAGCAGGAAAAACAACAAAAATTTCCGCAAAAGCAACCCCATCCGGAAAGATTACTTACAAATCCAGCAACACCAAGATTGCAACAGTAAGCTCCAAAGGCATTGTAAAAGGAAAGAAAAAAGGTACAGCCAAAATCACAGTAACCTGCAACGGAGTTAAAAAGGTATTTACAGTAAAAGTAAAATAAATGATAACAGATCAATGACTCACACAATAAATGACCTCGGATTTTACTCCGGGGTCATCTTAATGAGAAAAAAACAACATTAGCAAAAGTCATTATATATAGATTTTTGGATACGAAAATGATATACTTCCAAAGTTAGTTGTGATTAAGTTTTGCTTCGCTCAAAAACAAATATCATATCCGGCAAAAATAAAATGAAAGAGAGGAAACAACGTGAATAATCAAAATTTTTATCTGCGTCTGATTGCTCTTTTGCTGATCATCATGGCGGTATTTTTCTATAATGGAACAGTAAAGGATAAAGAACAGACTCAGGATATTGCAGACCTGACTGCAAAAGTAGAGAGTCTGGAGAATCAGCAGGACCAGATTCTTACAGCATTACAGGAAACTTATGAAGAACAGAAAACAGCAGCAGAAAGTAAAACTTCTTCTGATGCCTCTTCAGAAGCTGATAATAAATCCGAAAAGGATTCTACAGATAATAAGGAAAATACAGACCAGGCAGATTCTGAAGAAGCCGATGACTCTGACAATGTATATAAGAACGGCACCTTCGAAGGTTCAGGAACTGGATACGGTGGAACGATCACTGTTCAGGTAACTCTGGAAAACGATACCATTACAGCAGTCAGTGTAGTCAGTGCACCGGGTGAAGACAGTGCTTATCTGTCACAGGGTGAGAATGTCATAAACAGCATCATCAGCGAGCAGAGCACAGATGTTGACACCATTTCCGGAGCAACTTTCAGTTCTACCGGTATCTTAGAAGCAGTAAATGACGCATTATCAAAGGCGGAAAACGCATGAAAAAGAAACAACGAAAGGTACGGCTGATCCGTGCCGCCATACAGCTTATATTTTTTATAGCAGCGCCATCTCTTTTTTCTACTGCATTTGCAGGAGTAAAATCTATCTTTCTTGCAATCGGAGGACAGCAGAGCGTAACCTGGAACTCCTTTCTGGATATCACGGCATTGCTGTTGATCATTACCATTCTGTTCGGACGCCATTTCTGCGGTTATGCCTGTGCGTTTGGCTCGTTGGGAGATGCTCTGTATGAGCTTACTGCGTTTATCCGCGCGAAATGCTTTGGAAAAAAGAAAAAACATGGATATCCGGAAGAATGGGTGCACAGATTACAGAAAGTAAAATATGTGATTCTTGCATTTCTGCTTCTTTCCTGCATAACAGGATTCTATTCCAAATTACAGGGGATGAGTCCATGGGATGTATTCTCCATGCTTACAACAGGCAGACTGCCGAAATCTACCTACATTGTGGGAACAGTTCTGCTGATCCTGATCATGGCCGGAATGTGTACACAGGAGCGTTTCTTCTGCCAGTTTCTCTGTCCTATGGGAGCAGTATTTGCAATTATGCCGGTTATACCGGGAGCACTTTTCAAACGAAATCGTCCAAACTGTGCATCAAAGTGTACTCTCTGTAAGAAGAGATGCCCCGCACACCTGGATATTGACGGTGATACTGCACATTCAGGGGAATGCATCTGCTGTCACGCCTGCACTGCAGTCTGCCCAAGGAAAAATATTCATACAGGCACTGTTATTGATAAAAAATAGCAACTGCTAACTTATTGAGAAAATTTGATTAGTAAGAACTAACTATATTGGTAGACATACTATCCGTACAATGATATAGTCTATAGAGTTAGATAACAACAACAATAAGAGGATAAGGAATCAGAAATATATGACAAACAGACGCTCTTTTGTGCTGGAACTTTTCATTACGGCATCTCTTTTATGCACATCCCGGACTGCATGGGGAAACTCTGAAATAAACACTTACACCAAAACAGACTTTGCTATGGACACTGTAGTATCAGAGACTCTTTACACAACAGGTGAGGATATCACAGCAGACGTAATCTCTGCATTAAAAGATGTGGAAGAGAACTGGATCTCCTGGACAAAAGAAAGTTCTCAGATATATCAGATCAATCAAAATGCCGGAAATACAACAACGGTATCTGATGAAACTGCCACCTGTTTAAAACAGGTACTGGATTTGTCGAAGGATTCTGACGGAGCCATGGATCCTACTATGGGAAGAGTGATCCGCCTGTGGGATATTGACGGAGAGGATCCGCACATTCCTTCAGATGATAAATTAAATTCCCTGCTTGAAAATGTAGGATATGACAAGGTGACTCTGGATGGAAATAAAGTTACCATGCCGGAAGGAGTAACCTTGGATCTGGGTGCGGCAGGTAAGGGAATCGGCTGCGATGCAGCAAAGAAGATTCTTGATGCAGATAAGAATGTATCAGGCATGATTCTGAATCTTGGCGGTAGCAGTGTTATGAGCTATGGAAGCAAACCCGACGGCTCAGCCTGGCAGGTAGCTGTCACTGATCCGCGGGATACAGAAGGTGATTACCTTGGAGTAGTTACTCTGAATGGTACTGAATTTTTATCTACTTCCGGAGATTACGAAAAATATTTTATAGAAGATGGTGTCCGATATCATCATATACTGGATCCTGCTACAGGATATCCTGCAAGAAGTGGTCTTACATCTGTGACGGTTGTGTGTGATGATGGTCTGAATGCGGACGGACTTTCCACTGCCTGCTTTGTACTGGGAAAAGAGAAAGCAGAGGAACTTTTAAAGAAATACAATGCAGACGGACTGTTCGTAGATGATTCTGATCATGTCTGGATGACGGAAGGCATGAAAGAAAGATTTCAATTACTGAAAGATACTTATTCCATCAGTGAATAGGCTTATCTTATATAAAGATCTCTGAACTGTCAAAACTTTCAGTTTTCCGGACAGTTTGGAAATATATTTATCGTTACTGTGAACAGTAACGATTTATCAAATCATATTCAGGAGGATTTAAAGGTATGCGCAAGGGAAATTTAATCAAAATGGCAGCTCCTGCAATTTTAAGTGCAGCAATGATGGTTTCAGGATTACCGGTTATGGCTGCGGATTTTACATCTGATGTTGCTGTGGAGACTGAAGCACAGGCAAATGAGTTTGATGCAGCAGATGACACTGCTGATGCTTTTGCAGGCGATGAGGAAACACCTTTTGTTGACGACCAGACAGCAGCAGAAGATGAATTCGCTGCAACAGCAGAAACAGGCTACAAATATGTCTATGCAGGTCTGACATGGGCACAGTACTGGGCATCTGAGGGAGTCTACAATGCTGCAAACACAGCTTCCAATGCAACAAAAGACAGCCATGATGAACTTGACAAAGGCGGTTTCGACACAGTAACCAGAGCTACTGTAAACCATGGTCTGCACAGAGGAAGCTACCAGTGTGAGGCAATCATGTATGACAAAAACGGCGGTTCTTATGAGATTTCCTACTGGACCTCAGCAAACGATGCGGTACTCACTGACGGAACCACAGTAAAGCTGAACCAGCCGGAGAGAGGGCAGATCACAAAAGCTGACGGAAGTGTTGTAGAATTCGACCATTACAACGTAGTAGGTCTGAAATATGTGCCTGTCGCAGTAAAAGCAGAAGACTATGAAGCTTTCAAATCACAGTTCAAGGTTGTGGAAGATGGAAGTACAGTTGCCGGAGGATTTGGAGAAAAGAATTTGCAGTCTTATAGTGCAGTTGCTGATGTTACCGCTGAAACAAACGGCTTAAAAGAAGCTGTAAAAGGTTCTGATGGAACATTCACATTCAAAGCAAGAACAAATGGTACTGGTTCCGGACTTAAAGATCAGGCACTCCAGACAGCATCCAATGTTACCGCGACAGTAAAAGAAGCAAGCGGAAGCTACGGTGAATTCTTAAGAGTAGATATTACCGGTGACGGATATGGAGCTCTTGGAGCTAAAATGTATGCTGTAAGATGGGATTACTACGGAAATGGTGACAAAGTTCTGGCATCTTACGGAACAAAATTCGCAGCAGATAACTGGATGCACAAAGTAATGGGAATCCAGCTTGGTCTGACAGATTCCTACCGTTGCCAGCTTCCAAAAGGAACAGACGGAACCGGAAAATGGAAAGTTACTGTATATGCAATGGGATATGCAGATACTGTATTTGAAGTTAATGCAACAGATGCAAACATTGTAAAACCGGAAGCAGGAGAAGCGGATACAACAGCATTAAAAGCAGCAGTAGAAAAAGCAGAAGCATTAAAAGAGACAGATTACACAGCAGATTCCTGGAAGGCAATGCAGTTAGAGCTTCAGGAAGCAAAAGATCTTCTTGCAAAAGAAAAACCAACTCAGGCAGAGGTTGATGAAGCTACAACTCATCTGAACACAGCCGTAGAGGCTCTTGTTAAAGCTGATACGAAGGTAACAGTCACTCTCAACAAGAAAACAGCTACTGTTTACAAAGGAAAAACAACTACACTGAAAGCAACTGTAACAGGAGCAGATGCATCAAAAGTTACATTTACTTCCAGCAACCCAAAAGTTGCAGCCGTAAACAAAACAACCGGTAAAGTTACGGCAAAAGCAAAAGGTACCGCAGTCATCACAGCCAAATGCGGAGATGTAAAGGTAACCTGCAAAGTAACAGTTAAAAATCCAACTCTTACACTGAACAAAACAGCTGTATCTGTAAAAGCCGGCAAAACAACTAAGATTACAGCAAAAGCAGCTCCGTCAGGAAAAGTTACATACAAATCCAACAACAAGAAAATTGCTACAGTATCATCCAATGGTACAATTAAAGGTATCAAAAAAGGTACTGCCAAGATTACAGTAACATGCAATGGCGTAACCAAAACAGTTAAAGTAACTGTAAAATAATCTGACCGGACTGAAGTCAGGCGGATATTTGCAGTCGAATTCGCAGACAAAAGAAAAGAAATCCTGTATCCCACAGAAAGGGCAGGATTTCTTTTCAGCTGTAAAACTTTATACAGTTATTACAGTAATCACTTGAATATGATTACCTGAAACAAACTATTGAAGAAGGAGGAATTTATGGACAAAAATAATGAGCAGAAAAATAATAAGACTCCGGAAACGAAACCAAAACAGGACAGTTTCCGTCCATGGTTAAAGCTTATTCCTGCGGCAGCAGTTTTTGCTGCAGTCTGTGTAACCTGTTATCAGGCAGATAAAAGTCCCGTGGAAACCACATCAGTTTCCGATAATAATATTATGTCTACTAACGAGATTAAAGAATTGATTTCGCACGGAACTGCAGATAAGGATTTTGATTCAGAGGACTCTTCTGAAACCAATGGAAACTCAATTTCAAAAACATCAAAAAAGACAAAGAAAACAAGTAAGATTAAAACAGGAACAAAGAAAAATTCATCTACAGGTTCCTCTGCAAATGGGGGGACAACAAGGGGTGGTGCAGGAAGCACAGTCACACCGACTACAGAAGTTCCTGCCGGTGGATATGCAGACGGTACCTATACAGGCTCCGGGACCGGTTTCGGAGGAACGATCACTGTTCAGGTAACTGTCACTGACCATAAAATTACAGCTATCAATATTGTGGATGCATCAAGTGAAACAGCCTCCTATTTTGCAAATGCACAGGGTGTGATCAGCAAAATTCTTGCAAGTCAGTCTCCGAACGTAGATGCAGTCAGTGGTGCCACATATTCTTCAAATGGAATTATTACTGCGGTTCAGAATGCATTGTCACAGGCAATTCCATCAGGAAATCAGGCAGTTGTTACGCCAACTCCAACACCGAAACCTACAAAGAAACCTTCTCCAACACCGAAGCCGGGAAACGAACAGATTTACAAAGACGGAACCTATACAGGAACCGGTAAAGGATACAGTGGGACAATTACGTTGACAGCTAAGATTAAAAAAGGTATGATCAAGTCTCTGGAAGCAGAGCATACAGATACGCCTATGTTCTTTAAGAAAGCATGGGATATCCTGGAAAATGAGATCATTCAGAATCAGTCTGTCGATGGCATTGATACTGTCAGTGGTGCAACCTACTCTTCAAAGGGTATCATAAACGCAATGAAAGATATTCTGAAACAGGCAGAAAAAGATACCACAAAAGTGACACCAACTCCAACACCAGAAGTAACAGTTACGCCAACTCCTGAGGCAACCCCAACCCCGACACCGGAAGAAACTCCGACTCCAGAAGTTACTCCAACACCAGAGGAAACACCAGCTCCCACACCAACACCGGAAGAGACTCCGGAGCCTACGCCGGAACCTACAGGACCATATATTGACGGAACTTATACAGGCTCAAGCTACGGATACAGTGGAAGAGTAAATGTGACCGTAACGATTCAGGGCGGTCAGATTGCATCTATTGAACAGAGTAACAGTGATTCACCTGAGTACTTTGATTATGCATGGGAAACTATTTATCCTCAGATTATGGGAAATCAGTCAGCAGACGGAATTGATGCTGCAAGCGGTGCCACTTATTCCTCAGAAGGAATCCTTGGAGCAATTCAGAAAGCACTTGCCCAGGCATTGGCATAAAATTATTGTAAGAGAAAAAATCATATGCTCTGGCTATTTCTAACTTATAACGTAAAAATGGAGGACAACAATATGATTAAAACAACTGTAAAAGTAGACGGTATGATGTGCGGAATGTGCGAATCTCACGTAAACGATGCAGTGAGAAAAGTCTTTCAGGTAGATAAAGTTACTTCTTCCCACAGCAAAGGGGAAACTGTGATCATTTCAGAGAAATCTGTAGACGAAGCAAAGCTAAAAACAGCCATCAGCGCAACAGGATATGAAGTAAAAGGTATCAGTTCAGAACCTTATGAAAAAAAGAAAGGTCTGTTTTCATTTCTTCATAAATAATGAGCATGTTCAGTAAATATCATTAAATCATAAACCTATTAAAAAACCAGGCAGAAACTTTGCAGATTATACTGCAGTTTTTGCCTGGCTTTCTCTGTGCCAACAAGTTGATTTCTCGACAAATCTCGAATAATGGCGTTAAAAAGTCTGAAAAATTCCCAAAAATCAGTTGCTTAATTTGTACAAAACATGGTAGACTATTTGTAATTAAGAAGTGACAGAAATTTACAATTACTTAACCGAATCAGGTGAGACAAATGACTCTATCTGCCTGATTAATCAGGAGATGAAAGAATGAAAAGAAAAATAGAACTTGTCTGCTGGATTTTATTTACCTTATGTTCCGGTATTTGCTTCTTTATCAATTTTATGAGCAAACCTCCTGTAGACGATACACATAAATTTACCTTATATATGATCGGTGCTGCAACAGTATCTTTACTTTATCCGGGAACTATGTTTATCCTTGGACTGAGAAACAGTTATTTGTATGATAAATTAAACAAATTTGCTAAAGAAAAGGGCGAGACGGAAACTGTCAAATCTACACAGATTTCCAAACCATCCGTATCAGGATATACAGTCTCTGATATGAAAACCCTTGTCAGCGCTCTAATCTCTGATAAGAAACTTACAGAGGAAGAGAAAGAATTCTTATTAGAATACATTAAGAAGAAATGATGTGATGTTTTAAATGGAACTGTTAGTCTGTATGTCCATTTCAGGAAGTATTCCTGTTGTGATTTGTTTGCTTTTATATGTGATTCAGCGTGAAAATTATAATTACGTTCTTGGAAGAGGATTACTACTGACAGGCGTATTCTTTTATCTTGTGCCTGTGCAGTTGATTAAATATCTGCTTCCAAAAGATGCACTTCCAGAAACAATGTTAATTGGTAGAAAAGCTGATTCCTATCTGTCAGGTTCTCTGGCTTTTTGGAGTGAAAAGCAGGGTGAGTACATATGGATACCTCAATGGTTTAATCTATTTGCCAGAATCTGGTTAACAGGAATTATTATCTTTGCAATCTATGAGATTGTTAAATACTGGAGAGGTGCACATTCTATACGGAACTATATCTTTGAAAAGATTGAAAATCCAGAAGATAATCTCACCTATTATCTGATTCCAGATGAGATCTGTGGTCCATGTACCATTGGATTTTTCCGTCAGAAGATTGTGTTTCCAGAGAGTTTTCCTCTGCATCCTGATTTTATTATGGTATATAAGCATGAACATACACATTTGAAAAATCATGACAATTTAGTAAAACTTTTATGCCTTTTCGTTCTGTGTCTGCACTGGATGAATCCCGTGGCATATCTTTTACTTTTCCTTTACATAGATACAGCAGAAATAGTCAGTGATAGTGCAGCCGTCGATGGCTGTACAAAAGAAAAACGTCAAGACTATGCAAGTTTGCTGGTATTAGAAGCTTCAACTTCTGATATTCGCCCAGCCGTGTGGAAAAATAACCTTTCCGGACATAAAAGCAATAAAGAAGGAAAGGATTTTAAAACATTAAAAAGGAGGATCAACTACATGATGAAGGAAAAGAGAAAAGGGATGTTACAAAGAGGAATTATGGTGGCAGTGTCGGCGTTGACAGTTGTGGCAAGTGCTGGGACGGTGATGGCATATCAGCCAACGCAATCATCTGATGAAAGTTTTGAAGAATTCATTTCTGATGGTTCAATATATGATTTTGGATTTGAAGATATGGACGATATTGCAGCTGCAGCCATTGATTTTTCTCAAGGTGATAGTATATTTGTTGATTCAGACGGAAATCAGATAGTATACCAAGAAGAATCTTCAGATACTTATGCTTTATGTACGCATAGTATGGTTCCGGCAACTTTTTATACCCATTCAAAAAATTCTTCTGGTGGATGCACTGTTAAAATATATAAATGCCAAAGATGTGAAAAATGCGGATATAGTGCAAATGCAGTACTTCAAAGTACACATACATATGTTACATGCCCTCACTAATTAAATATTTATTACATAGTACAGAAATCTTCAGATATTTGAGAATCATTTTAAATGTCTGAAGATTTTTTATTTTAATTAATTTATTATCTATAAGCACGATATTAAATATAAATCTATTTTTTTCTGAAATACTTTCTCAATATCACCCCAATTTTCCTCTTGCATTTTCACAAGAGTTAGAATATACTAATCAATAGAGTTAGATATAGCAAACTCTCGCGTGAATTAAATCATTTGAACTCCATCCGAAGACCTGCTGAATTCTTCGGAACATTGGATTACATCTGTACTTGCTGAAATCGCGGCTATGCTGAAAAACCGTACCTCAGATATGATCCACTTGGTACATCAAAGCTACGGTGTACCAGGAGTCCAAATGCAAAACCAGAAAGGGGATTTATCATGTACTTAGAAATTGAGAAAGTAATTGGAAGAGAAATTCTGGATTCCAGAGGAAACCCGACAGTAGAAGCAGAAGTATATCTGATGGATGGCACTGTTGCAAGAGGAACTGCTCCAAGCGGTGCTTCCACAGGAGAATTCGAAGCTCTGGAACTGAGAGATGGAGATAAAGCTCGCTATCTTGGAAAAGGCGTACAGAAAGCAGTAGAGAACATCAACACAACAATCAACGAAGCAATCGAAGGTCTCGATGCAAGTGACATCTATGCAGTAGACGCAGCAATGATCGCAGCAGACGGAACAAAAGACAAATCCAAACTTGGAGCAAATGCAATCCTTGCAGTATCTATCGCATGCTGCAGAGCAGCGGCAGCTTCTCTTGAAATTCCGTTGTATCGTTTCCTTGGCGGAGTATCCGGAAACCGTCTCCCTGTACCAATGATGAACATCGTAAACGGCGGATGCCATGCATTATCATCCGGTCTGGATGTGCAGGAATTCATGATCATGCCAGTTGGGGCACCTTCCTTCAAAGAATGCTTAAGATGGTGTGCGGAAGTGTTCCACGCACTTGCTGCCATTCTGAAAGAGCGCGGACTTGCCACATCTGTAGGTGATGAGGGTGGTTTCGCACCTGCACTGAAATCCGATGAAGAAGCGATCGAGACAATCCTTGAAGCAGTTAAGAAAGCCGGATATGAACCAGGCAAAGACTTCAGGATTGCTATGGATGCTGCTTCCTCCGAGTGGAAGAGTGAAAAAGGCAAAGGATATTACAAACTTCCAAAAGCCGGCACAGAGTATACATCCGAAGAGCTCATTGAGCACTGGGCTAAATTATGCGAAAAATATCCGATCATTTCTATCGAAGACGGTCTGGATGAAGAAGACTGGGAAGGATGGCAGAAACTTACAGCCAGACTTGGCGACAAAGTGCAGCTTGTCGGTGATGACCTGTTTGTTACAAATACAGAAAGACTTGCAAAAGGTATCAGCCTTGGCGCAGGTAATGCGATCTTGATCAAATTAAACCAGATCGGTTCCGTATCCGAAACACTGGAAGCAATCAAAATGGCCCACAAAGCAGGCTACACCGCAATTTCTTCACATCGTTCCGGCGAGACAGCAGATACAACAATTGCAGATCTTGCAGTAGCATTGAATACCTGCCAGATTAAGACCGGCGCTCCAAGCAGATCTGAACGTGTTGCAAAATACAACCAGCTTCTCCGTATCGAAGAAGAGCTCGGCGCAAGCGCAGTATATCCGGGAATGAAAGCTTTCAATGTGAAACAGGACTAAACAGAACTATGGCAATCCGTGTAAATAATGCATACCATAAATAAAATAAACCTGTAAAATGCAAAATGCATTTCTCATCTTAATCGTTTAGTGAGAAATGCATTTTTGTATATGAGACTTTATTATATTCACTCATCTGTATCAATACTGTCTGTTTCTTCCGGTCTCTTCAGATATCCCCTTACAGCAGGCTCAATCGTCTGTTCCATAAGCCGGTGCAGCAGTTCTGTTGTAATATTATGATCTCCCAGAAGCGAATTATACAGGAAGTTTCCTGACAGTTCTTCAGTAATAGAACTCAGTCCTGCCAGAATCATTTTTTTACCGGGTGTTTCGTTCCATCTGATTTCAATTCCATTATCTTCATGAAAGAAAATGTGCACTTTTCGTTTCACACATTCTTCTATAAAAGTAATTTCCAGCTTTAATACAGGGATATCGTTTTCATCCCTTGCAAATTCTCCCAGTGTAGCTACAAGGTAATGTTCTCCATGAAGATCAACACATCCATCTGCAGCCCTTCCAAATCCAACAGGAAGTTTATGAATTACCTCACCTTCGGTAAAAGAAACGTAAAAGTTTCCCGCATCATAAGTAAAAGAAATTTCAGAAATACCATCTGTCATATTATTGTGGAATACCTGCACAAACAACGGCGCAATTCCAATATTCTGCTGTTCCATAACATAAGTTCTGCCGCTTACAGCCCGCATAAAACTGTGATGATCAGATGGGCGATCAACGGCTGCTGAAATACGGTAGCTGTACTTTTTATCTGAATGCTTCCTTCTGGAAACTACATTTCTTTTCCATCTCCCGCGCAGAGAAGTACTTCTGTTATTATTTTCTCCATTTTCCAGTTCTCCACACAACCGTTTCAGAAGACTATAGGAGAGCGGATTCTCAGGTAGAACATCGGCGGGATGATAATTAACAGGGAAATATTTCCGAATGATATTCAGCATGATACAGTCCTGAAACATTTCTTTATTTCCAGCATTTGTGACAAGAACCATATCCATATCCGGATAAATAATAACATTCTGTCCCAACATTCCGTTATATTCAAAGCTTCCCGGGCGCTGTTCCATCCATAGCTGATATCCATATCCATAGGTGTCATTCTGAGTTTTCAGATGTCGTGCCGTAGATATTTCTATCCAATATTCAGACACCAGCTGCTGACCATTCCATTTTCCCCTCTGAAGATACAGCTGGCCAAGTTTTGCCATGTCTTCTGCACAGAGAAACAGTCCCCAGCCGCCTTTTGTAATTCCTTTCGGACAGGTTTCCCAGTAATATTTCGTGATACCAAGAGGACCAAACAGTCTCGGAGTCAGATATTCGGTCAGGGTTTCTCCTGTACGTTTCGTCACGATTGCAGAAAGAACATAAGTATTCAGACTGTTATATTGAAACTCCGTTCCGGGTTTTCCATTGACAGATGCATTCAGAAAGCTTCCAAGCCAGTCATTTCCGGACACGATACCTGATTCATTAAAAGTTATGCCGCTTGTCATGGTCAGCAGATTCTCTACTGTGATCACAGGGCGGAAAATCTTTGAAAAGGCATTTATATGATCCGAAAAAATGTCATAAATATTTTCATCGAGCTTTAATTTTTCCTCTTCGATCAACATGCCGATTGCCATACCTGTGATGCTCTTGCACATGGAATGTGTAATATGCCACATTCCTTTAGGGTATGGTGCAAAATTACATTCACAGATTACCTTGCCATGACGCAGTGCCATAAAATGATGCATTTCCGTATCTTTGGAAGCATCCAGTTCCCGAAGAAGGGCAGCAAACAGATCAGAGGAGATTCCCTGACTCTCCGGTGTGGCACGTACAAATGCCTGCTCATAAACTGCATCAAACGGAAAATCCGGTTTCTGTGGGAAATAATCTACCCGTGTACCGCCTGTCTTTCCAAGGATCATATTTAAAACCAGTTCTGCAACCGCAATCTGTTCTTTTGCCATAGAGAATACCTCCTTTTTCGGATTTATTTTGATTATACAGACCTCATACAACAAATGCAAATTATATTTTTACGAGAAAGGATATTACCAGTGGACAGTAGCGCAGGATTCTCTTCCTGCGGAAGCTCACTTTAGGATAATAAGCGGGAATCCTCGGCAATTCAATTACCGAGCCTGCAAATAAAAAGTCAATAGCAAATTGATGATTTCAGGCAAAAATTTTTGCAAGATTTTGAACATTAAAATAAGACCACCGATATTCGCTGGTCTAAAATAAAGGTATTGACGAGATATTTATTCTGGGAGTGAAGACAGATATTCTTTCACTCGACCATAGTAGATGCGAAGAAACTTATTCGCACCGGCTGTCATGTAGACGTAATAAGGCTTTCCTTGTGCTCGTTTCTTATCCATAAACAAGTAGACAGGATCATCCTGTGGCTTTGTTTTGATGAGAACATCCATGACTTGAAACAGAGTCTTACGAAGAGTACTGGAACCGCGCTTGGAAGCAGGAACGCTTTTCTGCTCATATGAACCGGATTCATTTACACCGGGATCAACGCCTGCAAAGGCTGTAATGGCTCCTTTGTGGGTAAATCGGGAGACATCACCAATCTCTGCCATAAGCTGTGGACCAAGCGATTTACCTACACCTTTCATAGCCATGACAACAGGGTATTCCGGCAGTTTAGAAGCAGCCTCATTCATCATGGTACGAAGCTGTTCCACAGTCTGTGAAGCCGTATTTAATTGTTCTACAGCCTGTTTGATGATTAACTTTGTCAGATCGTCTTTTGGAAGTATAGAAACAAGCTCCTTAGATGCTTCATAGATTTCAACAGCTTTTGAACGGCTGAAGTTGTACTTCCTGCGTTTACACCACTTTTGATAGTGGTCGATAAAGGCGTTTAGAGAGAGTTTACGAACACAATCCACATGCCAGTAGGTGGCTGAAAAGTCAACCCATTTTTGACTTCCATCCTCACGGGCAGGGCTGTCAAAATAAGTGTTAGCTCCCGGATAAGTTTGGTCAAGGATGCTGATTAGATTATTTTTCATAGCGGTTTTGTGTTTCATGTAAAAATCAAACTGGCGGTTCATGGTTTTCAGTTGATTACGAATTTCATCCATGAGACTATACTGTCTGAGTTCCGTCCAACTGTCAAGAGTATAGCGTGCAATTTTTACTGCATCCGCTTTATCGGACTTTACTTTGCGGAGAGAGTTGTCTCCAAAATCTTTGATGAGTTTGGGATTTATGGCAGATACAAAAAGGTCAGCTTTCGAAAGTTCACGGACAAGAGGTTCGTAATAACGACCGGTGTGTTCCATGACAATACGAGATTCGCCATCAATGGATTGGATCTGCTCAATGAGAGAGCGAATCCCACTGACTGTGTGTTTGACTTCAAATGGTTTTGAAATGATCTCACCATAAGAACGAAGGATAGCAACCATGCTTTTTCCTTTGGAAACATCAATACCTACTGCATTCATATTCATAAATTTGTCACTCCTTAAAATCAGATTATGCAATGGATAAAGACCAGTTTTACTCATTGCCTATTCCATCTACTGTGGTGTGACACGAACGTACCGAAGGCAGTTCAACCTGCATAAAACGAACGCTGCAAATGAGGAGCTGGTTATCAGTCTCGGCAACGGACGCGAAGTCCAAGATGAATAAGACGATATACCGATTGCTCCATACATTTTAACAGCTTAAGCAACAAGATGGATAATTCCTTACTGGCTGTAAGGGATATTAACCA
>OGEK01001200.1_pt1 | contig 19492 bp, 20 predicted proteins | sample 1570641 | NCBI WGS metagenome assembly OGEK01 (sample SAMEA2582136, study PRJEB24529) | metagenome | biome: Human gut stool | place: China | collected 2011
GAGGAATTGGTAGGAAAAGATAAAAATGCAAAAATGGATCTTATTGTTGCACGAAAAATGGCAGAGAGGGGAAATTACTCCTATATTTTTGGAAAGGAAAGCAGGGAAATTTTCTTCAAACAGAGAGAGGGTTTTAAGGAATATGCCACGGTAATTCATGCGCTGTTTAATTTTGCAGTTAGGGATTTGTTTGTTATTAGAAATTCCCATTCAGGTGTAATATCTGCCAATTTTCTGCTTCCCATGGCTTTTCGTATTGAAAAGGAAAAAACAGGAATGAAAGGAGATTTTGCAGTTCCATTAATGGAGCCAGTTATTCTAAATACTAAAAAGAAAGACATTCTTCTTGAGATTGTAGAGCAAATTAATACTGTTTTATATACCATTATTCCAGGAATGAGCATTGAAGTAAAAAATTATGGAAAACAGGCAATGGATTCAGGCGAAGAAGGTTGGAAAGTTGAACTTATGTCAAACAGAGAAGGGAAAAAAACAATTCCAATTCGCATGGAATCTGAAGGAATTATTAAGATAGTATCTATTTTAAATGTTCTGATTCAGGCATTTGGCAATCCGTCTATTTGTCTGGTTATCGATGAATTAGATTCTGGTATTTTCGAATATATGTTAGGTGAATTATTAGATATTTTTAATAAGAATGCAAAAGGTCAGTTAATTTTTACATCTCATAATCTTCGGGCATTAGAAATGTTAGATAAAGGTAGTATTATGTTTTCTACCACAAATCCAAAGAATAGATATATTCATATGAAGAATGTAAAAGGTTCTAATAACCTACGCAGTATGTATATTAGAAGTATTACACTTGGCGGTCAGGCAGAAAATATATATGAAGAAACTGATAGTTTGAAAATAGCACGAGCATTTAGAAAAGCGGGAAGGAGACTGCAAGATGAGTGAGAAAAAAGTAGTTGCAGTGATTGTTGAGGGGCCTAGTGATGAAAATGCTATAGGTGGGATATTGAAAGAATTTTTTTCTTCAGAGGAAGTGCAATTTGCAGTGGTCATGGAGATATTACATCTGACAATGGCACAACAAAAGAAAATGCAGTGTCAAAAATAGGTGCACTAATAGAAACTATAAGGAGTAGGTATGGATATAATTGGAGAGATTTTGTAAGAATTATTCATATAGCTGATACAGATGGAGCATTTGCCCAAAATTGTATTAAGGAAACAGAAGTTGAAAATATTCGGTATTATGAGGATCACATAGAGTATTTTGATATTGAAGAGGTTAAGAAAAGAAATATGCATAAGTCGGAAATTATGTTTAAGTTATACACAACTGGAAAAATTCGAAATATTCAATATCGGTTATATTTTAATTCATGTAATTTGGAACATGTTTTATATAATGAACTGAAAGACTTTTCAGATGATGAAAAAGAAATACTTTCAGATGAATTTGCGGAAAAGTATGAAGGAAAAATTTTAGAGTTTATAGAGTTTATTTCAGATAAGTCATTTGCTGTCGATGGAACATATAGGGAAACATGGAAATATATAGAAAAAGATATGAATTCTCTTCAGCGTCATTCTAATATGCATTTGATTTTTACAACAGATTAGACAGAATTTATTAAAGCAGAATAAGGAAAAGACTACTCAAAGATGAAAAAATCAATAACAAAAATAATATCTATTCTGACAGCAGCAATGCTTGCAGTAACACCGGCATTTCAGTATGCACCGGCATTTTATGCTGCTGAATCGGAATCGACAGAAGAATTAACCGATGCGGTAAAACAGGAAGTGGTACGGAGAATCAAGGCGATCGAAAAGGCAGATGATGATTATATATATTATGATATTTCAGACTTGAATCTGCCGGAAAGCAGTAAACAGGAGTTAAAAGATTATATCAATGAGCTGACAGCAGACGATGCCGGGATGTACTGGATGGAATGGTGTGTCCCATTGGCATCGGAGAATAAGATTACGAAAGTCGGCATGTCCCTGAAGGAGAAGTATTATCAGGCTGATTCAAAGTCAATTGACAAGGCAACGGCAAAGCAGGACTATGACACATTACAGAAACGTCTGGCGAATGGAGAATTAAAGACCATTTTAAAAGAACGGTTGTTAGGCGATGGATTGGAAAAGCATACAGTAGATGTGTGGGATTTAAAGTTGTATGCAATAGATGATTCGGTATTGACAGAATTAATCAGTGAGGATGCGGACCTTTACTGGATTTTGGAATTTGAATTTGAAGATGATTATTATTTGGCTGGAACAGACGAAGAAAAAGAAAAATATCATTTAAGAAAAATCAAACCGACAGTCAAGGAAAAGTATCAGGATACTTCCTTTGAGTATGATGTTAATCTGGAACTTGCCAGACAGGATTTTGAAGAACTTCAGGAAAGACTGAAAGTGGAAGGCTGGCAGCAGATTTTAAAAGAAAGAATTCAGGACAGTGTAAGAGAGAATGCACAAAATACACTTGATTTTCGTATCAATATACGTGATTTGAACATTCAGATGGAAGCAGCAGAATTAGAGGCATATATCGGTAAACTTGGGTTTACAGACCCATACTGCTTTGCGGTCGGAGAAGGTTCAAGTGCAAAATCAGACAGAGAGGGAAAATATATAGAGCGTATTGGGTTAAGACCGCGTCTGGATTATAGAAAGGAAGATGGAAGCGGTGTAGATTATGATAAATTATTCCAATCCTTTTATCATTACCGCTATCGCATTTCATCCCTGACTTCCCAGATGGATGAGAGCATGAGTGATGTGGAAAAAACATTTGCAGTCCAGCAGTGGGTGACGAGAGAAATAGATTATAATCTTCAGTGTTCACATAATTTATACCAAATGTTAGATGACGGATTTGCAATATGTCAGTATTATACGGAGCTGACCACAAATCTCCTGCAGATATACGATGTACCGGTGTATGATATTGCTTCCAATCCCATGAATCATGCCTGGAATATGGTAAAGCTGGATGGAAAATATTATCATATCGATAATACCTGGAATGATGGTGGACATATTACGAATGATGAAGGAATCTCTGGTACGCAGTATTTCCTAAGAAGTGATGAGAGATTTTACAAGATGATATCCCCGCATTATGACTGGTATTGTACCAATCTTTCGGGGACACCGGTAAGCGATTCGGAAGATGCATTTGACGGGTATATTTTCCGGGATGTAGAAGCAAAAAATCAGAATACAAGATATAGTTATTATAAGGGATACTGGTATTATTTTGGTTCCAACGTGATTTATCGTTCGAAAATAGATGGTACGGACAAAGAGATTGTCGCACGATATGGGGACAGCGGGAATACGATTGTAAATCTGTTTGTATACAAAGAACGCATCTATCTTGCATTGCAGGATGGAGTCTATGTCACAGATATGGCGGATTTTGTGGCAGGAAAAACGGACATGGAGTGTGTCTATGATGTAAAAGAGGATGCGAAGCTGTCGTATATCGATCAGTTTACCATCAAACAGGATGCATTGCGTCCGGGTCAGAATGGAGTCGTAACAGTGATTCCATTAGAAAATCAGTCCTCGCTGAACATGAAAGAAACATCCATGGAATTAACCGTGGGCGATGTCGTCAAAGGTGATGTAGATTACATATCAGAAAGTGGAAGTGAGGCTATCTGGGGAACGGACAATAAGGATGTCTTAGAAGTATCTGCGGATGGATGGGTTACCGCAAAAGCAGAAGGTACAGCCACAGTTTATGCAGGTGTAGATGATTGCATGGATAAAATGCAGGTGACAGTCACCAAAGCTGCAGATGCAAAAGATTACGATAAGCTGTCTGAGATAAAAAATGGTTATACTTTTGAAACGGACAGTGAACTGGGAGTCCAGACAGTACAAGGTATCTCAAGCGATAGCTCCGTATCCGCATTGAAAAAGAAATTTGCCGGTGCAAATATTATTATCCGGAATGCAGAAGGCAGACAGCTGGAAAACAATCAAATGGTTGGCAGCGGATGCACCATCAATCTGCTGAAAGATGGAACTGTTGTTGATCGTGCAGTGGTATTGATTAAGGGTGATGCCGATGGAGACGGACAGATCGATGTCATGGACATGGAAGCAGTTCAGAAAGATCTTCTGGGAATGAAAAAATTAGGTGGAATATACCAGAAAGCAGCACTTGTTACAAGGGATGAAACAGAATTAAGCATACTGGATATGGAAGCCATTCAGAAACACATTCTGGGAATCAGGAAAATAGTATAAGAGAAGTGAAAAAGTGTGTGATAAAAAGAAAAGCATCGCTGCGGCGATAGCTTTTCTTTTTTTGACAAAAAATTTTCAGACCGACATAATATGTCGTAGATAAAAGGTAGAATAAGAATATGAAAAGGAGGCAGACAGGAATAAGGTGTAAAAGAATATGAAAAACGTATGTAGATATTTCAAAGAAAAAGTGATATTTTTATTCGGAATGAAGAGGTGATACAATGAATTTTAAAGAAAGCGATTTAATGCCATTGTATAAAGAAATGGCGGAAATAATCGGAGTAGAACAGACATGGAAGATTTATAAACATTTTAAGGGGCAGCAGGTATTATTTCCGCAACGCATTTATAATCTCGAGTTTGTAAAAAAATACGTCAGGGAACATTATGATGGGAAGAATGCAGGAGAACTGGGAAGAAAATTTGGATACTCTGAACGGAGAATCCGGCAGTTTTTAGCGAAAGAGGATTAGGAAGGAGAATTACATTATGGAGAAAGATGAATTAAGAGATAAGTTAATGAAATTGGACAGCACGTACATGAGGTTATGGGGACAGGCTCCGGTTGCAAGAGATTTGTATGAAACAATAAATGATAATGAACAGGTAGAAGTGTAAAGGCAGGTGCTTGGTATGTATTGTATAAAATGTGGAAGACAGATTGAAGACAATGCAAAATTTTGTGTATTTTGTGGTGCACAGACGGAACAGCCTGGACAGAAGATTGCTCCGGGTGTCAGATTGGAAAAAGAAACAGTGAAGCAGGAAAATGTTTCCCAGATACCGGAACCAGATCATATTGAAGAAGATTTTGTAACCGGAAGTTATCAGATAAAAGGCAAAACAATTATGAAAGCCGCATCAATTGTAGCTCTTATTATGTATTTCATACCGGTATTCAGTCTTGATTATGGAATATGGAATGTTGGAAATATTTCGCTTATAGACCTTGTTTTTGGTATATCGTATGGTGGTGAAGAAATTTTGGGATTCCAACTTGGATCTGCGATATTTTTACTGGCATCAATTGGAATGATTTGTGGGGCATTTAAAAAAGAAAAGGAAAAAGGATGGGGGAAAGATGCGGCATATGGATTTGGAGGTATTGCATTTGGATGGATATTTGTAGCAATTTGCGGAGTATATAATGCTTCGGGTAATCCTGGTTCAGTCGGTATAAAGCTTTCATTTTACTTATTCATTCTTGTTAACTTTATTGGGATGTGGGCAGGTAGCAAAGTTGAAATCCAGAAGCAGTATAGAAGAGCAGGCGGAACAAAAACAGAAATACAGGTAAAAAAAGAAGTTTATAAAAAAACCATTTTAGAATCTATTGGAGCCGGAATTGTTTTTATCATATTATATTTCGTTTTCAACAATATTTGATAAAGTGATGGTAATAATAAAAAATCAATTACCTAAAAAAATCAATACAAAAAAGGAGAAAAAATATGAAGTGTCAAAGATGTGGAAGTGAACTGGAAGAAAATGCAAGATTTTGCCAGAATTGTGGATATGACAATGGGATGGCAGGTGGACAGAGCATTGTGCCGCCACAGAGTACGGGTATGGAACATCAGAAAAAGAAAAGTCCATTATGGAAAAAGATAGTGTTTGGAGTGGGGATTTTTGCAATTATAGTTTTGGTATTAGGTTTTATTTCAGGGTTTAATGCAGGAACTACAATAGAAAAATTAAAAGATTTTACAACTTTGGAAAAGAATGGCGAAAAATATGAATTTTTGTACAAAGATGAGTGGGCACTTGTTTATACGGAAGAAGATAAATATGTGCGATTTGATGATGCTGATGTAGAAGAAATCATGGAAGACTGTTTTGGAGTTCTTTGTTTTCCGAGTGAAGAATATGGTTCATTCAAATATAACCTGGAAGATAATACGATAGAGATTGATTTGGATGTCTATTCGGAAAATGATGGAGATATTACCGGTGGCAGCGGGCATATAACGGCTCTTGTTTACAATATGGAGAGTAAAGAATACAGATGTATAGTAGATAATCAGGAATGTACGATTACCAGCAAGCTTGGTGAGTATTTAAGTAAATCAGGAGTGACAGATATTATGATGAAATATGTAAAGGATTTTAAATCAAAAATGTCGGATGAAGGTCTGGATATGAGTGATCTTACGAATGTGAGCTACAGTACGATATAAATAATGGAGGGAAAACATGGATAAAGAAACAAAAGTGAAAAAAATTATGAAAATAGTAGTAATTATAGTCATTGCCATAGCAGTGATTAGTAATGCCGATACTATTCTGGATAAAGTAGATGAAGTTTATAGTAAGATATACGTTTCGCTGACCGGATACGATGATACAAAAAAGCCGGACATTACGATTGATACAGATGCAAAAGTGGGATAATAACTGGATTCAATAAGTAGGTGATAGGAGTGATATTATGTTTTGTGGAAATTGTGGAAGAGAAATTCCTGATGATGCAGGATTTTGTCCGGAGTGTGGAGCAAGTTTCCAATCGGTGCAGACAGGCAATCGTCAGGGAAAACCGGTAAAAAAGAAAAAGTCGCATAAATGGATATGGATTCTTTTGGGAATCGTTATGGCAGCAGTAATAGGATTCTTTGCAATCGTATTATTAACACCGACAGAGGAAGGCGAATATGTTAAAAAAGTAAAAAATGGCTACCTCGGATATTATAGTAAAGTAACAGTTGCCGAAGTACTGGAATCCTATAAACCGAATGGAGAATGGATTCAGGGCAAGAAGGATGGTGAGGATGCACATCTTGTAGAATATGGAACGGATGATTTCCGGGTTCAGTTTTATATCGCAGATGATGATGATGAATTTTGTGTGATAATGATAAAGCGTAATGGAAAGAATATCGAAAATGAGGATGCAAGATGTGCTGCGCTCAATCAGATTTATGAAGAGTATGTTTCAAAACATAAAGACTGTGGATTCAAAGCCGATTATGACAGTGTACCGCTTCTTGGACATGTAAGGAAAAGCAAAGCGGGATATGTTGTAGAATCCGAAGAAAAAACAACACAGAAAATAACAGAAAAGGGAACTGAGAAGAAAACAGAGAAGGTAACAGAAAAATCAAATGAATTCAGTTCCAAAGAAGCATCAGGCCTGTATGAAGATCCATGGTCCGGTTCTTATGCTTATAAAGATATGGTTCTGGACATTGCACATATAGGAAGCCGTTATGTTGTTTTGTGTTATTATACCAATGGTGAGCTTTTTTATGAAAATGAGTGGTATTATATAAAATATGATGAAGATAGCGACTATCTGGCATGTGATGACAAAGGCGTGTATTATATCGGAAGAAATGAGGACGGAAGCCTGTGGATGACAAGTGGGGTTGGCAGACCATGGGGACAGTTTGTCAGAACCAGTGGGGCAGGAAAAACAGATACTTATTTTTCCGGAAAATACGGGGATGAAAGTGGTGATTTTTCATTCACACATGGCAGCAGTATGTTCTTTGAATACATTGAATATGGAGAATCCTGTGGTTCGATGCATATTCAGTATCTGAATACGGACGGCGACGTAATAAAGTATGACGGATATCTGTATAAGCAGGAAGATGGTTCAATGGCGATATACGATGATATCAATGGGCTGCTTGGCATGGTAACGATTGCCAATGGAAAAGCAAAGATAACAGGAAGTACATTTGATGGTGTGTATCCATGTAAAGAACTGTATACAAGCTAATCATAGATTCTGTTGATATTTTTACTTGCTTCTGCCCTTTCCGGATGATAAAATACATAGAAAAGAGTATCGGAAGGAAAGAGAGCGGGCAGTATATGAACAGATATGACTATATTATTTTTGATATTGATGACACATTATTTCAGTATAAGAAGGCGGAGCGGCATATTATGAGCCGCATATTTGAAGAAGAAAATCAGTCCATTAATGAAGATATCTATGAGGCATTGTGGGCATTATCCTGGAAACACTGGGACCGTTACCATCTAAGTAATCCGGATACGGAGGAGCTGCAGAGTCGTTATCATGAATATTATCACAAGCATCTGTATGAATATATGGATGAAATGAGGGAAAGGTATCACTTGAAGGCTTCAAAAGAAATATTGCATGATAAGTTTCTTGATTATTTTGAAGAGTCGGCAGAGTCTGTGGAAAATGCAGATTTTGTCGTGAAGGAACTGGCAGCCAGGCATTGTCTGGCAGCTGCCAGCAACGGACTGACTAAGGCACAGAACAGAAGAATGGAAAAATACCGGGAATATTTTCAGTATGTCTTTGTATCGGAAGAACTGGGAGCATGCAAGCCGGATCGGAGATTCTGGGAACAGGTGTTTCAAAAGATTCCTGTAAGACCGGATAACTGTCTGATGGTCGGAGATTCTATTCATACAGATATTGCAGGTGCAGCAGCATACGGAATCCATACCTGCTGGCTGAACAGCGGGAAGAGGATAAATGATACCGGAATCCGGCCGGATATGGAGATAACCAATCTCAATGAACTGCTGGAAATATAGAAGAAATGTAGAATCTGAACATATCGGTAAAAATTGAATAAAAAAGTTATAGAAAAGTCTGGAAGAAAATTTCTTTCAGGCTTTTTGTGTATAACGACATATTCTGTCGTAGTAAATAAGTAGAATAGATTTCGGAAGACAAAACAGGGGATAGACGAGTGGAAAAATTCGGTGAAAAACGACCATAGATTTTTCAAAAGAAAGGTGATAGGTTAGCAGATAATCAAAAAGTGAACCGGAGGAAAAATAATCAAAAAAAAATGAAAGAAAAATCGTAGAATGATTATATGTCATTGAAGAAAAGTATAATAAAGTAAAAAGTATAACAATTTATCAAAAAATGATAAAAAGAGTAGAAAAAAATATTAGTTAGTGCTAATATTTATATAGTTATACAAATACAGAGGCAAAATGTATAGTAAGCAATAAATAGGAGTAGATATGGAGGATATTAAGAATAAGCGAATAGAGAGAATCTTCGCCATATATATCAAGCTGAAGGCTGGCGGCATTATTAAGAAACCGGAAGAGGCATTGAAATACAAGGTGGATGAAAGGACTATCCAGAGAGATATTGATGAATTACGGAACTGCCTGAGCAATCTGGCATTAGAAGATGGAAGTGCCGGTGTCAGTGGGATTTACTATAGTCGGAAATTAAAGGGATTTTTGATGAAAAAAGAAAAATTATAATAGACGAGAATATTTATTGTTATAAGCAGGAGGATATTCATGCGAAAAAAAAGTAAAAGAAGTAGAAAAATACAAAAAGAAAAGGAAGTGAGAATAAAAACACAGGAAGAAAGAGAGTTAAAAATAAAAAATGAAATAACAGAAGAATGGATAAAGGAGGTAACTGATATTAAAATTAGAAATTTATGTATGGCTAACATAATTATGGCTAATCCTGTTGTATATGATACAGAAGATACGAAAAAAGAGTATTTAGAGAGAATAAATAAATATTTAAAAATAGGAGGATGGAGGCAGAGGAAGTATGAGGCGTCAGAATATGAATCATATCAGAAAAATATTTTAGAATGTAAAGAGATTAAATATAGTAAAGGTATTGATTATTATATGTACTATATAGTATTTGATTTAATACATATCCTTGGTTATGATACGAAAGAAATTTCTCAAACAAAGCTTGAAAATGTAAGGAGACAGTATTTACTTGATTTTGCAAGTGCCAATCTATATATTTTTACCAAAATAATAAAATCTGTTCAGGGCGAAGAAATACGATTAGAAAATTTGAAAAAAAATAGTGAGTTGAAAAGAGAAAAACATTATATTGAATTAATAAGAAAAAATTTGTTGTTTAGAAAAAAGGAACCTTTTAATATAATAGTTACAGCAACAATGAGTGCAGGAAAGTCAACCTTTATAAATGCTATCGCTGGTAAATATGTTTGCTTATCGCAGAATATGGCATGTACCAGTAAAATACATTCTGTTATAAATAAGGCTTTTGAAGATAAAAGTTCTTTTATATATGACCATTGATAATGGCAGCGGGAAAAGAAGATTTGCTTGAGAACAGTGATAAGAATTTATCAGATAAGATTTATGTCGCTACAAGATATCATGGAAGTTTAGCTAACGAAAGAATTATTATAAATGATTCCCCAGGTGTTAATTTTAGTGGAAATCAGGAACATAAAAAAGTCGCGAACCAGCTTATAAAGAGAAGAAATTATAACTTGTTAATTTATGTTATGAATGCAACACAATTAGGAACAAATGACGAATCCGAACACCTCGAATTTATAAAGAAAACAATTGGAAAAACCCCAATTATTTTTGTTATGAATAAGGTGGATACATTTAATCCTGAGGAAGAAAATATTGAAGATATTATCATAAGACAGAAAAATTATTTAAAAGGTAAAGGATTTCAAAATCCAATTATTTGTCCCGTGTCAGCAAGAGCTGGATATCTTGTAAAAAAATATGAACAAGGGGAGCTATTAAGAAATGAAAAAAGAGAATTATATAATTATGTTGACAAATTTGAAAAAATGAATCTGAAGAAATATTATGCGGAAACATTTAAACAGATTCAAATAAAAAATAGTTTAAAAGAGGAAGAGCAATTATTAAAAACAAGTGGAATTCTATTTGTAGAAAAGTTGATAAAAGAATATGCTCAAGGAGGAAGATAAAATGGCACAGATTTATTTAATGTATAATCCATATAAAATGGAAACAAAAATTTTAGTGAATGGAAATCAAATATCGACAGATAGCAGCCTTTATAAAATTGTAAAAGGAAAAAGACTGCAGGAGTGGATTGGTGTATTTCCAAAGATGTTGGTGGATGAACTTAATACGGTCGATTTTGAGATTGAGTTTCATGGTATGGCATTGGACTGGGATGATTTCAGTGATGTGTTTGAAAATGCAAAAAATGCAGGAATAATAAGAAGTTTAAAGATGTCTTTTTCGGAAGGAAAAAACGACGAAGAGGTAAATGAAAAAATTACAAAGGTATTTGAGGATTTGCAAAGGGGACCAGTGAATGATTTTAGAGATCCCAAATTAGTGCGAGCCTTTGAAAATATTAATAATTCAGTATTTCCAATTAATGTGATTGCCACAATGAGTTCCGGTAAATCAACAATTATCAATGCTTTGTTAGGAAAGAAACTTATGCCGTCAAAGAATGAGGCATGTACAGCGACGATTACAGAAATATTGGATAATGATGATGAAAATTTTGAGGCTGTTATTTATGATAACGAAGATAATGTGATTCAGAAAGTTCCAAACCTTACTTATGATATCATGGATGCATTAAATGATAATGAAGACGTATATAAAATAGAGGCACAGGGAAATATTCCGTTTCTTGATGCAAGAAATACTGCATTAATGCTTGTAGACACTCCGGGGCCTAATAATTCGCAGAATCAGGCACACAAGAATACTACCTACCGGGCAATAAACAGTGATGCGAATAATCTTATCTTATATGTATTAAATGGTACTCAGTTAAGCACAAATGATGATGCAGCATTGTTATCCTATGTTGCAGAACAGATAAAAAAAGGGGGAAAGCAGGTCAGAGATAGATTCCTCTTTGTTGTAAATAAGATGGATAGTTTTAATCCGGAAGAGGAAAATATTGAAAAAGCAGTTATTGCAGCAAAAAAATATTTAGCTTCATATGGAATTGAGGATCCGCAGATTTTCCCTTGTTCTGAATAGAAATCCCTTAATATCAGAACATATCTGGAAGGCGTTGACATTGATAATATAATAAGAGCAGAGGAAAGAAAGCTTCCTTCTGCGGCCCGTGATACCCTGCCAATGATAGATAAATTTATTGATTATGATAGTATGCATTTAGAACAGTATTCTACATTATCTCCAAGTGCGCAGAGAGAATTGAATTATAAATTGAATCAGGCAGAAGAAAATGGGGATACAAAAGAGCAGGCACTTATTCATTGCGGAATTTATTCTATTGAGGCAGCTATTAAAGCATATGTTAAAAAATATGCAAAAACAAAGAAGGTGAAAGATTTAGTTGAATCATTTCAGGAAGTAATTGAAAGTACTCAGGTACTTGCAAAAGTAAAAACTCAGGTTGCAACGGATGAAGAAGCAGCACAGGCTTGTGCAGAAAGAGCGGCAGCAGTAAAAGCTAAAATTGAGGATGGAAAGGAAGCAAAAGTATTTAAGGAACGCATAGCTAAATTAAATCCAATGGGTGCATTAACAAGAGAAGCAGAGAACTTAAAAGCGGCAGCTTCCCGTAAGACAAGCCGCATATTTGAAGCATATGGCGATGTGATAACAAATAAAGCAGAAGCAATACGTCTGGTTAATCAGTTTGCAGTAATGAGTTCTGATTATATTGCAGAATTGACATCTGAACTGGAAAGTGCAATTAATCATGAAGTTATGGAAACCGGTGAAAAGATTTTATCCGAATATCAGGATAAGTTAGCAAAAATGGATGAAGGTACAACGGATAAACAGCTTGATTTTGCTACACTTGATTTGATAAAAGGTGCATTAAACGGTATGAAGGAAAGTGCAGCCACATGGTGTTCCGATGATTTTGCCACAGAAACAATTGATGATGTTGGCGAAGTTTCTTATGAAGACAAAGTTTATTATGAAAAGGTTGGCCAGGAAGAGGAAGAAGTACCAGATGGAACTGAGAAAGTGAAAATAGGAACAAGAAAAGTAAAATCTGGTTCGCATAGAGAAAAAACGGGAACAAGAACTGTGAGAAATCCGGCAAAGCGGTGGTGGAAAATTTTTACTCCAAAATACATTGAGGAAGATGTATATGAAGAGGTTGATGATTATAAAGATGAAGATGTATATGAAACCAGAATTAAATATAAAACAGTTATGCGGGATATTTATGAACAGAGAAATGAACGGATCGAAAAATTCTCTGTTGAAACGAGTGTAATTCAGTCGGGATTAATCAGTAAGTTCCGGAGAAATCTTGATGAAGGTATTGAAGATGCATTGAGTTATGCTGAAAATCAGGTTGAATCAATGAAAAAACAGTTTATGCTTATGTTTGACGACCTCGATAAACTTGTAAAAGAAAAATATACGGAACTTGAGAAATGTGCTACAGATAAGGAAATCAAGGAAGCTGAATTAGAGAAAAATAAAGAAGTACTTCTCTGGATTGAAGAATGCCAGAAAGAAATTGACGAAATTGTGAATATTTAATTTTAATGGAGGAATTAGTATGCTTGCAGAAGTGAAAAAATGTGCAGAAAGCAATGATATAAAAGGTCTTCGTTATATATTTGTAGATTGTCTGGATGTAGATCCGACGTTTGAAAAGTATGAAGCTGACTATGAATATTGTAAGGGTATTAATGGCTTTTTGGAGACACATAAAGAAATAACACCATTTTTGGGGAGTGAGGGATGGAATAAGCAATATTGGGAACAATTGAAAATGGATCTTATGAAGAATTTTTCTGAAAAAAGATTTTCTTATATGAGGATGGTTGCTAAAAGTATTTATTCAGATAAAATAGTCCGTCTTAATGAAGAAAGAAATCGGGAAAGAGAAAAAATACAAACGAAAATTCAGAAAATACCTGAAGAACATATTAAAGAACAGAAAAAAACAATTGTAAATTCACCGCTTGCATCAAAAAGTGAAGAGCAGGAAAGAAAGCTGGCTGAAAGAAAAAGAGAAGTTGAATTGCAGAAACAGCAGATTGAAAAGAAGCAACAGGAGCAAAGGGATAGAATTGAAGCTGCCAGGAAGGCAGAGGCTGCAAAAAGGTATCAGCAAAGTGTTGAATCTTCAAAAAAAGTATTGGGGGTTGCGATTGGAATTGTGGCAATCATAGTAGTAATAGTTCTGTTAAAAGTTCTATAATAGAGCAACCCCCAATAAAAAATAACACTATGCAGGAAAGGAAACTAGTAAAGGGTGTAGCATATAGTATGATCTATACTTCGCCCAGGGAAATATATGAAGTTTCTGTAAAAAATACTGTATTAAGACGGAAGGTTATAAAAAATAATATTTCACATGAATATTTGTATAAGCAAGTAGAAGACTCTGAGCAAATCAGAAAGATAGAGGAAAAAAGTGTAAAGTGGATAATTCTTGGTAATCGCTTATATGATAAAAAAAATTATTATGTTATGATACAGGTTAATTCGTATAATAGAGAAACAGGAAACATTAAAATTATAGAGAAGAGAAATGCAAAGGTGTATGGAATATTTGATATTTCAGTTGAACCAATAAATGGAACTTTTATTTATTACAAACAAAAAGAGAGGTAACTATGAGATTTGAAGATGTTGGTAAAATGAAAAATACCAATAATAAAATAAGAGAGATCGAAGAAGAAAAAGATAATATAAGGCAGCCAATGTATGTAAGAAAAGAAGAAATGGATATTGTGGATGATAGAAACTCTTTTGATAATTCAGCTCTTAAACAAATGAATTTTAGTATCTTTCAAAGAAATCTGGGGAATTGTCTCAATGTGATAGATGATGAAGTTATGAAAGGATATGTTACGCGGTTACAGCAACTTCCAATTGTTACTCAAAATGCTGAAGTATATAGGAATTTAAAGGATATACATTTTTTTAAAATTTCGGAATTGGTTTATCAGGAGGATGAGTTTTCCGTAGATAAGCTTGCAATGGTGTTTTCTGCTTTATCCAGTAAGCCCTGTACATTGGTTTTAATGTTGAAGAGTGATGGCATAAAAACTGATTTTTATTTGGGAGCAAGACCAAATGATAACCGATCGGCAGGAACTTTATTTCAAATGCTTAAGCAAAGTCTGCTTGGATTTTTTCCGGGAAGTAAGATATCTGATTACTATGATGAGGATATGAAAAAAGATATGCAGTCTCTAAATGTTGGTTGTATTTCAAGTGTTACAAGTGTTGCAGACTATAAACAGGATCAGGATATTACAAATAAGGAATTTATTCAGGGACTTGAAAAATTTGTCTATGCAATGCAGGGAAAATCTTATACATCAATGTTTATTGCAGATAATATATCATATGATGAATTAATGATAAAGAAAAGGGAATACGAACAGATATATACACAAATTTCTCCGTTTGTAAATATGCAGATGAATTTTTCCGTGTCCGATAGTAAAAGTGAAGCAAATGGAGTGAGTGACGGAAAAACAACTAATTTTTCATACACGGGGACAAAAGGTTCTGCATTGAATGAAAATGTTACAAAGACGCATGGTATAAGTGAGAATGAATCGGAAGGAATTACAGTATCTGAAAATTATACAAATACACATTCGAAATCGGAAGGAAATACGCATACAAAAGGTTATTCCGATGGAGAGAGTCGAACCGTAACAAATGGTGTCAATACTGGTATTTATGTGGGAACTTCTTCAAAGACAGGGTTGCATGGTGGAATATCTATGGGATATAATCATTCTGTTGCAAATGGCACAAATCATACCAATTCTGTTTCTGATTCAGTATCTCAAATACTGACACATGGATTTAGTGATTCACAGGGAAGAAATGAAAGCAAAACTATCGGAAAAAGCCGGAGTGAAAGTAATACAAAAGGCATAGGGGTTACTGTAAATGAGAGTAATGCATATACAGAAGGTGAGGCATTTAATTTAGTAAATTCACAAACATTAACAGATACTTTTGGTACTTCTAAAGCTATTACCTTAAATGCGGAAAATATGACTTTGAAGCTAATGATGCAGAAGTTGGAAAAACATCTGGAACGCATTGAGGAGTGCGAAAGTTTTGGAATGTGGAATTTTGCAGCATATTTTTTAGGTGAGAGTGCTGCTGAAACAGAGACGGCAGCAAGTACATATAAATCCGTAGTTGTCGGGACAGATAGTGGAATTGAAAGAAATGCGATTAATTCCTGGAGTGATAGTAGAACCATTGATGAATTGAAACAATATTTATATCATTTTTTACATCCGCAATTTAGATATTCTGGATTTAGTTATGAGGGGGAAAGATATACCGAGGTAAATCCATGTGTATTAGTTAGCACAAATGAACTGGCAATTCATATGGGATTACCAAAACATTCTGTCAGAGGACTGCCGGTTGTTGGTCATGCTTCTTTTGGCCAAGAAGTTATAAATCGTAAGTCAGATGATGCAGAGACAATATATTTGGGAAAAATTCATAATCTTGGTCAGGATAAACATACAGAAGTTAGTCTGGATTTAAATAGTTTGGCAATGCATACTTTTATAACGGGTTCGACCGGGTCTGGAAAATCAAATGCTGTATACAATGTGCTTACTGAGGTCAGGAAAAAGAAAATACCATTTTTAGTTATTGAGCCTGCAAAAGGGGAGTATAAAAACGTATTTACAGATATTAAATGTTATGGGACGAATCCTCTTGTTGGAGAAATATTGCAAATTAATCCATTTTCTTTTCCAAAAGGAATCCATGTACTTGAACATATAGACAGGATTGTGGAAATATTTAATGTATGCTGGCCGATGTATGCAGCTATGCCGGCTGTTTTGAAAGATTCAATAGAAAATGCATATAAATCAGCCGGATGGGATTTAAATATTTCAGAAAATGAAAAAGTAGAAGGATTGTTTCCAACTTTTGAAGACGTATTAATTGAATTAAATAAAACGATCAACAGTTCGGAATATTCAAATGATACGAAGGGTGATTATATTGGCTCTTTGTCTACAAGAATCAAATCATTAACAAATGGGATTAATGGTCAGGTATTTACCAGTAATGAAATGAATTTAGCAGATTTATTTGACAGAGATGCTATTATAGATATTAGCAGAGTAGGTTCTGTTGAAACGAAGTCATTGATAATGGGATTAGTTGTGATGAAGCTTCAAGAGTACAGAATAGCTCACACAAATGGAATGAATTCCCCACTTAGACATATAACAGTTTTAGAAGAAGCTCATAATTTGTTAAAGAAAACATCGACAGAGCAAGGTGCAGAATCGTCAAATCTGGTTGGAAAATCTGTAGAAATGCTGACCAATGCAATTGCTGAAATCAGGACATTTGGTGAAGGATTTGTGATTGTAGACCAGGCACCAAACTTGCTTGATACAGCAGTTATCCGAAATACAAATACGAAAATAGTTTTAAGATTGCCGGAATATAATGATAGAGAAATTGTTGGTAATTCAATCGCTTTACAGGAGCAACAATTTGATGAATTATCAAAACTGCCCACAGGAGTTGCTGCTGTGTACCAAAATGACTGGCAGGAGGCAGTGTTATGTAGATTACCCAAATATGAAACGTTTGATTCCTTGTTAAGTAAAAAATCGGAATTTGTTCCAGTGATAAAAAGAGCAAAAGTGGAAAATAATGAATTACTTCATCTTTTAATAGGAAAAGATTTGAAAGGAGAACAATTAAAAATATTAAAAGATAAAATAATAAAATCAAATGTTGCAGCAAAAGTAAGAAAAGACTTGATAGTAAATATGAATAGTAAAAATGCTGCTTATGAGTGGGCAGTTGCAGATTTTATCAAGAAAAATTATGATTTGTCAGATGTGTTTCTGGGAACGCAGAAAGAAAACTGGAAAAATTTATCAGATTTGTGTGATATTATGATTTCAAATCTGCAAAATGAATTTTATGATTTTAATGAGGAAGAGATATATACTATTTTATATTATGTATGTAGAATAGAACATGAGTTATATCCTAAGTATCAGATAATTGAAAAATTGCGTGTAGAGTATCTGAAAGAGATGGTGATGTAATGGAAATTGGACGAGCAGAAGAGGTAAGTAAACTTGGCAAAGTAGGAATTGAAAATGTAGAAGATTCTTTTTATGCGGATTCTGAAAGGAGTTTTGCAGAAGGTCCACAATGGGATGAACCAGAAGTTGAAAAATCAGAAAATAGTGATTCTCTTAGTGTTTCATTTAGAGAAGAAGAGATGGATTATTCCGAATACATGAATGACGGCACAAGGGAATTGAGTGAGGATGAAAAGCAGAAATTGAAAAAATGTACAATTGATGAGAATGGAATTGTGAATTATAAGACAGATAGATGCGATTTGGAGGGTAAGACTTCTCAAAATGGAGTTCCATATGAAAGGCATACGATAGAAATAAATGGTATAAAAATTGAAGGCGTTTTTCCAAAGTTTGAAAGTATTTTTGATACTCAGCTTGATTCAGATAATTATAAATCAAAAGCATATGCTAAAGAGTGTAATGCTAAATTAAAAGAGGCCATGGAAAACGATCCGGAATTAGAAAGCAAATTTACACCGGATCAAGTAAAGGACATTGAAGAGAATCGAACTCCGACAGGTTATGTTTGGCATCATAATGAAGAACCTGGAAAAATGCAGCTTGTTAAGAGGGAAGACCATGACAGAGCAATAGGTGGTGCTGCACATACAGGAGGCAATTCGCTTTGGGGTGCTGACAGTATTGATACTAATAAGGAAGGAGAAAGTTTTTAATGAAAAGTATTTCAACTAATTGCAAGGCAAATGATAGTAATATTTTATTAGAAACCGCGAAGAAAAATAATATTACAATTAGAAGCGATATTATCGAATTTTTAAAAATTAATTCAGGGGGATATCCGATTAAAGATGTTATTATATTTGATGGGGAGGAATATGAGATAAGAGTGTTTTTATCATTGGACATATCGGATAGCAATTATTATATTGAAAAACCATTATTATTTTTTATGGAAAAAACAAAGGGTAAGATAATACCGATTGCTCTTGATTCGGGAGATAACTATTATTGTGTAAATAATGAAACAGGAAAAGTATATTACTGGGTATCGGAAGAAAACAGGTATTATTGTATAGCTGATTCGTTAGAGAATTTCATTGTATGCTTTGAAGAGTAGATATTAGTGTAATAATAAAAGAAAAAGGCAGGTTAACTCCGAAGAGTTAAACCTGTCTTTTCTTCAATATCCTTAATGACTCCAATGCTGATATCTTTACCATTATGGTTTGGAAGTGTAACCGGATAAGGAAATCCGGCTTTTTTGTACTGATAATGTGAGCCTGCGACTCTTATTAAAGACCAGCCATTGTCTAATAAGATATTGTTAATATTGCGAAATGTCATAAAAAACCTCCTTATGAGAAAACAGTTATATTGTTACATAATTAACAAAATACACTGTTATAAGTCATAAGGCATTTCACACACTTATTATAGTATAAGAATAATAAAAAATCAATAGGGTAATA
>OGEK01001206.1_pt1 | contig 19409 bp, 14 predicted proteins | sample 1570641 | NCBI WGS metagenome assembly OGEK01 (sample SAMEA2582136, study PRJEB24529) | metagenome | biome: Human gut stool | place: China | collected 2011
TCAGCGCTTGTTCCTCAAAATATCCCAGAATCAGCGGCTGCCAGCGGCGGTAAAGAATGAGCGGCGCGCGGGTGAGGGCGGAGAGGGGAAGAGATGTGGGCGTATGGCTTTTTTGTGGTTCGGAAGCAGGAATATCAGTCAGAAGGGCATTCGGGCATTCCTGATAATGGCTCCAGATCATTTCGCGCCCGAACGCCAGAAATGCCTCCGGCGGCAGTGTCTGCATCTCCAGCCCGGCTTTGGCAAATGGCGTCCGGATCACGGCGAGGTCGATCTGGTTGGAGTGAAGCAGATCGAGCAGGTGGTAGGAATTGGACTCATGGAGTTCAAACAGGGCTTTGGGATAGGATCGCCGGAATGGGGCAAGATAATGCCGGGTCACAAATTCGACGGCGGAGGAGATGATGCCAAGGCGCACAACGCCCTGAATCTCCTGTTTCTGTGCAGTCAGCTCCGTGCGGGCAGCCTGGCTCAGATCGAGGATCGCAAGCGCCCGGTCGTAGAACGTCTTTCCAGCAGGTGTCAGGCGGATGCGGCGGGAACCGCGCTCAAACAGCGTCATACCCAGTTCTGCCTCCAGAAGCTTCATCTGGTGGCTGAGCGGCGGTTGTGAGATATTCAGTTTTTTGGCTGCCTGGGAAATATTTCCCTCGTTGACGATGGTGGTGAAGTAGGATAACTGGCGAAGTTCCATAAATGCTCCTTCCTGTTCGGATTCGTTGTAAAACTGTGTATACGGCAGATATATTATATAACAAAATCCGATAGAATAACAGGCGAACTATATTTTTCTGATATATATTCTATATCCGAATGGTATTTTTCAGGCTCCTTGAATTCTGGTATGATACATAAGCAGGTATATACTGGAAATTCCAGAGAAATAAAAGTGTAGGGATAATACGGAAGGGAGTGGGCAGAAATGAAAGAACTGCTGGATATGTTTCTGACGTTTGCCAGAATCGGAGGGTTTACCTTCGGCGGCGGATATGCGATGCTGCCGATGCTGCAGAAAGAGGTAGTCAATGGACGCCATTGGGCGACGGATGAAGAATTGATGGATTACTACGCGATTGGTCAGTGTACACCGGGTATCATCGCGGTCAACACGGCGACGTTTGTCGGCTACAAGAACCGGGGGATTCCGGGGGCGATTGCGGCGACACTGGGAGTCATTGCGCCGTCGCTTGTCATCATTATGATTATTGCGGCATTTATTTCTAACTTTATTGAACTTAGCTTTGTGAGCAGCGCCTTTGCAGGCATCCGCGCCTGCGTTTGTGTGCTGATCGGCAGTGCGGTTGTCAAGCTGGCGAAGAAATCGCTGGTTGATAAAGGCGCGATCGCGATTGCGGCGGTTGTGTTTGTACTGTCACTGTTTACATCGGTTTCCCCGGCGCTTCTTGTTGTCGTGGCGGGTGCGATCGGGATTGTACTGAAGGGCGGAAAGGGGGAGAAGAAATGATGCTGATACTTGAATTATGCTTCCGCTTCTTCTGCTGCGGACTGTTTGCGATTGGAGGCGGACTGGCGACCCTCCCGTTCCTTTACAATATTTCCAAGGAGACGGGATGGTATACCTTTAATGATATTTCCAACATGATCGCTGTCTCCGAGTCCACACCGGGACCGATGGGAGTCAATATGGCGACCTACGTCGGCTTCCATTCTCGGCGGACTGGCAGCGCCACTCTCACTGGTGCTTCCGTCGGTCATCATCATTGTGATTATCTCGAAGATTCTTGATAAGTTTAAATCCTCTTCGATCGTACAGAATGCCCTCTATGGTCTGCGCGCGGCATCTACCGCCCTGATTGCGGCAGCCGGTATCGGCGTGGCAAAGATAGCGTTCCTCCATGTCGGCGAGGATGGCAGCCTGGTGCTTTCCAAGCTGTTTTCCATCATCAACTGGAAGGCGATCGTACTGGCACTTGCGATCTGGTACGGCTTAGTCAAATGGAAAAAGCACCCGATCCTCTACATCGTGGCGGCGGCTGTGACTGGAATCGTGTTCCAGTTCCACTAGGGAAGATAGAAGAAAATAGAACCATTTCCAGAAGAGGTAGTTCGGTATCGGCATATTCTTTTGGGGTGGTTCTTTTTTGTCATAGGAAGCTTCGTCCTATGACAAAACGCTCTGCGGGATGCGTACTCACGCGAAGAAGAAACATGCCGCAAGCGGCCGTGCGAGAAGCCCGGATGTGTCAAGGCACATGATTTGTTCATGGGACTTTCTTCATTTTACAGGAAATTGCGTCCTATAAAACAAAAAATACAAGAAAACACGATTGTAAAGCGCAATAATAGTTAGAAACAGAACAAATAAAACAGAAATACACAACAATTACAAAAATATAATCAGATAAATAAAGAAAAATATGGAAAATAATTAGAAATAATGCTTGACAAAATGAAAATTATCTAGTAGAATAAAACCATCAAAAGAAACAGAGATAACCCCAACAAACGGTTACCATAGTTTCTAGGACGAAATAAGGAACAAGGAGGACGGTCCAATGGGATAGTTAGTTACTAAAAAACATGATCATGGTTTTAAAAACCGAATTTATCCAATAAATAAAAAGATAAAAATCGGTATCGATGGAATCCATCATCATACAATCTCTAAAAGAGTTTACATAGATACATGTAATCAAAGGAGGAGATTCATATGAAAGGAAGAGGTCCATAGCACATTTAAAACAAAATATAAAAGAAAGAGAGGTTATATAGTGAAACTTCGGGATATTTCATAAAAGAGCTGTCTGATGACGAGAAAGTCGGACAGCTCTTTTTTTTGTGCAATAGGAAATTCCTTGGAATTCCCCATTACACAAAAAGGCATATTCTTTGTTTTGTTTACAGAAAATCGAAGCAAGCGCGGCAGAAAGGTTGACGAATGAAGTCAAAAAGGATATTCTGGAAAATGAAAATTATGTACATTATAAAATGAAGGGAATTGTTGGAGGTATCTATCTAAAATGAATGAAAACGACATGGTCATTAAAGACGCCAGAACACTGGGTCTGCCGAAGATGCTGCTTTTAGGTTTGCAGCATATGTTCGCGATGTTCGGCGCGACGATCCTGGTGCCGATTCTGGTCAATACCTATTTTGAGGGAGAGGGACTTTCGATTCAGGTAACGCTGATGTGTGCGGGTCTGGGAACACTGTTTTTCCATGCCTGCTCTAAGTTAAAAGTCCCGGCGTTCCTCGGTTCCTCGTTCGCATTCCTCGGTGGATTTGCGACGGTGGCAAACTTGGACAGCGGTATTTTTGCAGATATGACGATGGGCGAGAAATTGCCATATGCCTGCGGCGGTATCGTGGTAGCGGGTGCGCTGTACCTGATTCTGGCGCTGATCATCAAGCTGGCAGGCGTGGAGCGCGTCATGCACTATCTGCCGCCGGTTGTGACAGGTCCGATCATTATCTGTATCGGACTTTCACTGGCGCCGTCCGCGATCGCCAACGCATCGACAAACTGGCTGATTGCGTTGATCGCGCTGGGAACCATCATCGTTTTTAATATCTGGGGCAAGGGAATGTTCAAGATCATTCCGATTCTGATGGGCGTTGTGATCTCCTATGCAGCGGCAGCAGTCTTCCAGATGATGGGAATGACAAACCCGGACGGAAGTGCGATCCTGAATTTCTCAGAGGTAGCGACGGCTTCCTGGGTCGGACTTCCTCCGTTCCAGCTGTGCAAATTTGACCCGACGGCGGTCATGGTAATGGCGCCGATCGCGCTTGCGACGATGATGGAACATATCGGCGATATGTCGGCGATCTCCGCGACGGTCGGAGAAAATTTCCTTGCGGATCCGGGACTGCACCGGACGCTGGTCGGCGATGGTATCGCAACATCTCTGTCGGCACTCGTTGGCGGTCCTGCCAATACGACTTACGGTGAAAATACGGGCGTTCTGGAATTAAGTCGTGTTCATGACCCGCGTGTCATCCGGATTGCAGCTGTCTTTGCTGTGATTCTGAGCTTTATTCCGAAGATGGCAGAGGTCATCGGTTCGATGCCGTCTGCCATCATCGGCGGCGTTAGTTTCATGCTATACGGTATGATCTCCGCGATCGGTGTCCGCAACGTGGTCGAAAACCAGGTGGATTTAACCAAATCCAGGAACTTGGTAATCGCTGCGGTGATTCTGGTCTGCGGGCTGGGATTCTCCGACGGTCTGACCTTTGAGGTGGCAGGAACTTCGGTTACTCTGACAGGTCTTGCGATCGCAGCGATTGCGGGCGTTCTGCTCAACGTGATTCTTCCGGGTAATGATTACCAGTTCGGCAAGAATTTACAGGGCGACATCAACCGCGGTGTGGCGATCAATCCGAATCCGAAGAAACGGCAGGAATAAAAAACACAAAAATTTTCAGTTGTGAACTACATCGGCAATTGAATTACCGAGCATCTGATTACGAAGCATAGCTCCGTAGCTTCAGAGGTGCGTCCATGACACCCGTACTGCTACCCAGATGGGTTACACAGCTACTTTTATTGTTTTTGTACTGCTCAGCCCGGTTACGGGCATATCAATCTTTTTGCCGGATACGGCATGATACTTTCTCAAAATGTTATAAGCTCCTACTGCATCTGCATTGTAGATCACGGTATCTACAATGTAGATGCCACGCTTTTTTCGATTTCTTTTCTCTGCATAAATGTGCGATACTTCTTCTGACTGCGGCGGACATTGACTGGAATAACTTTCTTCCTGTCTTATCAGGCAAATCCCTTTCATTTTAAGCTTATATTCTAACTGCATATAGATACGGGCATATGGCAGACTGTGAAGCTTCTGGTTCGTTTTCCTCCCCAGGTTTCTCTCTTTACGAATCCCCTTTATATCTCCAATTACAACCGTATGAATATCATTCTTTACACAATAGTTCGTGATATATCGTGTCATCTTATGAATGTAATCCTTGATACAGTCATTTTTCTTTCGATAGAGTTTCTGCAGATGCTTAGATCTTTTCGGATCCTCCATTTCCCTTGCAGCCTGGATCCGGTCCCGTTGTGACTGGACTCTCGCGATTTCCTTGTTATAAAAATAAGAAAGAGAAAGATATTCCCTTCCAATAATAAAAGTTTTCCCTACATTATCATAGCAAGTCATAAGATTATGAAAGCCCAGATCAATCGACAGATAATGTCCATTGTCCTCTTCTGGCAAAACATCTTCCACCTCATAAATAACAAGGATCCTGCTGGTTCCGTCATTTGCCGGAGGATATATTTTTATCTGTTTTATGATATCCATGTTTGAAAAAACAGGATTTTTCAAATAAAGGTATGCGGCACGAATATCATAGGTATGAGCCATATATTCCTTCAGCTTTTTTGGTAAAGAAAGTCTTATATTAAAAGAGCCGTTTTCATGTTGAATACCATTTTGCATATAGGTAATCGGCATTTTATCTTTCTTATATCTTGGTGTTCCCGGATTCTCGATACCTCCACTTTCTTTTAACCGGTAAAAAGATTTCCATGACTTGTCCAAAAGCTTGCAGATTTCCTGTGCAGTCTGAGACGGGAGTGATTTGAACCACAGATCATCTTTATGCTTGGACTTCTGATAATACCAGTCAGGATATTTCTCCAATCCCAGATTTTTGTAGTTGTTTCTTTCATAATTGCAAACATTCCAAAGCTTGTAAGCCGCATAACACATGTGTCCTACAATATTTGCATCATTTTTATTTAATACAATGGTTGTTTCATGTGTTAACAGCATATTTTTCCTCCTTCTAGTAAGATTTGCTCTGATGCTCGATATAGCGTCGGATATTTTCTTCCGACACCGAACCAATTGTTTCTACATAATATGAGTGATTCCAAAGCTGACCTTTCCAAAGTTTCTGGCGGAGCGCCGGATATTTTTCAAAGAGTTTTCTTCCGGTAATTCCTTTTAAATACTTTACAATATCTGTCACTGACAGTTTCGGCGGTGCAGACACAAAGCAATGGATATGATCACCTTCACCAACTTCAAAAAGATGAACCGTAAAACCTTTATCGGATGCTATCTTCTGAATCAGTTCTTTCAGATAAATCTCAATCTCTGCTGATAAAATTTTCCTGCGATATTTCACAGACCACACCACATGGTAATTAATATTATAGACACAAGTTCTCGAATGTATTAAATTCTCTTTCATACACATAGTATACTATCATACAGAAAGAAATGCAAGCAAAATCGAACATGCTTTCGATTTTGCTTGCATTTCAGACGCTTTCATCTCGGCAATTGAATAACCGAGGATTCTCGCTTATTATCCTAAAATTAGGACGAACCATTTCAGATGTATAATCCGCCTGCATTTCCACATACTACCCATAAGACACACGATATGGAAAACGTGGTATGCAGGAGGAAGAATCATGAAAGCTACAGGAATTGTGAGAAGAATCGATGATCTGGGGCGCGTTGTCATCCCGAAAGAGATACGCCGGACGCTGCGCCTTCGGGAAGGGACGCCGCTTGAGATATTCACGGACCGCGAAGGCGAGATTATATTGAAAAAATATTCACCGATGGTGGAGCTGGCGGCATTTGCCGTGCAGTACGCGGAGGCGATGGCGCAGTCCACGGGGCTGATGGTCTGCATCGCGGACCGGGATCAGATCATCGCGGTATCCGGGGGACCAAAGAAGGAATATTACCAGAAGACGATCAGCCGGGCGCTGGAGCTGGCAGTCTCCGAACGTCAGAATATCTGTGCGGCGCGGGGAGAAAAAGCATTTATCCCGATTACCTCAGATGAGATGGAGGAGAGCAGCGCCGAGGTGATTGTGCCGATTTTGAGCGAGGGCGATGCGATCGGGGCGGTGATTCTCCTCAGCCGGGAGGCAAAGCAGGCGCTTGGAGGGGCGGAGATGAAGTTGGCGGCGACGGCAGCCGGATTTCTGGGACGTCAGATGGAAGGATAAAAAAGATAAATGAGATAAATCTGCCTGGAAACAGGCGGTGAGAGAAAAAAGAAGACGGGATCGATGGAAAACGTAAAGAGAGATAAAACTCCTGGGCGGTTGTCCATCGATCCTGTTTTTGATAGTCCTGTATTTGATAAAAACTGGTATTTGATATAACAGATATATCGAAAAACAGACGAAAGCGCAAGGGAGTTCACAGATACTCCATGATTTTTCACAGAAAAAGCACAGCAAGGCGCACGACAAACGCATGAGTAAATAAATTGTGAACACGCCCCTTTTTTTGTTAAAATTAAGAAAGAGAGGTTATATAGTGAAATTTTGAGATATTTCATAAAAGAGCTGTCTGATGACGAGAAAGTCGGACAGCTCTTCTTTATGCCTCAATGCGTTTATGTGTGCAGTGGAAAGGGTTCCGCTGTTATTTTTTTGCTTTGACACGGTCTCCGCGCTCTGGAAGCAGAAAGATACAGATTAAAGAACTGATAAACAGCATGCTTGGGTAGAACAGAAGCGGCATGACCTCAAAGGCAGACAGTTCATAGCCCAGCTCATGAACCGCCGATAATGCTACCAGCATCTGAGCACCGTAAGGCAGGATTCCCTGGGAGATACAGGAAAAGGTATCCAGAAGGGAGGCTGTCTTTCTGGCACTGATGCCATAATCTTCGGAAATTTCCTTTGCAATAGGGTTGGCCATAACGATAGCCACCGTGTTATTGGCAGTTGCGATATCCAGCAGGGTAACTAAAAGGCCGACACCAAACTGACCGCCGCGTTTTCCGCGGAAGATGCGGTGAATGACGTTAAGAAGAACATCAAAGCCGCCGTTTTCACGGATCAATGCGCACATAGCGGCAACTAAGATGGCAACCATACTGGTCTCAAACATGCCGGAAGTACCGGATCCCATGTTGGTAAGCATTTCCCAGGGAGTAGTCTGGCCGGAGCCGAGCATAATGATGGCACCGGATACGATTCCGACTAACAGAACGACAAATACCTGAATACCGGCAATGCCGCCTGCTAATACCAGAAGATAGGGGATCAGCTGAATCAGGTTGTATGGTTTTATGATGGCAGCTCCCGGATCCTGATGGAAGGAAACGACCAGGATAAGTGCCAGGGAAGCGATGGCAGCCGGAAGTGCGATGCCGAAGTTCTCACGGAATTTATCCTTCATAGCACATCCCTGACCGTTGCAGGCTGCGATGGTTGTATCGGAGATGAAAGAGAGATTATCTCCAAACATGGCACCGCCGATGACAGATGCGACGCAAAGGGCCAGAGAGAAACCAGAGGTCTCAGATACGGCAGTGGCAATCGGAACGATCAGGGTGATGGTTCCAACGGAGGTTCCCATGGAGGTAGAGACAAAGCACGCTACCACAAAGAGAACAGCAACGGAAAAACGGGCCGGGATAAGAGACAGCATCAGATAAGCAACGCTTTCAGCACTGCTTCGTCCTACGACACCGACAAAGGTTCCGGCTGTCAGGAAGATGAGAAGCATGGTGATGATGTTCTTATCTCCGATGCCTTGCCCCATCAGCTCCAGTTTCCGGTCAAAGGAAAGAGAACGGTTCTGGAAACAGGCCGTCAGGATCGCAAGCATAAATGCGACAACAATCGGAATGTTGTAAAAGCCCATCGGGATCTTCATGATATATTCTGACCAGATTCCTAGCCCCAGATAAAAGATCAGAAATACAGCGATAGGCAGAAGGGAAGATAGTTTTTGCTTTTTCATAATAATTTTCAGCCTTTCTATATGTTTGCCGTAATAGGCCGGATATTTGCAGTCGGCTGCAGGAGATGCAGACAGCAGCGTGGTTTTGGCACTATAAGGCGTTGAAGTACATTATTTGATCTTACCATAAGAATGGGGTTCAGGCAAGTAAAGAAGATAGTGTAACTGTAACGAAAAGGTTGACGAAAGCCTGTAAAAACGATATTCTGAAAGATGGAGAAAAGCATGCAAAAAAGATAGAAAACATGATCGGAAATGTGATAAAAGCACAAGGGATTTCACAGATACTACACGGGTTTTCACCAAAAAATCACAGTGTGAAGTGCTTGCGTGTGCTTCACACTATGATTTTGGCGATGCTTCGCATTTAAAATCGGAAAAATCTGCTGCCTAAACGGCATCGTACGGAATTTTCAGTTTAGAAAATTCCTATTTGCGAGTCGTAACGATTGTCGGTTCGGAATGTGAGGAAAAGTGCAAAAAACCTTGACAAAGCAAGGAGAAATGTATATAAATGTAAAGTAAGATTTGCGGGCATGTACGAAGAAAACTAAGAGGATTCATGTGCAAAGATATAAGCTAGGAGGAATATACGATGAACAAGACAGAATTAATCGCAGTTGTAGCTGAGAAAGCAGAGCTTTCCAAGAAAGACGCAGAGAAGGCAATCAAGGCTTTCACAGATGCAGTATCCGAGGAACTGGTTAAGGGCGGAAAGATTCAGCTGGTTGGCTTTGGTACTTTTGAGGTAGCTGAGAGAGCAGCTAGAGAGGGAAGAAACCCGAAGACCGGCGAGACCATGCCGATCGCAGCTTCCAAAACTCCGAAGTTCAAAGCTGGTAAAGCATTAAAGGATATGGTAAACGCATAATTATCTCAGTCAGATATGTGTGACGGACAGCCCTTCGTGATGATACATCATGGAGGGCTTTTGATATTATGGGGATTGAGGGAAATCCGCTATGATGAAAATGCCCTGCAAGGGTTATGGAAAGGGAAGATATGAGATTAGATAAGTATTTGAAGGTATCCCGCATCATCAAGAGAAGAACCGTGGCGAATGAAGCCTGTGACAGCGGACGGGTGATGCTGAATGATAAGGTGGCAAGAGCCAGTGCTGAGGTAAAGGCTGGGGACGTGATTGAAATTGCTTTCGGCAATAAATCGGTTAAGGTCCGCGTGACGAGCGTCCAGGAGACCATCCGCAAGGAAGATGCCAAAGAGATGTTTGAATATCTGTAAGAATCCAGGAGGAGTCAGAAAAAGGCGCGGAGGACGAAATGCCAAGAAATATAGAGCGGGATGAAAAAGAGGCGATGCGCCGGAAAGAACAGCTGATGGAAGCTGGATTCAGGCTGTTTTCGCAATATGGGATCGAGAATGTCAGTTTACAGAGGGTGGCGGACGCTGCGGAAGTGGGCGTTGCGACCCTATATAACTATTATCAGACGAAGGTCAAGCTTGTGATAGCGATCAGCGGAAAAATCTGGGGCGATCTCTGGAAGGAGATTCTGGAAGAAAAGGGACCGGAGATATTTGAATCATTCACGGCGTATCAGTACATTGAGTTTTATACGGACCAGATCATCCGGATTTACCGGGAACGCCCGGAAATACTCCGGTTCAGTAATAACTATAAAAACTTTATCTCCCGGGAGAAAGTCAAGGGGGAAGCGCTGGCTGAACATCTGGATGTTTTGAAGCCGGCAGGAGCGCTGTATCATAAGTTCTATGAGCAGGCGAGGAGCGATAAAAGCATCCGGACCGATATCCCGGAGCAGCAGTTATTTACAAGCGTTGCGATTGCGATGCTGGCGGTGGCTGAGCGCTATGCACAGGGAATTGTGTGGGCGGACGATCACAAGGAAGACCACACGCAGGAACTGGAATTTTTAAAAGGAATGCTCCTGACATGGTGCAGAACCCCGGAGAACCTGGGAAAACAATGATATAAAGAAGGGAAATAAAAAAAGAAGTCAAGAGAATGAGGTGCCCCCTCAAAGTTAGACTTTTACGAGACGACTTCGGTCGTCTCGTTTTTCTTTATGCGCTTAAAAGAACAGATTCTGTCTTGAATTTGTGAGAGTTGATTATTATAATATAAATATAGTGACGACTCATTTGTGTATACACACTTTATGACGGATAATCAACATTTCGAGAATGAGAGGAAAAAGCGTATGAGAAGGAGAAAAAGAAGAATCCTGACAGCAGGAATGGTGGTAGTGATAACGTGCAGTTCATATGGCTCTGTGCCTAGAGTTTATGCGAACACGAATTTTTATCAGATCAGGGAGATCGAGAGTTTATCGGAACAGGTTCTGTATCAGAAAGTTCCCTATGGCACCCGGTATCAGGATCTGGAGATGCCGGACAGCATAGACGTTTTTGTCAGCGGGGGGGGGGGCAAAATGAAGATGTGCCTGACGCAGGGAACGATGAGAATGTAGCTGCGTTTGCCAACCGCACAGATGATGATGCCGTGCTGGAAAAACTGGACAGCGAAGAGAAGGGAGAAAACGAAGATACCGAAGGAAAAGATGCTGGAGAGGATAGCAAAGACAAAAGCGAAGGGGAAGAGGGCTTAGAGAAAGCGGAATCCGGTTCAGGTGAACAGGGAGATTCTGGGAAAGATGGAAATTCGGCGGAAAATGGGGACTCTCAGGATGAAAATGCAAATCCGGGGAACGGTGAATCCGATGAGAAAGACGATTCCGGTAAGACAGATTCCGGTTCTTCGGATGGAAATGCAGATTTGAATGAAGATGCCGATTCTTCGAATGGAAAAACGGATGAATCGAAGGAAGATGTCAAGACGGATGAGAAAACCGAGGAAGAGATTGACGAAAAGGAAGGTTTCTGGCGAAAAGTAAGGGTGCGCTGGGTTCTGGATGAAGAAGAGAGCCAGGCATCCCGTTATGATGGGGAAAATCCGGGCATCTACCTGTTCCGTGCAGAGCTGAAAAGCAGCAATTATGAGGTGGATGAGGACGAACTTCCGGTGATCCAGATCACGGTCCTGGAAGAAGAGCAGGCGAAAACGACGCTGGAATTTGTACCGTTGGAAGAATCGATCACCGATCAGATTCTCCCGCTTGGAAGCAAAGAATCCGATATCCAGTTCCCGGAGACTCTTACCGTGCGTGAGACGATGGGAGAAGAAACCACCGAGCGGACTTTGTCGGGTATCACGTGGAAACTGGATGCAGAAAACAGCGACTATTCTGAATTTCGGGGCGGACTGGCACCGGAGGACTATTTTGACCGCTTCGATGAGGACGGTGAACCAGAAGAAACTGAAGAAAAGACCTGGGAGGGCTACGATAAAGCCAATGAAGAATACAATGGGGCGATCTATACCTATATTCCGGTGATTCCGGAAAGCGAAGAGATACCGGAAGACACTGCTTTGCCGGAGATCCATGTGCAGGTGGGAGACGCGGGGATTGCGTTGTATGCAGATGAAGGAATCACGGGAAAAGGTACGAAAGAGTATCCCTATGTGATTTGTAATGTAAAACAGTGGTTTACTGTTATGGGTGAAAACCAAAAGAATCAATATAATGGAAATCAATCCTCTGGTGTAAGTAAATATATTAGATTGGGGGCTGATATCGATCTAAGCGGTGAGTCGTGGGAGTCAAGAACACTAACGGCTGGTTTAGATGGTAATGGATATGAGCTGAGTGGAATTTCGCAGCCGTTGTTTAATGTTTTGGCGGGAACTGTTAAAAATTTGATTTTGTCCAATGTGACCATTACGGGAGATGGAAAGCATGTAGGAGCGATTGCGAGAACTGTAGGTGCTGATTCGCAGATTGAAAATTGTTATATCAGTGGCAGTCTTGCTACTACAGGAAATTGTGCCGCAGGTGGATTAATTGGACAGGTTCAGTCGGGTACGCTGGAAATTCAAAATTGTATTGTTAATGCAGAGATTGAAAACAAAGATAATAATAGGGAGTCTTTAGCTGGAGGCTTGGTTGGTTCGGTTAAAGTGAAAAATGGCACGCAGTTGAATATTATGAACTGTATTGCAATGGGAAGTGTTTCGACAAATTCAGGTCGCGGTGCAGGTGGATTAGTTGGTGGACAAGGAAAAACAGTTACAATTAATAAGAGCGCAGCATTGCAAGAAGAGATTTCCACAAACAGTTCGCAATACTATGTAGATAGAATTTTTGGCTATTTCGGTGATTATCAAGTTCATGTAGTTGGTGGACGAAATTTCGCCTATCAGGGTATGAGGGTTAAATGTGGTGAAACCCTTCTTGATAAAGAGAATGATAAAGATAGAAAATGGCCAGAGTTGCATCGTGGCGAGAGTGTTTTCAAACCAGACCTTTTAACAACCAATTTCTGGAAAAACACGATTGGCTGGGGAAGTGATGCGGAAAACTGGGAATTTGCCGCTAATCAGCTTCCGACGCTAAAGATGCAAAGAGATAATAAAGAAGTAATTATATTCTCCGGCACAGACATACCAGAGTATCTTGAGGCAACCGAGATAAAAACAGGCTCAGTAAAGTCTGGAGAAACCGGAATCGCAGACGCGGAGATTACTTTTAAGAAGGGTAGCAGCGAGAAAAAGGCGACAACAGGTTCAGATGGAACCTTTAGCATAGATCTTGCCAACGGAGAATATGACGTAACAATCAAAAAGACCGGATATCTTACGGTTAAGAAAAAAGTTACGATTTCGGATTCAGAAGCTCTTAATTTCACCATGGAAACAAACCCGGTTTCCATGATTTCGGGACAAACGGTGACAGGAACTTTCCAGACAACAGATGCGGACACTGTCACGGCAGATGGAGAAATTAAACTTACATATGCAGGAACAGATAATTTGCAGCCGGGGGATTTTAAACTTTCATCCGAGGAAGATGGAACGGCGTATGGCGGAGTTACAATTCTTGCAGTGGACAATACAGAAAATGGACAGGGTATAAAGATTCAATTTGCTAAATCGCTGAATCTTGGCAATACGAATAAAATAACCTTATATGTCCATTACAAGGGAAGTTCGATTGGTTCGATTGTGCTGAAAAAAGAGGTAAACCTTGTTCAGCTTGCGGCACCTGAGAATGTCAAATGGGATGAGACAGTAAAAGGAAAGGCCGTCTGGAGTGCGGTTGCGAATGCATCGGGCTATAAAGTACAGCTCTATAAGGATGATTCAGCACTGGGGGATCCGGTAACACTTGGGGTGGATGAAGCCGGTCACGATTTTACCGCCCAGATTGCAGAGAGCGGAACCTATAGGTTTGGAGTCCGGGCAACGGGAGCTGCTTCAACCTATGGTGACAGCGAGGAGGCGACGAGTGGAACCTATGAATTTTCCGAGCAGACCTTAGAGGATGTCAAAAAAGCGGCACAGGCAGCGCTGCAGGCGATGACAGTGACAAATGAGACAACAGCGGAAGAAATTTTTCAGGTTGTACAGAAGGTTATCACAAATAAAAAAATTCATGCGGACTGGTCCGATGAAAATGGGTTCAAGCTAACACCGGCAACGGATGGAAAAGATCCGGGACATAACGGAAGTATCACAGGAACGATAGTTTTGAGCAATACATCTGAGGGCGCGTCAACAGAAACAATCGAAATAAATCTTCTAATCGCGGCGAAGTATGCAATTACCTTTGCATCTGGACGTCAGGATTCACAGGGAACTGCGCCGACACTGGGAAATGCAGCAGCCGAAACTGTGATTAGGCTTCCGGAGAATACCTTTAAGGTATACGGCATGAATTTTAAAGGCTGGAGTGACGGAACTAATACATATGCCAGTGGTGCAGGTTATACAATGCCGGAAAGAAATGTGGCATTTGAGGCGGTATGGGTGCAGGATCAGTGGGATGGAATAACAGCTGTGGAACCGACCAAAGACGAACATGGTTATTATCAAATTAGTACAGGGGCAGAGCTTGCGTATTTCAGAGATACGAACATTTCAAACTGGAAAGCGAAACTGATGTGCGATATTGATATGGGCGGTCACGACTTTGCTTCGATTCGTAATGCCGGAGCTGAATTTGATGGATGCGGACATACGATTCGAGGCTTGAATGTGGTCGGTAATGTTTATGTGGGATTGTTTCAAGAAATTTCTTCGAATTGTGAAATTAAGAATCTGACCATAGAAAATGCGGTGGTTAAAGCTTCCAACGATGATGCGAGAGTTGGTATCCTGGTTGGTGATGTATATGATTCTCTAACAGTAGAAAATTGTTACGTCAGTGGAACAATCGAAACTGCAGATGGAACGAATAAGATTGAATCGGCAGGTGGTTTGATTGGAAACGTAATGAAGAATTATTCAGTAAAGATTCAGTCCTGCTATGCAGATGCTAAAATCAAAGGAACCACTGACAGGGGGTTTGCAGGTGGTTTGGTCGGTTTGAGTGTTGGAACTACAACAATTGACAACAGCTATGCAGTTGTGGATATGGACCTTGATAAGGGATATTATATCGGCGGACTGGTAGGAAGCGGCAACGTAACGATCTCCAACAGCTACGCGGCAGGCGAAGCCCTGACAAAAAATCCCATTGGCGCATCCGTGGCAGGCATTTCCGCCAACGGTTCGATTTCCTCTTGTGTCAGCATTTTCCCGGAGATGCGATCGCTCAACCGGATTGGCGGAACAACGGGAAGCTGCCGGGATAACTACGGCTTTGCCGGCACAGTTGCGAGAAAATCAGATGGAACGATTTTGACCCCGGATCCGGATACGATGGGGGCAGACAAGCTATATGGAGCGGACGCAACGGCGGCAAACCTGAAAGATCCGGAATTTTATAAAGGTCTGGGCTGGGATTTTGATTCTATCTGGATGATGGATTCAACCGGCGGGTATGCATTCCCGATTCTGAAAAACCAGACCTTATCTCCGGATCTGACGCTGGATCTGACACCTTCGGTTACCGGAATTACGCTGGATAAGACCAATGAGACGATTTACCCGAGAGGAAGCGTCCAGCTCACTGCGACCGTCGATGTGGCAAACGGAGCGTCCAGAGATGTGGAATGGAAAAGCAGTGATCTGGCAGTCAAGGTAGAGGACGGACGGGTAACTGCTGCGGATGTGGCAAAAGCGGGAACCTATACGATCACAGCCACCAGCGTGGCGGATCCTTCCAAGGAGGCAGTATGCAATCTGACAGTTGATACGGCGGAACACACCGTTACAGTAGAACGGGAGAATACGATAAACTCCCCGAATGCAGTCGTGAAAGCGTATGCATCCATGGATGATGCAAAAAAGGGAACAAATCCAATTTCTACGACAGGTAGTGAAACTAGTACATTTACATTTTCACAGAAAGCCGGAGAAAAAGTTTACCTTGCATTTACGGGTCTGGATCGGGATGATATCGTAAGCAAAGTAACAATTACCGATGCAAATGGTTCAAAGGTGGATGCGACTCTGTGCAATTTTGAAGATCCAACGGTATATTATTTTACAATGCCGTGCTCAAATGCTTCGGTGGAGGTTTCTTATGCAGTAAACTTAAATGCAACCCAGTATACCTGGTTCGTAGGACAGGAATGGGGTACCTGGGGAACGACGGCAGCCTTTGAAACCAAAGAGTGGAGTGGAGGGGATCATATTGGCTCTCTGGAAGTAACAAAGATTATCAATGGCAAGCTGTTTAAAGAATTTAATATAAAATCAATGTCGCTGTATAAGAAAGGTTCAGTTACACCGAACAAGGTAAATAGTAGAGCAGAACTTAAAAAGAACGGCGATTATTACATCGAAAAAGATAATACAACCGGTCTCCCGACTCTCTATGTATACTTAGATGGACCGGGCATGGTAGCTGTGGATATCGAGGTCCAGGATGATCTGAATGCAGTATTTTCAATTACGCAGAAGCTGGAAAGCAGTTCTTATTATACGCTGGACAAGATTACGGCAAAAGCCGGGGAGCTGGTAACGGCGACCTTGACAGATGCAGGTGTTGAGCAGATGAAGGAGATGCAGAACAAGAATGCATGCCTTACATACAGCGGTGGTTTACTTATAGTTGTTTACCCGCCGAAATTTACCGAATCAGGCGGCAAATGGACCGCTTCCTTTAAGATGCCGGCGCAGGATGTTGAGACACATGTGTATTTTGGGGACAAAGATAAGGTTGCACTGAATGGTACGGATAAAGAGGTTGATTACGATGGCACGCCGAAGTCTGTTGGGGATGGAATTCAGGCAACCATAGGCGAATATGATCTTTCGGAACAGTTTCAGGGTCAGTATGAGGTGCACTATGAAGGTGTGAACGGAACCGTTTATTCCAGCATGACACCGCCGACCAATGCGGGAATGTATTCCTGTAGGATTAAGATCCCGGACAGTAACGTAAATTATAAGAGTGATCCGATTACAGTGCGCCTGACGATCAAAAAAATAGGAACAAAGACCCCGAAAGCACCGCAGGCAGCAGCGTGGACAGACACCAGCGTGACCCTGAAAGCGCCGTCTGCATTTGTGGATGGAACCGCGATTCCGGCGGGATATGAACTGGAATACTGCGCGGATCAGGGAGAATGGCAGGATTCACCGGTATTTACCGGGCTGACACCGGAAACAACTTACAAGTTCTATGTGAGACTCAAAGAGGGTGTTAATACGATGGCATCAGCAGCCAGCGAGGCGGTCGCGGTCCAGACAAAGAAAGCATCGTCTGCCCCGTCCAATCCGACGAAACCCAACCCGTCGAACCCGAATCCATCGACCCCAGGCAATCCGCAGGGAACGGCCACTTCCGGCCGCGACAGAAGTACCAGCACATGGGTAAAAGAGAGTGCCGGATGGCGCTACCGCCTGTCAAATGGCACATATCTGTCCGGAAGCCTGGTTTTGGATCCGGTGACCGGCAGACAGGTTGAACAGGTTGTGTGGAAACAGCTCCGGGGCGCATGGTGGGCGTTTGGAGCCGATGGATATATCCGGACAGGCTGGGTCTATGATTACAGCGCAGGCAAATGGTACTATGTGGACGAAAACACAGGAATGGGGACGGGCTGGTATCTGGATCCGCAGGACGGCAGATGGTATTATCTGGATCCGGCAACGGGAGAGATGCTGACGGAGTGGCAGCTGATTCCGGATTTAGGCTATGTATACTTAAATCCGTATGCACCGCAGCCGACCTGGGCGTATGATGAAGCATTAAAAACCTGGGTTTACATGGAGGGCGCAGGACGTCCATACGGCTCCCTTTATATGGCTGAGTGGACACCGGACGGCTATTATGTAAATGCAGACGGTGTCTGGGAACCAGCCAGATAATCATTCATAAACCTGAAAACCTCCCAATATATTTAACAGTAGGCAGCTATAGGTTGGAAATATTGGGAGGTTTTTTGCATGGAAGAAAAATTGAATGCCAGACCTCACAAGCTGGAGCTTCTGAACCGGGAAAAGGGGAGTGTGACGGGGATCCAGGATGTGGTGTCATTTGATGAGAACCAGATGATTCTCGATACAGACATGGGGCTTCTGACGGTGCGTGGGAAGGCGCTGCATGTGAGCCGTCTGACGCTGGAAAAGGGCGAAGTGGATATTGAGGGCGAGTTTGAGAGCTTTTCGTATTCTTCTAACGAGTCCCGCCGGAAATCGCAGGAGTCGTTCTTTGGACGGCTGTTCCGTTAGGCGGTGGCGGATGAGCGGGACGGTGAGAGGGGAAATATGGCTGCTTGGCGGCAGTGTGTGTACGGGAATTGCGCTGATGATGGTGTATGACGGGCTTAGGATCTTCCGATGGCTGGTGCGGCACGGCTCATTTTGGACAGGCATAGAGGATGCGGCGTATTGGCTCTTTGCCAGTTTTGCGACGTTCCGGCTTTTGTTCTGGCACAATGACGGAGTCCTGCGCGGCTATGCGGTGGCGGGCGTGCTCGGCGGCATGGTGTTTTATGACCGGACGGGCAGCCGTCTTTTGTTTGCGGTATTGAAAAAATGCAGCGGATGGATTAAAATGAAAAGAAGAGGCAAAAAAAGCCAGAAGACCGGAAAGAAACGTACAACAAGGGGACAGGCAGAAAACATGGAAAGGAAGTGAGATGAGAATGCGTAGACAGATGTCGGAAGGCAGACCGGGTAGAAATGTGCGGAAAAAGAAAAAGGATAATTTAAACAACCGGATGGCGCTTGTGGGCGTTACGATGGTAGTGCTGAGTCTGGCGGTTGCCGTGCACATCAAGGGCATCGATCTCAAGGAAAAGGATAGGAGTTATTCAATTCGTGAGGAAAATCTGGAGGCGCAGGTTGCGAAGGAAGAAGAACGTGCCAAACAGCTTGAGGAATACCGCGTATACGTGCAGACCAAGCAGTATATCGAGAAGGTAGCGAAGGAGAAGCTGGGACTTGTAAACCGCAATGAGATCCTGCTCAAGCCGTCGAATCCGAATTAGACTTGCGGTGCATCATAGAATGTCCGGGGCATGCCACACAGGGGAGCAGCATTCCTGGATGTGTCGGAAAATGTCGAAGTTTTCCCTGGTTTTGCTCTGTCCGTTTGACAAATATTTCTCTCCAGCCTGTATATAATGGCGTTATACAGGTTAGGAGGGATTTTTTGTGCTTAAACGGAGAACTTTACATAGAGATATGGCGGATGTCAACGTCTACACGGCAAGACGTTTAAAGAGCATGGCACTGTCGCTGGGCGGTCTGGCGCAGGCGTTTGCGGATGAGAT
>OGEK01001222.1_pt1 | contig 19032 bp, 20 predicted proteins | sample 1570641 | NCBI WGS metagenome assembly OGEK01 (sample SAMEA2582136, study PRJEB24529) | metagenome | biome: Human gut stool | place: China | collected 2011
TTCATTCCAAGACTTAATTTTCCACCCAAAACGTCCGTACTGTTGTTTGTCGCTGCCGCGATCATCCAGTAAAGTGGAAACACCGATATAAAAGAAGCTATGATCAATATGATATGTGTGCCTGCATTTTTAAATTTTCCTCTCATCGCTTGTCACCTACTTTCATCTGAACAAAGGATAATATCGCTACCATAATAAAGATCACATACGACATTGCTGCCGCATATCCAAATTGTGGATTGTATTCAAAACTTGCTTTATATATGTAATGGGACATGGTCAGTGTTGAATTTGCAGGACCGCCGCCTGTTAAATTGACAGATTCGTCAAACAGCTGCAATGTACCATTGATTGACATAATCGTTGTAAGTAAAATTGTTGGCCGCAACAGCGGAATCGTAATCTTACGGAAACGATCTGCCATATATCCCGCCACCAACGCCAACAATACCGACTTTACCAATATAGCCGGAAGTATGGTCACAGAAGGCATTCCAAACAAGAAACTATTGACAAGCGGAGAGGGATCAGGCTTTCGGGTACGCTGGCAAAGCATCTGGCGGTATTTGTTGCCGCCGTATTAAAAGACCAGAAGAAAACGAGGGGCAAGACCAGAATGGTGCGGATGTTAAAGGAGAACAAGCCATTGAAGTTCTTCACTGTGCCATCTGACCGCCTGCGTGAATTCTGCAGTGAGGGCAGGAAACGAGGACTGCTCTATGTGATCATCCGGGATAAAAAGAACCCGGAAATGAGCGAGGTCATGGTCTTTGCCGATGATGCAGCCAAAGTCAACCGTGTCATGGATAAGATGAACCTTGATTTTGTAAGGAGCGAAGTCGGGGAAGCTGTCCATGAGGTAACCGCCGGAATGGAAGCACCGGAAACCGAAGCAGTACAGGAAACTGTGCAGATGCCGGAGGGCGAGGTGCAGTTTGAAATCAGCGATCTGGACGAAGCATTCCAGGTCGGTGACATGGACTTTTCTGAAGAGGAAAAGAACCAGAATCATCCCGAAAAGGAGTTTTCCGAACCGGAAAATTTTATCCCGGTGCAGGAAGAGGGGGAAGAGAATCTGTCCGGCTCTTCCTTGCACAGCAGAAATATTTCTACCGGGCAGGAAAAAGGGACTGATGCAGGGCTGAGGGAACAGGAGCGTCCCAGTGTCCGCCGGGAGCTGGAGAACATCAAACGGGAGAAAGCAGAGGAATCCCAGAAGCGGAGCCGGGAAAAGAACCGTGGACCAAGGAAAACGCAGAAGAAAGCAAGAAATAAACGAAAGGTGAAAGCGAGGTAGAAGATGGACCTGACAAAATTTTTAGGGCAGGACTCGCAGGAGCAGTCCGCCCAGCGGTTATCGAAAGAAGAATATGCCGCACAGAAAAAGCAGGAGAGGGAAGAAATCTGGGGTATGATCGATGGAAAGGCACAGGAGGTCTTCCAGAATGGGGACTCCTTAAAAGGATTCCTTGATTTTATGGGACAGTGCAAGCCGCAGAGGACAGACAACCTGTTCCTGCTTTATGCACAGAATCCGGAGATACGGCAGGTCAAGACCTTTGAAAAATGGAAGGAAGAAGGCAAGGTAGTCAAGACCGGAAGCAAGGGATACAACTTCATTGTCGGACAGGAATATGAAAAGGACGGTGTCATCCAGCAGGGGTACTCCATCCAGAAAGCCTATGACATCAGCCAGATCCGTACCAAGCAGCCGGAAGAGGCAGAGCCAAAGCCGATGGACCAGCTGATGGAAGCACTGCTGACTGACAGCGAGGTACGGATTCAGATCGCAGACAATCTGCCGGATAAGGTACAGGCACAGTACATCCCGAATAAGCGGACGATCTATGTTCGAAATGGCATGAGCGAAAATGCAACGTTCCATTCCATCAGCCGGGAGCTGGCCTGTGCATCCCTTGACCATCACGATGGAAGCTACAGCAGGGCAGGGGTATCGGCACAGGCCTATTGTGCGGCGTATGTGACAGCACAGAAATACGGCATGGATGTCTCCGGTTTTTCCTTTGACAAGGTATGCCAGATGCAGGCATTCGGACAGAAAGATCCGAAAGAACTCCGCTCCTTTATCCAGGATGTAAAGAGTGCAGCCTATTCCATTGGCAAGCAGGTAGACCGCAACCTTGGCAAAAGCGAGCAGGAATTTATGACCGATGAATTTGCCATCCCGGAGGAAAAAACGGAGAAACCTGCCAAGAGTAAAAAGTCCCCGGAACGCTGATAAAAAGGGGCTTTTCCGGCTCTTTTGCAGTAGCTTTCCGGGAGGAAGTGTGGTATGTTGTGGTTGAGAAAAAAGAGGAAAAAAGGAGGCTCGCCTATGACAAGAATGCGATATGTAAAGATGGACCGGATCATGAACCACATGCTGATCCATGCACTCCGGGAAGTGTTCCGGCAGGAAAAAGAACAGGGGCTTCCGGTGGATACCACACGGGATCTGGTTCTGAAGCTGGCAGAGCAGGAAGAGGGAAAGCTCTACCTGACAGAAGCCGAACACAGCAAATCCGTGGAAGCCTTAAACCAGCTCCGGGACACATACCTGAAAAACGGACGCTATTCCGATGGGATCGATAGCGTCCTCTTAAAGATCATGAAATCCAGATACCGCCCATACCGTGGAAGGGGAAGATGAAGAAAGGATGTGGTACAAATATACAGAAATATGACACAAGAAAGAATAGAAGCCATGCGGAGAAGATATCCGCCGGGAACCGAGGTCACGCTTAACAGCATGGAGGGGGAGAGCCACATGCCACCCGGCTTAAAAGGTAAGGTGGATATGGTAGACGATGCAGGGCAGATCCACGTAAACTGGGAGAATGGAAGCAGCCTTGCCCTCGTTCCGGGAGTGGACAGCTTCCACATCACGGATCTGCCGAGAGCAGAGAGGCCAAAACAGCAGCCATCCCGGTAACAAACAGCCGGAAGTCAGACTGGGTGATCTGGCTTGCCGGACTGCCTGTCATCTGGTGGGCAGCGATCCTGCTTGCGGATGCCATCCAGCCGGGCAGGAATCTTTTCGAGCTGATGAAGGTTCTCACAGAAAAGCTGAACCATCCCTTCCAGTTTCATTATACGGAATATACCATCAAGTCGATGCTGGTCTGCACGTTACTTTACGCAGCCGGGATCGGCATTTTTTATTCCAGTCAGAAGAACTACCGCAGAGGGGAAGAACATGGCTCTGCCAGATGGGGCGGTGCCCGGCAGATCTGTAAGAAATATAGCCAGAAGCCGTACTCCCAGAACATCCTGCTGACACAGAACTTCCGCATTAGCCTTGACACCCACAAGCACCGCAGATGTCTCAACATTCTCGTAGTGGGAGGCTCCGGTGCAGGAAAATCCAGAGGCTTTGCCCTGCCAAACATCATGCAGTGCTGCTGTTCGATGGTCATCACCGATCCGAAAGCCGAGCTGCTCCGAAAGACAGGCGGCCTGCTGGAAAAGAAAGGATATGAGGTGCGTGTCTTTGACCTCATCAATCCCGACACATCTTTTTGCTACAATCCATTCGAGTATGTCCACGATGACAAAGACGTGCTCCGTCTTATTTCCAATCTGATACAAAACACCACACCCAAAGGTTCCCAGTCTTCTGATCCCTTCTGGGAGAAGAGCGAAACCGCACTGCTTCAGGCACTGATGCTGTATCTGCTCCACGAAGCTCCGCCGGAAGAACAGAACTTCGCCATGATCATGGAGATGTTAGGCTCGGCACAGGTAAAAGAAGAGGACGAGGACTACGAGTCCCCTCTGGACATTTTGTTTGACCGTCTGGAGATGCGGGACCCGGACAGCATTGCCGTCAAGCAGTATCACATTTACAAGCAGGCGGCAGGAAAGACCGCCAAGTCCATCCTGATCAGTGTAGGTGTCCGGCTGGCAGCCTTCAATCTGCCGCAGATCGCCAAGCTGACCAATACTGATGAACTGGATCTTTCCAGCATGGGAGAAAGAAAAGTTGCCCTTTTCTGCTGTATCCCGGATGCAGACACCTCTTTGAATTATCTGGTAGGCATGATCTACAGCCAGCTTTTCCAGACGCTTTATTACATGGCAGACCGTGTGCATGGCGGTGCCCTCCCGGTTCCGGTCAACTGCATCATGGATGAGTTTCCAAACGTATCCCTGCCAAATGAGTTTGAGAAGATCCTGGCAACCTGCCGTTCCCGTTCCATTTACTGCAGCATCATCATCCAGAACATGAGCCAGCTAAAGGCTCTGTTCAAGGACTCCTGGGAAAGTCTGGTGGGCAACTGCGATGAGTTTTTGTACCTGGGCGGCAATGAAAAAGAGACACACAAATATGTATCAGAATTACTGGGGAAAGAAACCATAGACACCAACACCTACGGGCAGACCAAAGGAAAATCCGGCAGCTACTCCACCAACTTCCAGCAGAGCGGAAGGGAGCTGTTACAGCCGGATGAAGTCCGTATGCTGGATAACCAGAATGCACTTCTGTTTATCCGCGGGGAGCGGCCCATACTGGATGCCAAGTATGACCTGATGAAGCATCCCAACATCCGGTATACCGAGGACGGAGGTGCCGGCCCGTTCAATTATGCGAAAGCACCGCTGGCGCATGACGATTTTACATTTGACGAAACAAGATATGACGATTACGAACTGCTTCTGGATGAGGACATCATCGGGGAGCTTTTTTGATGGGAGGAATGCCAATGAATTTACTGAAAAATAAGAAACACACAGAAATCAGGAAAGAGACCGCACCGCTGAAGATGAAGAGAGGGCAGAAGAAACTGTTTGCTCTGTATGCAGTCATGGTACTGTCAATCTGCATTGGGGCGACCTGCGTTTATGCCGCAGGCGATCCGCTGACCGTAGTCAATAACCTGTCCACGTTTATCTTTTCCCTGATCCGCGCCATTGGCCTGATCCTGCTGGGATTTGGTATCGTGCAGGTCGGTCTGTCCTTAAAGAGCCACGATCCAAGCCAGAGGGCAAACGGATTTCTGACACTGGCAGGCGGTATCATCATTACCTTTGCAAAAGAGATCCTGGACCTGATCATGGGATAGGAGAAGAGTCCAGAAGGGGAGCCATGCGAAATGCCGGCTCCCTGCTCACTTTTGAGGATGGGAGGTGAAACTGTTTGAGTGATAACTGGATCGTACAGAATCTAAATTCTGCCTTGCAGACCTGGAGTGACAAGCTGGCCGAGATCTGGACACTGCTGACGCAAAGCCCGGAAAATTTCAAGGGCGGTGCGATCTGGAGCGTAATGACGAACATCAACGGAGGGCTCCGAGCCATCGGGTACGGCCTGCTGGTCTTATTTTTTGCGGCAGGGCTGGTGAAAACCTGTGGGAGCTTCACGGATATGAAAAAGCCGGAACATGTAGTGAAAGCCTTTATCCGTTTCGCACTGGCACAGGGAGCCGTCATGTCCGGCATGGAACTTCTGACGGCAATTTTTTCCATTGTGCAGGGGATCATCTCCAGCATTATGTCTCATTCCGGGATGGCAGGTGGAACGGTAACGGAACTGCCCTCAGAGATCGTGGACAAGATCGAAGCAGTCGGGATGCTGGAATCCATCCCTTTGTGGATCGTAACCCTATTGGGCAGCCTGCTGATTACGGTATTGTCATTTGTCATGATTCTGACTGTATACGGAAGAATGTTCAAGCTGTATATGTACACAGCCATCGCACCGATCCCGCTGGCAACCTTTGCCGGGGAGCCAACTCAGTCCGTAGGAAAGAATTTTATCCGTTCCTATGCCGGGGTATGTCTGGAAGGAGCCATCATCGCACTGGCCTGCATCATCTTTTCGGTGTTTGCGGCGAGTCCGCCGGCCGTCGAGGATACCAGCCTGTCTGCTGTGACGATTGTCTGGAATTACATCGGGGAGCTGGTATTTAACTTACTGGTACTGGTCGGGGCAGTCAAGGCATCCGACCGTATCGTAAAAGAAATCATGGGATTATAGGAGGCGAAAAAAATGGAAGAACCAAAGACACTGAGCTACGACTGGCAGTATGGCCGGGAGGAATTATTTCTCAGGGTAGACAGTTACATGAGCGATGACAATCTCTATATCGGGCTTTACCATATGGAAGATGGATACCCGGAAAGCTTTGCAGACCTTACGGTAAACCTGCCTTTTGCTCCGCTGGGCGGTATCAATGAAGCCTATATCGACCACAATTTCAGCAAAGAAAAGCTTCGTTTTATAAAGCAGCATAAGCTGGGAACGATACAGCCGGATACCGCATCCTCCGGTTACTGCATCTTCCAGAGGGTTGCATTCGACCTGAAAAAACTGGCAGAGCTTGATCCGGAAGGAACAAAAAGATTTATGGAAAGAAATGGCATCCGGCAAAGGGATGTACCAAAACAGAAACAAAAGAAAAAACAGAGATTACAAAGAGAAAGGTAGAAAACAACATGGAAGTGAAAATGAATAAAGAAATCCGAGACTATCAGGAGTCAATGTTCTGGGGCTTAAGCTTCCGGCAGTGCTTATTTTCGGTACTGGCGATCCTGGCAGCCCTTGGAATCTATTTTGTCACCCGGAAATATGCCGGGGAACAGGTAACCGGATGGCTGTGCATCCTTGGGACGGCTCCCTTTGCAGCCTGCGGCTTTTTTCGTTACCACGGCATGACGGCAGAACAGTTTGCATGGGTAGTCATTAAATCCGAACTGCTGTACCCGAAGCGGCTGGTATTTAAGTCGGAGAACCTGTACTTTTCCTGCATGGAAGAGAGCCTGCGGCTGGGTGAGAAAATGATGGGAAACGGAGCGGAACTTCTGGAAAAGAAGCGGACGAAACAGAAGAAACCAAAGAAGCGAAGAGGAAGGGGTGATGCCTTTGATTAAAACCCTGAGTCAGACACTGAAACAGGACAAGGAAAAATTTAAAGTACCGAAGTCTGTCCAGCAGGCCATCCCGATTCGCAAGATCTGGCCAGATGGTATTTTTCAGGTGGAGAGCAAGTATTCTAGGACATTCCGGTTTACGGATATCAACTATTCCATTGCCAGCAAAGCGGACAAGACAGAAATGTTTCTGGATTATTCCGAGCTTTTAAATGCACTGGATTCCGGCTGTACGGCGAAGATTACCCTGAACAACCGCAAGATCAACAAGGAAGAGTTTGAGCAGTCCCTGCTGATTCCGATGAAAGGGGACGGGCTTGATGCATACCGGAAGGAGTACAACGACATGCTCCTGTCCAAAATCTCCGGTACCAACAACAGCATCTATCAGGAACGCTATCTGACCGTCAGCGTTCACAAGAAAAATATCGATGAAGCCAGAACCTATTTCGCCCGTGTGGGAACAGATATCATCACCCATCTGGCCAAGCTGTCCTCCATCGGGGAAGAACTGGATGCAGAACAGAGGCTCCAGATCTTCCGAGACTTTTTCAAGGCAGACGTTCCGCAGAGTTTCCCGTTTGACATGAAAGCCTTTGCGAAAAAAGGACACAGCTTCAAAGACTGGATCTGCCCGGACACGATGGAATTCCACAATGATCATTTTAAACTGGGTGAGCAATATGGCAGAGTCCTTTTTATGGAAGATTACGCCAGCTATGTAAAAGACGAGATGGTATCGGAGCTGTGCGGACTTGGCAGAAACCTGATGCTATCCATTGACATCATCCCGGTACCGACAGACGAAGCAGTGAGGGAGATCCAGAACCGACTGCTGGGCGTAGAGACAAATGTCACCAACTGGCAGAGGCGCCAGAATGCAAACAATAACTTTTCTGCCGTGGTTCCTTACGATATGGAGCTGCAGCGAAAAGAAACCAAGGAGATGCTGGATGACCTGACCACCAGGGATCAGAGAATGATGTTCGGTATCTTGACGATGGTACATATGGCAGACAGCAAGAAGCAGTTAGATTCTGATACGGAAACCCTGTATTCCATTGCCAGAAAACATCTCTGCCAGATGGCAACCCTGAAATGGCAACAGGTCGATGGGCTGAATACCGTCCTGCCGTATGGCCTGCGGAAAATCGATGCCGTGCGAACCCTTACCACAGAGTCCACTGCCGTATTGATTCCATTCCATACGCAGGAGATCATGCAGCCGGGCGGCATCTATTATGGGCAGAATGCAGTCAGCAAAAATATGCTGGTGGCAGACCGAAGGAAACTGTTAAATGGCAACTCTTTCCGACTGGGTGTCAGCGGTTCGGGAAAGAGCTTCTCAGCAAAAGAGGAGATCGTAGACCTTGCCCTTTCCACGGAAGATGACATCCTCATCCTTGATCCAGAGTCGGAGTTTGCTTCTCTGGTGGAAGCCTTAAACGGAGAGGTTATCCGGATCTCGGCAACCTCGGATACTCATCTGAATGCACTGGATATGGATTCCGCCTATGGCAATGACCGCAACCCGCTCATTGAGAAGTCAGAATTTATCCTGTCCTTGTTTGAGCAACTTGTCGGAGCCGGAAACCTTTCGGCAAAGGAGAAATCCATCCTCGACCGCTGCACCGCAGATGTGTACCGGGATTATATGAGGGGCGGTTACAAAGGGCAGGTGCCGACTTTGAAAGACCTGTACCGACAGCTCATGCTCCAGCCGGAGGAAGAAGCCAGAGGACTGGCCTTGTCTTCGGAATTGTTTATCAACGGAAGTCTGAACACCTTTGCCCAGGAAACCAATGTCAACACGAAGAGCCGTATCATCGACTATGATATTCGGGAGCTGGGCGAACAGCTGATGCCCCTTGGCATGCTGGTCACACTGGATTCTATTTTCAACCGTGTGATCCAGAACTGGAAGAAGGGAAAAACGACATGGATCTTTGCGGATGAGTTTTATCTGCTGTTCCGCTACGAATACAGTGCGGACTTTTTCTACCGCCTGTACAAGCGTATCCGTAAGTATTCCGGATTTGTCACCGGGCTTACCCAGAACGTAGAGGAACTTCTGAAATCCGATACCGCCCGCCTGATGCTGGCGAACAGTGAGTTCCTGATCCTTTTGAATCAGGCCACCACCGACCGGGACGAGCTGGCGGCACTTCTGAATATTTCAGACAACCAGTTATCCTACATCACCAATGTGGGTGCCGGCCATGGTCTGATCCGCTGTTCCGGAAATCTGGTGCCATTTGAAAATTCGTTTCCAAGAAATACAAAACTGTACCGCCTGATGACGACCAAGCCGGGCGAAGCGTAAGAGCGGGACAAGCCGAGACTGGAGGTGAGAGATGAAGGATATCAAAACCAAAGAAGTTACAACAAAACCAAAGACCAAAAATCCTGCCTCCAGAATCCCCAAGGAGCTGATGCGGACGGCCATACTGGAGAGCAAGGAAAAATCCCAGACCATCGCAAATGCCAGGGACAATGACATGGGAGAACAGTCCCCATCCGAATATGCCAGTGGGAAAGTCACATCCGCAGAGGAATGGGCTGCAAGAAAGACAGGCAGAACTGTAACCAGAGCCGGAAAGACAGCCGCACAGACTTCCTACGAGAAGATCAAACAGAGAGCCGCTGGCAAAAAAGAAGCGGAGAAAGAAACCGCCAGAGGAACAGGGGACACACAGACCGCCAATCCTGCCAGCCGGGAAGCTCAGGAAGCACAGATCCGGGAGGTACAGATCCAGGAAGCCCAGCGGCAAAAGGTGGTTTCAGATGCCGTCAAAACGAAAGAGCAGAAGATCCGGGCTGCCAGGGAGACACCAAGAATCCAGAACAGACAGGAAATAGCAGAAATGAAGCAGCTCTCCATCCGAGAACAGAGCCGGAAGAAGGAAGCAAAAGATACAGTAAGGCAGACCGCCATCCGACAGAAACAGCCGGAAACCATTCGGATTAAAGAAAAACCAAGGAAACAGCCGGAGCCGAAAACCATACAGAAGCGTATCATCAAGACGGCTCCCCAGTCTGCGAAGATCAGCGTCCAGCCAGAGCAGAAGCTCCGTGCGGCCAGCTCCAACGCCCTGACAGCCCGGATGCAGAAGCAGATGGAACGAAGGGCAGCGAAGCAGGCGGCGAAGAAAGCTGCCATGCAGACGTCCAACAACGTCCGCCGGATGCAGAAAACGGCAAGGGCAGGGCAGAATACCTTCAAGGCAGCCAAAGCCGCCGTGGAAGCGGCAGCGAAAACCGTGCAGTCCATGATGGCTGCACTGGGAGCCGCCGGAGCAGTTATCGTTCTTTTATTGGTTATCATGGTCGGAATCATTGGCGGTGCGGCATTTTCAGGAAGCTCAGAGAGCAACGAAGCATTGAGTCAGGAAGTCCTTTCCTATACAACAGCTATCCAGAAATATGCCAACCAGTACGGAATTCCCGAATACGTTTCCGTGATACAGGCGATCATGATGCAGGAATCCGGCGGCCGGGGAACCGATCCCATGCAGAGCAGTGAGTGCCCATACAACACCAGGTACTCCAACAGTCCCAATGCCATCCAGGACGCAGATTACTCCATACAGGTAGGAATCCAGTATTATGCAGACTGCCTGAAGGAAGCCGGATGCACCAGTCCACAGGATATGGATAAGCTGAAACTGTCCCTGCAAGGATATAACTACGGCAACGGATACATAACGTGGGCGATACGGAAGTATGGCGGTTACAGTGCCGAAAATGCCCTGCAGTTTTCCAACGAGCAGGCGGCTTCGCATGGATGGAGTGCCTATGGCGACCCAGAGTACGTCCCACATGTCCTGCGGTATTATTCCAGCGGCGGATTGTTTGCCGGCCTGTTTGGAGGCAACGGCCAGATCGTATCGGTGGCACTTACCCAGCTTGGAAATGAGGGAGGCCAGAAGTTCTGGTCGTGGTATGGCTTTGACAGCCATGTGGCATGGTGTGCCTGCTTTGCCAGCTGGTGTGGGGATCAGGCAGGACTCATCAAGAGCGGCAAGATGCCAAAATTCTCCCTGTGCGATGATGGAATCGCATGGTTCCAGAGCAAGGGAAAGTGGAAAAGCCGGGGATATTCCCCAGCACCCGGAACCCTGATCTTTTTTGACTGGAACGGGGACGGAACCTCAGACCATGTGGGAATCGTGGAGAAAACCGAAGGCAGTACCGTATACACCGTGGAAGGAAACTCCAGTAATGCCGTGAACCAGAGAAGCTATGATATCAATAACGGAACGATCATGGGATATGGTATACTTTGAAAATTAAAATAGAATATAAGTTATAACCTATGAAAAGAAATTTGATATGTGTAAGTTAATAATGAAAGTCGATGCAAGTATGGATTCTTATGCAAAGATTATTTAAAGAACCATAAAAATACGCTGTATCAGTTTATGCTTCTGTAGGACACTATTAGAGAGCATGTGATATATTATCTGTAAATAAAAAATCAGAGATCAGTAATGGACACACTGATTTTCTGGTTTTTTTATGATAACTGTATTACTGTATTGATAAATATATCACAGTGCGATATAATGCAAGTATCGAAGTACGATATATCGCACTGAAAGGAAAGGTTTATGGATGCACATATAAAAAAGGTTTACGTTCCCATGACGGAGACAAGTTTTTACATATTGTTATGTCTTCGTACTCCAAATCATGGATACGGGATTGTACAAAAAGTAAGAGAACTGACAGAAAATGAAGTGGTACTTGGTCCTGGAACCATGTATGGAAGTCTTTCAAAAATGGAAAAAGATGGCCTAATCCATTTTATCAGGGAAGAAGATAAAAGGAAAATTTATGAGATCACAGAACTCGGTACGGAAGTTCTGGAGCTTGAGCTAAAAAGAATCCGCAGATTGTATCGTAATGCACAGGAGGTAACGCAATGAAGAAACTCAAAAAAGAAATTCGCTGGTTTAGTATTATGGAGTACGAAAAAGAAGAAAATTACCTGAGCAAAAGGCACTTGGAAGGTTGGAAATTCAAGAGCGTAACATTTCCTGGACTATATACATTTGAGAGATGTGAGCCTGAGAAGGTAATTTACCAGCTAGATTACAATAAAGAAGAAATCAAACATCAGAGTGAATATATACGAATGTTTGAAGATTGCGGATGGGAATACCTGACAGAATTTGATGGATACAATTATTTCAGGAAACCAGCAGACAAGATGCAACAGAAAGAGGAAATATTCTGTGACGACATCTCCCGTCTGGATATGATGAATCGGATTTTTCGTGGAAGAGTAATTCCGTTAATATTGATGATTCTTTGTATCCTGATTGATACTATTGTAACAGATCCCAGTGAACCAGGCTGGATACCAGTATTTTTTAGGGTAATGTTAGTTGTATATGTTATTACTTTTCTACAGTTTGCTGTAAAATATTTTGTATTTTGGAAAAAAGTAAAAAAATAGTATACAGTTGACAACTCATCAACGTAAAGAGTTCATTGTCTAAATGAGTAGGGAACTTCTTTTCTGACTTTAAAAGAATTTTAAATTTTTTGTTACCACCTGGAATTATTTACGATATATAGTATGAATAGATAATAACGGAAATGTAAAAGGGACAGTAGATGTAAAAAATCAGCTTTGTCCCTTTTGTAACCTAAATTTGATATGTATAAGTTAACTTTCTTATTTGATTAAATTTATATGAAATGAAAAGAACCAGTGAGAGAATCGTTAAATTTCACTCACTGGCTCAATTCGTTTCAAATTTTTCGGACAACTCTGTCAGTTCTTTCACCGTTTCCTGGGTGTGATGCAGCAGGGTGTCACGCATTTCTGGCGGACAGCTGGAATAAAGCATTTTCATCTGATTGACACCCTCATCCTCCAGAGAAACATCTGGATTTATAAGTGTATCTAAAGAGATGTGCAGGACCTTTGCCAATGCTCTCAAAATCAAATAGGAAGGATTCATTTTCCCTTTTTCGATATTGGCGATTTGCTTTACAGAAACATGGCTCAGATCAGAAAGTTCCTGTTGTGTCAGTTCTTTATTCTTTCGAGTTTCCCACATTTTTTGCCCTAAAGCAGTTAAATCATCAATCGGCATAATCACTCACCTCAAGTATATTCTATCGTGCCGATTTACACAAAGGAATAACCTTATTATGCCGGTTGATAGGTTTGATTATATCGATTATAAAACTGAGGATACAAACTCAATTAAAGAGTAATGAAGGATGCAAACTTACCTGTGTTTGTGACAGCATTCGGCGCGGTCTGAAGCAACTGGCAAAGTATTTTTAGGATAGAATAACAAAGGGCGCAAGGTCTCAAAGTGTTTCCGGCACAGGGGCTTGCGCCTTATCTATATTTGGCCATTTAATAGGTTTGATTGTGCAGATTAAAATTTAATATCTTTATGAAATCTTCAAATTTCCCCCGTATCCTGTTGTTAAAACCAAAAGAAAGGACAAAAGGATATGGATATGATTTTGGAAATAACCGGCCTTTGCAAAAATTTCAACGGGCAGACAGCCGTAAATAACATATCGCTGAACATTGAAAGAAATTCCGTCTATGGATTGTTAGGACCAAATGGAGCCGGAAAATCTACAACACTCAAAATGATAACAGGTATTTTGAGGCCCACATCTGGGAGTATTGAGTTTGACGGCCACGCATGGAAACGCAGCGACTTAAACCATATTGGAGTGTTAATTGAAATGCCGCCGCTTTATGAAAATTTGACCGCCTATGAAAATCTGAAAGTAAGGACTACTATTTTAGGGCTGACAGATAAGCGGATTGACGAAGTGCTACAAATCGTCCGGCTGACGGAAACAGGCAAGAAAAGAGCCGGACAGTTTTCTCTTGGTATGAAACAGCGTCTTGGAATTGCAGTTGCATTACTAAACAACCCGAAGCTGCTCATACTTGATGAACCAACCAACGGGCTTGACCCGATTGGGATTGAAGAACTTAGAGAGCTTATCCGTTCCTTTCCTGCAAAGGGTATTACCGTTATTTTATCAAGTCATATTCTCTCCGAGGTACAACAGACCGCTGACCACATCGGCATTATTGCGGGCGGCGTCTTAGGCTATGAGGGGAAACTTAATGCAAACGAAAATTTGGAACATCTTTTTATGGACGTTGTAAAAAGCAATCACAGGGAGGGTTAAGGCATGGACTATCTAAAATCAGAACATTTGAAATTCAAGAGGACAATATCGAACAAACTGATTTTCATTGTTCCGCTAATTACGGCTATTTTTGCATGGCTTATGGGTGGATATATAGGGTATCAGTACATGACGCTTTACTGGTGGTATGCGTTCCTGCTTCCGGGAGCAATCGCAATTTTGTGTTCTTTGTCACACAGAAAAGAAGAAAACGCCGGGAAATACTATTCGGTATTTTCTATGCCTGTAAATCTTTCGAGATTTGAATTTGCCAAGGGCATTATCTTAGTCGAAAAACTGCTTGTTTCAGCGATATTTTTAGCATTGCTCATTTCTATCAGTAATATCATTGCTCCGGCAACGGCAGTATATTCTCTTTTACACAGCATTACAGGAAGTATCGGAATTATCCTTGCGTCTGTCTGGCAAATCCCTTTGTGTCTGTACTTAGCACGCAAAACGGGAATGTTTGTGCCGATTGTGTTAAATACAATACTTGGGATTGTCCTATCTACTGCTACCGCATTAGGAAATACAATAGCATGGTGGTTTGTACCGTATTGTTGGGCAGCAAAACTGGCAGAGCCACTTATGGGAATTGAAATAAACGGAACTTATGCGGGGAATTGTGGATTTTCTATAGCCATTATGATTTCCATTTCGTTGTCAATACTCTTGTTTCTTATTTTATCCTATGCCGACGCAAAGGATTTTTCCAAAGGGAGGTAGACAGAAATGGGTTTTATTTATGCGCTTCGTTCTGAACAGGAAAAAACGAAGCATACATCGTTTTGGGCTATTCATTTTTGTGTACCCGTTATGGGGGCATTGTTATTTCTTGCTTACTATTCCCAGTATGCCAGCACCGCAGACAGTAAAAAGCTCAAAATGATATTGGAAATTACGACAACGTTTTTTCCGGTGTTGATAAGCGTTATTGTTGGTCTGAACGTTGCACTGGAAGAAAAGGCTTCACACTTCCAAACGCTGCTTGCTGTACCAAACAGACACAAAAATATGCTTGCAAAATTAACTTATCTTTATGGTTCGGGGGTATTTGCATTGTTCTTTCTGTTCCTGTTATTTGTGATTGGCATACATCTTTTGGGAATAGCTGATACAGTGCAGCTCGGAATGCTCATTGGAGCCGCCGCCGGGATGGCCTTTTGTAATTTTATAATATACATCTTGCACCTGTTCCTTAGCTTCAAATTTGGATTAGGGTTATCCCTGTTTTGGGGCGTGTTTGAAAGTCTGCAATGTATCTTATATAGCAATATTGAGCTGAAAGGTGTAGCCCGGTATATCCCCTTTGCATGGTCTATGAATTGGGTACAGGATATTTTGAGCCGACAAATTTTCAACTATGGAACAGAAAAAATATGGATTGCAGCATTAACGACAGGTGGCTTGTTGCTGACCTTATTATGGTTTTCTCATTGGGAGGGAAGAAAAAATTATGAATAAAAGCAAAAAAATAATGCTACTTCTGCTGTTTACCTTTATCGTTTGTGTGGCTCTTGCTGGCTGTACTTTACAGGACAGAATCGAAGAATATTCCAGTGACAAGGAACAATGCTATTTGAATACGGAAAATGTAACACGTTTTTCCTATAAAGGTAACGATTACACCATTTTGGCAGATACCGTATCAAATGGCGGGCTTGGAGAATGGATTGGATATATCCGGCAGCTTGCCGCCATAGACGAGAACGGAAAAATATTGCTGCAAGAAAATGTTGAAACGGAAACTTTTCAATCCTTAGCGGATTTGGCGGAGAAAGCACCAGAAGCCGCTTACATTATTCCTTTTCTCAATGTATATGCGGCTCCTAACGCAGACGATTATCTTATTGTAGATGTAAACGGAGGGTATCATAAAGCTGTTATCAGCGAAAATGTCAAAGATAGCGATACTGTTTTTGATTTTAAGAAAACAGAAGAATCTATAAATGACAGCTTTGAAGTCAATCCAGAAAATGCGACACAACTTCTTTGGGGCGGGACGGTTTATCAAGTAACGTCTGATATGGTATCAGATGATGAATTAGGCAGCTACATTGATATTCTCGCTGAAAGTGTTACATTCGATACAGAAACGAAAATCCCTTTGTCAAAAGAAGATTTAAGCAAGATTGACTGGTACGGGGAAAATGCCGGACAGGGGCGAGAGTCTTGGTTTTACACAGATGTCTATGAGATTTACGGAACCGATAAAGCGGAAGCGGTTGCGGTCAATGTAAATGATAACTACTATATTGCAAAGCGACAATGACAGCTTTCCTACCTTCCTACCCTTGGAGCTTGTGTTATACTAAAAAGGACAACGAAAGGAGGCAACAATATGGCAGCGATCCTTATGATTGATGATGAACAGGCTATTTTAGAGCTTGTCAAAAACGGGCTGCGAAAGGATGGGCATTTCGTGACCACTTATACCTCTGCCGCACAGGTACCGATTGATAAGCTGAACAGATATGACTTGATTATACTGGATATTATGATGCCAGATGTAGACGGCTTTTCCTATTGTGATAAAATTCGTTCCCTTGTAGACTGTCCTATTCTTTTTCTGACGGCAAAGACAATGGAGCATGACATCACATTTGGGCTTGGTCTGGGAGCAGACGACTATCTGACAAAACCATTTCGTATTGCAGAATTGCGGGCGAGAGTAAACGCCCACTTACGGCGTGAACGTAGGGAACGACATACCGCACTTACCTTTGACCGCATAAAAATTGATTTATCTGAAAAAGAATTACGGATAGATAACACGCCTGTTGCCTTAACGAAAAGCGAATATCTGATTTGTGAATATCTTGCAAGGAATAAAGGACAGGTATTTTCAAAAGAACAGATTTACGAAGCTGTTTTCAGCTTAGAGGGCGACAGTGATAATTCTACGATTTCTACTCATATCAAGAATATCCGGTCAAAATTGAACAAACTGGATATTCAGCCGATAGCGACAGTCTGGGGGATTGGATATAAATGGGAATGAAAAAAACAACATCACTGAAAGCGTCTTTTTGGAAATTCTTATGTATGCTGTTGATTGGACTAATAGGTGCGGTGGCAATACCATTTGGTCTTATTTTAGCTGGAACCAGTACAGGGCTTATTACCTATGCGGATTATTCAGAACGCTGCACAAAAGATCTTGCTCCTGTTATTGCCGCAACGCCGGATTTGGCAGATGTGCAGCTTCCTATGGGCTGTGAATATTTGGTGCTGGATAAAAATTATCAAGTGACGGAAACGACCTTAGAGGGCGACGATTTGGACCGGGCTATGGAATACGCAATATCCGGGCAGATAAATACAAACCTCAACAAACAGTATTTGCTTGTGACCCGCGAAAATGAATATGTAGTGCTGCAATATTACATAGGTTCACAGTTTACAAATGAATGGCTTTATGAGCATTTTCCCTCACCGGAAATTCTACTTTATATTTTTATAGCAATCAACTGTATTGCAGTATGCGTGATATTGACAGCGAAGTTTGCAAAAAATATGAGGACGCAGCTCTCCCCACTTTTTGAAGCGACAAGGCAGGTAGCAGAACAAAATCTTGGTTTTGAAGTGGGACATTCAAAAATCAGAGAATTTGAGGATGTACTTTGCTCTTTTGCAAATATGAAAGATAATCTGAAAATATCTTTAGAGAAGCAATGGAACGCGGAACAGTTACAGAGAGAACAGATTGCAGCACTCGCTCACGATTTGAAAACACCTCTGACCGTCATTCAAGGAAATATTGATTTGATAAATGAAACGGAGCTTGACGACGAACAACGTCTATATGCGAGTTACATCACTGAAAGCTCCGAGCGGATAGGCATTTATATTAAAGCGTTAATTGACATTTCCCGGACAATCGCCGGGTATCAGCTTCATTTGGAGAAATTTGATATAGCTGATTACATGGGCCAGATTAAAGCGCAGGCAAGCTCTTTATGCCTTACCAAAGGAATTTGTCTGCAACTGGAAACGGGGGCTAACCTGGGCACACTCAAGGCGGATAAGCTGCTGTTGGAACGGGCAATTATGAACGTGATAAGCAATGCGTTAGACTATTCTCCACCACAGGGGACAATTTATGTAACGGTGCAAAAAACAGACTGCTTTTTGCATATATCTATAACGGACGAGGGAGGCGGCTTCACACCGGAGGCTCTACATCATGCACAGGAACAGTTTTTCATGGGCGACAAAAGTCGTACTTCTAATATGCACTTCGGTATGGGACTTTATATCACAAGCAGCATTATCAAGCAACATGGCGGGCAGCTTGTTTTAAGCAATTCTAAAAAGACTGGCGGCGCACAGGTTATTATCAAAATTCCATATTAAAAGTAGTGGGCGGTACTGTGGTATCGCTCATTATTTTTTCAAATCTTTATGAAATCTACAAACTTTCCATATAGCATATAGGTAAAGAATAAAGCTACAATCTGCCGGACGACGGCAAAAGAAAAAAAGCCGTCGTAGAGCAGACAATTTGACACGCCCATTTGAAACGGCGGCTTTGATTTTCAGAGCCGCCGTTTCTTTGCGTTTACACAAACCTATGACGACTTGCAGGGACACGGTAGCCGATTGGAGGTGCATGACATGAACGAAAAAAATACAGCCCACCCCCAAAAAGAAGAACGGGAGAAAGTCCTGAAGGAGATCCGGCAGCTTGAAAACCGAAAGAAGATTTTGGAGAACAAGCAGCGAAATGAAGAACGCAGGGTTCGCACCCGCCGCCTGATTGAGCGTGGAGCCGTTTTGGAGGGGATTTTCCCGTTGGCTCCCGACCTTTCCGGCGCAGAGGTCAAAGCATTTCTGATTACCCTGTCCCATCTTCCGGGGGCTGCGGAATTGACTGCAAACCTGCCAAAATCCGGGGACACGCCATAAGTCCCTTGTTTACAAGGGCGCACTTATACACCGTTGCCGGTGTCGTGCGCCCTGCCGGGGGCTGTTGCG
>OGEK01001229.1_pt1 | contig 18961 bp, 20 predicted proteins | sample 1570641 | NCBI WGS metagenome assembly OGEK01 (sample SAMEA2582136, study PRJEB24529) | metagenome | biome: Human gut stool | place: China | collected 2011
GAGAGACTGTATAAGCAATTTTATATTGCAATGACTAGAAAAATATTTAGGAGAACACAGACATGAACAGTAAGTCAAACGCACAAGCTATGGAAACAGAAAAAATACCACGTCTTTTGGCCCAGCTTGCAATACCTGCTGTTGTGGCTCAAATCATCAACCTTTTATATAATATTGTTGACCGTATTTATATCGGACATATTCCAGGTGTCGGTGCCGCAGCATTAACAGGTGTTGGATTGTTTACGCCAATTCTCATGCTGATCAATGCCTTCGCCATGCTGGCAGGATCCGGAGGTGCACCGCGTGCAGCGATTTCTATGGGAAAGAAAGATAATAAGACAGCGGAAAAGATTCTTGGAAACTGTTTTGCAATTCTCATGCTTATGGCCGCAGCTTTGACGGTGATATTCTTTACTTTTGCGCCACAGTTACTGACGATGTTTGGTGCTAGCGATAAGACACTTCCTTATGGCGTGGATTATGCAAGGATTTATATTCTTGGAAGTATTTTTGTTTTGATCGTGATGGGAATGAATCCATTTATTACGACACAGGGATTTGCAAAGATCAGCATGATGACAACAGTGATTGGTGCTGTAATCAATATCATTCTTGATCCGATTTTTATCTTCGTATTTCATCTTGGAGTAAAGGGAGCTGCACTCGCAACTGTTTTGAGTCAGGCTGTAGGGGCAATATGGATCCTTCGTTTCTTGTCAGGAAAGAAGACGATTCTGCATCTTAAAAAAGAAAACTTTAAACTGCAAAAAGAAATCATCTTACCATGCCTTGCTCTTGGTATATCTACATTTGTCATGTTATCTACGGAAAGTATTTTGTCTATCAGTTTTACTTCCAGTTTGTCAAGATATGGCGGAGATCTCGCAGTAGGGGCTATGACAATTATTACCAGTGTTAGCCAGCTTGCAACATTACCATTACAGGGAATTTGTCAGGGTGGACAGCCAATCATGAGCTATAACTATGGTGCAGGAAATAGAGATCGAGTAAAAAAAGCATTTTTTACTCAATTTACAGTTTGTACAATTTTTACGGGATGCTTCTGGTTGATTATGCTTCTATTTCCGAAGATGTTTGCAGGTATTTTTTCGAATAATACAGAATTAATCACGTATACGGCATGGGCGTTAAGAATTTACATGGCAGGTATTTTTTCTCTTGGATTCCAAGTTGCTTGTCAGCAGAGTTTCATGGCATTGGGCCAGGCAAAAGTTAGTTTATTACTTGCCTGCTTAAGAAAATTGATTCTGTTGATTCCGTTGATTTTTATCCTGCCGCATTTTATCCAGAATAAAGTATTTGCGGTATTTTTGGCTGAGCCAATCAGTGATATTTTGGCAGCGATAATAACAACTTCAACGTTCTTTAGTCGGTTTAATAAAATTTTAGATAGAAAATAAAGCATTATAAAAAGATCCTGTTCAAACTATGCTATAAAGAACAGGATCTTTGTGTATTTATTTTGCCAGGAAATTACTCTGTATCTCCATCGGCATATGATAAGCTTGGCCTCGTTTTGTCAGGCTGTATAGTTTAAAGCTCATGAGTTCCGGAGTTGCATTCAAAGAGCTGCAGAGTCCGAAATAATCCAGGTCCTCGTTCTGAACCATATCTTCGATCTCCTCATCATCAATCAGCAGATCGGCAGCAAACAGATTGGCCTGGTATTCTGTATTATCCGTCATATTGTAGAGTGTATCATCTTGCATCGGAGCCATTTTCAGCTGGGAACGATGCAGGATGATATGCCCTAATTCATGGGCGGCAACGATCATCTTTTCTTCTTCTGAAAGGAAACTGCTGATCATGACATAGATTGTCTTACAGCTCATAAAACAGTATCCTTTCAGTGTCTTATATCTGGAAGTTTCCCCGACAACAATGTTCATCTGATCCATGATCTCAAATGGATCTCGGGTTCCATATTTCTTGATTAATTTCTTTGTTTCTGCTCATATTTGATTTTTGCCATATAACCAGCAATGCAACATATGATAATAATTATAATAGCTGCAACAAATACGACAACTTTTTTATGCTTTTTAAATGCTTCCTTCATAGTTTCTGAATCCCCCTACATATTTTATAAATGTATTGTAACATACACTTATTTTTTAGATAGAAGAAATGTTATATTAGTTACCATACATTACAGGATTAAAGTACTTGAATTGTTTACATAATTTCTATCAACATCACTGATTTCAGGTTGCCTATTCTAATTTCTCCGTAGATAATTTCCACAAATATCTCAGCAAAAATCTGTGAACTTCCTCATCTGTTGCAATCCATGATAGTTCATAATTATTTGCTGACTTCTTTATTGTCTCTTGAATATATAATTTTTCTTTCGAAACACTGTATTCTCTTTTACAAGCCCCCTTCTTAGAATTATAATTTGTATTTGCAACAAACCCTTCGTTTAATTCTAATAGTCTTTGGCAATTTTTCTTTGTTAATTTAATTTGTCTAAGTCTATCAATAGTTCCCATACTTCACATCCTATCAAAAATCATATTTTCGTGGATCAACCCCTGCAGCTTTCAATACTTTCTTACATTCTTCAACATCCATGAATTCAAGTTTTTTAGGATCTAATCCGGATAATTCAAGTTTCGTTTTTTTTCACATTTTGATTTTTCATCTCTGATCTCTCATCTCTTAATACAGTATTTCATTAATTTAATTGAAATAGCTGCTTCCCCCAAAAGGAACACAGCTATTTCAAGATAACTTGAGTTATTTTAAGCAAATTGCATTAGTTTATGCATATTAATAATATAGCACGGAATTTAACATTTTTCATTTGCTCTCTTTTTTTATTTCTTCAGAAATTATCGTTTCCTGTTTCTTCTTATTGATTTTACAAATTATTCCATGTGGTGTTACCATCGCAACCTTAGCTGTCGCACATCAGGCAGAATTCCAGCTCCACAATTCACTAAAAAAGAGATTCAAGATCCCAGTGTTTTCAAAATCTCAAGCCCTAATAAAATCCAGAAGCGGATAGAAAATCTTGAATCTGAACAAGCTACTACTGTCCGGGAAAAACAGGAATTGCAGAAAAAGCAAAGACACTGAATATCATCCGACAGAATTTCACAGCACTGCTTAATGCTCCAGAGATACAAATTCCCATATCAGGAAAAGAGCCAACTCTCTAATAAGAAGAGGTACATACTTAGCGGACCTCTTCCTTTCCATCTAATCTATTTTTGCACTACCCTATCATACTTGCGCCAGGAAGCAGTACAAGCATACTTATTTCTATCAAAAAAGAAAAAGAGCATATGGATTTGACTCCATACACCCTATGATTGTAATCTTCATCTTTTCATAGAAAAAAGATCCTCGCAAGGTAGAAGGTTAACAAACCTTGTCCTTACAGGGATCCTTTCAATTACTACTGAAGATTCCGAAATGTGGTATTAACCGACAGCTCTTTCATATCTTAATCAATATTTACCAATCAAATCAATCTGTCAAAAGAATAAACCATTCAGAACTTGACGATTCATCCGCTACCTGAACAATCGATGCTCCATCATTAGTACTATTATTCAGCACACCCAAATATAATCCACTCCATCTGTTTTGAATCTTATATTTCCCATCAGACGTAGTAGTAATCTTCCATTGCTGATTCCAACCACCGTTATATTCATACTGAACTACTTGTGCATTTTCATTTTGAGAAAGACCGCAAACATCTAAAACTTTACCACTGTTCTTATTTACAATTTTATAATAGCTACTGTCTACCTTTTCAAATATCCACTTTTGGCTGTCCCACTGGTCATAAGTATATTGTTCTACCTGCGCATTATTGTCTTGTGATCCAGTTGCAATATTAACCGATTTTTGGCTATTGATATTCATCATTTCATATGAACAATCAGTATTCAAATAATCCGGAGCTAATTTAAATGCATTTAAAGCATTTGTGAAATGCAACTTATTATTCCCAACTAATTCTGTAGCTCCCAATGTATAACCATCTGGTACAACAGACGAATTTAATTCTGGTTCCCAATAGAATACTCCTATTCCTTTATTGTTAGGAACCGATTTAACAGCGTTAATTTCTTTTCTTAACAGTTCATATGTTCCTTGTGAATTACTTTCGAGCTCACCGGTTTCACAAATCATCACATCTTTACCATACTGTGATGCCATTTTATTCAAATTATACGCAACATTTTCTATACAATCTCCATCATAACTCGAAGTCCAATACGGATAGTATGACATACCTATCACATCTGTTTTTCCACCACATTTCGTGATAAAGTTTTCAAAAAACCATGCGAAATGGCTTATCCCACTTCCATGCGTAAGATGTGTAACTACCTTTGAATTAGGACTTATCGATTTCACCGCATCATATCCGCTATTCAGATATTTCGTTAATTGAGTAAAATCATTTGACTGATTACTTCCAGTCGGATACAACATACCATAACTTACTTCATTTCCAACCTGTACCCACTCTGGATAAATATCCTCATCTGCTAGCTCAGTCATTATATATCTTGTATAATCATATACATACTTTTCCAGCTCACTAGTCGATGCATTTTCCCATTCTGATGGAACATCTTGAATCAATGGATCTGCAAAATGATCACTATAGTGAAATACAACCATTATCTTCAAACCTAGCTCTTTTGCTCTTTTTGCTGTATATAAAAGTCCCTGAGTATCCGCGTAACCAAGCATACAATTTGTACCATCAGGTTTAGTCCAATAGAAATTCTCAGGTGGTTTTACAAAAACTCTAAGTCTTACAGCATTTACACCCTTTTCTTTTAACAACTCAAGAGCATCTCTTGTATTTCCATTGTCATCCACCCATTCAACGCCTTGTGATTCAAGCTGTGATAAAAAACCTATATCTGCACCATAAATCATTTCATTTTCTGACAAATTATCAGCCGCTTGTACGGGAATTGATGGTATTGACAACACTATGCATAAACAAATCATCATTAAAATAGCTATACTGCATCTTCTGCTACTCTTTTTCATCACCGTTTACCTCCCAATATTTATGCATACCTCTATTTCATCGTCCGTCCAAAGCCGAAGAACCGCAGGTTCTTTCGAGTTTGAATCTTTCCATCTGACCACAGCTAATGCACTTCCCTCAAAAGTTGTTACTGTATCTGAGAAATAATCTTCTTCGCTTGAAGGATTGGCTGTACCAAATCCCTCTAGCACACCATTTCCCGTAACCTTAGCATGAATGATTCTCCTCTGTGTTTCTTGTGGGTTGCAAATACCATGTTCATCTTCTAACCATGCTTTTACATATGCTACATCACGTTCATTCTCGGTAACACGGCAAGCCTTCAGCCTTTTTATCGAATCAGCAGTGACAAGTTCATACTTTCCTATTACTTTCCCTGACTCATATGCTACTGCCTTTAAAGTCCCTGACTCATATGCCACTTCATATGTTGCTGTGTAATGAGATTTTTTTCCAGCCGGCTTCCTACCAAGAGATTTACCATTTAAAAACAATTCTACTTCATCTCCTGATGAATATACATCAACACTGGCCTTTTCTCCTTCATGCCCTTTCCAAGTCCAGCTGCTGATATTATCTTTAAACATCCATGCGGTTTTGCTTGCTGTCTGTCCCCTATGCTCCATACGTTCTACCGCAATGTATGGCTGATTTGTTAATCCATATACAATCTCCCGGAAATAACTGATTGGTCTGCGATTTCCAATTAAGTCTATATCTCCGATATACCCCAGTCTTTCTGGATAAATGCTTGTAAAATTCTCTTTTCCATCATAATGGAAAATCCCTACTCCTGCTTCGCCGATATAGTCATAACCTGTCCAGGTAAAATCGCCAATAACATGTGGATATTTTGTAACTTTCTCCCACAGATTTTCAATATCTGCTGGATATGTTTCTGTCCCAAGCACCGTTTTTCCCGGATGCAACTCATGCTCAAGTTCATATCTTCCACTCAAATAATTAAGTCCTGTGATATCACAACTCTGGGCACATTCTTCCAGGGCTTCTGTAACAAGAGGATGCTTTGCAAAAAACTCGCCCTTTTCTCCAGACATAAGACTCATGAAACTATTGAGAGCATTACTTCCCCCACCACTTCCATTGCCTTGTGTGTCCATTCCAAACTTTTCAATGACTTCCTTCATAATAACCTTGAGTCGTTTTCCAGCACAATTCAATCCATTTAAAGCATTTGTAGTAAATCTTGTGGCATCTAGTTCATGAAATCTATTGCACAAAGAACGATTAATCCATGATCCCTGTTTTGTTCCTGCTTCCTGTATCTCATTTCCCACAGAATAGATAACTACCGATGGATGATTATAATCCTTGTCTACCATGTGGTGAATCCATTTTGGTGCTTCCTCTTTGAAAATATCTGAAAAATCATAGGTATTTTTACCTCGATTCCACATGTCAGTCAACTCATCCATCACAAGCATTCCTAAATGATCGCAAGCATCAAGCATTGCTCTGCTCATAGGATGATGCGAACTTCTTATCGCATTGAACCCTGCCTCTTTTAGTCTTTTACACCGGTACCATTCCGCTTCTGGGAATGTCTCTGCTCCTATCACCCCATTATCATGATGAATGCAGGTTCCTCTTAAATTCACTGTTTCCCCATTGATCTGAAATCCATTAACTGGATCAAGTGTAAGCGTCCTAATGCCGAAATCTACTGTATATTCATCACATATTTCGTCCCCTATATATGTTTTGACACAGCATTGATATAAATTCGGATGATCTGTACTCCATTTTTTCGGACATTTTACAGGAAGCTGTACTCTTACAGTTTCTGTTCTTTCAGCATAAAATACAATATTCTGTTTTTCTGTTACAACCGTTTTTCCCTCAAATATCAGTTCAACATAGCATTTTGCTTCTATGCCACATGCTTCTGTATTCTTTAAGTTGACACAAACTTCCACAACTGCTACATCATCATTTACAGATAACGTAGTTATTTTCATCTCATCATGTGGAATATAGACACCTTTACCTGTCCATAAATTCACATCACGATAAATTCCAGAACCCGTATACCATCTGCTATTTGGCTGGTTACTGTTATCTACATCAATTTTTATCAAATTTTCCTGTCCATAACAAATCCATGGCTTTAAGTCTACAGAAAAGCCCATATATCCATTTCTATTTACAGTTGCAAGGGCCCCATTTATCCAAACTCTTGCTGTTCCGTAAATTCCTTCAAACTCTAACACCACATCCTGGTTTTTCCATTCTTTTGGTGCTAAAAATGATTTTTCATAAGTATAAACTCCCCCAGGATAAAAGCCACTCTGTGCACCTGCCGGACACTCTTTATCTCTTTTTTCACGAATCATAGCATCATATGGAAGTGTAACAATTATTTTATTGTCATCACCATAAAAAGCCTTTAATCTATCATCCTGATCTACTTTTTCAAATGTCCAGCGATCATTAAATTTCTGACACTGCATACTTTGTTCCTCTTTCTATTTTAATTATTCGCTTCTCTTTCCATATCCATTCTCTGATTTTCTTTTTCTACTGTCATAAGTCCTAAAAGAACAGTGATTACAACTCCAAGGATTACAGGAATTGTAATATACATACTAAAGATCATATTAATTGCTCCACTTGTCTGAGTTGCTGCTGTTCCAACATAGCCGGATGCATTTAACAGCCAGCCAACTGCTGCTGTTCCTATACCACCACCAACTTTTACTCCAAGTGATGAGCAGCTAAACATCATACCATCAATATGTACACCTTTTGTACGATATGTATATCCACTGATTTCTGCAATCAATGCATTTAATGTACCTGACATTGTTCCTGCAAAAGTTCCTTTTAAGAACATAAACAGAAGCATCATTGGCAGATTCTTCTGCATTGCAAAGAAGATTAAGAAAATACCTAAAATATCACTAATGACATATCCCCAGAAGTTAACTTTCTGCATACTTCCAGTCTTCTTTACTAATATAGGTGTAAAAATCAATGCAATAATAACTGGGAACATCTTCATCATTGAGAATAAGCCCAGTAATGAACCATCACCAAGTACCTGTTTCATAAAATAAACAGCTGAACCTGTTGTTAAGTTACTCATAAAATAATATACAATATAGATTGCTACTATTAAAATATAATACTTATTGCTAAAAAGAAGTTTTAAAGATTCTCCAAAACTAATCTTATCATCTTGTGTCTTTGACTCTACTTCAACTACAATATTTTCATCCTCTGGTAATTCTTTTACACAAAGACAACTAATGGTATTTACTACAAGACCGATTGTTCCACAAATAATCGCAACCATTCTCCATCCGGCAGCTCCACCACCAAATGCCTCTACTCCATTTGTTACTGCAAATCCCATTACAATATTTGTTGCAACAGCAAACATAAAACGAATAGAACCAAGTTGAACACGCTCATTCTTATTTCTAGTGATGAGTGCTGATAATGCTGAGTATGCAATTCCATTTGCTGTATAGAATATAGCATTCAATGCTGTATAAAAAGCAAAGAAATAGGCATATTGTGCTGTTGTTCCAAGCCCGCCCGGAATAGAGAACAGCAATACTAAGCATAATGATACACCGATTTGAGCGTATAACATCCACGGTCTTGCTTTTCCTAGTTTTGATTTCGTACGGTCAATCAAGTTACCAAATATAACATCTGAAATTCCATCTAAGAATTTAGATACTAACATCAATGTTCCGATGATTCCTGTGTTTAATCCCATTGTATCTGACAGATACAAAAGCACAAAGCTGGATACTAATCCATAACTTGTGTTTGAAGCTAAATCGCCTGCTCCATAGGCTATTTTCTGATACCATTTCAAGTATTTCTTTTCTGTTTCACGCATTACTTTGTAACCTCCTTATTCCTCGGCACAATTATTTTTCATTTCATAAACGCTTATGTTTTTATAATATTACTTTAATAAATTATGTCTTATAATACTACAACATATATGATAGAATATATTTAAATTCTTATCATATTCGTGAATGAAACGGAGGACTTATTGAAATGGCTTCATCCTATACAGTTAATAATATTATCGAACAGGATAATTTAAATAGTGGCATTAACTCTTATATCAAGATACTGACACCTATTCAGTTCACTCTCGAAACATGCTGTCAGTCAGATGATAATGCTTATCTCAATTTCTTGATGACCTCACCACGGGAAAATACTTTTTATCATTTTCAAACAAAAAAAGAAATCCACCAATTTAATAACCGTGCCCCACATATCCACGACTTCTATGAATTATTAATTGTTTTAGACGGAGAAATCCACCAGCAGATAGAACAATCTGATCTTGTGTTTCATAGTGGAAACTGTTGCTTGATGAACCATAATATCGTCCATAAGGAAGTCTTTTCTTCAGATGCAACACTCTTATTTATAGGTATGTCAAAAGAACTTGTAAAACAACTGTCTGATGATGAACAGAAAGTATATTTTCCAGATATCGAAATGCCAGGGAGGAATCCTATATTAAAGTTTCTTACAGACAACCTGGATAATCCTGATACGAAAGAATATTTAGATTTTCTTCCCGCCCTTAATAATAAAGACTGGCACCACACTCTTCACGCAATTACTGACAATATTTTACGTGCAATTATGTTTCCAAAACTTGGTTCCACTTATATTATAAAGGGTATGCTTTTAGAATTGTTTGACTATCTGGCAGATCCTACACATTTTCACTTTACACCGGTTCACGTAGAAGCTGACAATGATTTTATATTATTTTCTCATATTTGCCATTTATTAGAAGATACAGATGGAAGAATCTCTCGCTCCGAATTGGAACAAATATTAAACTATAGTGGCAATTATCTGAACACCATTGTTAAAAAATATACCCACAAATGTCTGTTTGATTATGGGCAAACTTTCTGTATGAAAAAAGCTGCTACATTACTAAAAGAAACAACTTCTTCTATTTCAGAAATTATGGAAGAATTACATTTTACTAATACAACTCATTTTTATAAATGTTTCAAAGAACACTATCATATGACTCCAAATCAATTTAGAATCTCTAGCAAAAACAAACATTGAAAATAAGCCTGGTAAATGATCTTTTAAAATCATCTACCAGGCCTTTTATTTATCCTTATCTTACATCCCGATCAGTCTCTCTCCGGCTTATCTTTTCCATCTACCACTTGCTTCTTTTAGTGACTGCTGTTGCGGATATTTCTTCATCTGCCACTCTTGGCTCTTCATACCATGCAAGCCATTATGATTCTTCAATTATTTCTCGAAATTAGCTGTATAAGACCTACATAACGTTTCTACCTATAGAGGGATTTACTTTTAGGGCAAAATACGCCCAGAGTAACTCTTATTTCCTATCATCTACTGAATACAATAGAATGGGATAATGCATTTTCATTGGAGCCATCTTCTGAATTCGGATAATAATATACTTTTACCTCCTCTCCTATCTCATATTTATCCTCAAAATCTCCAAATGGCTTTATCCAATATACATTCTCAAATTCGTCTTTTATAGCAATATTATTGGGATAATTAATTTGTACAACATATCCTGATATACTTTGTATTTCTGACAAATATAAAATAGTCAATAATCCTAGTAGTAAAATTAAAATTGAGGTTGCTTTTATAACGTCTTTTTTCACATATTTTCGTATTTTCATATTGCTCCTTCAATATTTATATCTTGATCTTAAACTTACGAAATCGGATCTACTAATTGAACATACTAAAAAACATACTATTCCCTAAATCACTCTGTTCCTCGAAAATAATATGTCTTATGTTCACTACATTTTTGATTTTATCATTTCTCCATTTTATGCACAATATTTTCAACGATTCATTTATATTTTCAGCAAAACTTACAATTCCCACTTGGTTATTTTATATATCTTTCTCTGTTTCTTTGCAACCTCACAGCGGTGTTTATACAAACGTAAAAGGACAGATTTCCTCTTCTTTGCTACTTCTAGATTCTCCTTTTTCGGTGGCAGATTGTTGATTCTGCCATACCGAAAGCCGTTCTTTGGTAGCTCCCTTCTGTTTTTCCTGTTCATTGAACTTCTAGATCTGCTCATAATTCTCTGCCTTTACCTCCTGAACTAATTCCCCTAATTCGTTATAAGGCATATGTTTTAATTTCTTTCCAATCTCCGTATCCTTCACGTCTGTTATTGAGAGGGTATGGGAGATCCCCATCAAGATAAATCCCATAGGATGACAGGATGCCAAATGGCAATACTGTTAAACATGGGTGGATCTTGCTCTAATCTACAAACCCTCTTACATATACAAAAGATGGAGGGGTAAAATACAGGGTGTGAGAGAAAGATTTTTAAATTAAAAAAATAAAAACGGATTATCCGTTGATAAAATATAGAAATGTGGATATAATTGAAGTAAAAGAAAAATAACCACGTAAAATCAGTTTTTAAATTGGAGGCGTTATATGAAATTATTGAGAGTTACCGCACAAGGCTTACCATTGTTTAAAGAGAAGCTGGATTTATCTTTTTATGCACAGCAAAGAGTTGCGGAAGAAGATAAAGTGAATTTGTATTCCTTGTTTTCAAATATATATTTAAATCCGGCAAACGCGTTTATAGGAATCAATGCCTCAGGAAAGACCTCTGTATTAAAGGTGCTTCTTCTTGCGTTGGGAATTATAAACAACGAACCAATCAATCACATGAATACGAAAGATATATTAGGAAATACAAAAAATGCTATTTTGAATGTGTATTTTTATTCGGAGACTACAAAAGAAATTTGCAGACTGGAAACGGTCATAACATCTAAGAATACGAAAGTAGAAGGAGTTGTGTACAGTATTGAATCAGAATCATTATGGTCAAAAAAAGCTGAAGAAGTAACAACTCGTAAAGCTATGCTGGATTTTGAGGAGAGAGAACCAGTCATTGTTCGAGATGAACAGGAAAGCTTTTTGTCAGATGATGTTAGTATTATGATCGCATATAATAAAAAAACTGGTGAACATATAAAAGTAGTCAGCATGTTACTTTTCACCAATGTGAATGTGTTACCATTTTCAGAAGGAATTCCGGCTGAGGTTATTTCCTATCTGGATCCAACAATTGAAAAATTAAATTTTGAAGAAAAAAATGAGAAGCCAATTATACATTTAAAATTTAAAGGAAAAGAAGAGATTGTATTGAACAATCCAATCGAATTAAATAATTATCTCTCGTCAGGAACCGTAAAAGGAATGATTACTTTCACTTTGGCACAAGAAGTTCTGAAAGATGGAGGCTACCTGATTGTTGATGAGATAGAGAATCATTTCAATAAAGAAATAGTAAGTACTCTGATTCGTTTCTTTATGGACGGAAAAATAAATAAAAATGGTGGTATGCTAATCTTTTCCACTCATTATCCGGAACTTTTGGATGAATACGACCGTAATGACAGTATTTTTATTACTAGAAATAGAGATGGGATTACAGCAGAGAATCTTTCCAATATTCTAAAAAGAAATGACATTAAGAAAAGCGATGCTTATCAGAGTGGATTTCTGGAAGGAACGACACCTACTTATGAAGCTTATATGCAGTTGAAGAAAAGTATAACTGCATCTCTGAAATAGGAGGTGCAATATGGTGTTACAACGCATTTTATTTGATGCCATAATTTGCAGAATTCGGAAAATTAAAATATCCCATTTTTAGCCTTGTTATAACGGTAATAATTTTTTCTATTACTGTTATAACAAGGATTCCAGGGGTTCGGGGATGGAAGATCCCCGTATTATTTCTGCACTATGTATTTTTCTGAAAATGGCATATTATAATGTGCTGATCAACAATATGGAACTGGCAAAATATAAAGCGTGTATATGTGAAGGTGCTGCAGAAAATGCAATTATGGATATTCTTCTAGATGAAGAATTGCTTGTATTTTCGAGAGAAGAGATGCTGGAGGAGTCAGTAATTCGATGTAGGGACGGCAAAAAATTTGAACAGAAATATTTGAGAAAAGGATTTGCGGAAAAGATATCAGTAATCAGAATATTAGATTCAAGAAGAGAAAAATTTAAAATTGGTAAAGCATATGAACATAAAATAGATGTTATCAATGTGATTACTGCACCGGAAATAGAAATGTTGATTATCTTTGCTGAAAATCAGTATAAAGAATTCAAAAAATCAGGGAAAAAACCAAGTGATTTTTGTAAGGAAAATCTTAGAATGTCTGACGTAAAATCATATGATTACGTGTTTAATTATTTTTCTAATTCTGGGATTCTTGTGGAAGCAATAAAAGAGTATCATAGAACAGCTAAGATTCCAAAAGGTGAATATACGCTGCTCGATTTGTTAAAATAAAAAAATTGCATATCATAGGCTGTATTTTCACCCTCCTTCTTTTGTATATATGAAAGATATTTTTTTATGTACGAAGGAAGGAGGTTTTTTCATGCCTAAAGTCAGAAAAGAAATTCCAGAATTAGAAAAGCTGGTGCAGGTCGGAAGAAAGAAATTTGTCCGTTATGAGGAAGGGGCACAATTATATTCTATGGGGTTGCATACATTTCAGGAATTAGCGAAAGATGCGAAAGCAGTCTATCATGTGAAGAGAGTTGTTCTGGTCAATACAGAGATTGTGGATGAATATCTTGAAAATTTCAGAGATGAATTATAAAAAATAAAATGTAATACATGAGGAGCAAAACACGTTGACTTGTTGTCGGACATAAAGTATAATAGTGTTGTAAGGAAGGAGGAAATAGTATGGCAAAGATGGGAAGACCAAAGAGTGATGATCCCATGAATTATCGTTTCACCATCCGTTTCTCCAATGCTGAGCAGAAGCAATTGGAAGCTTATGCTGAAAAGTACGATCTTACAAAAGGGCAGGTGCTTAAGAAAGGATTGGAACTATTATACCGACAGGATAAGCACAGTTAAGATGCTCCTCACGATTAGTGAGGTGAGAGGATGGCAAAATCAAGAAAAGACAGCCGGGGGTATGTGTTGCGAACCGGTGAGAGTCAGAGAAAAGACGGTCGCTATTCTTATTCTTATACAGATTTAGATAAAAATAGACGAACTGTTTACGCAAAAACATTGGTTGAACTCAGAGCAAAAGAAAGAAAAATCATCCGCGACAAAGAAGATGGACTGAATCCGCAGCTGGCTGACAGGATGACGCTGAATGAACTGTATGATCGGTTTATCGAACAGAAATATGATTTGAAACCATCAACAAAAGTGAATTATCTCTATATGTATAATCACTTTGTCAGACCAACATTTGGAAAAAGACTGATTGGTAAGATCAAATATTCTGATGTGAAAAAATTCTATTATCGCATTATCCTGGATGAAGAAATGAAAGCAAATACGCTGGATAGTATACATACACAGTTGCATCCGGCATTCCAGATGGCTGTAAGGGATGGACTGCTCAGACAAAATCCGACAGACGGATTAATGGCAGAAATCAAAAAGAGCCATATCTGGGAAGATAATCCGAGACATGCGCTTACGATTCCACAGCAGAAAGCTTTTATGGATTACTTAAAAGCCCATCGGGAATATCAAGGATGGGTACCTATTATAACGGTCCTTCTTGGAACAGGAATGCGAATTGGTGAATGCATCGGTCTTCGATGGGATGACCTGGATTTTGAAAAGCGCATTGTCAGTGTGAATCATACTTTTATCTACAGACCTGATGAAAACAGAAAATCGGTCAAGCATATTTCTACACCAAAGACGATTTCAGGACGGAGAACCATTCCGATGATCGATGAAGTGTTCAATGCTTTTCTGGATGAGTATGAGATCCAAAAGTGCATTGGCTTTTCCTCAGAAGAGATTGATGGATATTCAAATTTCGTTTTTGTAACAGCAACCGGAACGGTATATTTACCAAATGCAGTTAATCGAGCGATTGAAAGGGCAAGAGTTGCATATAACAAAGATGAAATAGAAATAGCAGAGAAAGAGGATAGAGAACCACTCATTATTCCTCATTTTTCAGCTCATCATTTGAGGCACACATTCTGCACAAGACTGTGTGAGAATGAATCGAATTTGAAGGTGATCCAAAGTATCATGGGTCACTCAGATATTACAACAACCATGGATGTTTATGCGGAAGCGACACAGGAGAAAAAGCAGGAAATTGTTGCAAATCTCCAGGGAAAGATTATAATATAAGTAGAGAATTGTCTTGTTACTTGAAGAGACAATCTATATATCAAAACAATTTGTACAACACGAATGACACAGCCAACTTGTGGCTCTATGGACCTCAGTGGAAGACCAAAAAAATCGGTTTTTGGATGTGTACGGTGCCTGACGGAGCTCGGCGGACAAGGGTGGAAGGAATCGTTCAATTAATCCCGACAATGAAGTCCTTAGACAAATAAAGCCCGTAAAATCAAGGGTTTGCGGATCTGAACGTTTGTTTTGACATCAATTTGACATCAATTTTATTCATATTTAAGAACTGTTTCTAGAGTTTAGAGGCAGTTCTTTTTTTGCTCGTTGAAATGACAGAATCAGTGATTTATGAATAATGATTTTATATAGGAACTGAAAGAAAAGTGTGAAGGAAAGATACTTATTACTTAAAAAAACATCCGATTCATTGTAAATGTATTGAAATAGCAATGATATAACATTATAATAGAAGGAAAAGAAGTGGAGGTATTTAAGATGGCAAGTACAATTCAAATTAGGGTAGACGATGACTTGAAGAATAAATCTGATCAACTTTTTAAAGATCTTGGAACAGATACGACATCTGCAATAAGAATGTTTTTGACGCAGGCTGTTGCACATAACGGATTCCCATTTGAAATAAAAAGAACTGTGCATAATCCATATACATCTATGACAGAAGATGAGATGTTTCAAAGACTGGAACAATCTAGAGAATCTTCAAAAAATGGAAATTATCGAAATGCAGACGCTGTGATTTCAGATATGAGAGGAAAATATGCATTATAAAGTAGTTGTAATAGCAGAGGCAGAAGAAGATTTAAATCGGTTTATTCAATGGCCTGTGAAGAAGATCAGGAGCTCTGGGAAGAAATTGATGAGACGGATGATTATGTCAGATTGCCGAATCAGTATGAACTTCATGAGAAAAGTATCATGGAGAAGTTTGCGTATGAGAGTGGGAATAAAAGAGTTTCTGAAGTACTGTTTGATGCTCTTAGAAGAAGGCATCCGTACAGGTGTTTTAAAGATAAAATAAATGATCTGGGAATCAGCCAGATTTATTATGACTACAGAAATCGGACCTATATCAATATAGCAGAAGAATGGTGTCGGAACCATCATGTACCATATAGAAGAAAAGAAGATTAGGCGCTGTTTTGAAAATAGGTTTGATTGTCCAAACTATTAGAAGAAATAGAGTGAATTATAAATTATGAAGCGAGGTGGCAATATGGATAAAGATCCGTTTGAGGAATATTTGAAAGAGTCCGAACCTGATAAAGCCAGCAAAGGTTACGCTTGGAGTACGGCAATCGGACTTCAGGCTGTGGACGGACTGAAACCATCTAAATATTTGATTGATATTGCTATTCGTAATATTGAAGGAAAAATTACGATAAAAGAAGTACAGAATCTTATTCGCCAAATAAGTAGATCTCTATTCACCGCAAACTCTTTCGGGGTATTTACAACCACGCCGGAAAGATAAGAGATTATAATATTACGAAAAAGGAATGGGTGCTTGATGGGGCAACCGTTATGTACGGCAGCGCTTCTGAACTGAGAGCTACCCTTGAATATGATTTTTCGCAGGAGAAAGATTTTAGCTACAGGGGATTGTCAATGGATGAGATAATCCACCATCTTGCAGTTTTTATTTCAAGACTGTGGCAAATCCATATTTTTGGAGAGGGAAATACGAGAACAACAGCGGTGTTTTTCATCAAGTATCTGAGAACACTTGGTTTTTCTGCAACGAATGATATTTTTGCGGATCATGCTTGGTATTTCAGGAATGCACTTGTCCGAGCGAATTATACGAACTTGCAAAAGAATATCCACGAAACGACAGTTCATATCCACCGACTTTTTGAAAAGTTTGGTTTTGATGAGGTATTTGGAAGAAGCGCTGTCATGGAACTGCTTCAATTGAAAAGCTCAGGAGCTTCCAAACTCATTTCCAACTTGGTGCAGTCGGATATTATTGAGCCTGTGTCAGGTCACGGAAAAGGAAAATATAAATTCAGAAAATAATTTAAAGGAATTTATACCTATGAAAAATTCGTGTAAATATCGCAGGACAGTGTGGATGTTTACACGGATTTTTTTAATCTTAAAAATTTTATCAGGAAATCTCTTTGAGATACTGTACGCTGTAAGCCGGAAGATCCAGAGAGCCATTCAGCGTCTGTGAGATATTCCCAGAACCGCTTTTCAGCAGATCGGTGAATGTTCCGAGCAATTCTCCGTGATGGATCGTGAAATCGCTCTCAGACGCGTTGATGGCGATCAGAATCCGTTCCTGCCCTGTACGGCGTTCAAAGACAAGCTGATGGTTTGTGATTGAGATATTGCGGTATCCTCCATTGCAGAGGGCATCACTGTTTTGCCGAAGTGTGATCAGTCGGTGGATGAAATCAGTCAGTGCATTCGGTTTTGGCGCCTCAAAGCATGGACGAAGCGCATAGTCATTGTCCGGAGTCTTGATACCTTCTTCGCCCCATTCGCTTCCATAATAAATACAGGGAATTCCCGGCATACCGAATAAAATACCGTAAGCCAGAGGCAGGTGTGCAGGGGTTGTCAGGATGCTGGCAATCCGTGTGACATCGTGATTATCCACAAAACTCATCAGATGCTTTCCACGGTAGATACACCATTGTTCCGGTCCGTACTGACGATTCAGGGAGTGTGCGATCTCGAACAGATTCATGCTGTTCAGGCTGGAATAGATTCCCTTGTAGCATTCGTAATTGGTACAGCTGTGCAGCATCTCATCATTTACAATCAGATTATAATCACCGAATAGTACTTCACCGATCAGAACAAATCCAGGCTTTTGTTCTTCGCAAAATGAGCGGAGTCTCCGCATAAAGTTATGGTCCAGACTGTATGCCACATCCAGGCGAAGTCCGTCAATATCAAATGTTTCGATCCAGAAGCGGACACAGTCTAATAAGTAGTCTGTGACTGCAGGATTTTGCAGATTCAGTTTGACCAGTTCGAAATGTCCTTCCCATCCCTCATACCAGAATCCGTCCTGATAACAACTGTCACCGTCAAAATTGATGTAGAACCAGTCTTTATAAGGAGAATCCCACTTCTTTTCCTGAACGTCCTGAAATGCCCAGAAACCGCGTCCAACGTGGTTGAAAACTCCGTCCAGCACGATTTTGATATGATGCTTATGCAGATCGTCACAGACATCCTGAAAATCTTCATTGGTTCCAAGGCGGCAGTCCACCTTTTTAAAGTCTCTGGTATCATAACCGTGATTGTCAGATTCGAAAATCGGATTTAAGAGAACAGAACCGATCTGCAGATTTTCCAGATAACTGCTCCAGTCTTTCAATTTCAGAATACGCGGAACGCAGATGCCATCGTTGTGAGTCGGGGCACCGCAGAATCCAATCGGGTAAATTTGATAAAATGTTTCGTTGTAAGCCCACATAATAAGTACCTCTGCTTTCTTATAGAATATGGATATTATAGCGTATTTTCGGGCTTTCGCAAAGGTTGGAGAAGGTGCGAAAAAATTTTTTTGAAAAATTTGAAATTTGTTGTTGACAATTGGTATACCCTTATGTATAATAGCTATTGTGTCACGGAGAAAACGACACGAAAGCGAATAACGGGGTGTGGCTCAGCTTGGCTAGAGCGCCTGGTTTGGGACCAGGAGGTC
>OGEK01001239.1_pt1 | contig 18767 bp, 5 predicted proteins | sample 1570641 | NCBI WGS metagenome assembly OGEK01 (sample SAMEA2582136, study PRJEB24529) | metagenome | biome: Human gut stool | place: China | collected 2011
CACTATTGTGTTGCGTGGGCACAGCTGAGGCGGAAAAACAACAATTACATAATGATAAGGGCGTAGTGTCTGCAGAAACTGATGCTCAAACAGAGCGCATGAAGGCCGCATCAGAGGGCTTTCACATTACGCCTGCTGCTACACCAGACCATGTGATTGGCCAAGGTGGTCCGCTCGTCATGGATCGCCAAGATACTAAGACCGTGCAGTATAGCAATGTGGATGCCGTGAACCGCGCCATTAATGCCGTGGCCATGTCTAATGTATCCAATGCTATGTACGGTACTAAAGGTAAACCATGGATGCGACGCACTACGCTGAGCTTTCAGTTCCAAGAAGGGTGGAAGCCGCTCTATTCGGTGGAGACTGTTCAACCTTTAGGTCATTACGATAATTCGTCTCGCGATGTGTGGTTTACGCAGCAGCGTATTTCTCGTGCTTCAGACACCGGGACAACCCTCAACGTAGGCGTTGGGTATCGTCGTATTTCCAAGGATGACCGTCGCCTTTACGGGGCACATCTATTCTATGATCATCGCTTCTTGAATCGCCATGATCGACTCAGTGCAGGTCTTGAATATATGTCTGGTGAAAGCGAGTTCCGATTTAACTGGTACGGTTCTGCTTCCGATGAGCGCGTCCTAGATGCTAACCTTCATACCTTAGAACGGGTAGCTAATGGTTATACCTTAGAGTACGGTAAGACTTTCAAAAATGTCCGTTGGGCTAGAGTCTATGTAGAAGGCTACCACTGGAACCAAGAACGACAAGCCGATAAGAATGGTTTGCGCATCGGTTCTGAGATGCAACTGACACCGCGCGTATCTGTAGATATGGGGTATAACAAACCGGAACACAACTCTGGCGGTGCATATGGCAAGATTACCTTCCGCTTAGCGGGGGCGCCAATGGCTTGGTATGGTGGCAAGCACCGTTTAGAAGAATCTGCAACGGTTCGTGATAAAATGCTCAACCTTATAAGACGTACAAATACAGTTTTTGTTGAGTAATAATTTTGATAACTGAATACACAAATTGAATAGTAATGCTATCTTCTTCATTCATATAATTTTAATGAAAATTAAATGAAAAATTACCTACTATTGTTACTATATAAGTGATATACTCTAGGTAAGGGAATTTAGTGTTAATATCAATTGTTCTTTATAGATAATGGCTTTTATAAAAAGCCATTATCTTATTATATAGCTATTTTCTTATTATTGATGCCGTGTGATCGCCCGTTCATCTTAGTTACTCTCCAACTATTTGATAATCTTTGTGTTGTGTTTACTTCAAAATCTCTCTCTTAATAACAAACTTAAATCATGCGGCAACGGTAAGAGGTTCGCCTTCCTCTTACCCAAAAAGGATAGTTAATCCTCATCGATTAACTATCCTTTTTTATATTCTCTTAATAGATATATAAATTACTGTTTACAAAATACGTATACGTGCTACAATGTTCATATAAGACTCATGAATAAAGCATGAATTTTAAAGTACGAGAGAATGATAGGTTTTGTAGTTTGTAAATGGAGGTTCTAAATTATGAACAAACGGAAACGTTTATTAACCTTGTTAATTAACGGTGTGTTGTTATCTAGTTTATGTATGGTAGCTAATGCTGCAGATAATGTAGCTGGCGCAGGTAGTGGCGTAGCTATTGGCACCGGCTCTAGTGCTCAAAAAGATGGAGTAGTTGCTATCGGTAAAGGTGCACATACCAATTATGCTGGCGGGTCTGGCTATGCTAAAGTTAATGGTGATGTCGTTATCGGCGAAAATGCAACAACTCATAGTTATTACGATCAATCCGGCTCAGTAGCTGTCGGTAAGAATGCGTATGTAGAAAATACGATTGGGAAACAAGACAAATTCTTTGCATTTAATCAAACTACTTTTAATACTTTTGGTTTGGGAAGTCTTCCACAACAACCAGATAAAGTTGTTACTGGTGTAGCAGTAGGCGATAATACTTATGTTAGAAGTGGTGGTACCATGGTCGGGTCCCATAATTATCGTGGGAAAATTGGTGATATCACTGTCAACACAGATACATATGCAGAGAAGCGTAAAGCTGGACTAGGCGTATACTCAACAACAGTGGGAGCGAATAGCTTTACCAATGGTACTGTCGCAACTACTACAGGTGCTTTAAATGTTATTTCCAGCAATTATGATGGCAATAATATTGCTAATGCAACTAGAAATTTTGGGGCTACTATTAATGGTTCTTTAAACTCTATTGAGTCCGCTACAGCTGCTAGTAACTATTCTGGGTTAGGCAATACCGTTGTTGGTACTGCTAATAGAACCAATAATTCTAATGGTTCTTTGATTTTCGGTGCAGGTAATGAAATTACTAACTCTGTTACTGATATAGATGCTAGTTCAATAACACCAACTGCTTTTGGAGGTCCATCCTCTGTAACTAAAATGGCAGAAACTGTACGTAATTTAGTAAAAGACAGCAAATCTGGTGGTTCAACCTTAGCTATTGGTGGTGGCAATAAAGCCGATTATACGCAATTAACATCAATGACAGGTGTTAATAATACTATTACAGGGACTGCTGGTAATGTTGCAAAATTAAATTCCGTAACTGGGTACAATAATACAATTACTAATGCGTCTAATAATATTGTGATGGGTAACGACCATATTGTAACTGCTGATAACACAATTGCTATCGGTGGTCTTTCTTCCAGCGAAACTCGCTCTGTAGCCAATACAACAACAATCGGTTATGATGCAAAAGCTTCTGTTGAAGGCGGTGTAGCTCTTGGTTATAAATCTAATGCGACAGTAGATAAAGGTGCAGCTGGTTATGATATCAGCACAAAAGCAGCATCTACTGATACAACTTCCACATGGAAAGCGACAGCATCTGCTGTATCCGTTGGCGACGTAGCTAATGATGTAACACGTCAAATTACATCTGTTGCAGCTGGTACAAATGATACTGATGCAGTAAATGTAGCGCAACTTAAAAAGGTAGAAACTAAAATCTCTACTGTTGAAGCAGATGCTAAAAAACATACTACTGTAGTAGCTGGTGCTAATACGACTGTAACATCTGGTACAAATGCTAATGGCGGTGCGGAATACAAAGTAGCTGTAAATAAAGACTTAGTAGAAATGAGCTCTGCTAACTTCGGCAAAGCAACTGACGACGTTCGTGCTCGTATCGATAAAGACAGTGCTCGCTTCTTTAACGGTAGCGAAAATATTGGTGTTACACCTAAAGGTATCCAAATCGAAAACACAGATACCTTAGAACAAGCAAAATTCGATAAATACGGTATGTACGCAAGTGAAGGGGATAAAACAGTTTACTACACTACAACTGGTATCAGCGCAGGCGACCAAATTATTAACAATGTGAAAGCTGGTGTAGCAGATACTGATGCAGTTAATGTATCTCAACTTAAACGCGTACAAGATCAAATCGCAGCATCTACTAGTGTTACAACTGTAACAGCTGGTGACCACATTAAGGTAACACCAACTGTAAATGGTAATACTCACGATTACAAAGTATCTCTTGCTGATGATATTGCTGATCAAATTACAAATAACACAACAAATATCAACAAAAATACAAATGATATAAAAAATATCAAAGGTAATTTATCTAAAATTGATAAGCGTGTTGATAAATCTGTAGCAGGTGCAGCAGCGTTGGCGGCTTTACATCCACTTGATTTCGATCCAGATGCTAAATGGGACTTTGCTGCAGGCTATGGCCATTATCGCAGTGGTGATGCAGCAGCTATCGGCGCTTTCTACCGTCCTAATGAAGACGTACAACTTAGCGTAGGTTCTACTGTAGGCAGTGATGAAACAGTATTTAATGCTGGATTATCTGTGAAAGTAGGGGCTCATAGCGGTGTATCTCGCTCTCGTGTAGCAATTGGTAAAGAAGTATTAGCTCTTAAGAAAACCGTAGCTGAACAAAATGCACAAATTCAAAAATTGACTGCATTGTTGAACGGTGTTGCTGGTACTAAGATGAAAGCTGATCACACAACATTGTTCCCAGATATCCCTACAAACCATTGGGCATATGAAGCTGTAAGCGATTTGTCCCGCCGTGGTCTTGTAGAAGGCTATCCAGATGGCACATTCGGTGGCGACCGCATGTTAACACGTTATGAATTTGCTCAAATCGTATACCGTGCAATTCAAGATGGCGTAACAGTTAACGATCGCCTTGTAACTGAATTCAGCCCTGAAATGGCATTGTTCCGTGTTGATACAGTAGCGAAAAATGCTAAAGGCGAACCAACAATCGAACGCGTTCGTGTTAATAAAAAATAAGGATACTATTAATTTATAGTGTTCACACAACTTAATAAGTAACTACTATGCATACCTCAACTCCACCCCGAGGTCGCATAGTGGTGAATCAAAAAAGGAGTAACTGATATGATCAGTTACTCCTTTTGTAGTTTCCGTATTATTTAAATTTCGATATTGTTTGTGATTATATTATTTGCGATTTATTTTGCAAAATATCCTAACGCTTGGATATGCGCGATGGACTCGTCTAAATATTGTTCAGAGGAGACAATGTGTTTAGTGCCATCATCTTTTGTTCTTTCAACGGTCATGTTTTCGTTCATCGTATCAATCAATTCTTGACGAGAAATAGGTTTTGCCATTAATTTCATGACGTATGATAAACCTTCATCAACAGAGTAGTCTATTTGATTATACATGTTGCCGAGGCACATGTACTGATAGCCACCTTTTTCAACAAGGGTGGATACATAATTTATGAAATGCTCTGGAATATAGGTTTCATTTTCCACAAACGGTAATTGATCATACTTTTTAGCATACGTGTTAATGTGACCAACGATAGCAAGATGGAATAAACGTCTATACATAGCATCAGTATCAATTTCAGAATCAGGATGGTGTTCTTCAATATGTTTTAAAATATCTGCCACATTGAAAGGTCGCTTTGTATCCATTAATTCTTGGATACTAATGTGCATAACATTGGTCCATTCTGGTGGAACGCCAGGCTCTTCATCCAATGCATTATTGAAGTACAGTGTATCTAGAACCTTTTTCTGAACCATTTCATCACGAGAAATTTTATCTTTGTTGATACCCTTTGTTAATAGGGCCATACGAAACTGTGTATCATACACATAATCGTAGTACTGCTCCTTATCAATGTAGCTATCTCGAGCCAATGTTCTAATATTTTTTTCCACTTCGCTATCGAGCCAGGAGATGAAAGAACGATTTAAGGTTTCATCGCCGATATAAGCGCAGCCTTGTTGTTGAGCACGCTCAATAAATTCAGATACATACACAGGATCGTTAATGGCCTCTAAGTATTCATGACCAACGTAATAATCATTAGATTGGAGTACGCGATTTATATTTTTGATCTTATAATCAGAAATTATGGTAGACCGTTCGTCTAGCTTCATTGTTTCTGCAATGAGTTTTAATACATTTTTTGTGTAGGCCGTACGCTCTTGTAATGAATCGTTGGGAGCATGCTTTTCAGAATATAACATAATATCCCGCAATTGCTCTAATCGTTTCCAACCAGGATATGTATTGTATGATACATACGCTACGCCACGGTCGGATAGATTTCGGTTACAAATGCTGAGGATTTTATCTTTCACCACGTCAGGCACCCAAGACCAAATACCATGAACGATGATGTAATCGAACGTACCAAATGCATCATCAATATCCATGATGTCCTTTTCTAATAATGTAATATTTTTTAGACCCATGGATTCAATTAATTCATTCCCATGCTTTACCTGCGTAGGGGATAGGTCGATACCTGTAAAAGTTGCTGTTGGATTATACAACGCTTGAGGAATGATATTGCCACCACAGGAAGAACCTAATTCTAATACGCGAGCCTCTTCGACAGGTACAGGATCTAAACCGTAAATACGTGCCTTTGCCATTAGTGAACTAATACATGTATTAGAAAATGCTTTAGACACATAAAGGAAGTCATCATAAGACTCCTTTAGTTCGTTTATTTTAGATTGATCCATGCTTGTTATATGTTGTTTGCTCATAATATATCCCCTCAAAAACTAACACCTATTTAAAGTTCCTTATAATGCATTAGTATATCATAATTTTCCCTGCAAATAAGATGGGACAATTATATTTTTTTCATTTATAGAGTGATAGGTGAAAAAATTATGAAATAGCCTTCAAATGGTTATTATAATTTCATATCTAGATTTTTTAGAGATCCATATTTTATAGATAATATATAAATACGTCTCAAAATCGACAAAAATCAATCTTGTTAAATCGATTAAACGTTTATTTATAACTTACATTAATGTGGTTATCGAAAAAACTCGTACCACATAGAGAAAAATAGATTAGATTTTATAAAATACGTATAAAACACCGAAAAAATGAGTAAAAAAACACCCATATATTAAATTTTGTTTAACAAAATAAAGGTTCTCACAACAAACTTTGGTGATTATGATAAAAACATGAAGAAAACTATTTACAACATTTTCGATATATGATATTCTGTTCATGACACAAAATGAAGAGAATATGAAAGATACTCAGAAAGGCTTATTGGTATGGGAAATTTGAGCTTTTCCATCTTTTGTATTTTATTAATTACTTTATAAGGATTGTAATTGTGTCTTGTTTAGAAAGGGGTTCATAGTAATATGAATAAAATCTTTAAAGTTGTTTGGAGCAAAACTAAAGAGTGCTACGTAGTAGTTTCAGAAGTTGCAAAAAACAATGGTGGTAAGAAAAAAGCTCTTGCTAGCGTATTAGCTGGTTTGGCTATGGTAGCTGCTACAGCAGGTACACCTGTACATGCCGATGTTGCACTGGGGGGGAGTTCGGTTAATATTTCCCCGGATAACATTCCTACAAGTCAAAAAAATACTACAAGTAAAAACTCCGTAGTTGTTGGTTACCAAAATAAGACAAATGGTGGTCCTAGCGATGAAAGCGGCAAAATTGTTTACGGTGCTAACAATACTGCAAATAGAGAATCTTCTTTAGCTGTTGGTAACCAAAATACAGCCAGCAATAAATCTGCAAGTGCTATAGGTGTTGGCAATACAGCATCTGGTGAAGCATCTGTAGCAATGGGTAACTCCAGTACTGCATCTGGTGACCGTTCTATCGCAATCGGTTCTGGTGCAAACGCTACTCAAGGCGCTGCTTTAGCAATTGGTCGTCAAGCGGAAGCAACAGGTTCCAGTGCTGTGGCATTAGGTTATTTAAATAAAGCAACAAATAATGTTGCAGTAGGTGTTGGTGTTAACAATAAAGTATCCGGTCAAGGTGCTACATCTGTTGGTTCTTCCAATACAGTAACAGGTGATAACTCTTCTGTATTAGGTCGTCAAAATACAGTTGATGGTGCTTCCGTAGCAGGTGCTACAGCTGTTGGTTACAAAAATAAAGCATCCGGTGATCGTGCTATCGCAATTGGTGAGGGCAATGACTCTCAAGTAGAAGATACAATTACAATGGGTCATAGCAATACTGCATCCGTTGGTGGTGGTATCGCTATTGGTCAAAATAACGTTGCAAACTCTGGTGGTAATGCAGGCAATACTATGATTGCTATCGGTCGTGAGAATGAGGCAACCGCTCTAGATACAGTAGCAATTGGTCGTAAGACTAAAGCGACTGCAAATACTTCTGTTGCTCTTGGTGCTCGTTCCGAAGCGACAGGTGCTGGTTCTGTTGCGATTGGTGGCAATGGTGATGGTTACAAAACTACATCTAATGGTTTAGGCGCAACTGCTTTAGGTATGCAAGCTAAAGCTGATGGTACTGCTGCAACTGCAGTAGGTGGTGTGTCTGAAGCAACAGCTAATGGTGCAGCTGCATTTGGCCAAGGTGCAAAAGCAACTGCAGTTCAAGCAACAGCTTTAGGTTATAAATCTGAGGCATCTGTAAAAGATGGTGTTGCTCTTGGCTCTACATCTAAAGCAACTGTAGATAAAGGCGTTAAAGGTTTCAACCCTGCTGAAGATCGTACAAATAAATATGCTGGTTTAGCTGGTACTGCACAAACATCCACATTGGCAGCTGTTTCCGTAGGTGACGGTGCTACTGCAACTCGTCAAATTACAGGTCTTGCTGCAGGTAAAAATGATACTGATGCAGTTAACGTAGCTCAATTAAGAAGCGTTAACTTGAAATACGCTGGTGACACTGGCAATGGCGATGTATTGTTAGATGATGGTACATTGAAAATTAAAGGTGATGATCCTACATTTATTTCTACATCTGCTGATAAAAATGGTGTTACAGTAAAAGCTAAAATAGGTGCTGATATTACTACTAATGCTGATGGTAAAGCAGTTGCTCCTACTACAAACGGTATTGCTACAACTGACAATGTTACTCAAGCGATCAACAACTCTGGTTGGAAAGTAACTTCCGCTAATAATGGTGGTACTACAAACGGTACAACTTCTGAAAAAGTAAGCCCTGGCGATACTGTTACTTTCAAAGCTGGTAAAAACATTGTATTAGACCAAGCTGGTAAACAATTCACATATTCCTTGAATAAGGATGTTGATTTGACTAAAGATGGTTCCTTAACAATTGGTGATACTAAAGTTAATAACGATGGTTTAACAATCACAGGTGGTCCATCTGTAACTAAAACTGGTATCGACGCTGGTAGCAAAAACATTACTAATGTAAAAGCTGGTGTAGCAGATACTGATGCAGTTAACGTAAAACAATTAAAAGATGCGAAAACTAAACTTGTAGATGGTAAAAATACTACTGTTGAAGGTGATGGCTCCACAGCTAATCCTTATAAAGTTAACGTTGAAGGCGACTTGAAAGGTATTACATCCATTTCCAATGCTGACAATGGTCCTAAAATGACTATTGGTGGTAACTCCATCAATATTACTGGTGGCCCAATCAACATGGGTGGTAGCAAAATCGTTAATGTAGCTCCTGGTACAGATGATACTGATGCAGTTAACTATAGCCAAATTAAAGGTTTAAGAACTGAAGTTAAAGCTGGTAGTGGTGTAACTGTAGCTAAATCTCAAGGTACTGATGGTCATGACATCTATACAGTAAGCTCTACTGGTGCTACTGGTCACACTGATCCTTCTAAAGTTGAAGCTGGTAAAAATACTACTGTAACAGGTGATGGTACAGCAGCTACTCCTTACAAAGTAAACGTAGAAGGCGACTTGACTGATATCTCCTCCATCACAAATGGTGCTGGTTCTGGTAAAATCTCCTTCGCTGGTGATCAAGTTGTAAAAGTTGAAGGCGACCACTCTATCTCCTTAGATGGTAAAGGTGGCTATGTAACTGGCTTACAAAACAAAGATTGGGATATTACTAACCCAACTGTTGTTTCCGGTCGTGCAGCAACTGAAGACCAATTGAAAAAAGTAAGTGATGGCTTCAACAACACAATTAAATTAGCTGGTAACACTGGTAATACAGATACTCAAAAATTCAACAAAACTGGTGGCTTAAGCTTCGGTGTTGTGGGTGCTAACAACGGTCAATACATCAAAACAACTGCTTCTGGTACAGATGTAGTAGCTGATTTGTCCGATGACGCTAAAGCTAAATTGAACCATACCGTTGAAGTAGCTCCTGGTTCTAGTAATGTAACAGTAACTACTGATACAACTGATCCTAATAAAACAGTCTATAAAGTAGCCGTTGCTAATACTCCAGCAGCTGGTGCTTCTTCCACTGAAAGTGTAGTTAAAAAATCTGCTGCAGCTGGCGATACTAACATTGCTGATGTTACTGTTGGTAATGGTAAAACTTCTGGCGCTCCAGATGCTCAATACGAAGTTAATGTTTCCCGTAATGCTGTTAAAGATGCAGCTCGTGAAGCAGTAACAGTAAATAATGGTGGTACAACTACAGGTGGCACTTACACAGCTGATACAAACAATCCTATCACTGTTAACCCTGTGAAAGATGATGCTAACCATAACACTACATACGAAGTGAAATTCGATGGTGAAAAAGCAGCTAAACAAATTCCTTTGACTTACAAAGCTAATGGTACTGGTGACCAAAAAGTTAAACTAGATAAAGGTCTAAACTTCACAAACGGTTCCAACACAACAGCTTCCGTAGCTGCTGATGGCGTAGTTAAATACGACTTGAACAAAGACGTTGATTTGACTAAAAACGGTTCCTTAACAATTGGTGATACTAAAGTTAACAACGATGGCGTAACTATCACTGGTGGTCCATCTGTTACTAAAACTGGTATTGATGCTGGTAGTAAGAAAATTACTAATGTAGCTCCTGGTACTGATGGCACAGATGCTGTTAACTACGATCAATTGAAAGCAGCTCGTACAGTTGTTACTTCCAACGACAAATCTGTAACAATTAATAAAACAACAAATGGCGACCAAGTAACTTATGACTTACATGTAAATGCAGCTGCTGGCACAGCATCTACTTGGAACTTGAAATCTGGTGCAGTTTCTGCTACAGAAGGTACACATTCTGGTGACACAGATCAAAACATTGCAGACGGTAAATCCGTTACAATGCAAGCTGGTAAAAACTTAACTGTTACTCAAACTAACGACGGTGCAGGTAGTACAGAGGTTGCATACGCTCTTGATAAAGACCTTAAAGATCTTGATAGCGTAACAACTAAAGAAGTTAAACTTGGCGACAAAAACGACAACATCTCCATTAAGAAAGATGGCGACCGTATCACTTATAGCACTGATGGTGGCACAACTGTTAAGAAAGTAGCTAATCTTGATGATGAAAAACACATCAAACCTGGTAGCTATGCTGTACAAAACGACGGTAGCGTAACTATGACTTACGTTGATGGAAATGGTAAACCAGTTAATGGCGAAGAAGCTAAAATTACTGGCATCGCTAAAAACGATCTTTCCAACATCACTGATGCTGGTAAGAAAGTAATCACTGGTCTTGGTTCTAAAGTTGAAGCTGGTGACAACGTAACTGTTACTGATACAACTGATGCAACTACAGGTCAAAAAACTTACACTGTAAATGCTAAATTAGCAAAAATTGAAAACGGTAAAAATACTACTAAGACTGGCACTGGTACAGACGCTGATCCATACAAAATCAACGTTGAAGGTGACTTAACGGATATCAACTCCATCACAAATGGCGCTGGTTCTGGTAAACTCACATTCGGTCCTAACGAAACAGTAACAGTTGGTGGTACTAACCCTATCACATTGAATGCTAAAACTGGTAATATCGGTGGTTTGACTAATAAAACTTTCGATCCTACGAATATTGTATCTGGTCAAGCAGCTACAGAAGATCAATTGAAATCTGTACATGATTCCTTGAAAGCTTCTGAATTGCACATTGCTCCTACAGCAGTTAAAGCTGGTAGTACTGAAGCTAAAGGCGGTGTAGTAAGCGGTACTGAAAACGTATACAAATACGATGCAGGTACTAAGAAAGTTACATTGACTTATAACGATGGCAATGGTAAAGCTGTAACTGATACTAAAGCAGTTATCGACTTCTCCGACTTGAACATTCCTGCAGCTGGTAATAACTACAGCTTCAAAACAAATGCAACTGGTAACCTTGAAGACGGTTCCAATGCAACTGAAACTGAAGTAGCAAGTGGCAAAACTGTAAACTTCGGTGCAGGTAAAAACTTGACTGTAAAACAAGAAATCGGTAAAGATGGTAACCAAACTTACACTTATGCATTAAACAAAGACTTAACTAACTTAGATAAAGTTGTTGTTAATGGTAAAGATGGTCAACCTGGTAAAGATGGTGTAACAATCACTGGTCCTCAAGGCGCAGCAGGAACAGATGGTAACAACGGTAAAGTTGGTATCTCTGGTAAAGACGGTAAAGACGCAGTATCTATCTCCGGTAAAGATGGCGTAGGTCACATTGGTTTGACTGGCCCTGCTGGTAAAGATGGTAAAAATGCAACTGCTGATATTACTGTAAAAGACGGTGTTCCTGGTGTTGATGGTCAACCTGGTGAAACTATGACTCGTATCGTATACCAAGACAAAGACGGTAACGAACACGAAGTAGCAACTCACGATGATGGCATGAAGTTCGCTGGTGACGACGGTCAAACTGATGCAACTAAAGTTATTAAGAAACATCTTAACAACGTAGTAGATATCGTTGGTGGTGCTGATAAAGCTAAATTGACTGATAACAACATCGGTGTAAATAACGACAATGGCAAATTGAAAGTTCAATTGTCTAAAGACCTTGATCTTACTAAAGATGGTTCCGTGAAAATTGGCGATACTAAAGTTAACAACGATGGCTTGACTATCACTGGTGGCCCATCTGTAACTAAGACTGGTATTAACGCTGGTGATAAGAAAATCACAGGTGTTAAAGCTGGTGAAAACGATACAGATGCAGTAAACGTTAAACAATTGAAAGATAAAGTTACAACTGTGGAATCTTCTGATAACACTATCTCCGTAACTGATAAAAATGATCCTACATCTGCAACTTATGATGCAGCTAAAGGTCACCAATATGACATCAAGATCAATAACCAAGGTGTTGTAAACAACGCTCAACTTCCAGTGGTATACACTAAACAAGATGGCACTAAAGTTTACAAACAACCAGATGGTACTTTCAACACAGCTAAAGATGGTTCTGGTACTGTCGTAGCACCTAATGAAGTAATCGCTTCCATGAATAGTGCAGGTGACTCCACTACAGCTCCTACTAAGTTGAACAACGTTGGTTCTTCCATCGCTGATAAAGCTGGTAATACATTCTTAGATAAGATTGATGCAGCTGCTGGTGACAACAATACTAAGAACGGTGCGGTAAACGTAACTGACCTTAAAAATACAGCTGACGCATTGATTGAAAAAGGCTTGAAATTCGACGCTAACTCTGGCGGTGTGAAAACTAATAAACTTGGTTCCACTGTGAAAATCCAAGGTGAAGGTACAAAAGCTGATACTGAATACAGCGGTGAAAATGTTAAGACTATCATTGGTCAAGATGCAGATGGTAACACAACTATCGACGTTAAACTTGATAAAAACCTTAAAGCTGACAGCGTAGTTGTTGGTAAAGATGGTAAAGACGGCGTTGATGGTAAGATCGGTGTTAACGGTAAAGACGGCGCATCTGTTGTACTCAACGGTAAAGATGGCTCTATCGGCTTGACTGGTCCTAAGGGTGCTGACGGTAAAGATGGCGCAAGTGCTAAGATTTCCGTTAAAGACGGCGTTCCTGGTGTTGATGGCCAACCTGGTGATAAATTGACTCGTATCGTATACCAAGATAAAGATGGTAACGAACATGAAGTAGCAACTCACGATGATGGCATGAAGTTCGCTGGTGACGACGGTCAAACTGATGCAACTAAAGTTATTAAGAAACATCTTAACAACGTAGTAGATATCGTTGGTGGTGCTGATAAAGCTAAATTGACTGATAACAACATCGGTGTAAATAACGACAATGGCAAATTGAAAGTTCAATTGTCTAAAGACCTTGATCTTACTAAAGATGGTTCCGTGAAAATTGGCGATACTAAAGTTAACAACGATGGCTTGACTATCACTGGTGGCCCATCTGTAACTAAGACTGGTATTAACGCTGGTGATAAGAAAATCACAGGTGTTAAAGCTGGTGAAAACGATACAGATGCAGTAAACGTTAAACAATTGAAAGATAAAGTTACAACTGTGGAATCTTCTGATAACACTATCTCCGTAACTGATAAAAATGATCCTACATCTGCAACTTATGATGCAGCTAAAGGTCACCAATATGACATCAAGATCAATAACCAAGGTGTTGTAAACAACGCTCAACTTCCAGTGGTATACACTAAACAAGATGGCACTAAAGTTTACAAACAACCAGATGGTACTTTCAACACAGCTAAAGATGGTTCTGGTACTGTCGTAGCACCTAATGAAGTAATCGCTTCCATGAATAGTGCAGGTGACTCCACTACAGCTCCTACTAAGTTGAACAACGTTGGTTCTTCCATCGCTGATAAAGCTGGTAATACATTCTTAGATAAGATTGATGCAGCAGCAGCTGACAACAATACTAAGAATGGTGCTGTAAATGTTACTGACCTTAAAAATGCTGCTGATGCAATCGGCAACAAAGGTTTGAACTTCGGTACACAATCTACTGGTGCTAATAGTGAAATCCATAAAAACTTGGGTGAAAAACTTGAAATCGTAGGTGAAGGCACTAAAGCTGATGATAACTACAGCGCATCCAACATCAAAACTATGACTAAAGATGGTAAAGTTGTAATCGGTCTTGATAAAGACCTTAACGGCTTGAACTCCATTGGTGTTCCTGGTAAAGATGGCGTAGCTGGTAAAGATGGTGTATCCATCTCCGGTAAAGACGGCGCTAACGGTATCGACGGCAAAGTTTCCATCGGTAAAGATGGTAAAGACGCTGTATCCATCGCTGGTAAAGACGGTGTAGGTCACATTGGCTTGACTGGTCCTCAAGGTCCTGCTGGTGCAGATGGTACTGGTGTAGATATCTCTACAGATCACGGTTCCAAAACTCTTGTTAAACCAGAAGCTAACAATGGCGACAAATCTGAACGTATCGTATACGTACCAAAAGATAAAGATGGCAACCCATTGAAAGATACTGATGGTAACCCAATCAAACGTGAAGTAGCAACTATGGATGATGGTTTGAAATTCACAGGTAACAACACTGGTACTGAAAACAAACATGCGTTGAATACGCTTGTTAAAGTTCAAGGTGAAGGTGTGACTGCGGCTCAATCCACTGCATTCCAATCCGCTGCTGGTAACATCAACGTAGTAGCTGATGGCACTGATACTTTAACTGTTAAATTGAACAAAGACCTTAAAGGTATCAACTCCATCAAGAATAGCGACAATGGTCCTGCATTGAACTTCAACGCTGGTGACCTTTCCGTAACTGGTGGTAACCTCAACATGGGTGGTAACAAAATTACTAACCTTGGTAAAGGTACTAATGATACAGATGCGGTTAACTTGAAACAATTGAAAGATTCCCGTACAATCGTTAAATCCACTGATGGTTCCGTAGGTGTTCGTGAATCTGAAAGTGCTGATGGCGCTAAAGTATACGACTTGTCTACTGGTGCAAGCCCTCGTTTCGATGAGTTAACTGATGAAATCGGTCGTGTAGGTGCACAAGGCGCAGCTCTTGCAGCATTGAAACCTATCCAATACGATCCATTAGAACCAACTCAAATCATGGCTGGTTATGGTAACTACCGTGGTAACTCCGCTATTGCAATGGGCGTTGCTCATTACAAAAACGAGTCCACAATGATGCATGCAGGCTTAGCTTGGGCAGGTGGTTCCCGTCACATGATGGCAAACGCTGGTGTAACTTGGAAAGTTGGCAACCGTGATAGCGAAGCTGCTGTAGCAGATCGTTACCGCAAAGGCCCTATCAGCTCTGCTTATGCAATGCAACAAGAAATGGCTTCCGTTAAAGCACAAAACGCTGGATTAAAAACAGAAGTATCTGATTTGAAAGCTGAAAACGAACAAATGAAAGCTCAAATTGCTGCTATGATGGCAAAACTTGGTATGTAATCATTTGTGAGTGTAAGAACTGAATGAACAAAGGAAGGTATGCGCTACCTCGTGTAGCGCCTGCCTCTCCCTATTGTTTATAAAAGCAGTGCTTTTAAATATGAACGTGTAAACGCGTGAGAGATACTTTCACCATAATCTAACGATAGAAAAGAGGAATATAGAATGAAAAAATCTACATTACTTGCTTGTGCAGCGGCTCTTGTTATTTCTACAGGCGTTGTAGGTGCACAATCCGCTCCAACATATGACGATAATTTGATCTTACCTAATCCTGTATCTGCTCCAGCATTGGGCAATGTAGTATTGGTACCTGTGGCTAGCCCACAAACAGTGTCTGCTGTTCATGACTATGTAAAAGCTTGGCAAAATGCAGAAATCAATATCGCAAAAGCTAAAGTAAAATACGAAAACCATGAACGTATGACTAAAGCTGAAAAAAAATGGTTACATTCCTATGATAAACACAACTACGCTGACTACTTCCGTACACACTCTATCGGTCGTGTACATGGTCAAGAAGTGTTCTTGAACTGGAATGGCGAAAACCGTAATAAAAACGAATACGAATATTTCGAAATGCCTAAATACAATGAAAAAGATGGCTTCACTAATAGCTATGGTTACAATGTATTGCGTGGCATGGTAGATCAAATCAACGAAATCGTTCAAAAACAAAAAGAAGTTGGCGGTCCTATGACTGACGACGAAGCTCAAGCATTGGAAGATGCTATTTTGGACGTAATGGCAAAAGAACAAGAACATGTATCTAACGAAGAACTTCGTCACTACATGAACGAAACAATCTGGTTCGCTGCTAAACAAACTGTTAAAAATAAAGCTAGTGAAGAACCTAAAATGGAAGATGAACACACTGTAGATCTTCGCGAAGCAATCAATCGTCCAGCTAACCAAGAAACTAAAAAAGTAGACTTGCGCGCTGCGATTCAATAATAAGGTTTGTAAATTTAACTATAAATCATTAATATACTGAGAGCTCGGCATAAACGATATACAATGAATTAGGAAGATGATGTGTGACGCACAGTGTATATAATGAACAACTACATATGGCCCTCATACGGCGATTGTTTGAGGGCCTTGATGTACCCTGGCCCCCGACTAGGGCACACAATCCTTATGCAAAACGACGCCATCCGAAAGGATGGCGTTGTTTTTTTGCGTTTATGGATTGTTTTCTATACTTATATGCCCCAATAATTGTACAAATGTAAACAATTATAAAATAATAGACCGATTATATTAACTACCTTTTTCTACACATTTATGAAGAAACGCTTGTTTGCTGTATTTAAACTTCATCTAATTTAGAATGTTTATATATATAAGATGAAGATGATCTTGTATAAGATATTCAAATATAATGTAAATATAAACTGGAGTAACCCATTTTATACTCTTATATATATAATGTATTATATTATATATAATGCTATTATAAAGAAAACCCTTATTTTATGCGTATGTGGAGATAATTCCTCATATCTAGAAAATTCGGTTTATCTTGTTTAGAAATATAAAATTTATTTTAATTATTTCAGGAATTTCTATTTACAATTAGTTTATAAATTGTTATTATATTAATATCTTAATGAATAGTATGTGAACGTGTGTCATAAACCATTCATGAAACAAAAAATGTATGAATAAGGCATTTAGTGTTTTCTTTATAAGAGAGAAAGGGGTTCATAGTTTCTATGAATAAGGTTTTTAAAGTCGTTTATAGCAAATCTAAAGGCTGCTATGTAGTAGTACCTGAAACTGCTAAAAATAATAACGGCAAGAAAAAAGTATTAGCTAGCGTATTGGCTGGCTTGGCTGTAGCTGGTGCTATGGGTGGTATTGCGCCTCAACAAGCTATGGCTGATGCGGATTATGGCAACAGTCATGTTAATGTTTGGGCTAATACGGCTCCAGATGGTAGCAATGGCAAAAATGATGCAGGTCAAAACTCTATCGTTGTAGGGTATCAAAATAAAACAGACCACACAGCCGGTAATGATGGCAAGGTAGCGATTGGTGCTAAAAACTCAGCAACTGGCAATTCCGCTATGGCGATGGGTAACCGAAACGTTGCAAACGGTGGTGCAGCTACAGCTATCGGTGCTGGTAATGAATCGACTGCAGCTACAACACTTACGGTAGGTAATAAAAATAATGCGAATGCAGAAAATGCTATCGCTATTGGTGCGTACAATAATCAAAATTGGACACATGGTTCTTGGCAAACAACACCTAAACCAGCTGGTGCTTATTCATTAGCAATTGGTAACTTTAATGATGCTTTAGGTAGTCGTGCTACTGCAGTAGGTGCTTTCAATACAGCTAAAGGCGAATGGGCTACGGCTATTGGTGCGTCTACAGTAGCAAGCGGTAATGGTGACGTAGCAATCGGTGATACATCTAAAACGAATGCAACCGGTGTTGGTCATGCCGTAGCTGTAGGCTGGCATGCTGAAACTGGTGCTGCTAATGCAGTGGCTGTAGGTCCTAGCGCATTAGCTAGTGGTAAAAATTCCGTATCTGTTGGTACCAATAATAACTCTCGTGTGCAAGACACAGTTACCATGGGTCAAGACAATGATGCGAAAACAATGGGCGGTATCGCCATTGGTAAAAACAACATGGTGGACTCCACAAATGGTGGAACAAACTTTGCAGAAACTGCAGATGAAAACTCCCAAATCGCTATCGGTCGTGACAATACAGCGACTCATTTAGATACAATTGCTATTGGTCGTGAAACGCATGCTACTGGATCTGGCGCAACTGTAATCGGTGCACGTGCTGAAGCATCTGGTAACAACTCTATTGCTATCGGTCAAAGTGGTAAAAATTCCCCTAGAGTTATCGCTTCTGGTGAAAATACAATTGCCGTAGGTATGCAATCTCAAGCTGCAGGTGCATCTGGCATCGCAATTGGTGCTGCTTCTAACTCTACTGGTGACTATGCAGTTGCTATGGGTCGTCTTTCCAGAGCAAGTGCAAAAAATGCGACTGCTTTAGGTAACGAAGCAAGAGCGACATTTGAAACAGGCGTTGCACTTGGTTCTAACTCTATTACTACATCTGATAAAGGTGTTGTGGGTTACAACCCATCTGATTTACATAACCGTAAATACACTAACTTACAAGGTAATG
>OGEK01001241.1_pt1 | contig 18736 bp, 19 predicted proteins | sample 1570641 | NCBI WGS metagenome assembly OGEK01 (sample SAMEA2582136, study PRJEB24529) | metagenome | biome: Human gut stool | place: China | collected 2011
ACATCAACAAGAAGCTGGGCATCACCGTGGTGGTCATCACCCACCAGATGAGCGTCGTGGAAGAGATCTGCGACTCCGTCGCCATTCTGGACGGCGGCGTGGTCGTGGAGCAGGGCGAGGTGCGCGAGATCTTCGCAAATCCCAAGACGGCTGCGGCCAGGCGCCTCGTCGCCCCCAACGGCGGCAGCGCGGCCCGCGACCTCTCGAGCTTTGCGCCCGACGATCACGTGGTCCGTGTTACTTTCAATGGTTCGTCTGCCGCAAAACCGCTGGTGGCGAGCCTCGCTGCGGAGAAGGGCATCCTCGTGTCTGTGCTCAGCGCCGACACCCGCGACCTGAGCGGCCAGTGCTACGGCTCCATGCTGCTCAAACTTCCCCGCGATACCGAACAGGCAAAGCAGGCTGCGGCCTATATGCGCAGCCAGAATGGTGTGACCGTTGAGGAGGTGACCGGAGAATGAGCTTTGCAGATTATGGCTTCGCCATTTGGGAGACGTTCTATGTGACCGTCCTCTCCACGGCATTTTCTCTGGTTCTGGGCCTGCCGCTGGGCGTTCTGCTGGTGGCTGGCGATAAGGACGGCGTCCTGCCCCTGCCGGGCTGGCTGATGCACATCCTGAACATCGTCATCAACATTCTGCGCAGCGTGCCGTTCCTGATTTTGATGATCTGCGTCTTCCCGCTGACCCGTGCCATTGTGGGCACCACCGTCGGCACCAAGGCCACCATCGTTCCGCTGGTGGTTGCGGCCTTCCCCTTCGTGGCCCGTCTGGTGGAGACCAGTCTGCGTGAGCTGGACGAGGGTGTCGTGGAAGCTGCCCAGAGCATGGGCGCGACTCCCTTCCAGATCATCACCAAGGTCATGATCCCCGAGTGTCTGCCCGGCCTCATTTCCAGCATGACCACTGCCCTGACGACCATCCTCGGCTACTCGGCCATGTCCGGCGTCATCGGCGGCGGCGGTCTGGGTAAGATCGCTCTGTCCTACGGCTACTACCGCTACCAGACCAACATCATGATCGTCTGCGTCGTGCTGCTGGTGCTCATGGTGCAGGTGTTCCAGACTGTCGGTACCTTCTGGGCGACCAGGAGTGATAAGCGGCTGAGAAAGTAAGTTTCTGCTTCCTGCAGGGAATAAAATTTAACGAATCGATTCCCCGCAGGAGGCTCATGCTCCTGCGGGGAATTGTGCTATACAGACAAACCCAGTAAAGGAGTATGTTGCAATGAACCGTGATACCATCTGCGTGCAGGGCGGCTACACCCCCGGCAACGGCGAACCCCGCCAGATCCCCATCATCCAGTCCACTACGTTCAAGTACGCTACCAGCGAGGACATGGGCAAGCTGTTCGACCTCGAGGCCGACGGCTACTTCTACTCCCGCCTGCAGAACCCTACCTGCGATATGGTGGCGAAAAAGATCTGCGAGCTGGAAGGCGGCACCGCCGCCATGCTGACGTCCAGCGGTCAGGCGGCCAACTTCTTTGCGCTGTTCAATATCTGCGAGGCAGGCGACCACATCGTGGCGTCCAGCACCATCTACGGCGGCACCTTCAACCTCATCTCCGTCACCATGAAGAAGATGGGCATTACCGCCACCTTCGTGGATCCGCTGTGCAGCGAGGAAGAACTGGATGCCGCCTTCCGGCCCAACACCAAGGTCGTGTTTGGCGAGACCATCGCCAACCCTGCCCTCACCGTGCTGGACATTGAAAAGTTCGCCAAGGCCGCACACGCCCACGGCGTACCGCTCATCGTGGACAACACTTTCCCCACGCCGGTCAACTGCCGCCCCTTCGAGTGGGGCGCTGACATCGTGACCCACTCCACCACCAAGTACATGGACGGCCATGGCGCTGTGCTGGGCGGTGCTATCGTGGACGGCGGCAAGTTCGACTGGATGGCCCACGCCGACAAGTTCCCCGGCCTGTGTACTCCCGATGAGAGCTATCATGGCATCACCTACGCGGAGCGCTTCGGCAAAGAGGGTGCTTTCATCACCAAGGCCACCGCACAGCTCATGCGCGACTTCGGCTCGATGCAGTCCCCCATGAACGCCTATATGCTGAACCTTGGCCTTGAGAGCCTCCACGTCCGGATGCAGCGCCACTGCGCCAGCGGCATGGCCGTCGCAAAGTTCCTTGAGGCTCACCCGAAAGTGGCCTATGTCAACTACTGCGGCCTCGAGTCCAGCCCCTACCATGCGCTGGCTGAGAAGTATCTGCCGAACGGCAGCTGCGGCGTCGTTTCCTTTGGCCTGGCCGGCGGCCGCGAAGCCGCCAGCACCTTTATGAAGGAGCTGAAGCTTGCCGCCATTGAGACCCACGTTGCCGATGCCCGCACCTGCTGCCTGAATCCGGCTTCCAGCACCCATCGCCAGATGAACGACGAGCAGCTGGCCGCTGCCGGTGTGCCTGCTGAGCTGGTGCGGATGAGCTGCGGCCTCGAGAGCAGCGAAGACCTCATCGCCGATATTGCACAGGCGCTGGATAAGATTTAAGAAACACGGTCAGCGCCATCTGCCGGTTTCGGCCCCTTCCCGTGAAAAAAAGCGTCTCCGGATGCAGATAAAAACTTCCTGCTAAAATCGTCAAAAGGAGCAACGATGCTATGCCGCTGATCATCCCCAAGACTCTTCCCGCCTACGATGCCCTCTACGAGGAAAACGTCTTCGTCATGCACCGGGAACGGGCGCTCTCCCAGCATATCCGCCCACTGGAGATCCTCATCCTGAACCTCATGCCGACCAAGATCGCCACTGAGACCCAGATCGCCCGCCTGCTGGCCAATACGCCCATTCAGGTCCACATGACCCTGCTGCAGACGGCCAGCCATGCGGCGACCCATGTCTCTGCGGCCCACCTCGAGGCGTTTTATAAGACCTTCGACGAGGTGAAGAACAACCGCTACGACGGCATGATCATCACCGGTGCGCCTGTGGAGAAAATAGACTTTGAACAGGTGGACTACTGGCAGGAGCTGTGCGAGATCATGGACTTCAGCGAGACGAATGTCTACTCCACCCTTCATGTCTGCTGGGGCGCACAGGCGGGGCTTTATTACCACTATGGCATCCGCAAGCAGCTTCTCGACCAGAAGATGTTCGGCGTCTTCGAGCATAAAGTCACCCGTCCCTCGAACCCGCTGGTGCGCGGCTTTGATGAGGTGTTCTACGCCCCTCACAGCCGCCACACCGGCATCAGCCGGGAGGATGTGCTGAACTGCAAGGCCCTGCGCATCCTCGCCGAGAGCGACGAGGCCGGCCCCTTCCTGATGAGTACCGAGAATGGACGGCAGATCTTCGTCACCGGCCACCCGGAGTACGACAAGTACACACTGGACGCCGAGTACAAGCGGGATGTCGGCAAGGGCCTGCCCATCGCGGTGCCGAAGAACTATTACCCCAACGACGACCCCGAGCAGCCGCCTCTCTTCCGCTGGCGTGCTCACGCACACCTGCTGTATGAGAACTGGCTGAACTACTACGTCTACCAGAATACGCCCTACGACCTGGGTGCTATCAGCAAGGTGGAGCACGAGGAAGAATAAAATCAGCCCTCTCCGTCTGGTGAGGAGGGGGCATTTTTGCAAGGAGAATACTTATGGGAATCGAAGCAAAATGGAAGAGCCGGGGCATCCGGGTGGGCAAACTGCCCTGTGGGCCGCTGGACAAGATAAGCGATGTGCCGGGCGTGACGGTGGGCCACTGCACACTGGCGGACGGCGAGGTCCAGACCGGCGTGACTGCGCTGCTGCCCCATCAGGGCGATATTTTCCACGATAAAGTGATGGCGGCCAGCCATGTCATCAACGGCTTCGGCAAGACCACCGGCCTTGTCCAGATCGACGAGCTGGGAACGCTGGAAACGCCCATCCTCTTCACCAATACCCTCAGCGTAGGTACTGTGGAGACAGCGCTGGTGAAGTATATGCTGGATAAGAACCCCGACATCTGCGAGACTACCGGCAGCGTCAACCCGGTGGTCTGCGAGTGCAACGACAGCGGCCTCAACGACATCCGGGGCCTCCACGTCACAGAAGAAAACGTGAGGGCCGCACTGGCCGACTGCCGCGCTGATTTCGCCGAGGGCGCTGTGGGCGCGGGCCGGGGAATGCGCTGCCACGGCCTGAAGGGCGGCATCGGCTCGGCCTCCCGTGTGGTGGAGCTGGACGGAAAACAGTACACCATCGGTGCGCTGGTGCTCTCCAACCACGCCGTCTTCGATGACCTCGTAGTGGCAGGCACCCCCATCCAGAGCCTGCTGGACGCCCACATCCCGCCCCACGAGGACAAGGGCTCCATCATCACAGTGCTGGCGACGGACATCCCCTTGAGTGAGCGCCAGCTGCGGCGGCTCTGTCACCGGGCGCTGGTGGGCCTGTCCCGCACCGGCTCTTTCTGCGGAAACGGCTCCGGCGAGATCGTCATTGCCTTCACCACCGCCAACCGGGTGCCGCACTACTCCGAAAAGGCCATCCTGCCGATGGGTATGCTCCACGACGACGCCATCAATCCGCTGTTCCGGGCGGTGGCCGAGTGCGTGGAGGAAAGTGTGCTGAGCAGTCTGCTCCATGCCGAGACGGTCACAGGCTATCATGGCCGGACGGTCAGATGTCTGAGTGATCTGCTCGACGAGAAATAAAAAAATGGGAAGCGCTTTAGTGCTTCCCATTTTTCATAGTATTATCTGCGGGGCTTCCGCGTCGGCTTTTTCTTCCGCACGCTGTAGCCGAAGGTCCCCAGCTTTTTGCCCAGAGCCAGATATTCGCCGTGGCTGTAGACGATGAGTTTGGCCTTGTCGAGGCAGAGCTTACCGTTCTCGTCCAGCAGGCTCTCGTCCACGTCGCAGGCGACTACTTCGGCGAGGAAGAGGTCGTGGCTGCCCAGCGGGATGACCTGCGTGACCTTGCACTCGAGGTTGACGGGGCTTTCTTCGAGGATGGGGCAGTCTGTCAGCACCGAGCCGGGGGCAGAATGGAGTTTGCAGGCTGCGAATTTGTCAAAGTCCCGGCCGCTCCTGACGCCGCACCAGTCCACCGACTTCACCAGTGCCTCGGTGGGCAGGTTGATGGCAAACTGGCCGCTCTCCCTGATGAGGTGGTGGCTGTATCGCTCGGGGCGGACGCTGATGGATACCATGCTGGGCTGGGTGCAGATGGTGCCGGTCCAGCCGATGGTGATGAGGTTGGGCTTGTCCAGCCCGCCGCAGGAGACCAGCACCGGCGGCTCCGGGTTCAGGAGGGTGCTGCCTTTCCAGCTCTGTTTGCTCATCCGTGATACTTCCTTTCGTAGGGAGCCCATGTGCGCTCGCTGATGATGTAGCGGGGGCGGGCCTTGGTCTCCATATAGATCTTGCCGACGTATTCGCCGATGACGCCCAGACACACCAGCTGGACGCCGCCCATGAAGCAGACGATGCAGATGGTGGAGGCCCAGCCCGCCACGGCGCTGCCCAGAACAGCCTGCACGATGGCCCAGATGACGCCGATGAAGCTGATGAGGCTGACCGCGATGCCTGCGCCGGTGATGAGGCGGATGGGCTTGTTCGACAGGCTGGTGATGCCGTCGAAGGCGAGGGTCAGCATCTTGCTGAGGGGATAGTGGCTCTCGCCGGCCAGACGCTCGTGGCGCTCGTAGTAGACGGTGTCGCTGGGGTAGCCCACCAGCGGCACCATGCCCCGCAGGAAAATGTTCACCTCGCGGTAGTCGGCGAAGCTTTCCAGCACCCGGGTGCTGATGAGCCGGTAGTCGGCGTGGTTGAATACGATGTCTGCGCCCAGCGCGTTCATTACATGGTAGAAGCCCTCGGCGGTGAACCGCTTGAAAAAGGTGTCGGTGTCCCGGCGGCTGCGCACGCCGTAGACTACCTCGGCGCCGTCCAGATACTTTTTGACCATCTCATCCATGGCGTTGATGTCGTCCTGGCCGTCGCAGTCGATGGAGATGGTGATGTCGCAGCTGCCGCTGTGGAGCGCCTCCATCAGCCCGGCCAGCACGGCATTCTGGTGGCCGCGGTTCCGGCTCTGGGAGATGCCGATGAGGTGATCATCCTCAGAGGCGAACTTCTGGATGAGGGACCAGGTGGCGTCGCGGGAGCCGTCGTTGACGAAGAGCACCCGGCTCTTCTCGCTGACAAGGCCCGCTGCGGAGAGGTCGTTTATCTTTTTCAGGAACAGGGGGGCCGTGATGGGCAGCACCTGTTCTTCATTGTAGCAGGGAATAACGATCCATAAAATCGGTTTGGACATGATGAAGTTCTCCTTCTATATAAGGCTCTCCCAAAGGGAGAGGCTGTTACAGCACCATATGCCGCAGCGCGTCCGGTTCCAGCAGCTTGAAGCTGCTCTTATAGGTCTCGAGCAGGCCGTCTCGCTGCATCAGGCTCAGCTCCCGGGAGAGGGCGCTGCGGTCGCAGTTGAGGTAGTCGGCCAGCTGGATGCGGGAGTAGGGAATGGTGAAGGTGAGGCTGTGGTGAACCTCGGCCTCGCTGAGCAGGTAGGCGCACACCTTGGCCCGCAGGCTCTTGAGCAGCAGCAGGTCTACCCGGCGGGAGAGCAGGAAGTATTTGTCGCTGATGGTGCGCACAAGGTTCTGCAGCACCCGCTGGCGGGCCGGGTCGGCCCCGGGCAGCAGAAGCTTCTCGTAAGGCACCAACAGCACCTCGCAGGGGGCCGAGGCCATCACCGTTACCGGGCTGGAAAGGCTCGAGCCGCCCAGCACGTCGCCGAACACACCGCCCGGCCCCATCTGGCTGATGGGCAGACGCGCCCCGCTGGCGGCGGGATGGTAGGCCTCGATGGCGCCGGAGAGCACCACGCCTACCCGGCGGTTCGACTGTCCGGCCAGTACGAGGGTCTCGCCCCGGCTGTAGGTGCGCAATACGGCCCCCACTTCGCCCAGCAGGACCCGGAGCGCTTCGGCTTCCAGTCCGGCGAACAGAGAGGTGGATTGTAACAGCGGAAGATAATTTTCCATACCCATTCCGTGAGGTTTTCCCCGGGCCCTCACCGCCCTTCTGCGATTCCGTTGCATGTGCAACGGTATTTTTTCTCTTATTATAGTAAACTTGAGGGCGTAAAGCAAATGGTTTTGCAAATTTTTTGCGGGAAAATTTCTCCCAATGAAAGTGAGGAACGAAATCCTATGAAAAAACTGACATCTCTGCTGCTGTCGCTGGTGCTGATGGTCAGCGTGCTGGCCTGCGGCGCATCGGCCAAGACGAGCAAAAAAGTGCGCATCGCCGGCCTGAAAGGCCCCACCACCATGGGCCTCGTCAACCTGCTGAGCATGGAGAAGGACGGCACTGCTTCCCTCGACTATGACCTGCAGCTCTACGGCGCAGCCGATGAGATCGTGCCGAAGCTCATCAAGGGCGAACTCGACATGGCTGCTATCCCGGCCAACCTCGCCGCGACCCTCTACCAGAAGACGAACGGCGGCATCCAGGTCATGGCCGTCAACACGCTGGGCGTCCTCTACGTCGTGGAGAAGGGCAATACCGTCCACAGCTTTGCTGACCTCAAGGGCCGCACCATCCTTTCCACCGGCAAAGGCACGACGCCCGAGTACGTCCTGCGCTATCTGCTCAAGAAGAACGGCCTCGACCCCGACAAGGACGTGAAGATCGAATACTACAGCGAGGCTTCCGAGGTCACGGCCCAGATGGCCGCTGCCAGGAAGGATGCCATCGCCGTCCTGCCTCAGCCCTACGTCACCGCTGCCCAGATGAAGGACAGCGACCTCCGCGTCGTCCTCGACCTGACCAGGGAATGGAACAGGGTCTGTGACACCCAGCTCATCACCGGCGTCACCGTGGTGCGCACCGAGTACGCAAAGCAGAACCCCGACGTCATCGCAGCTTTCCTGACCGACTACCAGAAGAGCGTCAAGGCGGCGAACGAGGACATCGACGGCACCGCCGCCTTCTGTGAGGAAGTCGGCGTGGTGGCCAAGGCTGCTATCGCCAAGAAGGCCCTGCCCAAGTGCAACATCGTTTACCGCAACGGTCAGGAGATGAAGAAAGACATCTCTGCCTACCTGCAGGTGCTCTACGATGCCTCTCCTGCCGCCGTGGGCGGCAAGCTGCCGGACGATAACTTCTACTACACCGAGCCGTCCGTCCTGCGCAAGGTCATGGCGGCTATCCGCAATTCTGCAAAGTAAGCTTTGAAACAAAGAAGGGGCTGCTGCACATCGTTTTAGTCGAAAGTGCAGCAGCCTCTTTCTTTCTTACGTTAGAAGGCCCGCGCCGATGCCGATGAGAGCCGGCAGCAGCCAGCCAAAGCCGAGGCTGCTCAGGGGCAGAGCGTTCATCAAGGTGGAGAGGGAGCCGAAGGGCAGGGCAGCAGGGATGCTCTGGATGGCCGTGAAGAGGATACTCAGCCGCCAGACCGATGTCCGCTGGAACCGTCCGGGCAGGAACTCCACCACGATGAGGATGATGGCGATGGGGTAGATGGCGTTCAGCACCGGGACGGAAAGGCTCAGGATGTCCGCAAGGCCGATGTTCGCCAGCAGCATACTCACCAGCGCGAAGAAAGCCGCAATGGCAGGGTAGGGCAGCTGGGGCAGAAGCTCGTGGAAGTATTCGCCTACGCTGGCGATGAGGCCGACGCAGGTGTTGAAGCAGGCGATGACGAAGATGGCGGCCAGAAGCACCTGTCCCACCCGGCCAAACAGGCCGTCGGCCAGTGCAGTCAGGACGGCGGCACCGGTGCCGCTGCCGGGGAAGGTCGCCCCTGAGATGCCGCCGATGTGGGTCAGCATGGCGTAGACCACCAGCAGCATCCCGCCCGCGATGAGCCCGGCCCGGATGGTGCCGCGCCGGACGGCGGATTCCTCCGTGATGCCCACCGCCTGAAGGTTCAGCGCGATGACCGCGCCGAAGTTGAGCGCTGCCAGCGCGTCCATGGTCTGATAGCCGTCCAGCACGCCCTGTGCGGCTGGGAGGGCGGCGTAAGCCTCGGCAGGTGTGCCGTAGCCGGGCGCGGCCGGGCGGAGGATGCAGCCCGCGAACAGCACCACGATGAGCACCAGCAGGGCAGGGCAGAGGATGCGGCCCAGCCGCTGGGTCAGCTTTTCGGGCTTGAGGGCCACGAAGTACGCCGCAGCAAAGAACACGAGGGAGTAGATGAACTGTCCCGGTGTGCTCCGCCCCACCAGCGGCGTCAGCATCTCAAACGAGGTGCTGGCCGTGCGGGGGATAGCGAGGCAGGGACCGATGGACAGATAGACCAGCACAGCGAACACCTGTGCGAAGCGGGGATGGACCCGCCCGGCCAGCGCAGGCAGACCGCCTGCCCGGGCCACCGCGGCCACGCCCGCGATGGGCAGGCCGATGGCGCTGACGGCAAAGCCCACAAAAGCGGGCCAGAGCGCCGTCCCGGCCTGTGCGCCGAGGAAGGGCGGGAAGATGAGGTTGCCTGCTCCGAAGAACATCGAGAACAGGGTGAACCCCACCAGAAGGAGCTTTTTACCCCGGAGGGCCTGAGCGGAATCATGCATGGTTATCTCTCCCAGCTGTGCGCGGAGGCACGTAGAATAAGGATTACTTTATTCCAGTGTAGTGTTTTATGACCTTCATGTCAAGAGAAGAAAAGATGAAGGATTGTATTCTTATACATGATGTGATATTCTGAAAGCGAGAAAACGAACAGGAGCAAAGAAATACATGGATAAAACAAAAAAACGCCGCATTCAAATCTTAGCGGCGTCGGTGTTCTGGCTGGGCGTCTGGCAGGCGGCGGCTGTGGCCATCGGGCAGGAAGTCTTTCTTGTCTCGCCGGTGCAGGCCATCGGTACGCTGGTGGAGCTGCTGCCGCAGGCCGAGTTCTGGCAGCGCATCGGTTTCAGCGCCGGGCGCATCCTGTTGGGCTTCGGGCTGGGCGTTCTGTCCAGCGCGGTGCTGGCGGTAGCCGCCGAAAAGTGGGAGTGGGTGGACGCCCTTCTCGCCCCCGTGATGCAGCTGGTCAAGGCCACTCCGGTGGCGAGCTTCATCATTCTGGCGCTGGTGTGGGTCAGCGGCTCATCGCTGTCCGTCCTTATCAGCTTTTTGATGGTGCTGCCCGTCCTCTACAGCGCAGTGCGCACCGGCATCGGGAGTGCTGACCGCCAGCTTCTCGAAATGGCGCAGGTGTTCCGTCTGCCTCTGGGGCGGCGTCTGCGGGCGGTCTGGCTCCCGGCGATGCTGCCCGCGTTCCGGCAGGGATGCAGCGTGGCGCTGGGCATCTGCTGGAAGAGCGGCGTAGCAGCAGAGGTCATCGGCCTGCCCGACGGCAGCATCGGCGACGCGCTTTACCGGGCAAAAATTACCCTTTCCACCGGGGAGCTGTTTGCATGGACCTTCGTCATTATCCTGCTGAGCGCCGTATTCGAAAAGCTGTTCCTCGCTCTGCTGGATAAAGCGGTAGCGGCGGTTCTGGGCGAAGAGGGGGCCGAAAAATGAGTGAAACCAACAACAAACTGGAGATAAAAAACTTATTTAAACAATTCGGAGAGAAAATCCTCTTCGAAAACCTCTCTCTTACGGTGGACGACCCGGCGGTGCTCTGGGCGCCAAGCGGCTGGGGCAAGACGACCCTGCTCCGCATCCTGATGGGGCTGGAAGCGCCCACCTCCGGCAGCGTGGAGGGCGTGGGCCGGGTCGGCGCGGTCTTTCAGGAAGACAGGCTCTGTCCCCAGCTGACCGCCGAAGAGAATGTGGCGCTGGTGCTGACCGCGGAACAGTACAAGGTCAAAACACAATACAAAGAGCAGATACGAGATGACCTTATACAATTAGGACTGGATGACGAGGCCCTTGCCCTGCCTGCCCGGAAGCTCTCCGGTGGACAGAAGCGCCGCACGGCTTTGCTGCGCGCTCTCTGGGCCGAGAGCGACACGCTTCTGTTAGATGAGCCCTTCACCGGCATGGACCCCGCCGTCATGAAAAAAGCCGCAGCCATGCTCAAGGCACGCTGCGGCAGAAAGCCCACCCTGCTGGCGACCCATGATAAAGAAGCCATCCGGGAGCTGGGGTGGAAAGTAATCGAACTGGGCTGAAACGAAAGGAGCCTGACCATGGAGAAAAAGACGAGCTGCCTGCTCTGCGTTCTTACCGCGCTGCTTCTCACTGTGCTCTATCTCTGGGCGGCACTCCGCCCGGGGGTCTGGCTGCGGGATGCCTTTTTGTACCGGCAGGCCGACGGCAGCTTTTCGGGCAAGGATGCGTATGCCGCCTACACCATGCAGATCGCCCGGACAGGAAACGGTGCGGAAGTGGAGTTCACGGTGGACGGAGAGACGCGGCACTATCGTCTCGAATCGAAAGCCGAGGGCATGAGCGACCCGGGCGTAAAAATTGAGCAGGACGGAGTGGTCATTTTTACCGGGACCGCGCTGGGCGACCCCGGCGACGCCATCCTGTGGCGGGAAGACGATGGGGGCTTTGCCGACGAGGTGAACGTCATCGTCAACGGCGAATACCAGAGATCCGATCTCTGGCCCAGTTGTAACTGGCTCTATAATGTGGCCGTCGGCGGGCGGCGGGAGACCCGGGGCAGCGTGGCGTTCCTGCTGCCGATAGGGGCGCTGGTGGTGCTCCTTGTGCTGGATGTCCGGTTCCCGCTGCTGTTCTGGAACCTCCGTCACGGGCTGGAAGTGTACGGCGGTGAGCCCACCGACTGGTATTACGCGATGCAGAGGGTGAGCCGTATTGCCAGCATCATCGGTGTTTTTGTGCTGGCGGCGATGAGCTTTGCTGTTCACTGAGGCTCACAGCAGCTCGGCAAGGATGCTGTTCTGTACGATGAGCCCGGCAGGCGTGAGGGCGAGGGTGTGACCGTCAAAGTTGGCGTAGCCGCTCTTCACGCAGTTTTGCACAAAGGCCAGCTGTGCGGTGGAAAACTCCCTGCCATAGCGTTTTTTGTATTCGTCGAGGCTCAGACCTTTGCGCAGACGCAGCTGCAGGATGAGATAATCCTCCGCACCGCAGCCGCCGTCCATGACGGGCGCGGCCTCGTCCCGCAGAAAGGCTTCGGTGTCGGCGGGGTAGTAGAACCGCTTGCCGCCCATGCAGGAGTGGGCGGCGGGGCCGATGCCCAGATAGTCGCCGCAGTCCCAGTAGATGAGATTGTGCTTTCCCTCATAGCCCGGGCGGGCGAAGTTGGAGATCTCATATTGCCGGTAGCCATGATGTTCCAGCTGCTCGACGGCATAGAGGTAGAAGTCTGCCGCCTCGTCGGAGGTGGGCAGACCTTCGGGCAGCGTGCGGCCAAAGGCGGAGTCAGGCTCGATTTTCAAGAGGTAGGCGGAAATGTGGGCCGCGCCGCCATCCTCGATAAGCTCCAGCGTCTCGTCGAACTCGGCCTGCGTATAATGGGGCAGGGCCAGCATGATGTCGCCGCTGATGTTCTCGAACCCGGCCCGGCGTGCGGCGGCGAAAGCGGCCCGCGCCTGCTTTGCCGTGTGGGGGCGGCCCAGCGTCTTGAGCTGGCTGTCCCGGGCCGACTGGACGCCGAAGGAGATGCGGTTGACGCCCGCCTCCCGGAAAGCTCGGAGAGAGTCTTCGGTTACGGTCTCAGGGTTGGCTTCCAGCGTGATCTCGGCCCCGGGCAGGGGCTGTGCGGCGGTGATGAGCCGGGCGGCGTCTGCCGGGTCCAGCAGGCTGGGCGTTCCGCCGCCGAAATAAAGGGTGTCTGGCCGCAGGGGCGCGTCCGGCGAAAAACGGGAGAGTTCCCGAAGCAAAGCGTCCACATAGGCCCGGGGGACGCCGCGCTGGCCGGGGGCGGAGTAAAAATCACAGTACCGGCATTTGGAAAAACAGTAAGGAATATGCAGATAAAGTCCGAGGGACATCAAATATCACAGCCTTTTTCATGAATCGTTCATTTCTATGCAGTATACTATATTTCGTAGACCGGGGCAAGGCCGAGACCGATGCCCTGATTTTGAATGGAGGATTCCTTATGGATTACAACAACTATGACCGCGGCTATGCGGAGCCTTCGATGAGCGCATCGGACTATATGACCCGCACCTACCGCTGGATGGCCGGCGGCCTGCTCGTCACCTTCGCAATGGCCTATATCACGGCGACTACGCCCCTTATCTACCTGGTCGATTCTCTCTACTTCCTGCTTACCATCGGTGAGCTGGCGCTGGTGTTCATGCTCAGCGCCCGGGTGCAGAAGATGTCCATCGACGGAGCAAGAGCTGCGTTCTTCGGATACGCCATCTTAAACGGCATGGTCCTGAGCTACTACTTCCTGATGTTCTCGGTAGGCACGCTGGTCATGGCTTTCCTCGCCACGGCGGTCTATTTCGGCCTCATGGCTGTGTACGGAACCACCACCCATAAAGACCTCACCGGCTGGGGTCCCCGCCTCATGATGGCTCTGGTGGCCATGATCGTCACCAGCCTCGTGGGCGCGCTCTTCGGCTTTGGCTTCGGCACCTCGGTGCTCTACTGCGGCATCGGCCTGGTGGTGTTCATGCTGCTTACCGCCTACGATACCCAGAAGCTCCGCCAGATCTACGCCTACTATGCAGGCGACGCTGAGCTGGCCGAGAAGGCTTCCATCTATGGCGCACTGACCCTGTATCTGGACTTCATCAACATCTTCCTGTACGTCGTCCGCCTGCTGGGCATGAACAGCCGCAGCCGCAATAACTAAATAGGACTTTGGGCCCCTGTCCGGAACGCCGGATGGGGGTCTTTTGCACTGTGATTGACTTGATGAAACGGGGATGCTATAATCAAATAAAAAGAAAGAAGGCCGGTAGAGCGTGGAATTGACGATTGAAAACCTGCGCACACTATCCTGCAGTGGGCAGATATTCCTGACCGCACACTCGCAGGCCCGGCTTTATGAACGCGGCATCCGTTTGGCTGATATTCGGCAGGCTATCCAGAGCGGAAAAATCATCGAATATCGCCCGGACGACTACCGGTGTCCATCCTGTCTGATACTTGGCGTCAATCTGGCGGGCCGCTGGCTCCATGTGGTGTGCGGCATCCATGAGGATGCGCTGTGGATATTGACCGCCTATTGGCCTGACCTGGACCACTGGAATGCCTCTTATACAGAACGAAAGAAGAAAGGGGAATAAGACATGACCTGCTTTTTCTGCAAGGGCGAAATGAAGCCTGATACTACCATTCATACCGTACAGCTCAAAAACTGTGTCGTTGTCATCAAAAATGTCCCCTGTATGAAGTGTGAGCAGTGCGGAGAAGTTGTTCTGTCAGCGGATACAATAGAAAAGATAGAGCATATTTTGCAGACTGTGGAAAAGGCGGTGGCGGAAATCACGGTGGTGAATTTCCCGGACTGCGCTGCATAAAAAGAACAATGCAACAGGTAAGGCCCCGGTCATCCGGGGCCTTTTTGTGTCCTTTCGAATAAAGGATGAATAAACCCCGCTCCATCGCTCCAAACTACCACCAAAGAAACGATTCCGTACACAAAGATGGATTGGAGTAACGAACGATGGAGCAATTCAGAAAGTTTTTGCGGGACAAAGCCTTTGCGCTGGTGCTTACCGCCTGCCTGCTGGCGGCGGCAGCGGCCGGGGTGTGGGCTGTGCGCACCGTGCGCAATGAGCTGAAGAAGGATCTGGACGCGGTGCGCAGCCCGTCCAGTACCGCCCCCGGCATCGACGAGGGCATCAACACATCGCCCGGCGTTGCCGGAGAGGAGGAAGCCGAATGGCAGCAGCAGAACGCACCCGCAGCAAACAGCGTGGCCAATGTGCCAAAAGCCGACAGCTCGTCCGGTGGGGCTGCGTCCTCTTCTGGTGCGCGGTCTGGCTCTGGTTCGGTGCGCGAACCCTCCGCGCTGCAAACCGAGTCCTTGCCTGCCAGCAGTTCGGCTGCGCCTGCCTCCACGCAGCCTGTCTCGGGGCGCGTCTTAAACAGCTACAGCGGCGATGAGCTGGTCTACAGCAAGACGCTGGGTGACTGGCGCACCCACAACGGTGTGGACTACGCCGCCAGCAGGGGCGCGGAAGTGACCGCCCCGGCGGCAGGCAAGGTGGTGGAGACCGGTACGGACGACAAGTGGGGGCCTGTGGTCGCCATCGAAGATGCTTCCGGCAGGATCTGGCGGGTCTGCGGTACGACGGATGCTAAGGTGAAGAAGGGCGACACCGTCTCGGTCGGGCAGACCATCGGCAAGGTGGGCAGCGTGAGCTGTGAGTGTGCCGAGGAGAGCCACATCCACTTGGAAGTCATGGAGGGCGAAAAGTATCTCGACCCCATCAAGGCCATGAAATAAGCAAAATTTTCCGGGCAGGTGCAGCAGAACGCTGTACCTGCTTTTTTCACATTGCTTTTGGCGGTCGATTCTGGTATGATAAACTAGAATAAGTGTGAAGACAGAAGAAAAAGCGGAGGAAACGAAACATGAAGGTCTTAGTGGTAGGCGGCGGTGCTGCCGGCCTGATGGCGGCGGGCGCGGCCCTGCGGCAGGGGCATGAGGTGACGGTGCTGGAACATATGGAAAAGCCGGCTCAGAAAATTCTCGTTACCGGCAAGGGCCGCTGCAATGTGACCAACGACTGCACCGCAGAGGAATTTCTGCACCATGTGCGGACGAACCCCCGCTTTCTGTTCTCGTCGCTGGGGGCTTTCCCGCCGGCCAAGACGATGGAACTGTTTGAGTCTCTCGGTGTGGAGCTGAAAGTGGAGCGCGGACGCCGGGTGTTCCCGGTGTCAGATAAGGCCGAAGAGATTCGGCAGGCTCTTCTGCGGTACGCAGACGGAGCGGACATCGTTCACGACGGGGCAAAAAAGCTGCTGCTGGAGCCGCTGGCCCAGCCGGAAGAAGCGCCTGCCGCGCCGGAAGATCCACGCCACCCGAAAAAGAAAAAGCCCGGCCCGGCCTATCGCTGCGTGGGTGTGCGGGGAACTTCGGGCCGGGAGTACAAAGCGGACGCCGTGCTGGTGGCAACGGGCGGCCTGAGCTACCCCACCACCGGCTCCACCGGCGACGGCTACAAGCTGGCCCGGCAGGCGGGCCACACCCTCGTGGAGCCTGTCCCCAGCCTTGTCAGCCTCGTGAGCCATGACGCCGACTGCAAGAAGATGATGGGCCTCGCCCTCAAGAACGTGACTCTCACTCTCCACGAGGACGGCAAAGCCATCTTCGAGGAGCAGGGCGAGATGCTGTTCACCCACTTCGGCATCAGCGGGCCGCTGACCCTCAGCGCGTCGAGTCATCTGGGCGACATGAAAAAGCACAAGTACGAAGCTTTTATTGATTTGAAGCCTGCCCTCAGTGAGGAACAGCTTTATGACCGCATCACCCGGGACTTTGCCCTTCTGGCGAACCACGCGGCGCAGGGCGCACTGGTGAAGCTGTTGCCGTCCAGTATGCAGCCGGTCATGGTGGCCCGCTGGGGCATCGACCCGGCCACCAGGGCAAACCAGATCACCCGGGAGCAGAAGCGGGAACTGGTACAGCTGATGAAGCACTGGCGGGTGTCCATCGACGCCCGGGGCGACCTGGCCCACGCGGTCATCACGTCGGGCGGCGTGTCGGTGCGGGAGGTTGACCCCAAGACCATGCAGAGCAAAAAGGCCCTCGGCCTCTACTTTGCAGGCGAGGTGCTGGATGTGGACGCCTATACCGGCGGCTACAATCTGCAAATCGCATTCTGCACGGCACAGAGTTTTGCGAATCATCTGGAATGACCTCTCAGTCTGCTTGGCAGACGGCCCCCTCGTTAGGGCAACAACGACTGCCGCCAGCGGTGGAACGGCGTCAGCCGTGACGGAGAGGTTTAAGCGGCTGGAAATTTCAGATTCATATAAAAGGAGATATAAAAATGATTTCTGTTGCGATCGACGGGCCTGCGGGCGCAGGCAAATCTACGCTGGCGCGGCGTCTGGCTGCGGACTTCGGCTACATTTATGTGGACACCGGTGCGATGTTCCGTACCATCGGCCTTTATGCCCTCCGCGCGGGCAAAGACCCGAAGGACAACGAGGCAGTCGATGCGCTGCTGCCCAATATCACCCTCGAGTTTGCTTTTATCGAGGGCGAACAGCATATCTATCTGAATGGCGAGGACGTCAGCACGGCCATCCGCACCGAAGAGGTGGGAATGGCGGCTTCTGCCGTGGGTGCAAATCCGGCGGTGCGCGCCTTCCTGCTGGAGATGCAGCGGGACATGGCCAAGACGCAGAACATCCTGATGGATGGCCGCGACATCGGCACCGTGGTGCTGCCCAATGCGACTGTGAAGATCTTCCTCACCGCCAGCCCGGAGGCCCGCGCCACCCGCCGCTGGAAGGAGTACCAGCAGAAGGGCATCGATACCCCCTACGAAGATGTGCTGGCCGACGTCAAGCAGCGCGACTATCAGGACACCCACCGCGCCGCAGCCCCCCTCAAGCAGGCAGACGATGCCGTGCTGCTGGACACTTCGGAGCTGAATTTTGAGCAGAGCTTTGAGGCCATGAAGAAAATTATCACGGAGAAGGTCGGATGATACTATATTATATTCTGGTCCCGCTGGCATGGCTGGTGTTCCACATCGGCTTCCGCGTCCGGTGTGAGGGCAGGGAGAACTTGAAAAAAATCGGCACGAAGGGCTGCATCATTGCCCCCAACCATATCTCCGCCATCGACCCGGTGTTCGTCGTCATCACCCGGTTCTGGGGTCAGCGGATGACAGTGTTTGCCAAGAAAGAGCTGTTCGAGATAAACGCATTCCTGTCGTGGTTCTTCCGGTGCGCCGGTGCAGTCTGTGTCCGCGGCACGAAAGAAGAGGTCAGCGTCATCGACGACACTGTGAAAAAGTGTCAGGAGGGCGGCACACTGCTGCTCTTCCCGGAGGGTACGCGGGAGCAGGAGGGAAAGTTCCTTCCCCTCAAGAGCGGCCTCTTCGTCATCGCGGCGGCAGCAAATGTGGACGTCGTGCCTTGCCGTATCTACTACGACACCCCTGATGGTAAGATGAAGCTGTTCTGCAAGGTGCGTGTCATCTTCGGCGAGCCCATGCCCGCTGCACAGTTTGCGATGGAAGGCCGCCGCGACATAAAGAAGCTGCGGGAAAATAAGCAGGCCGTTCTGGATGCGTGGAGTGAATTGTGATGAACCTCTCAGTCTCGCTATCGCTCGACAGCTCCCCTGATAGGGGAGGTGGCATCGCGCAGCGATGACGGAGAGGTTGAATTTAGGAGAGTACAATGGAAATCAGACTTGCAAAGACTGCGGGTTTCTGCTTTGGCGTGGACCGCGCGGTCAAGTTGACCTACGGTCTGTTGGATGAGGGCCGCAAGGTGGCCACCCTCGGCCCCCTCATCCACAACCCCCAGACCGTGGAAGACCTTGAGCGCCGGGGCGCACTGGTAGCAGACACCCCCGCTGATGTCCCTACGGGCTACGAGGTGGTCATCCGCAGCCACGGTGTCCCCCGCAGTATTTACGACGAGCTGGACGCCCGGGGCTGCACTTATCACGATGCCACCTGCCCCTTCGTGAAGAAGATACAGAAGATCGCTTCCGAGGCCGAAGCCGCCGGTGCAGTGCTCGTGGTGGCCGGTGATGCGTCCCATCCGGAGGTGCAGGGCATCGTCGGACATACCCGGGGAGAGGTATTCGTTTTCAGCGATTTGGCCCAGCTGAAGGCGTGGAAAGGGCCTTCTGACCCCCAAAAGCCCATTTTTGCAGTTGCACAGACCACATTTCAGGTAACAAAATGGCAAGAAAGTTCGGAGTTTCTCAAAAAAGCCTATACAAACGCCCGAA
>OGEK01001248.1_pt1 | contig 18670 bp, 14 predicted proteins | sample 1570641 | NCBI WGS metagenome assembly OGEK01 (sample SAMEA2582136, study PRJEB24529) | metagenome | biome: Human gut stool | place: China | collected 2011
CCGCCGGTAAACTATGAACGGTTTCAGGTATTTCAGGTGTTAAATGAAGAAGCGAAAAACTGTTTTTCATGGGTCGGCGGAGATTTAGAAACAGATGTTGACCTTGCAAACGGTGGAATTAATAACGGGGAACTGGGGAAAATTGATGGTATCCGCTACAGCAACCAGACCCTGCTGACAGTAACCACGCAAAGTACTGGGAAAAATCAGTATTTTCCGAGGTTTATCGGGTTGGATTATGATACAGGCCGGTGGTCAGAGCTGCTAAGCACGTAGCTGATACACAGAAAAAATGTACAGCTGTCCGGGACTGCTCCCAGCGATACGAATAAAATAAGCAACGGCAGAATAGAAAGCAGTGTCCCCAGCATACTGTGCAGGTAAATCACAATAACTGCTGCTGCAAATGTCACAAGAACTGCAATAAACAACACCGCTATTGTTTCCTGCATCGGCCGCGCCGCCGTTTCCTTTACGGCAATTCTGCCAAGACTCAGTCCGTATGGCTTTTCAAGGGCTGTCATACAGTCATTATAAATGTGGCAGAATCCGGCTCTTAAAATGCCAAAACTCAAAACGGACAATCCGGCAAATATAATTCCCGTCACGGTTAAAAAATGCTTTTTTCTGCCGTACAGCCCGTACACACAAATAACAGCAGCCGACAAAATTCCAAAAATCACTGCCATATCCGACACTTGAAAAAGGGCGCATGAAGTCAGCACCCTTATAATTCCATATGATCCGATTGTTGTAAGAAGCATTCTTACGATGTAACTGATTTCACGATTTTCTTCCATGCTGTCTTACCCCTTGTTTCTAATTTCTGTCCCTTATATCTTTTCCCAAAGTTCATCGATCAGTTCCTGTAACTGTATCTTTTCCACATTGACAATTCTTACTTTGTTATTCTCATAGCTTCCTGCCGTCACAAATAATGCCTGCTGTCCCTGTGCTTCAATGTCCTTTAAATATACCGCCGCTGCATGCTCTCCTGCCCTGCTGCTGCATGGAATCTGCATCAGCCGTATCATGGCACGATTTAATTCTGTCCGGTCATGGACTTCCAGATACTCTGCACTTTGTTTCTGTCCGTTCCATGCAAGAATCAGCGTATTCACCTCATTTTCAACGTATAAATTGGCAATGGAAGCCACTGCTGTATAGACTGCATCCATCCGGCTCCTGTACTGCGCTGTGTTCAAAATGCTTAAATCCACAAGAATCACTTTTTTTACATCAATCTGTTCTCCATACTGCCGCACAATCAAATCATCTGTACGAAGGCTTAAATTCCAGTGGATATGGTTTAAATTATCACCCGGACGGAACGCCCGCAAATCCAGAATATCCGAATCGTCATCTGCTACCGCTGAATAGCGGTATTCCTGCTGTTTTTCCATCCCCGTCCTGACCCGCGTGGATAAAACCGGCTCCGGCAGTACGGCAAGCTGGCAGCTTCCGCGAAAATTCTTTTGTGTACCAATCAGCCCCAGATAATCCTGCAAAAATACTTTTTCAATGTCAATTTGTGCGATGCCGCAGTGCTTTGGACTAAATTCCGCCATTGTCTGCTGTACTTTTTCCGTAACTCCGTCACATTGCAGCATTTCCTTTTCATTTCCCGGAGTATTCAGATAGGCCACGCCAATCTGAAACTGCTGTTTCCCTAAAAATATCACATGGCGGTTTACGGCCTTAATGCACACTGTCACCAGCTGTCCGGGATGCACTTCCTTCTGTGGAATGTTCAGATACAGCTTTAATCCGTTTGCCGCCAGTTCAAACAGCACCCCGGAAATCGCCGGAACAACAATCAGCAGTACCAGCAGCAGAAAGAACTGGTATTCGACATAGATGACATTCAGCCAGAATACCCCCAGCAGACAGACGATATACAAAAGTCTTCTTTTTCTCATTTAAACGACCCTTTTCACATCCAGTTTCGGCACGGAAACGGTTTCAAGCACATTTTTTAATGCCGTTTCTGCCGTCACATTTCCATTTCTCAATCCGTTATCCACAATAATACGGTGTGCCGCAGCATCCATTAATACATACTGGATATCCGACGGCAGCACATAAGTATGTCCGCGTAAGAACGCTTCTGCCTTGGCAATCGCAAGCACCGCGATACTTCCTCTCGGACTGATGCCCTGTAAAATCTCCGGGCTGTTTCTCGTTGCCTTTGCAATCCGTGCCACATAATCATAAACCCTGTCATCGACATAGATTTGTTCCACATAAGCCTGCATTGCCATTAATTCTTCTGCTGTCAGCACCTTTTCCGAAATAATTTTCGGACTGCCGTTTGTCTTATTTTTTAAAATGGCAATTTCATCTTCCACGGTCGGATATCCCAGTGATATCTGAATCATAAAACGGTCAAGCTGGGATTCCGGAAGTTTCTGTGTTCCGATTGAACCAAATGGATTCTGTGTTGCCATGACCATAAACGGCTTTGGCAGCTCAATGCTCTGGCTGTCCACCGTCACCCTGCGCTCCTCCATCACCTCTAACAGCGCAGACTGGGTCTTTGGCGAGGTTCTGTTAATTTCATCTGCCAGTAAAATATTGCACAGCACAGCCCCCGGCTTGTACTCAAACTGCCCTGTCTGACGGTTGTATAAGTTAAATCCCGTCAGATCCGACGGCATAATATCCGGTGTAAACTGCAGCCGGTTACATTCCAGTCCCAGTGCCTTTGAAAATGCCAGCGCCATCGTTGTCTTTCCGACCCCCGGAATATCTTCAATCAGAATATGTCCCTTTGCTAAGATTGCCATCAGCAGTTTGCAGATAGCCTCATCTTTGCCGACAACTGTCTTTTTGACTTCATATACAACCTGTTTTGCCTTTTTTAAATAAAATTCTAATTCTTCCATCTCGTTTGGCATACTCTCCTCACATTCTGCCGTATCTTCCTGTATTCATTCTGCCTGTGGATTTTTAGCCTTTCTTTAATCCGGAAAGCGTGTCATAAGCCACGACATTTGTTTTGCATGAAACATTGTGATACCGCAGCTTTCCTGCGTTATTCTCATAATCGTTTTCACAGCCGTTGATACACAGTGCCAGTCCGTCCTGCGATAAATACCATGCATCCGTATCTGCAATCGTCTGTAATTCCTGTTCTGTCTGTCCGATACCGATCCATTCTTTTTCCAGCCCTGACAAGTCATTTTCTTCAAAAAGTTCATTTAAAGAGAGCTTCTTTCCTGTCTTTGCATTAAAATTCCCACCATAAACAGCATTGGTCATTACCGTAACATACGCCCCATCTTTATCGTATGCTGTATAACTCTCCGAATAATTTTCATAAATTGACACCAGATTATTTTCCGGTGCGGTCACATCGTTTAATGCCGAACAATGATATGAAATCTTTACCGGAATATCCAAATCCTTTACAAAGGCAACATTCTTAAACTGTGTCTGCGCCTGTGTTTTTAACTGTTCGATTCTGTCCTCGTAATAGCGCGTAACAGACTCCACCTCTGTTCCCTGATAATAAATTTTCGGATACGTATAACTAAACTGTATCTGTCTGTCCGATACGCTGTCTGACCCGGATGCTTTTAACGGCAGATAAGAACAGTCTGTACAAATCTGAACCGTAATATCGTCGCTTAGCTGTGTTTTTGATACTGATCTTATTGTATCATCCGTCAGCACATTTGTCATCGGTTCGACTCTGGAATTTGTCTGCTGCGGTATCAGTCCTGCCGCAGTGACAACAAGAAACATTACCGCCGCGGCTGCCAGGGGAAATAAAATAGCCGTCTTTACCGCCGGACGTTTCTTCACCTGCACACACTCTGTATAACCCTGACTTTTTTCGTCATCTTCAAACATGCCGGACTCATCCAAAATCACCTGAATCTGGCGCTTCATTTCCTGTTCACCCGGATATTTAATCCTACTCATAATCACTCAGCTCCTTTCTCATCTTTCTCACCATGGAGTAATAGCGGTTTTTTACAGCAGTTTTTGTTACCCCCGTAATCGTACTGACTTCTTCAAATGTGTAACCCTGCTGTGCTTTCAGGTTAAATATCTTCTGGTTTTGTACTTCCTCTTTTTCAAGTAATTGCTCTACCCGCTGTGTTGCCATGCGGTTTGTCACACGTTCCTCAAGATTGTGCGCATCTTCTTTATCATAATCGTCCAAAATTTCAGTCATAAGCATTTCATGGTGCTGGCGGCTTCTCATGTAATCAATCACTTTATTGCAGGCAATTCTTGTAATCCACGTCTTAAAGGACGCCTTTTTACTGTCAAACTGATATAGATTTTTTAATATCTGTATAAATGCTTCCTGCGTAAGGTCTTTTGCAAGCTCCTCATCTGAAGTTTTTAAGTAAATCTCTTTATATATTCTTTTATAATGCCGTTCAACCAGCAGTTCACCTGCCTCACGGTCTTTCCCCTGTAATATGCGCCTGATAAGCGTTTCATCTGTTTCAAACACTTCCTGCCACCTCCTCTTATTCTTTATACGAAACCGGACATGATATAGTTGCAAAAAAAATGCCGTATTTTCATATATTCTATGAAAAATACGGCATTTATGAAAGGAGAAACGTAAAATGGAAAATTTATTTTTCCGTTATAAGCTTATTGATTAGAAATCTACTTCTGTGTCATAATAGCAGCACTTCAGTAATTTCTCCATTTCTTCCTGATTTGGCTGACGAGGATTAGAACCTGTACAGGCATCAAGAATTGCGTTTGCTGCAATTTCAGGAAGCTTCTTTAAGAACTCATCTTCCGGTACAATACCTTCTTCTGCCGGAAGTCCGCCTTCACCATAATGCTTGATGCAGTGCGGGATATTGAGTTCATCATTCATCTTGCGGAGCAGTTCGATGAGTTTATCAATCTTTTCTTCTGTTGTATTACCGCCTAAGTGAATGAAATCTGCAATTTCTGCATATCTCTTGGCAGCTTCCTCATTCTTGGCATTGTATTTGATAACCTTTGGCAGATACATTGCATTGGCAGCACCGTGGATAATATGTCCGCCTTCAAATGCAGCACCGGTCTTATGTGCCATTGAATGAACGATACCGAGTAATGCGTTGGAGAATGCCATACCTGCAAGACACTGTGCGTTGTGCATAGAATCACGGGCTGCCATATCTCCGTTGTATGACTTAATCAGTGTTTCATGAATCATCTTAATTGCATGAAGTGCCAGTGGGTCTGTATAATCGCAGTTTGCGGTTGATACATACGCTTCAATGGCATGTGTCATTGCATCCATACCTGTATGGGCTACCAGCTTTACAGGCATTGTTTCAGCCAGTTCAGGGTCTACGATTGCAACATCCGGTGTGATTTCAAAATCAGCCAGCGGATACTTAATACCTTTTTCGTAATCTGTGATAACTGAGAATGCCGTAACTTCCGTTGCTGTACCGGATGTAGAAGATACTGCACAGAAATGTGCTTTTTTACGAAGCTTCGGCATACCGAATACCTTGCACATTTCTTCAAATGTAATGTCAGGATATTCATATTTTACCCACATTGCCTTTGCTGCATCAATCGGAGAACCGCCGCCAATCGCTACAATCCAGTCCGGTCCGTATTCTTCCATAACCTTAGCACCCTTCATGACAGTGTCTACTGACGGGTCGGATTCGATGCCCTCAAACAGTTTTACTTCCATTCCTGCTTCTTTTAAGTAGTCTTCTGCCTTCTGTAAGAAGCCGTTGCGCTTCATAGAACCGCCGCCTACACAGATAATGGCTTTCTTACCTTCCAGTGTCTTTAATGCCTCTAATGATCCTTTTCCGTGATATAAGTCTCTTGGTAATGTAAAACGTGTCATAACTCAAAATCCTCCATATACTATGTATTTTGTTGAATGTCCCCGCAGGACTTTGTTAATTTTTCAACAATCTTGAGTTTATTATAGTATTATCTGCTGTGAATTGCAAGTGTTTTTTTTGAATTTTTTGTATGTTTTACATAAATTTTTCAATACTTTTATAAAACAGATTTTACAGCCGCTACAACATTTTCTGTTGTAAATCCGAATTTTTCAAACAGTGATGCCGCAGGACCGGATGCGCCAAAGCCTGTCATGGAAACAACTTTGCCGTCTAAGCCCACGTAACGGTACCAGCCGAAGTCTGAAAGCGCTTCGACCGCAACTCTCTTCCGGCATGCCTTCGGAAGAACGGATTCCTTGTATTCTGCTGTCTGTTCTTCAAATGCTTCCATACTCGGCATACTGACAACACGCACGTCCACGCCGTCTTTTGCAAGTTCTGCCTTTGCATTAACTGCCAGTTCTACTTCCGAACCACTGGCAATAATGATGGCATCCGGCACTTCCTTCTTAGAATCCTCTAAGATATAGCCGCCCTTTAACGCTTCCTTTGAAGAACCCTGCATCTGTGAAAGATTCTGTCTTGTCAGCACAAGTGCTGTCGGCTGGTCTTTTGAAGTAACTGCACGGTACCATGCCGCTGCGGTTTCTGTTCTGTCACACGGTCTGTATACACAGAAATTTGGCAGGGAGCGGAATGCCGCAAGCTGTTCAACCGGTTCGTGTGTCGGTCCGTCTTCTCCGACACCGATGCTATCATGTGTAAAGATAAATGTCAGCGGCAGATTCATTAATGCGGACAGTCTTGCCATTGGCTTTGTATAATCACTGAATACAAAGAATGTCGCTACAAATGCCTTTAATCCGCCATGCAGTGCAAGTCCGTTGCCGATTGCCGCCATCGCCTGTTCCCTGACACCGAAATGCAGATTGGTGCCTGCATAATTGTCTTTTGAAAAATCACCGGCATCCTTCATGTTTGTCTTATTGGACGGTGCAAGGTCGGCTGAACCGCCAATCAGGTTTGGCATGAGCTGTTTAATTTCATTTAAAATGCTGCCGGATGTGCTTCTGGTCGCTTCCGGTTTTTCTGCTTTCTTCCAGTAATCTTCTGAATCAAACAGCTTTGATAAATCATATCCGTTGTAATAAGCATCCCATTTTTCTGCCATATCCGGATATTCTTTTCTGTACTTTTCAAATAATACATTCCATTCATCTTCAACTGCTGCTTTCTTCTTGGCAGCTTCGTTGAAATGATCATATACCTCCTGCGGAACAGTAAATGCTTCCTTGCAAGGCCACTCTAAATATTCCTTTAAAGCCGCAACATTTTCTTCACCGAGCGGTTCACCGTGTGCGCTTGCCTTACCCTGCTTTGCAGGACAGCCATAGCCGATCACCGTATTGACCTTAATCATTGTCGGACGGGTTGTATCTGCTTTTGCCGCTTCAATCGCTGCAGCAATTTCTGCAAGATTGTTGCCGTCTTTAACTTCAAGTGTCTGGAAGCCGAATGCTTCAAAACGCTTTGTTACGTCTTCCGTAAATGCAATATCGGTGCTTCCTTCAATAGAAATGTTGTTGGAATCATAAAATACAATCAGCTTATGCAGTCCTAATGTTCCTGCGAGTGAAAATGCTTCTGATGAAATACCTTCCATCATACAGCCGTCACCGCCAAGTACATAAGTATAGTGGTCTACAATATCGTAACCGTCTTTGTTAAATACAGCGGCAAGATGTGCTTCTGCCATTGCCATACCGACTGCCATTGCCATACCCTGTCCAAGCGGGCCTGTCGTTGCTTCAATACCAACGGTATGACCGTATTCCGGATGTCCCGGTGTCAATGAACCCAGCTGTCTGAAATTCTTTAAGTCTTCCATAGAAAGATTTCCGTAGCCAAACAAATGTAATAAAGAATATAACAGCATCGAGCCGTGTCCTCCTGAGAGTACAAAACGATCTCTGTTTGCCCATTCCGGGTCTGCCGGATTGTGGTTCATATGGTTTGTCCATAATTCATATGCCATCGGTGCTGCGCCAAGCGGCAGTCCCGGATGTCCTGATTTTGCTTTCTGAATCGCTTCTGCTGATAACACACGGATTGTATTTACTGACAGTTCCTCTATGTTCTTCATAATGATTCATTTCCTCCATTTCTTATTGTGCTGCCTGTACCGGCATTTTTATTTTTTTTATCAATCTTTAAAATCTGCTTCAACAAGGATGGTAACATCTCCGTTTTCGCCGCGTTTTCTCTTTAAACCGCCAAAGAATCTTTTTGAGCCGCGTTTTTCTGCTTTTACAATTGCGTGATTGATAATTTCCTTAATATCATCCATACGGATATTATCTACATTATTACGTAATTTATCAATCTTTAAATAAAGTTCCAGCAGCGCATCATCACTGACTTCATACTGGCGTTTTCTTGCAAATTTTCTTGCCATTTCAACCAGTTCATTGACCGTGTATTGTTTTAACACGATGCGATGATTAAACTTCTGTGTCATTTCCGGATTGAAATTGAGCAGTACATTCATTTCTGCATCCGAATCCTCCAGAATAACAATCATACGTTCCGTATCCTGTTCCAGACATTCCAGCATTTCACTCATACGCTTCGGCTGGATTGCCCCCGCACCTTCAACAATCAGTGCGGTGCCTTTTAACTTATTCATCGCCTTTGCCAGTCCACGGTTATTGATACTGTCACCGGTCGTCTTTGCAATCTTACGTGTGTGTTCCGGATACAGGTAATTCACCGCACGCACAATGGCTCTTGCAAGATCAGACTTATCTGAGCTTGAATTACCGGAAATGATAATATTGCCGATCTGCGACGTTGAAATCGCCATTTCCTGTTCAAGGCTTTCAAAATATGCTGCCAGCTGGCTTTCCAGTCCCGGCATTTCACGGTATTTTCTGAAAATCTTTGCAAGTTCTCCGCTTAACTTCTTTTCTTCATCAATTTCCGTGCCTTCGCCCATGCCGGTGTAAACTTTCTCCTGCTGTACAGCACTGGCAAGCTTTGCACTGCTGATTGCTTCCAGCGGATTCATATCGGAAAGATGGTCTTCCATCGGCGGAAGCTGCTGTGTATTTAATGAAACTTCCTCACTGACAGCTGCACGCTGTGCCTGTTCTCTTTGTGCTGCTTCTTCCGCCAACCGCTGGGCTTCTGCCTGCTGCGCTGCTTCCTGTTCGGCTATACGCTGTGCTTCGGCTTTCTTTGCAGCTTCCCGCTTGGCTTCTTCAGCTGCACGCTGTGCTTCGGCTAACCGTCTGGCTTCTGCTTCGGCTCTTGCTTTCTGGGCTTCTTCCATGCGCCTCTGAATCTGTACTTCGGCCTCCGCTTTTCTTCTTGCTTCTTCCTCTGCCTGCTGACGACGGACATCCTGTGCTGCTGCTTCTTCTAAGTGTACGGTTGCTTTTCCGGTACGGATTGCAAGATCGGTCTTTGCTGCCCGTAACATCACCTGTGCGCTGCTTTCTGCTCAACCATAATGCGCTCGTATGCCGCTCTCTTTTCGTCCTTCTCATCTAACATCTTTTCCAGCTCTGTCTTTGAGAATTCCCTTGTATTCTGCTTTCCGTATTTTTCTTCACGGACCGCTTCTAACCAGTCTGCAAGGCTTAACTGACCTTCAATCTGTTCATCTTCCTGACTTTCACCGGCCGTTTCTTCCTGCTTCGCCGGCTGAGGACGCAATGCCTCTGCCTCTGCTTTTTCTTCCTCCATGAATTCACTTAAATTTTTAGCGAGTGCCGCCTGTAAATTTTGTGTATCATACGGATTGTTATATGCCGGAATGTCCACTTTAATCTCTACTTCATCTGCCGGTTCTTTGACCGTATTTACAGCCTTCTGCCGGAATGAATCCTCTTTACCTGATAAATCGCCGCAGCTGTCTTCCAGTTTCTTCTTTGCATCTTCTATCAGTTCACGTAAAGATGAGGATGCCTTGTCAATACTTTCAGACAAATCCACCGTTGTATCAGCTTCCTTTTTTTCTGCTTTTGGTGCGGTATCCGTCACTGTCTTTTCTTTTACAAATTCTTCCGCTGAAAATACCGGTTCTTCCGGTACTTTTTCTGTATCCTGCGCACCGGTGTTCTCATATGTATCGGAATCATCGGATTCGTCATCATCTTCATAACCTATTTCGCGCATATCTTCTTCTGACTGCGCCCGCGAATGAAATGCCTTCTTAAAGAAAGATTTAATGCCGCGGGTACTTTCATCGTCTTCCGGCAGAATAATATCATCGTCCGCATCACTTTCTGCTTCTTCCACCGCTTCTTCAATTTCATCGCTCTGGATTGCCGCAAGCTGCTTTTGTTCCTCAAACATGATTTCTCTGGTTGCTTCTATATCCTGCTTCTGATTCTTAATATCCTTTAAGATTTTTTTCTGTGTATTGGTCAGTTCAACGCCAAATTCCTGCTTTAACTGAATCGCCTTCTCCACATACTGTCCGTCCTGAAACCACAGTACAATATCATCACAGGTCTTGATACATTCTTCTTTTCTGCCTGTTTTGGCATATAACTTTGCCAGTTCAAACATATACTTCTCATCAATTTCATGCTCTTTGTAGTCCTCTAAGATTTCTACAAGTTCATTATCCGAGGCATTCTGTGCCTTTCTTAAATCAAAATACAAAAGAAAACGATTGACATCATGCGGTGACATCTTTTCATATTCTTCATAAAGTTCCTCTGCCGTTTCAAAATCTTCCAGCTTAATGAGCAGCTCCGCCAGCTTATAAACCAGCTTTCTGCCGCCTAAATTTCTGTTGTATGCAAGAATTGCCATATCTCTTGCTTCCAGATAATCCCCTGCCGCTTCCTGTACGTTAATAACAGTTGCCAGCGTGGACCAGTCCTTCACCTTCTGCCAGTTCATTTCCTTGGCAATCGCTGCCGCCTCCTGAAATGACTTCTTGGCAGCAAGCTTTTTAATTTGATCTACTTTTATATTAAATTCATACTTATCCAAAACAAACGCCACCTTTACTGTATATATCAAATAAATGATTTAAACATATTCTATTCAAGTTTATCACAGCGCAGTATTCTTGTAAACTCTTTTAAAAAGAAATGCCAACGTTGAGGCGTTTTTTGCCTATAGCACCTATATAAAGTCGAATACTGCCTGCTCATAATCCATGCGCGTATATTCAAGTTCCTCATTTTTTGTACGACTGTAGTAATCGACAACAACCGTCTGCTGCCGGTTATGTACAAGCTTCTGTCCTAAAATGTAATTGACATCAAATCTTCCCGTAATCGCCGGGGTTGCACCTCGTGCCGGAACAATGAGCTGCACGTGGTTGGTCTTTAACAGCTTAAAAATCGGCTCCCAGATATAAATATCCTTTGCCGCACCGAACGGATTATCAATAAAAATGGTCTTGCCCAGTACACCCGCACTGTCTGCCGGCGCATTGATACTTGAAATATAATGAATTACCGCAATTAAAAACTGAATATAAATACCCTGTGACTGTCCGGTTGAGCCCACTGCTTCTTCATACCGCAGATACCGGCTCTGGTCTTTCATGCGCTCTCTTTTATAAAGACTTACGCGGATGGCGTTCATATCGGTTACAATCACGGCAAAAAGGCGTTTCCAGCTTAACCGGTTGCGGATATATTTTAACCGCTCCTGTGTATTGTCAAAGCTTTCCGCCATCAGGACCGTTTCGTCAATGTATGCCGCCATTCTTTCCTTATAATCGGATTCCTTGGCATACGGTACGGACAGCCCGATAATAGAAATAACCTCATTATCCATCGTAATGCTTGAAAGCTTTGGCAGGCGGTCAAGTTCCGTCTTGATATTACAGCAAATCTGGACACACCGTTTTTCAAAGTTATCCTTGATACGCTCCATATCGGAAATCCCTTTGGATACGCGCTCTTTTTCCAGTGCAATCAGCGTATTGGTTTCGGAAAGTCTGGACTTTAACTGCTTCACGGCTTCAATGTCCTTTGGCACATGAACCGACATTTTAATCTCCAATGCCAGTTCTTTTGCATCACATGCCGTCAGTTCTTCCGTCAGCTTATCCTTTTTCTTTAAAAATTCTTCCAGCTTGCGCACCTCAAGCGCACACAGCTTTTCAAATTCTTTCTGTACCGTTTCATAGCCCGAAAAATCTGCTACATTTATGTCTGTATCCTCCGGCTGTCCTGCCATGGTATCTGCATTTTCCGTTTCTGACGCTTCCGGCACTTCAATGCCCGCTTTGGCAACAATTCTTGACAAATCCTTTTCCATTACGAGGAAATCCTGCATTTTTTCTGTCTGGCATTTCTGCTCTTTTTCCAGTTCTTTGATCTGTCCTGCAATGCTGTCCTTATAATTTTTATGCTGTACAATGAACTGCTCCGGGTTATCACAGTCAAACGCTTCAAAAGCACCGTACTTTTCTTCAATCTGGCTCTTTCCGTGTGCAATACTTCCCTGCAGACGGTTCATTAATGCATTCTGCGCTTCCAGTTCTTCTGCTGCCGCTTTTTCCTGCTGTACCGCCTGCTCACGTTCCTGCTCAAGCGCACGGAGCGCATCATCCGGATTTGGGACAGCTTCTCCCTGTGCCTCTTTTGCCGCAAGTTCTTCCATTGTAAAATGGCGGCGTGCAATTGCCGTACTGCATTTTCCCATTGCCGCACGGTAATGTCTTAATAATTCTTCTTTATCATGCACATCGGCATTTTTTTCATCCAATGCCTTTTTCACTCCCGCAAAGCGGTTCTCCAGCTGTTCTAATGACAGCGCATGTCCGTCAGCATCCGCTAACCCTGCTACCGCACTGCCATCCGCCGCTGACTGCAGCACATGAATTCCTGCGGACTGTCCGCCGTCGGCTTCCACGCTTATATATGCCTGATAACGCTTGTCAAGACGGCTTTGCAGACGGTCATATTCTTCTGCCAGTGCATTTTTGCGCTGTAAGGCGGTCTGTTCTGCCTTTTCCTGCGCCTGCATTTCCTGCTCTTTTAAGAGCTGTTCCTGCTTTGCATCTGCCGCCCTCTGCGTGTATTCCTGCTTTTCACGGTACTGTACAAGAAGACTCTCTGCCAGTTTTGCGCACTTTTGCACGTATGGATACCGCTTACGGTTTTGTGCCAGCTTTTCCTGCACCTGTGCTTTCCGCTCCCGGCCTTTTTTACGCAGGGCTTCCTCCTGTTCCATTTCTTCCTGTAAACGCTGTGCTTCCTTTTGCAGTTCCTCTAAACGCACAGACAACGCTTCAAACTCTTTCTTTGCCGGTTCTTCTTCCAGCTTTGAAAGTTCCTGTATGCGTACGTAGTCATTCCAGACAATTTCTTTTCTGTCGGTCAGTCTGACCAGTTTTTCCTGTGCCGCCGCCAGTTCTTCCTGCGCCAGCTTTTCTTCCCGCCCGCGCAGCTTTTCATCCTTTAAAAATGCCATATCCTTTCTGGCATATACAACATACTGTTCATTTTCTGCCGTAAGCTGCGCTTTTGCCGCCTGTGCAGACAGTACCGGAATCACATAGGCACTTCTGCCAAAGTCCGCAAGCACCGGGTCTTCTTTGATTCTTGAAAAATCATTTTCAACAATAAATGCATACTCGGCATATGGGAATGCGGCAAGCACCTGTTTTCTTTCATCTTCCGAAAGCCCCGAAAGCCACTCGCTTCCTTCTTTTACATCTTCTCCATACCGTCCTGAAAGATAGCTTTTTACCTTCTCCCGGTGTCTTCCGCCCGCACTGAATATCCCGTGCTTCATATTTTCAAGGAACTGCGTAAGCTGCGTACAGTCAACGGTAAGCTGCTCACATTCCGCTTCCAGTCTGCGGTGGTTATCCAATACAACGCGGCATGCCCGGCGGGTATCCTGTTCCCCATAGACGGCCTTTAACTGTAAAAGCTGCTGCTTTTCTTTCTGTTCCTGTTCTTTTTTGGTTTCCGCCTGTCCTAACTGTTCTGTCAGCAGTTCAATCCGCGCACGGCAGGATGCCTGCTGCTGTCTGCCCTTTGAAAGCAGTGCTTCCACCTGTGAAAGCTGTCCCTCGGTCTGTAAAAGCTGTTCTTCCTGTTCTTTAATTTTCTGTGTGCAGGCACTGTATTCTTCGCCTGCCTTTTCCATCACAAGAATTCCAGCCTTTTCCATACAGGCACCCAGTTCTTTTTCTGCCTGTTCAATCTCTTTGGCAGTATGCACTGCAATCTGTTCTGCCGCCGCAGCCCCGCCCAGTAATTCCTGATAATCTGCCTTTGCCTGTGCCGCTTCTTTCTGACACGCCCGGTACTGTGTTTCTGCATTCTGCAATTCTTCACCGGCAGCATTCTTTTTCTGTACAAGCTGTGGCACAATCACCGCTGCCAGTGCATAGAGCTGTTTTGTCAGTTCTTCATCCGTTTGTCCGTTTGCCGCAATGGCTGCCAAAAGTTCATCGTAGAGCTTCTGATACTGTAAATATTCGCGGTATTCTACCAGACTTTCCGTTTCTTCCATCTGCCTTTTTAATTGTTCTTCCTGTTCCTTAAAATATGCCCGCTTCTTCTCATTTGCAGCAATCAGTTCTTCCATTCCCGCAAGGGAAGCCTGTTCTGTAAGCACCTCGGCAGTCTGGATCACGCGCTGCTGTTTTAATAATTCTTCCTGTAAATGAAGCAGTTCGTCCTTCTGCTTTTCTTCCTGCGCGCGATATCCCGACAGATTTTTTCTGCACTGCATAAGCAGCTTTAACAGCTGTCCCCGCAGATTTCCCTTTTCTTCATATAAAGAGCGGTATCCCAGAATATACTCTGAAAAAGCATCGAGCAGCTCCATCTGTTTATCATAATTGGTAATCTGTGCATTTTTCTTTGACAGTCTGGCAAGCGTATCCTTAATATCAAGCAGTGTCTGTGCCATCTGACCTTCGTCATTGCCCACTGCCAGCTTATTGTGGAAAGATTTCTGAATAATTTCTTCTATTAATAAATCCTCTACAACTTTACGGCTTGTCTTATAATTGGTTTCAAAATATGTTCTTACATGTCCTTCGGTCTTATTGATGCCGCGGATAATTTCCCATTCGCTCTCATACAGCCCATACTTGCTGATAAAACTCTGATATTCGCCCTTTCGGTCAAATATTTTTACCGAAACGTGGAAATCATTATGTTCAAGCTCCCGCAGATACTGCTTTAAACCATTATAAGTAATGCGCTCCCCGTTTTTTGTCAGCGGCAGATTTTTAATATCGTTTTCACCAAACTCCCGGTAAAAAATACAGTAGTTAAAATATTCCACGCTGGCATTGTCACGTCCCGCCGGTGCTTCTCCTGCCGCAGAAAAACGCCCGGATATGCCGTCCGCTTCCGTGCCGTCTGCTTCCGTATCCTTTGCCTTTCTTGCGCAGAATCCCGTTGTCATATATTTATAGCCGTCATTGTTAGTAGCATCTAACTTCCATTCAATCAATGAGTGGATCACTGTATTGCCGCCGCCCGGACGGAACAGCTTTTCAACCGGCTGTTTTTCATCAAGCGTACAGTTCGGAATCACATTTTGAAGCAGCAGCAGCATTAAAAGACTCTTTCCGCCGCCGTTTGCAAGGTCATAAATCGTGTTACGGCAGTGAAAACGCATCATAAAGTCATCGTAATACTGCGTACCGAAATTGTATTTTACATTGTTTACACGGATTCTGTTAATCTGCGGCATGTTCGTCCCTCTCCTCTCCTGACTGGTCTAACAATTCCATGATTCTTCCTCTGGATTCGTCAAAATAATTTTCAACAACTGCGCGGAAACGGTCTGTCGGATAATACCGCTCCTGATTGTCACTTAATAACTGCTGGCTGACTAAAAAGTTACAGACCAGCTTTACAAAACCCGACTTGGAATTCTTCGCCGCCCTTAATTCCGACAATTCCACGGTTGCCGCCGGCAGGCTGTCCCAGCTTAACGCAAGGCTGCGGAAGCTGTTTTCCTCAATTTCACTTAAAACAAAGCCGTTTTTCTTATCCACAATGCCTGCCGTTGTATCGTCCACCTTGCGGACAATGTCTTCCACGCGGACAAATTCGGCATACGTTGCACTGATGGTATCCGTATAAAACTCCATAATAATATTATAGATGATAAAATACGCCAGATAGAGTTCTCCGTTGGTACGCAGTCCCAGCTCCCGGCGCAGCGCTTCATTGCTGTAGCCAAACAGGCTGCCGTGCGCTTTTGGCGCGGCAAACAACGAATTATTATATTCATAAACCGAAAGTTCCATTTTCTTTAACGACAACAATACCATATCATACACTTCCGGGTTGGTACTGTATTCCTGATACAGGGCAGCATTTGTCCCCTGCTCGCTTACCGTTTCCCCCGCCGCCAGTTTTGCGGATATTTCCAGTGCCTTTTCTATATTTCTGCTTTCCATTACTTTGTTCCCTTCCGTTCAAACACCAGTTCAGACTGTTCCATTGGCTGTTCGTCCTGCGCTCCTGCGGATTTTGGCGTAATCGTAAAATGTACCGGTTCACGGTCTGCAAATGCGCCGCTTAAAATGTCATCGAGAAAACTCTCGTTTTCCGTCTGACCGCCGATGACATACTCCTGTTTCTGACACAGGTTGACAAAAAAGGAATAGTAATCCGCATTTTTTAAAATATCCGGCGAATACATTCTGCTCATTGCCGCGCCAAATTCCGAAAGCGTAAACGTATCTCTCTTTTCAAATGCCGCCAGCAGATTATTCATTAAAAATGTATAGTTTTTACGAATACGCTGATCTTCCATTTCATCTGCAAACTGAATTTCCTGCGGCGGTTCTTCTTCTACTTTCTCCGCCGCTTCTGCCTGCTTTGGCTTCACGGTCAGTGCCTCGTCAAGTGAATCCAGCGTAAACCGCTTCTTTATATGCGGCAGTAATACCGGTGACAAAAGCTGTTCTAACAGTCCCGCATTGTCGCTGCGGATTAAATCTGTCAGAAGCGCCCCAAAATGGATATGGCTTCTTAACCGTCCGAGTTTTGCCCGCTTCACGGCTTCTTCTGTCATCTGCTGCATCTGTGTACATGCCGATAAAAGCTGTCCGTGCCTTGTCATGGCTATCTGTAACTGGCTGTCCAGCTCGTAAATCTCCTTTAAAGTACGGTAATAGCTCTCCGACTGTACCGGTTCGGCTTCCATCTTTGCAAGCGCACCCTCGATAAAATCTTTATTTTTCTTAAACAGCTTTTCTTCTTCATCAAACCAGCGCATACCCGTATGGACAAAATCTTCATACGCTTCAATCCCCGCAAAGACATCTTTGCCGAGCAATTCCATAATCTCATTTTTTCTGCGCTGTAGGCGTGCCACTTCTTCATTAATCCGCACAATCACATCTTTGCCGCCCTGAAAATTCTGTGCCTGTATCATTTTCTCTAAGAGCAGCTGTTGCACACTGATTCTGCTTTCTTCTTTAATTTCTTTCGTATCCAGATAGAATTCAATTGCATCGGAACTGATGGAATACCATACCGTATGGTCACGGATGGCACTTTCCAGTACCTTGATACGTGAAATACATTTTTTCTTTTCAATAGGATCATAATATGGAAATGTAAACGGTCTGCCTTCATTTTTAATTTTATCGAAAATGTAATCGGCAAGTTCTTTGTATTCCTGTGCTGAAAGATTCAGCCCAAAGTCCCGTTTGAGCAATGATGTAATAAAGTCCAGATATTCCGGGTAAGTGACGTCCTTTTCTTTAAAGTTATTCTCCTAAAAAAGCGCAGAATCCCCATGACAATATATCCCATGTCCAGCATTTCATATCTACCTTCCTGAAACTGGGCAAAGGATACATCCATCAGCTTAAAAAAAGGATAATATTTTTTGAGATTGAGCATACGCTCTTTGTGTTCTGTAATAATATCGTTTAACATAGTATCCTACAATTCCGTTCTGCCGTCCAATGCACGCAGCAGTGTCACTTCGTCGATATATTCCAAATCGCCGCCAACCGGCACACCGCTTGCAATGCGGGTTACTTTAATGCCTGTCGGCTTAATCAGGCGGCTGATATACATCGCTGTCGTTTCACCTTCAAGGCTTGAATTGGTTGCAATGATGACTTCCTGCACATCGCCTTCGAGCCGTTTCATCAGTTCCTTTAACTTAATGTCGGACGGACCGATGCCAAGCATCGGGCTGATTGCACCGTGCAGTACATGATAGACACCCTCATACTTTCCGGTCTTTTCATATGCCGCCATATCGCGTGTCTGTTCCACCACCATAATCGTACTGTGGTCGCGCTTTTCATTGGCACAGATTGGGCAGATTTCATCATCTGTCAGCGTAAAACATTCTTTACAGTATTTAATATGCGCTTTGGCATCCGTCATGGCAGATGCCAGTCCCTCAACTTCTTCTTTTGGCATATTTATAATGTGAAATGCCAGGCGCTGGGCGCTTTTTGCCCCAACCCCTGGTAATCTCGACAGCTGTTCTATTAACTTGTTCATATGACCGCTGTAAATGTCCATTAGAACAGGCCTCCTGTCAGTCCTGAAAGTCCTCCGGTAATCTTAGACATCTGTGCCTGTGATTCTTCTTCACACTTACGGAGTGCTTCATTGGTTGCCGCCATAATTAAATCTTCTAACATTTCTACATCATCCGGATCTACGGCTTCCGGGTCAATCTTTACCTTTGTAACCTCTCTTTTACCGGTAACGGTTACTTCAACTACACCGCCGCCTGCTGCTGCGCTGAATTCCTTTGCTTCCAGCTCTGCCTGCTGTGTTTCCATCTGCTTCTGCATTTTCTGTGCCTGCTTCATCAGATTGTTCATGTTGCCCGGCATT